>Ga0307375_10000060_pt1 | contig 151739 bp, 156 predicted proteins | sample TR1MG_FD_202531 | JGI IMG/M metagenome (GOLD analysis project Ga0307375, IMG submission 202531) | Soil microbial communities from Risofladan, Vaasa, Finland - TR-1 | ecosystem: Environmental > Terrestrial > Soil > Coastal area > Acid sulfate soil | place: Finland: Risofladan, Vaasa... | reverse complement strand
TTCAGTAGTTTAGGTCTGCCATCCCTCGCGGGATGACAGGAGTCTGTTCATTGAACCGCCGTGTACGGTCCCGTACGCACGGTGGTGTGGGAGGGGTAAGATTGCGAGGTCTTCCCCTATCCCGATTAGGTTTCTTATGGCAACGACGAAATTAACCGAAAAGCAGTTAAGCGAGTTACGCCCTCTTGAGGAAGCCTTAAAGAAAGCTGTCTCACAAGCTGAGCCAGAAGCCGCCATTGAAGCTGCCACCCGCATTCAGGGACTCTTTCAGAATGATCGCCGGCACCATAGACTTCTGCGGGCAAAGCTGTGGGCGTTTGAGGCGTGTGTTGACGCTAACCGCCTGGCCTACGCTGAAACCGGTTTGATAGGTGTGCGCAAACTGGCAGGGCCAACCACTCGTCTGTATCTTGAGGCTAGCGGCCTCTTGGCAATAGCACTTCTACGTCAGAAGAAAATCAATGACTCAAAAAAGCTCATCCATGAAGTCATTGAAAACATAAACAACATCACTTCAGACAGAACGCGTCACCAGTTCCAGAAGCGCTTTATTGAGCGCATCGAAGAGGAATGCATTCTTGCCGAATTGATTGGCTCCGGTGACGGGCCACTTGATGTAAAAGAAGTAGAGGCCAAAGCAGTATTTCTAGTGCAGCGTAACAGCGACGATGAGATATACAAGCTCATTGGCAATAGTGTCCCAACACCCGGCCTGCTTCTGTTGAATGACGTTCGTACTTACTCGATCCTGCAACTGCCTGCACCTGATCGGAAGCTGTTGCCGGCGCCCGAGAAGGCGCAGGAACCCAAGAGCATCGGCCGAACAACTTTTTCTCTATTGAGGCGTATCGCGTGGAAGACGTTTTGCAAGTCAGACAGCCCAATCTATAAGCTTTGGTCTAAAAAGATGCCCAAGGTTTTCAACGACGGCTACTTTGCTGCAGCTGTCGTGGCAACTATGAATGACTTTCGCATCGGCGTTCCCATCTTGGCCAGCGGTCTTGCTGCTCTTGCGATGAAGTACACGGCAGAGGAGTTTTGTGAGCTTGCGAAGCCAAAAGGTTTAATGATTGGTCGCAATGAAAAAGAAATCTAACTGGTCGTTCAACGCGGACGCTACGTGCTGCGCACGCAGCGCCGGTTAACTTTGGCGTTGAATGGCCGCTTAGGATTGAACAACGGACATCCCGGTAATATCTCGGACTGACTGTTCCTGGCACATTTCTGCCATTTGTTGAAGCATTAGAGCCGACTTCGCCGGGCACTGTCTGCCTGATCAAATCTGAACCACTACCATTCAATCGACCGTTGCCACGGCCCATACGGAAAATTGCGCGAAGCGCTTTTGTCCGATGCCCGTCGCGCCTTTTTCCAGGTACAGGGCCCAGGCCCAATCAGGCTCGAACAGGCTGGTGCTAGACGACCAGTAAATGTCCTGCACGTCGGCGAAAGGATGTCCGGACGGCAAGGCCGGGCTGTGAGCGGCGCAATCCACCAGTGACTCCAGTTCGTTGATCGTTGGCAACCGCCAGATAATTCCCGCGCCTTCGTGGTTAAGTTCGGCCACCGCTGCCAATGCCTCGCGCCAGACCACCGGTTGCGGTGTGAGGTTCGCGCTGCGGCGCCAGAGCAGGCGGGTGAGACGATCCAGGACGCCAGCGTGAAGCATTTCGAAGCGGGGTTCAGGCCACGGGGCGCCGTAACGCCATTCGCCGTCCTGACCGGAGCCGGTGCATGTAATGACTTTGCCGGCGGCGTCGTAGCACAGGCATTGGCCCGTGCGTGGGACAACGTTCAGGCCTTCGCCGCGTACCGGCCAGAGCATGAAGGATTGATCCTTGCCGCCGTAAAACATGCGCGCGCCATCGAGCGCCACGTACCAGGCGTGCGCCGGGCTGATGGCCGCCGTCGTCGCGGTCCAGTACCAGCCGTTGAACACATTGATGAACGGGTGACGCTCAGGCAGGGCAGGCAGTCTGGTTTGCAGACTGAGCAAGCTGCGCAATTCGCGGCGATTGGGCAGGCGCCAATCGCGCTGGCCGAAACGCCCTTCGCGATTCATGGTCGCGACGAAATCCAGTGCTTCCTGCCAGGTGAGTGGAAATTCCGCGAGATTGGCGTTACGGCACCAGATCAGGCCGGTCAGACCATCCATGACTTCGTCGTCGCGCAAGTCGAATCGCGGTTCCGGCCAGGGCGTGCCGACGGCAAACGACGCGTCCTGGCCGGAACCTGCGCACGGAACCTCGCGTCCATCGTCGGCATGGCAGGTGCGTTGGCCGGTATGCAGATAATGGCGAGCGGTCATGATTGCTCCAATGGACCTGGAAAAAGCAGCTGAAGCCACAGAGAACACTGAGTGGGCGCGGTTTTTGAGGGAAAGTGTTTTTCTTCCGATGGGTGAATCCGGAAAAGCCATCCATACGTTGTTTTTTTGCGGGTGGGGCGATGCGTCGCCCATCCCTGCGAACCCCATTTCCTCCGAGTTTTCTGTGGCCAACTGCCATTTTCAGGATGTATGTTCGAACGGATCGGTTTGATGATGGTACTCGGGTTGTGTGGCATCGCGCGATTACATTTACCAAGCATCGTATGAATTGATTGCGGTAATCCCCCAGCTTCGCTGGAGGAAATTTAACCGGACGGAGGATGTCGAATGGAACCCGAATTTCAAATTTCGACTTTTCCGCTTACGTACGCCAGCGCACATACAATATTCTGTGTGCAGGGGACAATTTCCACAGTGTTTGAAGGCTCATAAATAGATCGAAGCGCCGGTGTGATGCTGCAGCATTGCGACTGGCGGCGCAGGAGCACAGGAAGTTGAACTGCACACAGGATTTGGCTGATCCGCATTCTCGGCATGTTCGCCTCTGGCTATGACTGCGTTTTACCGCGGATAGGCTTGCGGATGGCTAATGCAGTGCAGAAACCTCCTGGAGATATCGATATGCAAGCGTTTGATTTGATTGTGATCGGAAGCGGAACAGTTGGATCTGTTGTCGCCTCGACATGCCGTTCAGCGGGCTGGACTGTGGCCATGGTCGATTCGCTGCCGTTTGGTGGAACCTGCGCATTGCGCGGTTGTGATCCGAAGAAAGTGCTCGTGGGTACCGCCGATTTGCTCGATTGGTCGCGCAGGATGAACGGCAAGCACACTGTCAAAGGCGATCTGGAAATCGATTGGCCCGGGCTGATGCAGTTCAAACGCACCTTCACGGACCAGGTTCCCGAACAGACGGAGCAGTCATTTGAGCAGGCGGGAATCAAGTGCTTCCATGGAAGGGCCAAATTCATTGACCGCACCGCAATAGAAATATCGGGTGAGAGATTCCAGGCTCGTTACATTCTCATTGCCAGCGGAGCAACGCCTGCAAGCCTGAAAATCCCAGGCGAAGAGCACCTCATCGACAGCACCCGCTTTCTGGAACTTGAGCAATTGCCGAAAGACATCATTTTCGTAGGCGGCGGGTTCATCGCCATGGAGTTCGCACATGTTGCCGCGCGCGCCGGATCACGAGTCACCGTGCTGCATCGCGGCGACCGCATTCTCGAAGGCTTCGACCCGGACCTCGTATCGAGACTGGCCGACAAGACCGGCGGGCTGGGGGTGGCTATTCACACGGCCACGTCAGTCGAAGCGATAGAAAAAGCAGCCAATGGCCGATTTACTATACTTGCACAGCAACACGGAGTTAGTGTGTCATTCGAATGCGACCTGGCAGTGCATGCGGCGGGACGTGTACCGGACCTGGACGATCTTGAGCTGGATGCGGGGGGAATATTGAGAGAGAAGCGCGGCGTGGCAGTCAATGAATATCTGCAAAGCACCTCCAACCCTGCCGTCTATGCGGGAGGCGACGCCGCCGCAACCGACGGATTGCCGCTTTCGCCCGTCGCTCGATACGATGGCAGGCTGATTGCTGCCAATCTGCTCAACGGTAATCATCTTCAGGCTGAATATCACTTGATCCCAAGTGTCGTATTTACCATCCCGCCCCTTGCTTCTGTCGGTCTGTCCGAACAGGCGGCAAAGCAGAAGGGATTGCATTTTCGTAAAAATTATCTGGAAACCGGCAACTGGTACTCTTCTCTCCGTGTCGCAGAAAAAACCGCTGCGTTCAAAGTGCTGATCGAAGAGGGGACGGAGCGGATTCTGGGTGCGCATTTGCTCGGCCCGGCAGCTGAAGAAACCATCAATTTGTTCACGCTGGCGATGCGCTTTGATATCAATGCCGAACAACTTAAACAGGTTCTGTTCGCCTACCCGACTCACGCATCCGACCTGAAACATATGCTTTGAAAGGATGCCTATCCGTAGTGGTTACATCCGGCTTGAAGGAGCAAGTAACGATGACCAGAACTTCCGTCGCACCTCGCGAGCCTATGTCATTACAAGCGCATCACGAAATGCTGAGACGCTACGTCGAGGTGCGCACTCGTACCTTGAAACTCGCGGCACCGCTGAGCCCCGAGGATCAGATGGTCCAGTCCATGCCCGAGGCCAGCCCAACCAAATGGCACCTGGCGCACACTACGTGGTTCTTTGAGACATTCATTTTATCGCCGCATGTGCGCGACTATGTCCCTTTCGATGCGCGCTACGGATTTCTGTTCAACTCTTATTACAAGCAACTGGGCGGTCATCCCAATCGCGCCATCCGCGGTGCTTTCTCACGTCCTGAACTGTATGAGATTCTTCGTTATCGCAACCATGTCGACAACCGCATTCAGACGCTATTCGAGCGCGAAGTTTCCGTTGAGATTTTGCAACTGCTTGAGCTGGGGCTGAATCACGAGCAGCAACACCAGGAGCTGATCGTCACCGATATCAAACATGCGTTCTGGACCAATCCCCTGCGGCCCAACTACCAGCCAGGCCAAATCAAGGCTTTTGAACCCGCCTCGCAGCCATTGTCCTGGATTGCTTTCGACGAAGGTGTCTACGAAGCCGGGCATGACGGCCGCGGCTTCGCGTTCGATAACGAATTGCCGCGCCATCGCACGTATATCAAACCGTTCCGGCTCGCTTCGCGTCTGGTGACCAATGCCGAATACCTGGCGTTCATGGCCGATGGCGGCTACATGCGTCCAGAGCTGTGGCTGTCCGATGCCTGGGATCACGTCAATGCAAAGGGCTGGACGGCACCGCTTTATTGGGAGCGGGAGGGTGATGCATGGCATGTGTTCACCTGCCGAGGCAATTTGCCATTGAATCCGCACGAGCCGGTATGTCACGTCAGCTTCCACGAGGCCGACGCCTTCGCCCGTTGGGCAGGCGCCCGGCTAGCGACAGAGTTTGAATGGGAAGTCGCAGCCAGCGCAGTCGAAATACGCGGGAATCTGCTTGAGAGCGGAGCCTATCACCCCAGCCCGGCACATCCCGATACGAATCTGCAGCAAATTTTCGGGGATGCATGGGAGTGGACCGCGAGCCCGTATGTCGCTTATCCAGGTTATCGCCCGCCAGCCGGACCGATAGGGGAATACAACGGCAAGTTCATGTGTAACCAGATGGTGTTGCGCGGCGGTTCCTGCGCCACGCCTGCGTCGCACATACACGCATCGTATCGCAATTTTTTTCCGCCGCAGGCGCGTTGGCAATTTTCCGGAATCAGGTTGGCCGATGATTGCATTTGAACAGAACCGCTTCCCGGGAATCGCGGCCGATGTGCTGGAAGGGCTCTCGCGCGTGCCCAGGGCGCTGCCACCCAAGCTGTTTTATGACGAACAAGGCTCCGCGCTGTTCGAACAGATCACCTGCCTGCCCGAGTATTACCCGACGCGCACCGAAGCAGCGATACTGACGGCCAATGCAGATGAAATCTGCTCCCGAATAGGGGGTGACGTTTCCGTGAGCGAACTCGGTGCCGGGACAGCGACCAAGACACGTATCCTGCTGCACTCATTGCTGCGCCGGCAGGCCAGCGTGAACTACTTTCCGCTTGACGTATCGCATGCCGCGCTACAACTGGCAAGGGACGAGTTGAACGCGGAATTCGAGTCGGTTAACGTATATCCTCACGTCGGAGATTTCGAAAACCTGTCTTTCCTCGCTGCTCCCACGCCGCCCCGCCTTGTTCTGTATATCGGCTCAAGTATCGGCAATCTGGAACACGGTGAAGCCATTGCGCTGCTTAAAAGTATCGCTCGGCGTTTGTCAGTCGGCGACCATTTGTTGCTCGGGGTAGATCTGGTGAAAGATCGCGATGTCTTGCTCGCGGCCTATGATGACGGCGCCGGAATCACTGCTGCATTCAACAGGAATCTGCTCGTCCGCATCAATCGCGAGCTCGGTGGCAACTTTGAACCTGATGCATTTCAACACGTCGCGTTATGGAATGAGGCTGCGGCGCGGATCGAAATGCACCTGGAAAGCAAACGCCCGCAGCATGTCAGGATCGACGCCTTTGACAAGACGTTGTCATTTTCCCGGGGCGAACGCATTCATACAGAAAATAGCTATAAATACACTGTCGAGCGTCTGGAAAGCATGATGCATAACGGCGGCTTCGAAGTCGAACACACGTGGACCGATCCACAACGCTGGTTCGCCGTGAGCTTGGGCGTAATATGCGAAGATTAAAGGTACCCAAAATTTCTCGCTTCTGCTGCTACCGAATGAACAGTTCAGTTCATGTGAAATGAAAATAAGTCCATTGGCAGGGAAGCTTGCCCAGCCGGCGATGCTGGTCAATGTGCCCAGACTCGTCACGGCCTACTACACGGAAATCCCGGACTCGTCGGTGCCCGGGCAGCAGGTCGCGTTCGGCACGTCGGGGCATCGTGGCTGTGCCTTTGAAAACAGCTTCAACGAATGGCATGTGCTGGCCATCAGTCAGGCCATTTGTGATTACCGCAAGCAGCAGGGCATCGATGGCCCGCTGTTTCTGGGGATCGACACCCACGCGCTGTCCGAGCCGGCGTTTGCCAGTGCGCTCGAAGTGCTGGCGGCCAACGCTGTGGAAGTCATGCTCGCGGACAAGGACGAATACACGCCCACGCCGGTGATTTCTCACGCCATACTCGCTTACAACCGCGGCCGCGATACTGGGCTGGCGGACGGCATCGTCATCACACCTTCACACAACCCGCCCGATAATGGCGGCTTCAAGTACAACCCGCCCAACGGCGGGCCGGCGGATAAAAATGTCACCGGATGGATCGAAGCCCGCGCTAATATATTTCTGGAAAGCAGCCTGCAGGGCGTGAAAAGAATTTCTTTCGAACAGGCCCGGCGCGCCGCCACCACGCACCGCCACGACTATCTCAACGCTTACATAAGCGATCTCGGCAGCGTGCTCGACATGGAAGCGATTCGCGGCGCGAACATCCGTATGGGCGTGGATCCGCTGGGCGGCGCCGGCGTTCACTACTGGGGTCCGATTGCCGAGCGCTACGGCCTCGACCTCACGGTGGTGAACGAAGCCGTCGATCCCACCTTCCGCTTCATGACGGTCGATTGGGACGGCCGGATCCGCATGGATCCATCCTCGTCTTACGCAATGCAGAGTCTGATCGGCCTCAAGGATCGCTTCGACATCGCCTTCGCCTGCGACACCGACCATGACCGGCATGGCATCGTCACCCGCAACGCGGGCTTGCTGCCGCCCAACCATTATCTTGCTGTCGCCATTTTCTACCTGTTTCAGCATCGACCAGGATGGAGCAAGGATGCGGCGGTGGGCAAAACGGTGGTCAGCAGCCAGATGATCGATCGCGTCGCGGCGAAGCTCGGCCGCAAGCTGTACGAGGTGCCGGTCGGTTTCAAGTGGTTTGTGGATGGCCTGCTCGACGGCTCGCTCGGCTTCGGCGGAGAGGAAAGTGCAGGCGCCTCCTTTCTGCGTCGGGATGGCAGCGTCTGGATCACGGACAAGGACGGCATGGTTCCGGCGTTGCTGGCGGCGGAGATTACCGCGCGCATGGGCCGCGATCCCGGCGAAATTTATCGGGAGCTGGCACGCGAGTTCGGCGAACCGGTTTACGATCGTGTCGAAGCGCCAGCGACCCCGCAGCAGAAACACATGCTGGCGCAGCTTTCATCCCGGCAGGTACTGTCTGCAGAGCTGGCTGGCGAAAAAATTCATGGCATCCTGACCCAGGCGCCTGGCAACGGCGCCCCGATCGGCGGCTTGAAAGTCGTGGCAGAGAACGGCTGGTTTGCAGCGCGTCCGTCCGGCACCGAAGACATCTACAAGATCTATGCTGAAAGCTTTCGTGGGGCGGACCATCTGCAGCGCATCCTGGAAGAAGCACAGACCATCGTCGCTGCTGCGCTGGCGGCGCCCACGCAGCAGCCTGAGATTGCATCCGGGACAAATTTGAAGGAGAGGCCATGAGCGAAGAAACCCATGTCAATCACCCGAAGCAGCGTCTTTTAACCAGGGACATCGAGGGATACGATTCACTGACCGAGCTGGCTCTGGACATGCGTTCGGCGTGGAGTCATGGCGCGGACAACCTGTGGCGCCAGCTTGATCCGGCGCTCTGGGATCTGACCCAGAATCCGTGGGTCGTGTTGCAGACGGTGTCACGCGAGAAACTCCAGCGTGATTTGGCCGATCCGGCTTTCCGCAAAAATGTTGACGATCTGGTGCAGGCCAGGCGCGAAGCAGCGGAGGCGCCCGGGTGGTTTCAGCAAGCCCACCCGCAATCGCAGCTGGGCTGTGTTGCGTATTTCAGCATGGAATTCATGCTGAGCGAAGCCTTGCCCATTTACTCGGGCGGGCTGGGCAACGTGGCCGGCGATCAACTCAAGGCCGCCAGCGATCTGGGCATTCCTGTGATTGGCGTGGGGCTGCTCTACCAGCAAGGCTACTTTCGCCAGGTGATCGACAAGGACGGCGCGCAACAGGCCCTGTTTCCGTATAACGACCCCGGACAGCTGCCGATCACCCCGTTGCGCAAACCGGACGGGGAGTGGTTGCGCCTGGAGGTCGCGTTACCCGGTTACTCGGTCTGGCTGCGTACCTGGCAGGTTCAGGTCGGCCGCGTGAAGCTGTACCTGCTGGACAGCAATGATGCAGCGAATTACACCGTGCATCGAGGCATTACCAGCGAGCTGTACGGCGGCGGACCGGAGTTGCGCCTGAAACAGGAAATGCTGCTCGGGATTGGCGGATGGCGGCTGCTCGCGGCACTTGGCATCAAGCCGGAAGTCTGTCACTTGAACGAAGGGCATGCGGCGTTCGCGGTGCTGGAGCGTGCGCGCAGCTTCATGGAGGAAACCGGGCGCAACTTCGAGGTCGCACTGGCTGTCACCCGCGCGGGCAACCTGTTCACCACGCACACGGCGGTGGCTGCCGGCTTCGATCGTTTCGCCCCGGCGCTGATCGAGCAATACCTCGGTGGTTATGCACACACGCAACTCGGCATAACCCGCCACGATTTGCTGGCCATGGGCCGCCAGAATCCGCACGACGCATCGGAACCTTTCAACATGGCCTATCTGGCGATTCGCGGGAGCGGGGCGGTGAATGGCGTGAGTCGCCTGCATGGCAAGGTGAGCCGGCACCTGTTCGAGCCGCTGTTTTTGCGCTGGCCGACGGAAGAAGTCCCGGTCGGACACGTGACCAACGGCGTCCATATGCCGACCTGGGATTCGGAGGGTGCCGATGATCTGTGGACAGAGTGCTGTGGCAAGGGCCGCTGGCTGGGTGCAACAAAAACCCTGGAGCGGGACATCCGTTGTGCCTCCGATGCCCGTCTCTGGCAATTTCGCAGCGCCGCGCGTATGTCGCTGGTTGAATACGCGCGTGCACGATTGTCCCGGCAACTGGCTGCCTCGGGCGCATCGCCCGAGGCAGTTGACGCTACGAAGTGTCTGTTTGACAGCAATACCCTGACGCTGGGTTTTGCCCGCCGTTTTGCCAGCTACAAGCGACCGAATCTGCTGCTGCACGACCCGGAGCGGCTGTTGCGCCTGCTGACCAATTGGCAACGTCCGGTACAGATCATCATAGCCGGCAAAGCCCATCCTGAAGACCAGGCAGGCCAGGCCCTGATTCAGCAATGGGCGCATTTCATGCGGCGGCCCGAGGTGCGCCCACATGCGATCTTCCTCAGCGACTACGACATGAATTTGACTGAGCGCCTGGTGCAGGGCGTGGATGTCTGGCTCAACACGCCGCAACGTCCCTGGGAAGCTTGCGGAACCAGCGGCATGAAGGTGCTGGTCAACGGCGGCATCAATCTGTCCGAGCTGGATGGCTGGTGGGCGGAAGCCTATACCCCGGAAGTGGGATGGGCGCTGGGGGATGGCAAGGAACATGACCATGATCCCGCCTGGGACGCAGTCGAAGCCGAGGCACTGTATGACCTGCTCGAACGCGAGGTGATCCCCGCGTTCTATACGCGTGATGAACAGGGTATTCCCAGCGCCTGGGTGAGCCGGATGCGGGAAAGCATGGCGCAATTGACGCCGCGTTTTTCCACCAACCGCTCGGTATCCGAATACACCGAGCAGCACTACCTCCCGGCGGCCTCGGCCTACCGTGAGCGCGCTGCCAATCAAGGCGCATTCGGCGTGGATATGGTGAATTGGCGGCATGCGCTGGAGCAGAAATGGAGCGCACTGCGTTTCGGCGACGTGAATATTGAAAGCGCTGGCGAGCAGCACGTATTCGAAGTTCAAGTGTATCTGGACGGCCTCGATCCGGAGGCGGTGCGGGTCGAGCTTTATGCCAATGGCGTGAACGGTGACGCAGCAGAACACGTGGAGATGGTGCCTGTGCGGCAACTGGTGGGTGCAACAAACGGCTACGCCTATCGCGCAGGAGTGCCTGCAGTGCGGCCGGCAACGGACTATACGGTGCGCCTGATGGGGCATCGAGACGGCGTGGCGGTGCCGCTGGAAGATGCTCATATCCTTTGGCAGCGGTGATGCGACTTCGAACAGGGAAGATGCTGGATTGGGCGTTCTGGATTCGCGCGGTTAATCGGGCTACATCGGATACCCGGTTCCAGCTGTATCCTATGATGCTAAGACATGTGCCAAATATGGCATAAAGCAGGATTTGGATTTCCAGGGTATCTGGATCGAATGGTTTGAAAGAACGAGGCCAAATGAAACGAAAAATAATCATTCCGCTCCTGGTGATCGTCGTGCTCGGCGCTGTCGGCGTGTTTTTTTGGCAACGCACGCATCATCACGAAGCGCCCGCCACGGCACTCACGCTTTATGGCAACGTAGACATCAGGCAGGTGCAACTGGCATTCAACGGCTCGGACCGGATCGATCGCATGCTGGTCAGAGAGGGGGAGGCCGTGCATCAAGGGCAGCTCCTGGCCACGCTCGATGCCGCCCGGCTGAGGGACAATGTTGCGCTGCTGGAAGCGCAACTGGCCGCGCAGCAGCAAGTCGTTGCCCGTCTCAAGGCAGGTAATCGGCCGGAGGAAATACGCAAGGCGCGCGCGGACGCCGAAGCCGCCAGGATAGAAGCCAGTAATGCGGAGCAGACTTATCGCCGGATCACCAAGCTCGTCGCCCGGAAGTTCGTCGCCAAACAGCAAGCGGACGATGCCAAGGCCGCGGCCGATGGCGCCCAGGCCAGGTACGAAGCAGCGCAGGCGACGCGCCGGCTTGCCGAACTGGGTCCGCGCGCAGAGGATGTCGCCGCCGCCAGCGCCACGCGCAAGGCAGACGAGGCGGCGCTCGCGATTGCCCGCAAACAGCTGGCCGACGCCTCTCTTTATGCGCCGTCCAATGGCATCATTCAAGACCGGATTCTTGAACCGGGTGACATGGCCTCCCCCCAGCTTGCGGTGTATACCCTGGCCTTGACCGATCCGCTCTGGGTGCGCGCTTACGTGCAAGGGCCGGACATGGGCAAAATTCATCCAGGCATGCGCGCCGTGGTAACCACTGACAGTTATCCTGGCAAGCGCTATCGCGCGTGGCTTGGCTACATTTCCCCGAGCGCCGAATTCACCCCGAAATCGGTGGAAACAACGGAGGTCAGATCCAAGCTGGTTTATCAGGTGCGGATTTTCGTCTGCAACTCGCAGAATGAACTGCGCCTCGGCATGCCCGCCACGGTGACCATTGCGCTGGATCAGGCGCAATCCAGCGACGCAGCAACGTTACCCTGCCAGCCCCGCTGATGCCGCCAATGGCCGCTGCGCACCAGACGGGCATGCATTCCCCGGCGAATCCCGGGGACGATACCGCACTGCAAGTGGACAAGCTCTCCAAGGCGTTTCGCTCGGATGGGCGTCTGGTTCAGGCGCTGAACAACGTCAGCTTTCGTGTTCGGCACGGCAGGGTGACCGGCCTTATCGGCCCGGACAGCGCCGGCAAGACCACGCTCATGCGCCTGGCTGCCGGGCTGCTGACCCCCGATAGCGGCAGCATCACGGTTCTCGGCAAGAATGCCGCTGTTCAGTCACTGGAGGTGCAAGGCAGCATCGGTTATATGCCGCAACGTTTTGGCCTGTATGAAGACCTGACGGTGCAGGAGAACCTCGATTTGTACGCCGACCTGCAAGGCGTTGCGAAAATGAATCGTGGCGATCGCTATCGGGAATTGCTGCAGATGGCCGGACTTGCCCAGTTTACCCGGCGCCTGGCCGGGCAGCTCTCCGGTGGCATGAAGCAAAAGCTGGGGCTGGCTTGCGCGCTGGTGCGGCAGCCCGCCTTGCTACTGCTGGATGAGCCGACCGTCGGTGTGGATCCGCTGTCGCGACGTGAGCTGTGGGCCATCGTCAACCGGCTGGTGCGGAATGAAAAAACCACCGTGCTGCTGAGCACCGCTTACCTGGACGAGGCAGAACGTTGCGATGAAGTGATCCTGTTGCACGACGGGCAGCTCCTGGATCAGGGCGATCCGAAAATCCTGCGCGATCGCATGCAAGGCAGAACCTATGCCGTCACTGCAGCGAATATATCCAAGCGCTCGCTCCAGGCGCATTTGTCGCAGGTTCCCGGCGTGCTGGACGCATTGATCCAGGGCGAGCATGTGCGACTGGTGATGGAAGAGGCGACGCGCCCCAGCCTTGAGGCGATGCTGCCAGGCATCGCGGATGCCTCCCTGACCGAAGTGCCCCCGCGCTACGAGGACAGCTTCATCGCACTGCTGAAGGCACAAGCGCATCGGGAAAGCGCTGCGCCCTCTCAGCCCGATCCCCCGAAGGCGCTGTCTTCCGCAAACGCAGAAAACGGCAGCGCCGTCATCGAAGTGGAGCATCTGGAGCGGCGTTTCGGCACTTTCTGCGCCGTCAAAGGCGTCAGCTTTGTCGTATCGCGCGGCGAGGTGTTCGGCCTGCTGGGCGCCAATGGCGCCGGCAAAACCACCACGTTTCGCATGTTGTGCGGCCTGTTGCCGCCCAGCGGGGGCAGCCTGCGTGTTGCCGGTGTCGATCTGCGGCATGCGCCTGCTGCCGCGCGTGCGCGCATCGGCTATATGTCGCAGAAATTTTCTCTTTATGGCCAGCTCAGCGTCATGGAGAACCTGCGCTTCTTCAGCAGCGCCTATGGCCTGTCGCGCAAGCAGGCAGAACAGCGCATGCACTGGGCAATGGATGAGTTTGACCTGGCGCCGCTGGCGGATTCCGCCAGCGGCGATCTTTCCCTCGGCTACAAGCAACGTCTGGCATTGGCCTGCGCCTTGATGCATGAGCCGGAAATCCTGTTCCTGGATGAACCCACGTCAGGGGTGGATCCGCTGGCTCGGCGCGAATTCTGGCAGCGCATCAATGCGCTTGCCGAACAAGGCGTCACCATCATGGTGACCACTCATTTCATGGAAGAAGCCGAATATTGCGATCGCCTCGCCATCATGGCGACCGGTGAAATCCTGACGATCGGGACGCCAACCGCCATCAAGCAGCATGCACGCAAAGAGACACTGCCTGATCCGACCCTGGAAGATGCCTTCATCGGATTGATCGAAGCCCAGCCCCAGACAGAGCTCAAGCCATGAATGAACGCCAGCATCAGGACGGGTCGGCAGCGCCAGGAAAACCCGGCATGCGCCTGCGCGGCCTGATACGCAAAGAATTCCTGCAGATTTTCCGCGACCCCAGCAGCATCGCCATTGCCTTTCTGATGCCCCTGGTGTTGCTGCTCCTGTTTGGCTATGGCGTGTCCCTGGACTCGGAATCGATACCGGTGGCGCTGGTGGTGGAACAGCCAAGCGCGGATACGGCCAGCTTCACCGCCGCTTTCCACAAATCCCGTTATTTCCTGCCTGCCTCATTCTCCACCACCCAGGCCGCCGAAACGGCCATGATGGCCGGCGATGTGGACGCCATCGTGGTTTTGCGCCAGGATTTTGCGCAGCGCCTGCGTGGTGCGGATAGCGCCCCGATTCAATTGATTGTGAATGGCGTCGATGCCAACACTGCACGAATCATTTCGGGCTATGTGGAAGGCGTATGGGGTACATGGCTGGAGCATATCGCCCTGGCACGCGGCCAGTCCCTGGCGACGCCGGTGCAGATAGAGCAGCGCGTCTGGTTCAACAGCGAATTGCGCAGCCGCAATTTCCTGGTGCCGGGTCTGGTCGCGATCATCATGACGCTGATCGGCGCCTTGCTCACGGCGATGGTGATGGCGCGCGAATGGGAACGCGGCACCATGGAAGCGCTCATGGTGACGCCGGTGACCATGGGCGAAGTTATCCTGGGCAAACTGATTCCCTACTTCATTCTGGGCATGGGCGGGCTGGCACTTTCCGTGGCCATGGCGATCTGGCTGTTTGAGGTTCCGCTGCGCGGTTCGCCCTGGGTTCTTTTCGGCGCATCGGCGCTGTTTCTCCTCACCGCACTGGGCATGGGCCTGTTTATTTCCACCATCGGCAGAAGCCAGTTCGTCGCCGGGCAGATCGCCATCATCACGACCTTCCTGCCGGCGTTTTTGCTGTCCGGATTCATTTTCGATATCGGCAGCATGCCTGGTGTCGTGCAAGCCATCACGCATGTCATTGCCGCCCGCTATTATGTGGCGATCCTGCAAACCGTGTTCCTGGCCGGGAATACGTGGAGCGTGATTCTGCCAAATGTGTTCGCCCTGGTCGTGCTGGCCGCGATCTTTCTCGGCCTGACCCAGCTGAAATCCCGCAAGCGCCTGGAGTAATACTGCATGTGGAGACGCATTCTCGCCCTGACCATCAAAGAGTTCCTGACCTTGTTCAAGGACAAGCGCAGCCGTGTGGTCATCATTGTGCCGCCGCTGATTCAGTTGATGGTGTTTGGCTACGCCGCCACCTTCGATCTGAAACATGTTCCCTTTGCAGTCTTCAACGAAGATCGCGGCAGCGTCTCGCGGGAAGTGGTCGCAGCATTCCGCGGCTCACCCAGTTTCGAGGAGGTGGCACGCCTGACGCAGGACAGGGAAATTGCACCCATGATCGATAGCAAGCAGGCGCTCATGGTCATCCGCATCGGGCCACGCTTCAGTGCGGATCTGCTGAGCGGACAGCCTGCACCGATCCAGATCATTGTTGACGGGCGCAATTCGAACACCGCGCAACTGATGCTCAACTATGCGCAAACGATCGTCAAGCGTTTCAACATCGAGTGGATCGCCAGCCACGGCGGCAGCCCGCCCCCGGCGCATATTGAAATGCGGGCCTGGTTCAATCCGAATCTGGAAAGCCGCTGGTTTTTCGTACCCGGTATCGTCGGCCTGCTCACCCTGACCGTCACCATGCTGGTGACGGCGCTGTCCGTTGCGCGCGAGCGCGAGCAGGGCACATTCGACCAACTGCTGGTCACGCCGCTACGCCCTGGAGAAATCCTGCTGGGCAAAGCCTTGCCCAGTTTCCTGATCGGCATTGCCGAAGCCACGCTGATTATCCTGGTAACCGTATTCTGGTTCGACGTCCCGTTGCTGGGTAGCCTGCTGACCTTGTATACCGGCGTCGTGCTGTTTCTGCTGTCAGCAATCGGTCTGGGCCTGATGATTTCATCGCTCGCCGTCACCCAGCAGCAGGGATTGCTGGGCGCCTTTTTTTTCCTGGTGCCCGCCATCATCCTGTCCGGTTTTGCGACCCCGATCAAAAACATGCCGCCGCTGGTGCAAGACCTTACCTTGCTGAATCCGATGCGCTATTTTCTGGTGGTTTTGCGCGGCGTCTTTCTTGAGGGCACGCCCTTCCACCTGCTGATCCACCCGTTTGTTGCAATGGCGTCGATCGGCGTGGTTACGCTGGCGATCGCGGCCTGGCTGTTCAGGCACAGAATGTACTGAGATGTATCCACGCGCTGCAAAGCGAACGCGTGCCGCAGCAGAGCCGGGTTGGCCCGGATTGCGCAATGACGAGGAAATCATCCATGAAGCCCGCTACCACAAGCATCCTGACCATCAACGGCGGCTCGTCGAGCATCAAATTCGCCTTGTATCGAATTGGCGAGCCGCTGGAGCGAATGCTGGTTGGAAAAATTGACCGCATCGGCTCATCCGGGACGAATCTGACCTTCAGCGATACCTCCCGAGGCCAGCAAGGCAGTCATGGCATCGAAGCCGTCGATCACAATTCGGCGGCGAATGTTCTGCTCGACTGGCTCGAACAGCAGGTCGGTTTCACGCACCTCAGCGCCGTGGGCCACCGCGTGGTGCACGGCATGAAACATACCGAACCCGAGCGGGTCTCCCAGGCATTGCTGGATGAACTGCAGCGCATCAGTCCCTACGACCCGGATCATCTTCCGCGCGAGATTGAACTGATCGAGGCATTCCGCCGGCGTTATCCGCAACTGCCGCAGGTGGCCTGCTTTGACACGGCGTTTCACCACACCTTGCCGCGCGTGGCCCGGCTCCTGCCTATCCCGCGTCGTTTCGATGCCATGGGGATCCGGCGCTACGGGTTCCATGGCCTGTCCTATACTTTTCTCATGCAAGAACTCGCTCATATTGCCGGTGCGGAAGCAGCCCAGGGTCGGGTGATCCTGGCGCACCTGGGTAACGGGGCAAGCCTGGCTGCCGTGCGCGATGGCCGCAGCATCGATACCAGCATGGGATTTACACCCACCGGCGGTGTGGCGATGGGTACCCGGACCGGCGACCTGGATCCCGGCGTGGCATGGTACCTGATGCAAAGCGAGAACCTGACACCACAACAGTTCAACCAGCTCATCAATCATGAATCCGGGTTGCTTGGCATGTCCGAAACCAGTTCCGACATGCGCGATTTGATCGCGCACGAAGCGAGCGACGTACGCGCTGCGGAAGCGGTCGCACTGTTTTGTTACCAGGTAAAAAAATGGATAGGGGCATACGCCGCAGCGCTGGGCGGGCTGGATACGCTGGTGTTCGCGGGCGGTATCGGAGAGAACGCGCCGGAAGTGCGCGCGCGCATCTGCGACGGCCTGGAATTTCTCGGAATCGAGATCGAGGAAAAACGCAATGTGACGAATGCGGGCATGATTTCCGCAGAGAGCAGCCGGGTCGCTGTGCGCGTCATGCATACGGATGAGGAAGTGATGATCGCCAAATCGGTTTGCCAGATTTTGGATCTCCCAATTGAAAAGGAAGGAACCGGGTCATGAAGTCGAAACAACCCAAGCGCACGGACCAGGCGTTGACGCCGGATGTTCTGCGCAAGATGAACGCCTATTGGCGCGCCGCTAATTATCTGTCGGTCGGCCAGATTTATCTGTACGACAATCCGCTGCTCAAAAAACCGTTGAAGCTGGCGCACGTCAAGCCGCGCTTGCTGGGGCACTGGGGCACCACGCCGGGCCTGAACTTCATTTACGTTCACCTTAACCGCATCATCCGGCAATATGACCTGTGCATCATTAATGTCACCGGCCCCGGGCATGGCGGACCGGGCCTGGTGGCCAACACCTATCTGGAGGGTACTTACAGCGAACTGTATCCGAACATTTCCCGGGACGAACCGGGCATGAAAAAGCTGTTCACCCAGTTTTCCTTTCCCGGCGGCATCCCCAGTCACGTCGCTCCGGAAACCCCGGGCTCGATTAACGAAGGCGGCGAACTTGGCTATTCCCTGGCGCACGCCTATGGCGCCGCATTCGATAATCCCGACTTGCTGGTGGCCTGCGTGGTGGGCGATGGCGAGGCTGAAACCGGCGCGATGGCCACCAGCTGGCACTCGAACAAATTCCTCAACCCGGTTCACGACGGCGCCGTGCTGCCCATTCTGCATTTGAACGGCTACAAGATTGCCGGCCCCACCGTGCTGGCGCGCATTTCCCACGACGAACTGGAAGCGCTGTTCCGCGGTTACGGTTACACGCCGTATTTCGTCGAGGGTGACGATCCCGACGCGATGCACCAGCTGATGGCAGCCACGCTGGATACGGTGGTCGCCGAGATCCAGCGTATCCAGCACGACGCCCGCACCAACGGATTCAGCAAGCGTCCGCGCTGGCCGATGATCATCCTGCGTTCGCCGAAGGGCTGGACTGGCCCTGAAACAGTCGATGGCAAACCTGTCGAAGGCACATTCCGCGCGCATCAGGTGCCGGTAACCGATTTCGTAACGGAGCCGAAGCACCTGAAGATTCTCGAACAGTGGATGAAAAGTTACCGGCCCGAAGAATTATTCGACGCGCAGGGCAGGTTCATGCCTGAACTGGCCGAACTGGCGCCGAAAGGCGAGCGGCGTATGGGCGCGAACCCGCATGCCAACGGCGGCATGCTGCTGCGCGATCTGCGCATGCCGGATTTCCGCGCCTATGCGGTCAAGGTGCCCAAGCCCGGCGCGGTGGAAGACGAAGCGACGCGCGTGCAGGGTCAGTTCATGCGCGACGTGCTGCAGCTCAACGCCGAGGCACGCAACTTCCGCATCTTCAGCCCGGACGAAACCGCGTCGAATCGCTGGGGTGCGGTGTTCGAAGTGACGAACCGTTGCTCGACCGCAGACATCATTCCCATCGACGACCATGTCGCGCCCGATGGCCGGGTGATGGAGATGCTGAGCGAGCACCAGTGCGAGGGCTGGCTCGAAGGTTACCTGCTGACTGGGCGGCACGGTTTCTTCTCCTGCTACGAAGCCTTTATCCATATCGTGGATTCGATGTTCAACCAGCATGCCAAGTGGCTCAAGGTGTCGAGAGACATACCGTGGCGGCGTCCAATCGCCTCGTTGAACTACCTGCTGTCGTCGCACGTATGGCGTCAGGACCACAACGGATTCAGTCATCAGGATCCGGGTTTTATCGACCACGTGGTGAACAAGAAGGCGGGCATCATCCGCGTCTATCTGCCTCCCGACGCCAATACCCTGCTGTCGGTCACCGACCACTGTTTGCGCAGTCGCAATTACGTCAATGTCATCGTCGCCGGCAAACAGCAGGAACCGCAATGGCTGGACATGGAAGCGGCCATCAAGCACTGCACCGCCGGGCTCGGCATCTGGGAATGGGCCAGCAACGACGCGGGCGGCGACCCCGATGTGGTGATGGCCTGCTGCGGCGACGTGCCTACGCTGGAGACGCTGGCTGCGGTCAAGATTTTGCGACAGCACTTTCCCGAACTGAAGATCCGGGTCATCAACGTAGTGGATTTGATGACCTTGCAGCCGCCGGGCGAGCACCCTCACGGCCTCTCCGACAAGGACTTCGACGTCCTCTTCACCCAGGACAAACCCATCATTTTTGCCTTCCACGGCTATCCCTGGCTGATTCATCGCCTGACCTACCGCCGCACCAATCATCAGCAGATGCATGTACGCGGATACAAGGAAAACGGCACGACCACCACTCCTTTCGACATGGTGGTGTTGAACGATCTCGACCGCTTCCACCTGGTCATCGACGTCATCGACCGGGTGCCGAGTCTGGGTTCACGCGCCGCCTATGCCAAGCAGTTCATGCGCGATAAGCTGCTCGATCACAAGGCCTACATCGACAGGCACGGTGAGGACATGCCGGAGATACGCAACTGGAAATGGGATGAGGATGCAAGGCCAGGGCACAAAGGGAAAGCACCGGCGAAATGAGCTGCGCGTGCTGGATTGATCATAGGAAATATGCGGTGGAAACCATGAACAGCAAACCCGGCACTGCGAATCTCGGCACGGTGGTCTCGGTGCGCGGCAGCGTTGTGGATATACGCTTCGATGAGCGTTTGCCGCCCATCTACTCCTTGCTGCATGCGATGGAGGGGGAAATTGCCATCGAAGTTTTGGCTCAACTCGACGCGCATCGCGTGCGCGGGATTGCGCTGACCCCGACGCAAGGCCTTGCGCGCGGCATGGTGGTGGAAGACACCGGCGGGCCGTTGCAGGCGCCGGTCGGCAAGGACATTCTTTCGCGCATGTTCGACGTTTTCGGCAACGCCATCGACCGCCAGCCGGCGCCGGCGGATGTCCAATGGCGCTCGGTCCATCAGGCGCCACCGTCCCTGGCGCGGCGTTCCACAAAATCAGAACTGTTCGAGACGGGCATCAAGGTCATCGATGTGCTGATGCCGCTGGAACGCGGCGGCAAGGCAGGCTTGTTCGGCGGGGCGGGTGTGGGCAAGACGGTGCTGCTCACCGAGATGATTCACAACATGGTCGGGCAACACGAAGGCGTGAGCATTTTTTGCGGCATCGGCGAACGCTGCCGCGAAGGCGAGGAACTCTACCGCGACATGAGCGCGGCGGGCGTGCTGCCGAACATGGTGATGGTGTTCGGGCAGATGAACGAACCACCCGGCGCGCGTTTCCGCGTCGGCCATGCAGCGCTGACCATGGCCGAGTATTTTCGCGACGACGAGCATCGCGATGTGCTGTTGCTCATCGATAACATCTTTCGTTTCATCCAGGCGGGCATGGAGGTGTCCGGCCTGCTGGGGCAGATGCCGTCGCGCCTGGGTTATCAGCCGACCATGGGCACCGAGCTGTCGCAACTGGAAGAGCGCATCGCCAACACCGATAGCGGCGCTATTACATCGATCCAGGCGGTGTACGTGCCGGCGGACGATTTCACCGATCCCGCAGCGGTGCACACCTTCTCGCATCTTTCCGCGTCCATCGTGCTGTCGCGCAAGCGGGCGAGCGAGGGGCTTTACCCGGCCATCGACCCGTTGCAGTCCAGTTCCAAAATGGCCACGCCCGGCATCATCGGCGAGCGGCATTATGCCCTCGCGCAGGAAATCCGGCGCACGCTGGCGCAGTACGCGGACCTGAAAGACATCATCGCGATGCTGGGCCTGGAACAACTGTCGCCTGAGGATCGCAACGTGGTTGCCCGCGCCCGGCGGCTGGAGCGTTTTCTCACCCAGCCGTTTTTCACCACCGAGCAATTTACCGGTCTTAAAGGCAAGCTGGTCAGCCTCAAGGATGCGCTGGATGGCTGTGAACGCATCTTGCGCGACGAGTTCAACGACATCCCGGAGAGTGCGCTGTACATGATCGGGGCGATAGCCGAGGCGCGGGCAAAAGCCAGACCCGAGCCGAAACCCCAGCCGGAAGTGGAACATGCGGCCAGCTCCGATGAATCTTAAGATTCTCCTGCCCTTCAAGATCTTCGCCGAGAAGACCGGTGTAGTGCGCATCGTCGCCGAGACGCGCGCGGGCTCGTTCGGACTGTTGCCGCGCCGGCTTGATTGCGTGGCGGCGCTCGCGCCGGGGATACTGGTTTTTGAAACCGCGGCGGAAGGCGAGGTTTGCGTGGCAGTCGATGAAGGCGTACTGGTCAAAACCGGCGCCGACGTGCTGGTCTCGGTGCGTAACGCGATCGGCGGAACGGACCTTGGCAAACTGCACGCGGCGGTGGAGCAGGAATTCCTGAATCTGGACGAGCAGGAGAAGAGCGTGCGTTCGGTACTGGCGAAACTGGAAAGCGGATTCATCCGGCGCTTCGCGGCGTTCCGTCATGAGTGAAAAACCGGGAAAAAAATCCGCGGCGGGCGAGACAAAATTCAGCCAGCAGGTGGGCAAGCAGGCGGCGCGCAAGCTCAGGGCGCAACGTCGGGTCACGCAGACCGTCTGGTCCGGCCTGGGCATGATGGGCCTGGTCGGTTGGTCGGTGGCGGTGCCCACGCTGCTCGGCGCGGCGCTCGGCGTCTGGCTGGACAAGCACTATCCCGGGAGCCATTCCTGGGCGCTGATGCTGCTGGCCATCGGTCTGGGTCTCGGTTGCCTGAATGCGTGGCATTGGGTGGCCAAGGAAGGCAGGGAAATACGCGAGCAGGAGGAGAATCAGCATGAATGAAGCGTTGATTCTGGCGCCGGCGCTGGTAACGGGGGTTTTGCTCGGAGTGATGTTCTTCGGCGGCCTTTGGTGGACGGTTGTTCGGGCCATTTCGTCCAAGCAGCCGGCGCTCTGGTTCCTCGGCAGCATGCTGCTGCGGACGGGCATGGTTCTGTCCGGGTTCTATTTTGTCTCGGGGGGCGACTGGAAGCGATTGCTGGCGAGCCTGCTCGGGTTCATCATCGCGCGCCTTGTCGTGACGCGGCTCATCCGGGCAGCGCAACAGCCCGACCAATTGGCACGGAAGGCCGGTCATGCACCTTAGCCCGGACGAGATCATTTACTGGCAACACGGGTTTTTCAAACTCAATGCCACGATCGTTTACACGTGGGGATTGATGTTTGTGCTGGCGCTCGGTTCAAAACTCGTCACGCGCAAGCTTTCCACCGGGCTGCAGCGTTCGCGCTGGCAGAATCTGCTGGAAATCATCGTCACCGGCATCAATCAGCAAATCGCAGAGGTCGGCCTGCGGCGGCCGGAGAAATATCTCGGATTTCTGGGGACGTTGTTCCTGTTTGTCGCGATGGCGAGCCTGTTCACCATCGTTCCCGGCTATGCGCCACCGACCGGTTCGCTCTCGACCACCACGGCGCTGGCAATCTGCGTGTTTGTGGCCGTGCCGCTGTTCGGCATCGAGGATCAGGGACTGGGCGGATATCTAGGCGATTACCTGAAGCCGACGGTCATCATGCTGCCGTTCAACATCATCAGCGAACTCTCGCGCACCCTTGCCCTGGCCGTTCGCCTGTTCGGCAACATGATGAGCGGGACGATGATCCTCGCCATTCTGCTGACCATCACGCCCTTCATCTTCCCGATTGCGATGAGTGCGCTCGGACTGCTGACCGGCATGGTGCAAGCCTACATCTTCAGTATCCTGGCCACGGTTTATATCACGGCTGCCACGCGCGCGCGCAAGCCGGAGCCAGGGCTTGATGACTGAAAAACAACTACGCCCACCACGACACGAAAGGACGCACCATGGATAGCATGACGCTGATCGCAATCGCTTCAATCGTCACCTCCGGCCTGACCATCGCCCTGGGGAGCATCGGACCTGCGCTCGGCGAAGGGCGCGCGGTCGCCACGGCATTGAGTTCGCTGGCGCAGCAGCCCGATGCAGCAACGACGATCACACGTACCCTGTTTGTGGGCCTGGCAATGATCGAGTCGATCGCGATCTACTGTTTCGTGGTCTCGATGATCCTCATTTTCGCCAACCCGTTCTGGAGCCATGCCATCGCCCAGGCCGCAGGAAAGTAACTCATGGACACCTCATGCTGATCGACTGGTTTACCGTCCTGGCGCAAGTCGTCAACTTCCTCATCCTGGTGTGGTTGTTGAAGCACTTCCTTTACCGGCCCATTCTCGACGCCATCGACGCGCGCGAGAAGCGGATCGCTTCGGCCCTGGCAGACGCTAACGCGAAAAAGACCGAAGCCGAACAGGAACGCGATGCGTTCCAGCACAAGAACGAGGCATTCGACCAGCAGCGCGCCGCGCTGTTGAGTCAGGCGACAAACGAGGCGCAAGCCGAACGTCTGCGGCTGCTCGATACTGCTCGGCAGGAGTCCGACAGCTTGCGTGCCAAGCGGCAGGAAGCGCTGATAAGCGAACAGCAGAGCTTGCGCGCAGCGCTCTCCCGTCGCGCACAGGAGGAGGTGTTTGCCATTGCACGCAAGGTGCTGGCCGATCTCGCCGGGGCAAGCCTGGAAGCGCGCATGGCTGACGTGTTCCTGCGCCGTTTGCGCGAGCTGGACGATGCGGCGATGGCCGGGCTGAAGTCGGCCTTCAAGATGTCGTCCAGCCCGCTGCTGGTTCGTACTGCCTTCGAGCTGCCGCCGCCACAGCGCGCCGCCATTGAAACGGCACTCAAGGAAACCCTGGGCGGTGAGATGCAAGTGCAGTTCGAGACCGCGCCTGATCTGGTCAGCGGCATCGAGATCAGCGCGAATGGACACAAGGTGGCGTGGAGTATCGCGGAGTATCTCGCGTCGCTGGGGAAGGCCGTCGATGCTCTGCTGAAAGCGCAACCCGAAGCTGAAGCAAAGACCGGGAAAAACGCCAATGAACACGGAGCCTGAAAGCCTGCAGCAGGTGTTCGACAGCGCCTTCGCGGGAATGCGCCAGGCGCGGGAAGCCTTTGCGCTACGCCTGGCGCCACGGGAAGTGGGCACGATCACCAGCATCGCCACCGGCATCGCGAAAGTCTCCGGCCTTCCCGGCGTGGGTTTCGAGGAAGTGCTGAAGTTTCCCGGCGATGTGTATGGCATCGCATTCAACGTCGATGAAGACGAAATCGGCGTCGTTCTGTTGGGCGACTACTGGCAGTTGCATGCAGGCGATGAAGTCGAACGCCGGGGGCACGTGATGGACGTGCCGGTGGGGGAGGGGTTGATCGGGCGCATTGTCAATCCATTGGGCCAGCCGCTGGACGGCAATGGTCCGGTGGTTTCCAGCGCGCGCCTGCCCATCGAACGCACGGCACCGCACATCATGGACCGCGCGCCCGTCACCGTGCCGTTGCAAACCGGTATCAAGGTCATCGATGCGCTCATTCCCATCGGGCGCGGTCAGCGCGAACTGATCATCGGCGACCGCCAGACCGGCAAGACCGCGATTGCGCTCGACACGATACTCAATCAACGCGGGCAGAGTGTGCTGTGCGTGTATTGCGCCATTGGTCAGCGCGCGTCCGATGTGGCCAAAGTGGTCGCCGTCCTGCGCGAAAAGGGCGCGATGGATTACACCATCGTGGTCGTCACCGAAGGCAACGATCCGCCCGGCCTCGCCTACATCGCGCCTTACGCCGCGACCAGCATCGCCGAGCATTTCATGGAGCAGGGACGCGACGTGCTGGTGGTTTACGACGACCTCACGCATCATGCGCGCGCCTATCGCGAGCTGTCACTGCTGCTGCGCCGCCCGCCCGGCCGCGAAGCCTTTCCCGGCGACATCTTTTACATCCACTCGCGGCTGCTGGAGCGCGCAACGCACCTGCGCACAGAACTCGGTGGCGGATCGTTGACCGCGCTGCCGGTTATCGAAACCGAAGCGCAGGATATTTCCGCCTACATTCCGACCAACCTGATTTCCATCACCGACGGGCAGATTTACCTCTCGCCGTCGCTGTTCGAATTGGGCGTGCTGCCTGCGGTCGATGTCGGAAAATCCGTCTCGCGCGTCGGCGGCAAGGCGCAGCGCGCGGCCTACCGTGCTGTGGCGGGCGACCTCAAACTCGCCTACGCGCAGTTCGAGGAACTCGAAACATTTTCCCGATTCGGCGCTCGCCTGGATGAAAATACACGCAAGATCATCGAGCACGGGCGGCGAATCCGTGCCTGCCTCAAGCAGCCTGAATTCGCGCCGGTGTCCGTGGCCGCACAAATCGCCGTGCTGCTGGCATTGATTGCAAAACTCTTCGACGGCGTGCCGCTTGACCGGATGACGGAGGCCGAGCACGCCTTGCGCGAAGCGGCGGCGGACATCCCGGTCGAGGTACGCGCGCGATTCGATAGCGCCGAAAAATTGAGCGACGAAGATCGCGCAACGATTATCCTGATTGCCCGCAATGCGCTCGCGCGCTTTCAGCCCACGCCGGAACTCAAGGAGAAATAATGAGCGATACCGCCGCGAGCCTGCACCGCAAGATTGCCAGCGCCGGAGAGCTCCAATCCGTGGTGCGCACAATGAAGGCCATGGCCGCGGCGAGCATCGGGCAATACGAGAACGCGGTGCGCTCCCTGGATGATTATTACCGGACGGTGCAGCTGGGTCTGGTCGCGTGTTTCCGCCAGGGCGAACCCTGGGGTGGCGCGCTGCCGGCGGCGCAGAAGGAAAGCGGGGCGATTGGCGCGGTCGTGTTTGGTTCCGACCAGGGACTGGTTGGGCAATTCAATGAGGCGATGGTGGAGTTTGTCGTGAATACGCTGGGCAATATGCCGGGTAAGAAGACGGTCTGGGCGGTCGGCGAGCGCATTCAGTCGCGACTCGCGGACACCGACCTGGTGCCGGGAGCAAGCTTCATCCTGCCGAATTCCATTGGCGCGATTACGCCGCTGGTGGGGCAGATTCTGATCGAGATGGAAACGCTGCGGGAAAAGGGCGAAATCGCGCAGGTCTACTTGTTCCATAACCGTCCCCAGTCCGGGGCGATTTATATCCCCGTGAGCCAACGGCTGCTGCCGCTGGATGAAGTGTGGCAGCGCGATCTGGCTAGCCTGCGCTGGCCGACCGGAAATTTACCCGAGGTCATGGGTGGCGAGGAGCGGACGCTGCCGGCATTGGTTAGCGAATATCTATTCGTCTCGCTGTTCAGGGCCTGCGCCGAGTCCCTGGCAAGCGAAAACGCCAGCCGCCTGGCTGCGATGCAACGCGCCGAAAAAAATATCGACGAACTGCTTGAGGACCTGAAACGTACGTTTCACCGCCTGCGCCAGAGCGGCATCGACGAGGAATTGTTCGACGTCGTGTCCGGCTTCGAAGCGCTGACCGGGCCTTAATGATGATGAAAGGATCAGGATGAAAATCAATTCAAAGGATTTCCGGGTGCAGGAAGGCGAAAAGGTTAGACTTAAGAAGTGGCCGACGCTGGTGAAGCCCGTTTACCAGTCGAAGGAGCAGTATCAGGAACTCCTCGGAGAACAGGTGGCAGAGCTGAGCGAACTGCAGCAACTTCAATACGCATCCAACCGCTATTCAGTGTTGCTTATTTTTCAGGCCATGGATGCTGCCGGCAAGGATGGCGCCATCAAGCACGTGATGTCGGGTATCAATCCCCAGGGCTGCCAGGTGTTCAGCTTCAAGCATCCGAGTGCTGCGGAACTGGATCACGACTTTCTGTGGCGCACTTCCCAGTGTCTGCCGGAACGCGGCCGCATCGGCATCTTCAACCGGTCCTATTATGAGGAGGTGCTGATCGTTCGCGTGCATCCGGAGATTCTGCGCAGCGAAGGCCTGCCGGATGAGTTGCTCGACGAGAAAACCATCTGGCAGGAGCGCTATCGTTCCATCGTGGATCTGGAGAACCACCTCTATCGCAATGGCACCCGGATCATCAAATTCTTCCTTCATCTTTCCGAGGAAGAGCAGCGCAAGCGCTTTCTCGATCGCATCGACGAGCCGGAAAAAAACTGGAAATTCAGTCTGGCCGACATCGAGGAGCGGAAATTCTGGAAACAGTACATGCAGGCCTATGAGGAGTGCCTGAGCGCAACGAGTACAAAAAATGCGCCCTGGTATGTGGTTCCCGCGGACGACAAGGAGAACGCCCGGCTGATTATTTCCCGGATTATTCTCGATACATTCAAGGCGCTTAAAATGCACTACCCTAAAACTGATGCCAAGCGCCGGCAGGAATTGCTGTCAATCCGCCAACAACTGATGAAGAAAGGCCCAGTTGGTGACTGAGCCTGAAAAATATGGCGCGCACTGGCGCATTGCATGACCCGTCATCTGAACATCAAGGAGCGCATGAAATGGCAAAAATCGAACAGCTGGAATTGGAAGGGCATCGCAGTGAAATCATCGCTGACGTGAGAAGCCTGGTCGAAAAATATCGTGCAATATTCGACTGGGATGTGCCGGAGATCGATCAGGGCGCTGCGGATAAGCTGATCCTGGAGGGAATACGCAAGGCGCTGGATGATATCGAGAAGGAATTGATTGGCTAAGGAAAATTGAGACCAATGTCCTGTCTGAGTCACCTGATCGATCCAGGAAAATGCGGTAAATCATACAATCTGAAGGAGTACCAAAAATGAACGAGTTACCTCCGCCACACGATCCCGTCGAGGCAATGGGTGAAGCCTACGAATTACTGCTGGAGAAGGCGCTGCAGAAAGCGCGTCAGGGCGGTGCCGTCGTCCATGACATGATGGATGTGGTTCGGCGCGATATTGCGGCCTTGAACAAGTTTGATGATGCTGAAATCGTCAAGCTGGAACACTATGTGAAGCGGGATCTGATCGATGCTGCGTGGTATCTGGACTCGACCGGCAAGGAATTGAAGGATTGGCTGGGTTTTGACGTGGCGTTGATCAAGCGCGAATTCTGGGAGCGTTTTTCCGCAGCGGCGGATCAAACCACGGTGGCGCTCAATCAGTTAAAGCTGCAGGCGGCAAACGCCGAGTATCATACCGGCGAGCTCACCGGGCTGGGGACGCTGGTATGCGATCAGTGTGGCGAAGCATTGCATTTCCATAAGCCAGGCCACATTCCCCCTTGCCCCAACTGCAACGGTACGCACTTCCATCGGCAGAAGAGTGAATAATTCCGCTCCCATTTCCAGGCCATATGCCTTTGCAGCCGATTTCCTTTAAGTCCTACGGTGCCTTGAGTACCGCGCTACGGCGCTGGCGCATGCGCAGGATGCTTGAGCGTCATCCGATCCCTCACCATGTCTGGCAGAGTGTGACCCGGCGCTTGGTGGTGTTGAGAGGGCTGGATGCAATGCAAATGGCGCATCTGCGCGAGATGACGACGTGGTTCCTGGATCAGAAATCAATCACCGGCGCTCAAGGTCTGGAGGTGACGCCGTCGATGAAAGTGACGGTGGCCGCCCAAGCCTGTTTGTTGATCCTGAATATGGGCGTGGCGCATTTCGACGGTTGGGTCGAGGTCATACTTTATTCGGGTGCGTTTCGGGTCAGGCATGCGCAGATGGATGCCATTGGCCTGGTACATAACGAAGCCAGCGTTTTAACCGGCGAGTCATGGTTGCGCGGCCCGGTCATTTTGTCCTGGGATGACGTGGAGCGGGACAGCTATCATGACCATGCCGGTCACAATGTCGTGTTGCACGAGTTCGCACATAAGCTGGATGGCCTCACCGGGGCAACGAATGGCATGCCGCCATTGCGTCGCGGCATGAGCCGGAAAAGATGGGCCGAGGCCTTGAGTGGGGCCTACGCTGCACTGCGCCTGCAAGTGGCAGCAGGAGAATCAGCCTTTATCAATCCTTATGCCGCCACCAGCCCGGCAGAGTTTTTCGCGGTATTGAGCGAGTATTTTTTTACTGCGCCGGATATTCTGAAAAACTGCTGTCCGAGTGTCCACAAGCAACTGACGCTGTTTTATCGCCAGGCGGGATCACGTTGATTCATCCTGCAGCTCCGGCACTTCCTTTCTGTCAGGCGTAATCGTTCAAGTTTATTGTTTGCCGTGCCGATATCAAATAATAAAATTATATGGTTTGGAGGGCCATAGGTTTATGCGGCTACCCTATACTCAGAAAAAAACCAGGGCTCCTAAAAAATGGTCATCCCTCGCCGCCCATCCAGCCAACCTCCCGGCGCCTCGCGCCTGATCGCTTCATGGTGCCTCCGCTCATGAAAAATGCCCGATCATTAGCCCAATCCGGGCGGCGCATACTGTGGGGCGCCAACGCATTTTTTGTGGCGCTGGTCTTGTTGCTTGCCGGGGCCGCCCTCTGGCAGGCCGCTGATCTGCAACAATCCATTCAAGCCGACTTTCACATCCGCGCCAGGCTTACGGCACAACAAACGGCCAACGCAGTGGCGTCCGCCATCAATGCCCGTTTTGGCGATCTGCAGTTCCTTAAGAATCTGTTTTTTGACGCGCGCACGAAGGAATTACTGCCGAGCACGCAGGCGCTATCCGCCTTTACGGCGTTTCAGCGCAGCCATCCCAGCATCGCGGCCATCAACATCCAGGATCCTTCCGGCAACCGGGTCGTCTGGTCGAGCCGGAATCAGCCTGCTACGCCCCTTGCCTCAGGCAAGGATTTCACCGCCTTGTCGCAGCCGGGCAGACTGATCGGTAAAGCAATCCACGACAGATTCGCAAATGCCTGGATACTCCCGATGCGCCAGCGCATCGAGGACAATGAGGGGCATGTGCTGGGCTTTATCGGTTCTCCCTTTCTTCTGTCCAACCTCAATGCCATCCACATCCCCCCAGACCTGCAATCCATCCTGCTGACAAACTCCGGCGGCCAGGTCATTTCGGTCTGGCAGGATGGTCATTGGGCGCCACCGGATACCCGGTTGCCGACCGCCGCGGGTGAAATGACGGTTCCGGTCCCCGATTATCCCTGGGTCGTTCATGTGCAATGGACGGCAGCGACGATGCATCAGGCATTCTGGCAGGCGGAGCGGGAGAAACTGCCGATCATTGTGGCCGCCTTGTTGTTTCTGGTTGTGATGGGTGCATTTACCCAAAAAATGCTGCGCCAATTATTGCGCCTGCGCCAATATCAGGCAGCAGCGTTACTCATCCAGCAAGATATCCTGCGTCAGGACGGGCCTCAGGCCATGTATCAGCGGCTGGTGGACGTGGTGGTGGCGCAGACCGATGCTATCGGCGCTTATATCGTGGTTCCCGAAGCGGATAGCGAGTGGTTGAGGGTCGCTGCTGCCGCAGCGGATGAGCCGGCTTTGCAGGCGGCCATGGAGCAATTGACGCCCTCAAAGGATCCAGATAATTTTCCCTATGGCGACATGGTTCCGAGCCGGGCTTTCCGCGATAAAACCAAACAGGGTCCCGTCAATCCTCAGCAATCCCCCGCGATGACGGTCATTCGAAAACAGCTGGCCCCGCTGTCACGGGTCCAGGGCATCATGGCTTTCCCGATTTTTGAGTGTGAGAACCCGGAGCCATCCGCCGTGCTGGTGATTGAGAGTGATCTTCCCGAACATTTCACGCAACCGTTGCGACAATTGCTCGAGCAATTGGCCAACACCCTCGGACTGGCTCTGACCCAATGGGGGCATCATCGTGAACTCGCGCAGGCAGCGGCGGAAATTCGCCAGATGGCATTCTATGACACCCTGACAGGTCTGCCCAACCGTCGTCTGCTGGAAAGCCATCTGGAACAGGACATAGCCCGGGCCGAACGGCACGACAATCTCCTGGCGGTCTGCATGCTGGATCTGGATGACTTCAAACCCGTCAATGATACCTATGGCCATAGGGCCGGTGACGAAGTTCTGGTAGCGCTGGGCCAGCGCCTGCAGGAGTCGCTGCGCAAATCGGATTTCGTCGCTCGCCTGGGCGGCGATGAATTTGTCTTGCTGGTGGATGAACTCACCAGCCTGGACGATCTGGTCCAGGTACTGACCAATCTAGAGGACTCGGTCAACGCGCCCATCGCCCTGAGCAACGGTCACACGGTTCGGGTCAGTGCCAGCATGGGCGTGGCGTTCCATCCCGTGGGGGGGAAAGAAGCGCCGGAGCAATTGCTGCGCTTTGCCGATCAGGCTCTGTACGAAAGCAAGGCGAACAAATCCCACCGAAACAAATCCTGGGTGCTGTTCGGAAGCGAATTCCAGAAACGCCAAACGCGGGCCCAGCGCCTATTGGCGGAAGGGCGGCTGGAGGTCTGGTATCAGCCCATCCTGGATAATCGCGCACGCAAAGTGGTGGGGCTGGAGGCCTTGGCCCGGTTGCGCGATGACGACGGGCGAATACTCTTTCCGGGGGAATTCCTGCCGCATCTGGCAACGGCGGATCTGACCGATCTCAGCACGCTCGTTCTGACTCAGGCACTGACCGATTTGACTATCCTGGATACCCGTGGATGGTCTCTCTGGGTCTCTTTCAATGTGGCTCCGGAGTCCTTTAGCAGGCAATACGTGTCCTGCCTGCAGGAGGTCATTGCGGTGAGTGGTATCGATCCGTCCCGCATTACACTGGAGATATTGGAGGGTACCGATTTTCTGGAGCGCCACACAGCATTGTCCGTCCTGCACGAAATCAAGGAAATCGGCATCAGTCTGGCACTGGACGACGTAGGTAGCGCCTATGCCTCCCTGTTGCGTTTGAAGGAATTGCCCGTCGATGAGATCAAGCTGGATCAGAGTTTCATCCGCACCCTGGAACAACGACCACAGGATCTGCATTTCGTGGGAGCCGTCCAGGATCTCGCCGCCGGGATGGGCGTGGATCTGGTTGTGGAGGGAGTTGAAACCGATGACATCCTGGACGCAGTCACGGCCATGGGCGTGACCTTTCTGCAGGGGTACGGCATCGCCAGGCCCATGCCGCTAATGCAGTTGCAGGCATTTCTGGATCACCCCCCATCCTGCCATCGACAGCATCCAACGGGTTTGCTTGGGCTTTATGCCGCACATTTCACCATTCACAACGCCCTGAACAAGACGATTCGACAAAGTCCGCGCTTGATGGATTATGCGGCGCTAGTGGATGCCACGAGTTGCCCGATCCATGATGATCTGCAGCGTCTGGGTGTCGCTGACGGCAGCCTGCTGGACCTACTCCACCGGGAATACCACCGCGCCATTGCGGTCATGAATGTCCCGCTGACCTCCTCTCCTGCCAATGCTGACTGGAGCGCCGTGGAACAGGCGCAGGAAGCCTTCAGTCAAGCTATCATAGAAGCATTCCTGAAGAAAAAAGCGGCGGAAGGTCTGGCTTCAGTTGAAAGGCCAGCGTCTTGAACCAGTTGCCGATCGGTGAAAAATCAAAGGGATGAAAAACAGGCGGGGTTAATATGGAATTCACTCAAGAGCAGTTCTCGATATACAAGGCCCTGTTAACCGCAACCAAAAGCCTGGCTCAGGGCAATACGCCCGATGAAGTATTGCGGGCGGCCTGTGATGCACTGGTTGCGTCATCCGAGCATATTTGTCTGGCATGGATGTACTTGGGTAATCCAGGTTTTGAAACGATCAGGCCGTCCTATTCAGTAGGAAGAGCTTGCGAATACACCCGGGATCTGATGCTTGATCTTTCTCCTGAAGCGATGAGGGGTCCTGGCAGGCGTTCCCTGACGAAAAATGAACCCGTACTGGTTCAGGTCAATTCTGATTCAAGCTTCGGCATCTGGCGTGAAAATGCGATTCGATACGGTTTCAAGGAAGGATTGACCTTGCCGATTGGCGACCCGGATCATCCATTCAGAGGTCTGATCGTGATCTTTGTTGATACGCAGGATTACTTTGAACAGATCGGGATGGAGCCATTCATCGCTTTTGCCCAGTTGGCTACAGTGGCGCTGGATCAGGCCCGCTTGAAAATCTCGCTGGAAGCAATGGCTTCGATTGATCCTTTGACCAACCTGCTTAATAGGCGGGCAATGCAGGAGATTGTCAGCCGTGAGTATGCGTACGCAAAAAGATCCGCAAAACCTTTTGGCATGATCCTGTTTGATCTGGATCGATTCAAGATGCTCAATGACAATTATGGTCATGATATCGGCGACAGGATTTTGCTCGGAATCAGCGGGGTGGCAAAGCAGACGCTGCGCACGAGCGATTGGTTGAGCAGGTGGGGCGGCGAGGAATTTCTGGCGATCCTGCCCGACACCGATGAGAGTGGCGCGCTGATGATTGCGGAACGGCTGAGGCACGCAATCGAGAAATTCTCAATTGAGCTCAATAATCAAAAAATCAGAACGACTGCAAGCATCGGGATTGCCAGTTATCCCCGCGACGGCGATACGCCAGACTTCCTGATAAAGGCAGCAGATGCTGCCCTTTATGAAGCCAAGAAATCCGGACGAAATCTTGTGGTGGCAGCCAGGGATAAGCGAGAGGTTTATTCCATTGCGGCGAAACTCAACTCCGCCATAGAAAACAACCGGCTGGTGCCGGCCTATCAGGTGATCGTGGACCTGAAAACCAGACAGCCGGTTGCTGAAGAAGCCCTGGCCAGATTAATCGATGAATCAGGAAATGTCATTTTGGCTACCGACTTCATTTCGGCGGCGATGGAATTGCAACTGACCCACCTGGTCGATTACCAGATCATCAAACAGACCATGAACCACTGTGCGGCTAATATTGCTGGTGGCGGTCAATCTATAGCGCATTTCGTTAATATTTCAGCGGATCTCTTGCTGCATCAGGATTTTGTCCAGGCTTTATTTGCGGAAGCTCAGGCCGCCTGCATATCGTGCGGGGTGGATATGGACCCCACCAAACCGCTGGTGCTGGAAATTACGGAAAGACAATTGCTCGGTGATGTGAATGCAGTCAAAGCCAAGCTTGCGCCTTTCCTTGATTTTGGAATGCGCCTGGCCATTGATGATTTTGGTAGCGGCTATTCTTCATTCCAGTATCTGGCCGACCTGCCTGTTTCGTTCCTGAAAATTGAAGGAAGCCTGATTCAACAGGTAAAAGACAAACGCATCAGGCAGATAGTCAAACGGATCAGCGATATCGCGAAAGACCTGCAGTTGACCACGATCGCCGAGTATGTGGAGGACGCCGATACTGCTGATATTCTCTGCGAACTGGAAATCGACTGGGCGCAAGGCTATTTCTTTGGGCGGCCTGTTCTGGCAAGACAATAATCCGGAAACGGCGATTTATCCACGAAAGATGCGAAATAAATCAATGTGTTGCATTGGTTAAATTATCAATCTTGAAAGCGAATACGTCTACCATCCCTGCCTGTCCTCAATGCGCCATGAAGAATACCTACCCCGATGGCGCAAACGAGGCGTGCGCCGATTGCGGCTGCGTGTGGCCAATGCTGGATGACGCGCGCGCCGATGACACAGCGGACGCGGTGTGAAGGATGCCAATGGAAACATGCTGGTTGATGGCGATGCAGTGGTCCTGGTCAAGGATTTGAAGGTCAAGGGTTCATCCATTACGCTCAAGAGCATCCGCCTGGTCGGCGGCGACCACGAAGTGGATTGCAGGATGGACACCGGCAACTTCATGCTGAAGGCTTGCTTCCTGAGGAAGGTCTGAACGGGTTGGCGATCTACACGGCCCGATGGTTTGAGCGTTGGGCCAGCATCCTCGGCGGCAAACGGCGGCGGTTACTTCATCTTCGACGGCAGCTTGATGCTCTCGCCGGCCACCATGAAAACGCCTTGCCCGCGATGATGGAGCGTGCGCGGGTCTTTGCAGGCCGGGTCGGTCCAGGCCTTGAGCACCTCGAGCACGAAGAAGTTGTAGCGATTTACCAGCCGTGTATCGACCACACGACACTCCAGGTTGGCGTAGCACTCGGCAATCAGCGGCGCGCCGACCAGCGCCGCCGGCAGCGGCGTCAGGGCGAAGGTCTCGAACTTGTCCACGAGGCGGCCAGAGGTATTGCCGCAACCCACCACCTTTGTCGCCAATTCCGCCGTCGGGATGTTGAGCACGCATTGCCGCGTCGCCTTGAGGGCAGCGAAGCTGAAGTCGCGGCCGCTGATGACGCAACCCACCAGCGGCGGCTCGAACTCCATCATCGTGTGCCACGACATCGTCATCACGTTGATCTTGCCTTTGTGTGCCGTGGTGAGCAGCACCACCGGTCCCGGTTCGAGCAGACCGTAGACCTTGGACAGGGGAAGCGAGCGCTTGGACATTCCGGCACCTCCGTTTGCCGCGTTGCAGCGGGTTTGCTTGTGCGGCCTTGATCACCTGGCGGTTTCTGCACAGGGTATGGTGAAAGTTTAGACCAGATTGTTCATTGCAGCGGCCTTAAGCAATAATGACCTGGCCAATCCCTAGGAGCCTGTCGGACTTAAAGGAAATCGGCTGCAAATCCGCCTGGCCGGTGCATATTTCACCGCTTTTTCGGTCAATAGAACGACTATTGACCAGCAAAACCGGCAAAATCTGCCCTCGCCCAGCCGAATTTTCGCTACGATTCTTCAAGTCCGACAGGCTCCTAGCCTGTCCCGGCCTGGGTGAGGAAACTGCTGGAGGTTTGAATGCGGCCTGCGTTTCATCCCTATCTCGTCAACGATCCCTTCGGCGATCCCGCGCTGTTCGTGGATTTTCTGTTCGAGCGCCGTGCCTTGCTGTTCGACCTCGGCGATATCCACGCCCTGCCGCCGCGCAAGCTGCTGCGCGTGTCCGACATCTTCGTCTCCCACTGTCATATGGATCACTTCATGGGCTTCGACTGGTTCCTGCGCATCTGCCTGGGGCGGGAGCGGAACGTGCGTCTGTATGGCCCGCCGGGTTTTCTGGATCAGGTGCAGGCGAAGCTCATGGCCTACACCTGGAATCTGGTGTACCGCTACGAGAACGACTTTTGCATCACCGCGACCGAGCTGGCGGAGGACGGTGCCGCGCGACAGGCGATATTCCGCGTTCGCCACGCCTTCCGGCGCGAGGCGGGGGCGGGGATCAGCCTGAACGACTGGATTTTGCTCGATGCGCCCGGCTTTCGCGTGCGCTGCACCTTCCTCGACCACCACACGCCCTGCCTCGCCTTCGCTCTGGAGGAGAAGCAGCACGTCAACATCTGGAAAAACTGTCTGGCTGCAAGGGGGCTGCCGGTAGGCCCCTGGCTGCAGGGACTCAAGCGGGCGGTGCTGGAAGGCCGTGTTCCGGATAGCCAGATCGCGGGCCCGGATGGCCGGTTGATCACACTGGGCGAGCTCATGCCGTGCCTGCGGCTTACCCCCGGACTCAAGTTCGCTTACGTTGCCGACGCGGTCTATCACGAGCGCAATGCCGAGCGTATCGAGGCCTTGGCACGAGACGCCGACAAGCTGTTCATCGAGGCGGTGTTTACCCAGGAACTCGCCGCGCGTGCCCGGGACAGATACCACCTCACCGCGGCCCAGGCGGGCTGGCTCGCGCATCGGGCCGGGGCGAAATCGGTGGTGCCGTTTCACCATTCGCCCATCTATCAGGGGCGGGAGGCGCTGCTGCAGGCGGAATTGGACGCGCACTTCAGGTCTGGCATCCCGCCGCAGCAGACCGCATGAACCTCCGCTAGCGCCAATCAAGCAATAAATCCTGCTCCGCCAGCCTGGCCACCTGCGTGCCGAACTGCCGCCCCTCCCGGTTCAGCGTCGCCATCAGCCAGCGTATCCCCGCCTCCGGGGCGGAGTTCGCCCGCAAACGCTGAGTCTGGGTGGGCGTCATGGCGAAGCGGGTCAGCCGGCCAGCTTCCAGCGTGGGGAAATACATCAAGGCGAGGTCGCCGCGGTATTGTTCGTAGCCGCTGATGCCCTCGTAGTCGTTGAGGAAATCGCCGCAGCCATAAAGTACCGGTTTGTCGCGGTAGACCTCAATGCCTTTCACGTGGTGGGAGGAGTGGCCATACACCACGTCTACGCCGGCCGAGTCAATGAGACGGTGGGCGAAGTCGCGCTGTTGCGCGGATACGCTGAAGTCCCAGTTGCTTCCCCAGTGCAGGGAAGCCACCACCAGGTCGCCAGCCCGTTTCGCCGCGTGTACCTGTCGGATAACGGCCTCCAGGCTGCGGGCGGTGAGGTCGGGCAGGAAGTTCACGCCGGGCTGGGCCTGACCTGCGGCCCATTCCCGGGGCACGCCGCTGTCTTCCATGCCCCAGGCAAAAACCAGCACCCGGCCCTTGCCCGGTACCTCCAGCACGGCCGGTGCCGCGGCTTCGGTGGTGTCGCGGCCGGCGCCGGCGGTGGCGATGCCGGCCCGGTGCAGGCTATCCAGGGTCTCCTGCAGACCCTGGTGGCCCCAGTCGAGGACGTGGTTGTTGGCGAGCACGCAGCAGTCGATGCCGGCGGCAGTGAGGCTGGGAACGTTGGCTGGATGCATGCGGTAATGGATACCTTTATTTGGCCAGGCATCCTCGCAGGTGGTCACCGCGGTTTCCAGGTTGACGATGCGCAAGTCCGGACGCAGGCGCCGGAAAGCATCCAGGCTATCGCCCCAGATGTAGGAAAAGTCCACCGGCCGCCGGATGCGGCCGCTCACCGCCTCGGCGAGTTCCACGTAACCCAGCGCCGAGCGCATATAGGATTCAAACAGATGGGGCATTCCGGGGTGGGGCAGGATCTGGTCGATACCGCGGCCGGTCATGACATCACCGCACAGAAACAGGGTGATGCGGCGCGAGCTTTGTTCCGTCTGCATGACTGATGCTCCTTCATGGATGTAGTGGCGCCTCGCCGCTGGCGCAGCCGGCGCTTGCCATCCCGACGCTGGTTGAGACGCGGCAGGGCCCATGGCTGTTGGCGTTCATGTCGGAGCTGCCAGAGGACGAATTCCGGAATCTCAGCAAGCTTATTTTTTTATGATATACATAAATATTCATCGTCGATCTCTCATTTCTTTGATTAATTACGGAAAGGGCAAAGATGGCTAAGAAGACTAGTGCGTCGGCTACTCCAAAAGGCCGCTCCAAGGTTACTTCGGCAGGAGAAATCAGCCCCGAGCAACGCGAGCGCGTGATTCAGGAAGCCGCTTATTTTCGCTACCTGCAGCGTGGCGCTGTACCTGGCCATGATCTTGACGATTGGCTTGCGGCAGAAGCTGCGCTTTTCTGGGAGGAGGCCGGGCAGAAACGGCCCGAACAGGTCGAGACGGCGGAACTGGATGTGCAGGAGAGCGGTGCCCACGGCGCCTGGAAGGATGATGAATTGAAACGGATCGTCAAGCAGCATCCGCGAACAGGCATACCACAGGTTGAGAGCATGGAGGCTCAGGAAGCACCGCCCAAGGAATAACGCGGGTGGCATGTGCTTTGCTCGGCCGCTTGCACGAGATCCACGGCAACCGGGTCCGGTCCTGTTACTTGCGCAGATCCGGCTACGGCAGGCCATATATTATTGGAGGCAGAGATGACCAGTCATCTACCCCGGATCGGTGCCCCGGATCCGGAACTCAAAACATCCCCTATCTTCGACGAGTATGAGGAGATCTCGCTGGACCTGGAACTCGAAGCGGGTGCCTGCTATTTCAACGATGTGGCTTACCCGATTGGCCAATACGTGCTGAGTGGCAGCGAGTTGCTGCAATGCGGAGAGCGCGGTGTCTGGTTGCGCACAGGCGAGATGCGACCCGAGTAGTCTCGCAACGCCGGACCTGAGCAGGACGCTGAGCTGGCCCGAATGGTTCAGCTCATTGTTTCCAGGCAAGAATCAAGGGTTCCTTCCTTGAAGTGGCAGCGGTTTCTCCGCTCGGCACGCCGACGATGATCGGCGCCACGGCGTTGAATTCTGCCGGGATGCCGAGTTCCGCTTTCACCTCCGGAAGGTTCAGCGCTGCAACAGAAGAGCCAATGACGCAACTGCCCAGCCCGATGGCGCAGGCCGCCAGCATCAGGTTTTCCGCCGCCAGCCAGCAGTCGGCTTCCACAAAAGGGCCGGACGGTTTGGCACAGATGACGATGAGTGTGCCCGCATCATGGAAAATATTGAAATCCGGGTTGGCGAAGGTGTCGATTGCATGGCCACCCGTCGGGTGGGAGCGGTGCAAGCGCTCGATGAAAAGCGGCTTGGCACGATCGGACAGTTGCTTCAATACCTGTCTGTTCTGCACCACGACGAACGCCCATGGTTCTTCGTGCATGGCTGTAGGTGCGCGCACGGCGGCCTCCAGCAATGTTTGCACGGTATAGCGGTCAAGTTCATTCGGCGCATAAGCGCGTACCGAGCGCCGCGCAAGAATGGCTTCGAACAGGTTGGGTTTCTGTGGCTTCTCGCTGGCAGGCAGGGTCATGATCGTTCTCCCTCATCCGTGAGTTGGAAATGTAACTATAGACAATGAGCATCAATGAAGAAGCTCAAACTGTCCGTGGAAACGGGTCAAGTCCACTAATCGAGCGATTTGCGGAAGCGCAGTACGCTAATCGTCAGCATCACCAAGGCGAGCAACGCCATCGCGGCAAGATCCGGCCAGAGTACCGCCAACCCCACGCCTTTGAGGAAAACCGCCCGAATGACGACCAGGAAATAACGCAATGGATTGATGACAGTAAACCACTGCAAAAGCCTGGGCATGGCCGCAATCGGGAATGCGAAGCCTGAGAGAATGAAGAAGGGGTTGACGAAAAAGAAGTTGAGCGCGAAAGCCTGTTGCTGGGTTCGCGAGAAAGTCGACAGCAGCAGTCCCATCCCGAGCGCCGCCAGCAGAAAAAGCGATGCGCCGAGCAACATGACCCACGGACTTCCGACGAAGGGGATGCGGAACCAGAGCATACCGAATATGGTCACCACGGCGATGTCGCCGAGTCCGATGAGGAAAAACGGCACGGTTTTGCCGAGAATGAACTCGATGGGGCGGATCGGGCTGACCATGATCTGTTCGAGTGTACCGACTTCGCGCTCGCGCACGATGGCGAATGCCGTGAGACTGACCACCTGCATCAGCGTCAGCGTGCCGATCACGCCGGGGATAAAGAACCAGCGGTCATTGAGTCCCTCGTTGAACCAGGGGCGTGTTTGCAGCGAAATCCCAATTTCAGGAGGCGCGGATCCCACCCGGGGAGAGAAGGCGCGGCTCGACTGTTCAAGCGAGAATTGGGCGGCGATCTGGCTGATATAGCCGAGTGCGATCAGCGCCGTGTTCGAGTTCGTCCCGTCCACGATCACCTGAAGCGGTGCGCTCCGCCCGTTCTCCATATCCCGGCTAAAACCGGCGTGGATGACAATGGCGATGACAGCCCGGTCCTGGTCGATGTCGTTGGTGATCGCGCTCTGGGTCTTGGCGACGTCGACGATGTCGAAACGGGAGGTGGCGACGAAATGCGATATCAGGCTGCGGCTGGCCTGGCTCTGGTCGAGATCCAGAATCGCGGTTGGGACATGATGTACGGTGAAGGTGGCCGCGTAACCAAAGACGAGCATCTGGATGACCAAAGGAACGATAAGCCGAAACATCGCCCAGCGATCGCGCTTGAGTTCGAGAAATTCCTTCATCAGCATCACATACAGACGTTCGAACATGACGCTAATCCAGTCGCTTGCGAAAGGCTCTGGCAGCGAGCCAGATGATGATCAGGGCGTAGGCAGTCAGGCCAAGAAGCGGCGTCCACAAATCGGCAAGACTGCTGCCTTTGAGGAAGATCGCGCGCAGGATTGTCACGTAGTAACGTGGATAAACGACGAGCGAAAGAGCCCGGATTGGTGCCGGCATCTGGTCGATCGGAAAGGTGTAGCCCGAAAGTAAGGTCGTGGGCAGCAGGGTAACGAGAAGGGCGATCTGGCTTGCTCCGAGCTGGCTGCGAATTCGCACGGAAATGAGATAGCCGATGCCCAGCACGACGATAAGGAAAAGAACGGTGGTGACGAAAAGCGTGCCGACATTCCCCCTGAAAGGCACGCCGAACCAGAAAACGGCGCCGGCAAGGCAGAATCCGGCATCGACCAGGCCGATGACGAAATACGGGATGAGCTTGCCGAGCATGACTTCGAGCGCCGTAACGGGGGTCGAGATCAGCTGTTCCATGGTTCCACGTTCCCATTCGCGCGAGATGGTCAGCGAGGTAAGTTGGGCACCGACAAGGGCGAGAATCACCGCAACCACGCCCGGGATGATGAAGTTGCGGCTGTCCAGGGTTTCGTTGAACCAGGTGCTGGGTTCGAGATCGACCCGTCCGACCAGGGATGGTCGAACGCCGTGGGCAGCAGCCCATTGTGCGGCAATTTGGGCGTTGGCCTGCGCAATCGTGCCTTGGGCATAGCCCAGTGCGATGTTGGTCGTGTTGACATCGGTGGCGTCGAAAATGGCCTGTATCGAGGCGGTTCCAGTAGTGGCGAGCGCACGGGAGAAGTCGACCGGAATGACGATGGCGGCACTGCACTCGCCGCGGTCTATCGCATTGCGGAGGTCTGCCTGGCGGTCCAGCGTACGACTGATCGAGAACCAGCTGGAAGAGACGAAGTGTTCGACGACGGCGTGGCTCTCCTGGCTGTTTTCCTGATCGTAGATGCACAGGGGCACATGCTTGATGTCGAGGCTGACGCCATAGCCGAGCAAGGCCATTTGCATCAGCGGCATCAAGAGCGCGATGGCGAGGCTGCGTGGATCCCGCCAGACTTGCAGCGTCTCCTTGAACGCCAGGGCAAAAAGCCGCCGGACATTCACGACACGACCCTTTCCTCGCGGTCGCCGGAGACGAGCTGGACGAAGACATCCTCCAGGCTCGGCGTCACGCGGTGGGCCGGGTCGGCGTGGATTCCCCGCGCGCCGAGAAAATCCGGGAGATCGGCGGCGCCGAGGCCGCCCGCGCCGAGCACGACGTGGAGCTTGTCGCCGAAGATGGCCGCCTCGACCACGCCGGGCGCACCGGTCAAGGCGTTGAGGGCGGCGCCAAGCGGCGCACAGCCGATCTCGTACAGCTCGCCGCCCAGCTGGCGGCCGCGCAATTCCCTTGGACTGCCGATGGCGATGAGCTTGCCGCGGTCGATGAGGGCAATACGATTGCAGTATTCCGCCTCGTCCATGTAGTGGGTGGAGACCAGGGTGGTGACGCCGCCCGCCGCCATCTCGTGAATGAGATCCCAGAAGCGCCGCCGGGCCTCGGGCTCGACTCCCGAGGTGGGCTCGTCGAGGAAGAGGACAGGCGGGCGGTGAAGGATGGCGCAGCCGAGCGCGAGGCGCTGTTTCCAGCCGCCGGCCAGCGTGCGCACCAGCGCATCCTCCCGACCTTCCAGCCCGGCCATGGAAATCGCGAACGCCATCTGTTCGCCAATGTCGCGACGCGGGACACGGTAGATGCCGCCGAAGAACCGCAGATTTTCGCGTACCGTCAGATCGCCGTAGAGCGAGAACTTCTGCGACATGTAGCCGATGTGCTCGCGCACCGCCTCCGGTTGTCGGCCGACGTCAAAGCCGGCCACCGAGGCATGGCCCTCGCTCGGCCGCAGCAGGCCGCACAGCATGCGGATGGCGGTCGATTTCCCGGCGCCGTTGGGACCGATGAAGCCCACGACTTCGCCCTTGTCGATGGTCAAATCGAGGTGATCCACGGCCGTGAAGTCATGGAACCGCTTGGTCAGCCCCTGGGCGAGGATCGCAGGTGCGGCGCTGGTCATATCCGTCCCCGCTCCCCTGGGGGGCTCTCGACTGTCTTGAAGCTGATCGGCGACAGTCTCATGCCGCTTCACCCTGGCCGAGCAGGGCGACAAAAACATCCTCAATCCCGGGCTCTGCGCGCGCGATGTCGGCCTCCTCCACGCCCAGCTCGGTGAGAAGGGCGCGCAACTCGGGAATCCGTCGCGCCGGATCGTCGACTCGCACGTGAACGCGATCGCCCATGAGCAGGATGCCGAGCACGCCGGGTTGGCCGGCGAGTGTTTCGCGCAGGGAGCGCGGATGGGCCGATGTGATGGCGAGCAGGGCGCCCGGCATCGCCTCCTTGAGGCGCGCGGGCGTGTCGCAATGCCGGATCTCGCCGGCGTGCAGCAGCGCCAGACGGGAGCAGCGCTCAGCCTCATCCATATAGGCGGTGGACAGCACGATGGCGACACCGCTCTCGCGCAGGTTGTAGAGGATGGCCCAGAAGTCGCGGCGGGAGACGGGATCGACCCCTGTCGTCGGCTCGTCGAGCAGGAGCACCCGCGGAGTGTGGATGAGGGCGCAGATCAGACCGAGCTTCTGCTTCATGCCGCCGGAGAGTTGCCCCGCCAGTCGGCGCTGGAAAGCCAGAAGTCCGGCGGCTTCCAGCAGCTCCCGGCTGCGTGCGATGCGCTCGCTTCGCGGCACGGCGAAGAGCTCGCCATAGAAGAAGATGTTCTCGGCAACGGTGAGGTCTTCATAGAGTCCGAAGCGCTGCGGCATGTAGCTCAGGCGCAATTTGGCCTGTTCCGGGTCGGCAGTGACATCCACACCGTCGACGGCGATATCGCCTGCATCGGGGCGCAGCACGCCGGCAAGCATCCGCATGATGGTGGTTTTGCCCGCTCCATCGGGGCCGACCAGGCCGAAAATCTCCCCTGGGGAAATGCTGAAATCGACGCTTCTTACCGCCGGCACCGGCCCGAAATTCTTGCTGAGCCCGCGCGCCCGCACTGCGACTTGGCCAGATTCCTCGGTCATTTTCCCGCCGGCAAAAGCGCAATCGTCGCTTGTGCTGGCATTCCGGGAAGCAGCTCATGCGTCGGGTTGTCAATGTCGATGCGGATACGATAGACCAGCGTCACCCGTTCGGCGTGGGTCTCGACTGTCTTGGGGGTAAACTCGGCCTGGGAAGAGATGAAGCCGATGCGGCCGTGATAGGTTTTGCCGGGATAGGTATCGGTGGCGACGGCGGCCAGCTCGCCCAGGCGGATCTGGCCCAGATTCGTCTCGTTCACGTAGGCACGCAGCCAGACGTGGTCGAGGTCGGCGAGGGTGAAGACAGCCACCCCGGGCCCGGCCAGCACGCCCAGTTCGGCTTCGCGCACCGCCAGCACACCGCTGAACGGAGCCCGCAAGACGGTATAGGACAGGGTCACTTGGTCAAGGACCACTTTGGCCTCGTCCGCCGCAAGGCTGGCACGAGCGAGGCCGACGTTGTCGCGCGCCACCCGCACCAGTGCCTGGTCGCGGGCCAGTACGGTGGCTGCCTGCGCTGCGGCGGTGAAGGCCAGATCGTGAACCTGGCGGGAAACGGCGCCGACTTTCAGCTGAGCTTCGTCGCGGGCGTAATCCCGTTTTTTCTCGGCAAGATCGAGCTGGTCGCTGACGACGGTGTTCCGGGCCGCAGCGAGGTTGCCCTCATTCACAGCAATCTGCTTGCGGGCGACATCAAGAGCGCTACGGTCGATCTGTAGCTGTTGCCGATAGTAGCGATCGTCGACCCGCGCCAGCACGGTACCGGCCTTGACGAATTTGCCCTCGTCGAAGGGGAGATAGGTGATCGGCGCCTGGATTTCGGTGAAGCTCAGCACGCTTTGATGGGCCTCGATATTGCCCGAGACCAGGACGTTCTGCGGCCCGGCCGGGGGGCCGAACAAAACTCGCCTGGCGGGTGCCCAAAGCAAAATCCCCCCCACGGTCAGGATGAGGATTATTAGAGCGGCGATACCAAAGCGCGCGCGGGATGTCATGTCGACCGGCTCCCGTCCCACTCCGTATTAAGAATGCGTGCATTCATGATCACACCAGTTGGTACAGCTGCTCGAGCTTCGCTTTTCCGCTAGCGAATTAAATATTTGGCTTCTTGCAAAACTTCCCGTCCAAGCGGAATCGTCCACCAAATTGGACATAATTCCCAATCCGGAAATGCGTCTGAACGGAGAGCGTCAGGACCGCCGTCAATCGACGACTCCCGGGCATACCTGGGCTTCGTGGCTCGTCAGGCAGGCACCCGCTGCGATGAACTGAAAGACTTGGGCGGATGGAAGTCGCATTATTTATAGCATAGCCTGTACAGCGCCGAGGCAGGCCGACTAAGGGAGGACAGATAGGCCCACAGGAAAAAATAAAATGGAGGGATTATTGTCCCAACGCAGCCAATTCAATCTCACTGAAACCTGCTGCGCGTCGTGCTTCGAGATTGAATGGGCCGCGCATGACCGGTGCACGGTACTCAGCGGCCAGGCGGGCGTAGGTGGTGACCGGATCCAGGCCGCGCTGCTCGCACAGCCAGCCATACCAGTGGTTGCCGATACCGACATGACCAATTTCATCATGCAGGATGATATCGAGGATCGCGGCGGCGGCCATGTCACCCGCCTGAGCGAGTTTGGCACGTACGGGTGGTGAAGCATCCAGTCCGCGCGCCTCCATCGTGCGCGGCACCAGCGCGATGCGAGCCAGAATATCGCCCTGGGTTTTGGCGGCCATCTCCCATAAGCTGTTATGCGCCGGGAAATCACCGTAGACGTGGCCTTGGCTTTGCAAGTGCCTGTTCAGCAGCGTGAAATGCAGCGCCTCCTCCTTCGCCACCTGCAGCCAGTCGGCGTAATACGCAGGCGGCATATCGGCGAACCGCCAAATGGCATCCAGTGCCAGGTTGATGGCATTGAACTCGATATGCGCCAACGCATGGATCAATACCGCGCGCCCCTCTGGCGTAATCATTGAGCGGTGTTTAACCAGGCGCGGCGCCACCCGTTCCGGCTTATCCGGCTGGCCGGGCAGCGGGGATCGTGGCGACAACGTGGCATGCGCATCCAGCACGACGTTGCCGGCTATCCATGCTTGCGCCAGAAGCGCCACTCCCTCGACTTTGCGGGCAACATCGGGCTCAGCCAACCAGAACAGCGCCGTCTGACGCAATTCTTCCGGCTGAGGGCCGAGCTCATGTTTGTATGGGGTATTCACGCGAAAGTTGTCAGTGAACGATCCGGTTGGCGCCGCAGCACTGCTTGAATTTCTTACCGCTGCCGCATGGGCATAATTCATTGCGCCCTACCTTGGGTGTTTCCCGTCGGGCAGGGGAGGGGGCCAGACTGCGCTTCGTCCGCCAGAAATTGTATATGTCAGTTACGGCCTGCGGCAGCATCGCGACACAATCCTGTTGTACTTTTAGGTCCTCAGCGTCAGGGATATATTTCTGCCCGCTGAATTCGGCGGCTTCGCGGAATGCGCCGGACAGAAACAGAATGGGAAAGGTCAGCTTTTTGAGCGGTTCGTTGCCAGGACGCAGCCATTCTTCTTTCGACAGCGACCACCCGGAAATATAGCCCTCGCACCAGGACTGATAATCCATTTCCGGTTCCGCGGATACCTTCGGCTTGAGGATCAGCTTGAGCGGTTGCTTATCCGGGAGCGTGCTGGCTACCTCATTGTAAAACCGCATCAGCAGATCCATGAACGCCTGCGCCTGCTCCATCGAATCATACGCTGGCGCGCAACCCAGCACTTCCGGCATCCAGGCACTCGGCAGGATAGTGTCAGGTGAACTCACCACGGCAGCCAGAAAGCCTTGTAGCCGGTCCAGCGGCATGGCCTTGCCGCTGAACTTGGGTGATGCAAGCAAGTTTTCCAGCTGCTGAATTTCCTGGTGGGTCATTGGAGTGGATGGTTGCATGGCGAGGAGGCTTTTCTGACGAATCGTAATGAAGCGCTGATCAGCACAATTCTATAGGTTAAGAGGAGGGAATAGAGAGGTTGGGTGATTTCATTTGCAAATCAAGTCATGCCTGCTGGAGATTTTCGCCGCCGAGCGCATCGACCAGATCGGCCAGCATCTTCGCCAGTTCCCCGGTCATCAGGGCAAAATCGAGATCGAACATCTCCTCTGCCGTATCTGCCTGTGTCCCGGCCTGTTCCTTGATGATGTCCAGAAAGTCGAGCCGCTTGATCTGGAGTTGTTCGGTCAGCACGAAGGAAATCCGGTCATTCCAGGTCATTCCCAGCCGCGTGGCAGTCTTGCCGGCGGCAATGTGCGCACGGATTTCATCGCCCTCCAGATCATGCCGGACATAGCGGACCGTTGCCTTGCCTGCATCGCTGGAGCGGAGCTCCAGTTCACGGTCGATGGTGAAACCAGCCGGTGATTCACCGCCGGCGAGCCAGTCCGTCATTGCCGCGACGGGAGAGCGCTGGGTGTGCAATAGTTTGAGCGGCAGATCGTCCAGCGTTTTACCCAGCAATTCCAGCACTTCATCCGCCTTGGCCGGGGAGGCGGCATCCACAACCAGCCAGCCATTGACCGGATCGATCCACACATAGGTCATGCGCCGATGCGCAAACGCACGCGGGAGAAGTTCTTCGGTGACACGTTCCTTGATCTCCTTTTGCTCCTTGCGTCCAATGCGGTGGCCCTGCTGCGCTTCCAGATCAGCGACACGATCCTTGGCAAACTGGTTGACGATGGAGGCAGGCAGCAATTTCTGCTCTACGCCAAGCGTAATCAACATCTGCCGATTTGATGCGTGGACCAGGCGATCATCCCCATGACAGGAAACCCATCCCCGACTCTGCTTGTCCAGGCCAGCGCATGCCTGAAGCGGGTGAAGGGAGAGTTTCTCTTCCAGGGTCGTGGCGCTCATGGCCCAGTCCGTGGCAAGGCGATAAACGAAGATGTTTTTAAACCACATGGCGGATGCTCAAAAAAAGTGGCGATTATACAGCCCGTCTGGCCGACAAATGGAGACAGCCAGAAATCCAGGCGTGCATCGAAAACTGATCCGGCGCACTCATACCCAGAACGCCTGGGCCGCCTCAAGGAAGTCACGGGAAGCCCGTTCGCTCAAGCATGGTTGCCATCTCGCCAACCCTACACTTGAAATAACTGCCGCTTTTCCTCCGCACGCATTTGCTTAATGGCATATTCGCGTTTGAGCGCAGCTCCGCGATCACTGGCTCTCTCTTGATACACCAGCACCGCTGGTAGCCTGCCACGCGTGTATTTGGCGCCCTTGCCGGCGTTGTGGGCGACGACGCGTGCGGTGATATCGGTGGTCACACCGGTGTAGAGGGTGCGATCTGCACACTGGAGGATATAGACGTACCACTCGACCACGATAGGCGTGGGGTGCTTTGCGTTGGTTGTATTGTGAAGTTGAACCAAACCAGACATGCCCGTCCCATTAAAAATTGAGTGTAGGGTGCCGGCAGATGGCACTCGCTGACTTTAACATGCAGGATGACTGATACCCGCAAAAACAGATGTGCCTGCTTGCATAACCAGCCCTAATCCATAGTTCTGGTAACCTCAGAGTCGTGCTTGTGCTGGATAATTGAATCGCCCCGTCTTTTCTAGACACTTCATGAGCCTTAAACTGAGGCCCACCAGGAGGTGTCATGAGCAATGATAACGAACTGTCACTAGGCGTTGCTCGCTTAACAAGCTAAGGCAGGAGATCTGGTAGCTCAATCCACGTGTTCGTATAGGCGATCAGACAAGGACAAATATATGCGGAAATACTGGCTCCTTTCCCTCTTCTTCTTTGCCATCTGTGGGGGCGCTTTTGGTGCGCCCACTCGTCCTCTAAAAGTTTACATTTCCGCAGATGGGGAGGGGGTTGGCGGAGTCAGCACGTGGAGCAAGCAATCCAGTCCAGAAGGGACAGACTATGAACAGTTTCGCCGGCTAATGACCCTTGAGGTTAATGCTGCAATTTTGGGCGCCTACGATGCCGGTGCAACAGAAGTCCTGGTGAGTGACTCGCATTGGGATGGGCAGAACCTTGATCCCGAGCTTTTGGATCGCCGAGTTCGTGTTGTGCGTGCATGGCCACGTCCTCTAGGCATGATGCAGGGCATCGACGAGACGTTCAATGCCGTCGTATTCGTCGGCTATCACGCAAGTGAGGGGCAAATGAATGCCATCCTTTCTCACACGGAAGATGATGAGAAAATCCTCGAAGTAAAGCTAAACGACATTCCAGTACCAGAAGCCGGTTTTAATGCAGCCATCGCCGGAGATTTTGGCGTGCCGGTTGTCTTTATATCGGGCGACCAGGCAACTGTAGACGAAGCCAGGCGACTCTTGGGGCCAATTGCGACCGCGGCCGTGAAAACAGGGATCAGCTTTTATTCAGGCACGATGCTGCACCCTGAGGAGAGCCGGGGAATGATTCGTGAGGGAGTTAAGCGAGGGTTAGAGCGGCGACTGCAGTTGAAACCCTACAAAGTGGCACACCCCGTAAAGCTTGAAGTGATATTCAAGCAACCGGTCTATGCGGAAATCGTCTCCTATTTGCGTAACGTCGAGCGCTCCGGGAAAAACTCCATCTCCTACACGGCAACCGATATGATCGATGCTTCACGTTTCTTCAGTGCAATCGGTTTTTTGCAGGTCGACAAATAGCCCTGAAAAGAAAAATACAACGGCACTGCATCGCCCCGCGTTGCGTAGACATCTCAACGGCCGATATGACCGAGTAGCAGAACTTCGTGTCCATCACTCTGACAAACTGTTCCTGGCACGGCTGAGACATTCGGTAGTTGGCTGAAGCGTATCGTTACAGGTTGAGATTTTCAGCGAAATGCTCGCCTAAGCGCCATACAACTCAAATTGCCGCCAGGCCAACGCAAGGTATTCCGGTAGGTTGTCGTGGTTCCTGAGAACAAGTTGGCCAGGCTCAGAGAGGACTTGATTAGCCTCAACTTCGATCCACCAGTAGGATGAGAATCTTGGCGCATCCAAACCTACCTGCGACCCTATACCGAGCCGCAGCACTCAATACCGACCTCTGAAACGCAAAAAAGCCACTCCGAAGGATGGCTTAAACGCTTGTTTCTACAGGGGGAGAACGGTGAGGAAGCGGTGCGATGTTTCACTGTGATAAAAAACTCACCGGGCAAGGGTGGGTTGTGTGGGTCAGAACTCGGTCAGGCTTCGGTATGGTTCACTGATTCATCGTGCGCATCCTGTCCAGCTTCTCGACAACAGCCTGATAGAGATCCTGGTCGACATCGGAGTTGCGGTCTGGATGGTGGGCGCTACGGATCTTTTTCAGCGCAGTCATATCGTCGGGCAGGTCATACACCTTGGTCACCCGGTCACCGTTTTTGACCATCTCGCGCTGAACCTCGGCCTCTGCGCCTTCGCGTGTGTCATGTAACCGCCTGCTGCCAAGCCGCCAACCATCCTGGTTCTTGCGCGGGGATTGATTTCTCTCACCATCAAACCAGATCCATTTGCCGGTATCGGGATCCAGTTCAAAACGAATGGTGGTGATGCCGTAGGTGTAAACGGGGGGCTTGAGGTCCTTGGCGAATAGCTTGATCGTGCCGACAGTACCCACGGCAGCGAGGTAATACGCGCCTGCCTCATGAGGACAAAATGCGCTGCTGTGCGTTGGCTCAGGCTTGCTGTCGTTACGTAATGGATCCATTTCAGCCTTGCGGCTGGCTGCTCGGCGTTGTGCGTTGGTCACTGGTATTGCTCCTTATATTGGTTGAAACCCACTGGGATCACCCCTCGCTGAAGGGATCACCCGCTGGACTCCTAGGAGCCTGTCGGACTTGAAGGAAATCGGCTGCAAATCCGCCTGGCCGGTGCATATTTCATCGCTTTTTCGGTCAATAGAACGACTATTGACCTGCAAAACCGGCAAAATCTGCCCTCGCCCAGCCGAATTTTCGCTACGATTCTTCAAGTCCGACAGGCTCATAGACTGCCAAGACAGCTTCGAAGCGAAAACGTCTTGCGCCCGAGTTCGTTCTCGAACTCATCGTCGCTGGCGGTCAGGGGCCTTGATTCGCTTCACTCCGACATATCCTTCAATGGCTGCTTCGTTTCTAGTCTGATGAGACGCTTTTGGTAGGCCCAGCCTTTCGACCTGGTGCGACGGGCGGCACATAGCCCGAAATCCTGCACTGAAAACCATCAACACGCTTGTTGCCATTGAAGTGGGTGACACTGCACTGGGATATTTCTCCCCGCGTCGTTAAGTCAGCCAGTGACTTGCGTACTTGAGCCAGTGCAATCCCGGTTGCTGATGCTATCTCCAAGTCGAGAAGCTGCCCATGTTTTTTCAAGTGGCTTAGAACTTGGTCTGCCTGCATGTCGATTCCTTTGACGTGTGGATGAGCGTGTGACCCAAGGTGGGGCCTCGAGCCAACACAGAACACTCGGAAAAGCAAAAAGGCCACTCCGAAGAATGGCCTAAGCGCTTGCTATGTCTGGCTCCCCGAGTAGGATTCGAACCTACGACCTGCGGATTAACAGTCCGTCGCTCTACCAACTGAGCTATCAGGGAATTGAGAAGCGCGAATGTTAAAGTAAGGTGGTCGTTTGGTCAACAGTGTTATGCGTGTGCTGTAGCCATTTTGTTTAAGTTCGCATGACTAAAACAGCCGGGCGCAGCCATCTGGTTGTAAAACTCGACGAGCGCGGAGGGTATAATTGCGCGGAGCTGGTTTCAGGGTCAGCACTTCGATTGCGTGCACAATTATTTTGGGGGATCCAGGGTGGTGGAGATGAATTTAAAAAAAGCTGCTTCGGCAGTGTTGATAAGCGTGTGCGGACTGGCAGGGGCGAATCATGCGGCGGCATCCGGGTTTGCATTGGTTGAGGAGAGCGCCAGCGGGTTAGGCAATGCATTTGCGGGCGGTGCTGCCAGTGCCGAGGACGCCAGCACCCTGTTTTTCAACCCGGCAGGGATGACGCGCTTGCCTGGCAAGCAGGCGTCGCTGGTGCTGCATGCCATCAAACCGACGATTGAGTTTTCCAACACCGGCAGCACAGCGGCGCCTGGACGCCCGCTGGGTAACGGCGGCGGCGATGCGGGTGACTGGGCGGCGGTGCCCAATTTTTATTACGCGATGGAATTGAGCCCGCAGTTGCGTGCGGGTATCGGGATTTCCTCGCCGTTCGGCCTCAAGACCGAATATGACCCAGACTGGATGGGGCGTTTTCTGGCGATCAAGTCGGAGTTGCAAACCGTCAACATCAATCCCTCGCTGGCCTATAAGGTCAACGACCAGCTATCGCTGGGTGCGGGGCTGGATGCGCAATACATCAAGGCGGAACTCACCAATGCAGTCAACCTGGGCGTGGCCGAAGGACTGGCGCAAGTGAAGGGGGACGACTGGAGTGTGGGCTACAATCTGGGGGTGTTGTACGAACTGAATCCGGCGACGCGCTTTGGCTTGGCCTACCGCTCGGATGTGCGCCACAAGCTGGAGGACGATGTGACTTTCAGCGGTGGCGTGCCTGCGCCGAATGGCCCGATCAGCGCGGAAATCACCTTGCCTGAAACGGTTTCGTTGAGCGGCTTCCACCAGATCAACCCGCAATGGGCGGTGATGGGCGACGTGACCTGGACGCGCTGGAGCCGGTTCAAGGAGTTGCGCATCGTGCGCGACACGGGTGCACCGGTCGCGCTTACTACGGAAAACTGGGATAACACGCTGCGTTATTCGCTCGGCGCCAATTACCAGGCCACCGGCAAGCTGAAGCTGCGCAGCGGAATTGCCTATGACCAGTCGCCGGTTTCAGATCCATACCGTACCGCACGTATTCCAGACGCCAATCGTACCTGGCTGTCGATGGGAGCGAACTACAAGCTTTCGCAGGCAGATTCGTTGGATGCCGGCTACGCGCACATCTTCGTCAACAATGCCTCCATCAATATGGGGTCTGCCGGCACCGGCACATTGGTGGGAACGTACGACAACAGTGTCGATATTCTCAGCGTGCAATATAACCATCGCTTTTAAACAATCAGGCGGTGGAAATGAAAAAAGGCCGGATTTCCGGCCTTTTTTCATGCTGCGGTGCGGATACGGTTTCAGGCGAGGAGCTTGTGAATGCGCTCCAGCGCAGCTTTGAGATTGTCCATGGACGTGGCAAAAGACAGGCGAATATAACCTTCCGCGCCGAAGGCGGAACCGGGCACCACGGCCACACCTGCGTGTTCCAGCAGGTATTCGCTGAACGCCACGTCGGTGGCGCTGGCGAGTTTGCCTTCACGATGCAGTCGCGCGATGGCAGAACGCGTATCCGGAAAGGCGTAAAACGCGCCGCCGCCATGCAGGCAATTCACGCCGGGGATCGCGTTGAGCGCGGCCACCACAAATTCATGGCGCTCGCGGAAGGCTGTCAGCATCGGCTGGATGCAGCTCTGGTCGCCGTTCAGTGCTGCTTCGGCCGCCACTTGCGAAATCGAGGTGGGATTGGAAGTGGACTGCGACTGCACGTTTTCCATCGCTGTAATCAGCGCTTCCGGTCCGGCGCAATAACCGATGCGCCAGCCGGTCATGGCATAAGCCTTGGATACGCCGTTGAGCACCATGGTGCGCGGATAGAGATCCGGGCAGGCGTTGAGGATGTTCACGAACGGCGCATCCTGCAACAGGATGTGTTCATACATGTCGTCGGTGGCGATGATGACCTGCGGGTGGTGTCGTAATACTTCACCCAGTGCGCTCAATTCGGCCAGGTTGTACACCGCACCGCTCGGGTTGCTGGGGCTGTTGAGTACCACCAGCCGGGTATTGGCGTTGAGCGCCGCTTGCAGTTGCTGCGGCGTAATCTTGAAGCCCTGGTCAATGCCGGCTTCGACGATGACCGGTTTGCCGCCGGCCAGAATCACGATGTCCGGGTAGGAAACCCAGTACGGCGCGGGAATGATGACTTCATCGCCGGGGTTGATCAGCGCCTGCACCAGGTTGAAAAAACTCTGTTTGCCACCACATGACACCAGGATTTGTTTGGCGGTGTAGTCCAGCCCATTGTCGCGTTTGAACTTGTTGATGACCGCCTGCTTCAGGGACGGGGTGCCGCCCACTGCGGTGTACTTGGTGAAGCCACGGGCAATGGCGTCTACTGCCGCATCCTTGATGTGTTGCGGGGTATCGAAATCCGGTTCGCCTGCGCCGAGGCCGATGATGTCCTTGCCTTCTGCTTTTAATCTGGCTGCACGCGCGGTGACGGCAAGGGTGGGGGAGGGCTTGATGGCCTGTACGCGCTTCGAGAGTTCCAACTTGGGTCCTTAGGGCTGGCAATGCGGGCAGAATCAAATACCCGGCGTGATAGGATGCAATGTTTATTTTGATGACACGAAAGCGCGAATTTTACCTGTGATTGCCACTTTTCCCAATAGTCCATTCCGTCTGCATCAGCCATTTTTGCCGGCCGGCGACCAGCCAGCCGCCATCGAAAAACTGGTGGAAGGCATCAACGACGGCCTGGCATTCCAGACCCTGCTCGGCGTGACCGGCTCGGGCAAGACCTACACCATGGCGAATGTGATCGCCCGGCTCGGGCGTCCGGCGATCGTCATGGCCCCCAACAAGACGCTGGCGGCGCAGCTGTATTCGGAGATGCGCGAGTTTTTTCCGGAAAACTCGGTCGAATATTTTGTTTCCTATTATGACTACTATCAGCCCGAGGCTTACGTGCCGGCGCGCGATCTGTTCATCGAAAAGGATTCCAGCATCAACGAGCACATCGAGCAGATGCGCCTGTCGGCCACCAAGGCTTTGCTGGAACGCAACGACAGCGTGATCGTGGCGACGGTTTCCGCCATCTACGGTATCGGCGATCCGGTCGATTATCACGGCATGATCCTGCATCTGCACCAGGGCGAAAAGCTGGGCCAGCGCGACGCCATTCAACGCCTCATCGCCATGCAATACGACCGCAACGAGATCGAATTCAAGCGCGGCGTGTTCCGCGTGCGCGGCGATGTGCTGGATATCTTCCCGGCGGAAAGCGCGGAGCATGCGGTGCGTGTCTCGCTGTTCGACGACGAGGTGGAGTCCATCACCCTGTTCGACCCGCTCACCGGCCATATCCTGCACAAGCTGGCGCGCTTTACGGTGTACCCGTCCAGCCATTACGTCACGCCGCGCAGCACCACGCTGCGCGCCATCGAGGCGATCAAGATCGAGTTGCGCGAGCGCCTGGAATTTTATTACAAGGAAAACAAGCTGGTGGAAGCCCAGCGTCTGGAACAGCGCACGCGCTTCGATCTGGAAATGATGAACGAGCTGGGGTTCTGCAAGGGCATCGAAAACTACTCGCGCCACTTGTCCGGGCGCAAACCGGGCGAGCCGCCGCCGACGTTGATCGACTACCTGCCACCGCATGCGCTGATGTTTATCGACGAATCCCACGTCACCATCCCGCAGATCGGCGGCATGTACAAGGGCGATCGCGCGCGCAAGGAAAACCTGGTCAATTACGGCTTCCGTCTGCCTTCGGCAATGGACAACCGGCCGCTGCGCTTCGATGAGTTCGAGCGGGTAATGCGCCAGACCGTGTTCATATCAGCCACTCCGGCGGATTACGAACAGCAGCATCAGGGCCAGGTGGTCGAGCAGGTGGTGCGTCCTACCGGTCTGGTCGATCCGCAGATCGAGGTGCGCCCGGCGACCAGTCAGGTGGACGATGTGCTGTCCGAGATCAACCTGCGCGTGGCGCTGGGCGAGCGCGTGCTGGTGACCACCCTGACCAAGCGCATGTCGGAAGACCTCACCGACTATCTGGCCGAGCACGGCGTCAAGGTGCGCTACCTGCACTCCGACATTGACACCGTGGAGCGCGTGGAAATCATCCGCGACCTGCGCCTGGGATTATTCGACGTGCTGGTGGGCATCAACCTGCTGCGCGAAGGGCTGGATATCCCGGAGGTCTCGCTGGTGGCCATTCTCGATGCGGACAAGGAAGGCTTTCTGCGTTCCGAGCGTTCATTGATCCAGACCATCGGCCGCGCCGCGCGTCACCTCAACGGCCGCGCCATTCTGTACGCCGACCGCATCACCAACTCGATGCGGCGCGCGATGGATGAAACCGAGCGCCGTCGCAACAAGCAGATTGCGTTCAATCTGGAACATGGCATTACTCCGCGCGGCGTGGTCAAGCGCATCAAGGACATCATCGACGGCGTGTACGACATGGACGGCGCGCGCCAGGAACTCAAGGCCGCACAAAACCTGGCCAGTTACAAGGCGATGGACGAAAAAACCCTTACCCGCGACCTCAAGCGCATCGAAAAAGACATGCTGACCGCGGCCAGAAATCTTGAATTCGAACGCGCCGCCGAGCTGCGCGACCAGCTTAGAAAAATCAAGCTGGCGCTGTTCGGGGTTGAGGAACACGACTGAACCAGACAGCCATGTCGCTCGCATCGGTTGCATTCATCCTGCTGGCAATCGCGCTCGTCATTGCAGGCTTAAACTGGCTGATCCGCTACAGCCTGCGCGCGCCGCGCATCCCTGAGCAGGGCTCGCCCGCGTCGCGCGGCCTGGCATACCGGACCGTTTCCATCCCCGCCGCGCGCAACAAACAACTGTTCGGCTGGTATATCCCCGCGACCGATAACGCGCGGGCTCCGGCAGTGGCGGTGCTGCATGGCTGGGGCAGCAATGCCGAGATGATGCTGCCGGTGGCGGCACCACTGAATCAGGCGGGTTATGCCGTGCTGTTGTTCGATGCGCGCTGTCATGGGCGCAGCGATGACGATAACTTTGCCTCACTGCCGCGCTTTGCCGAAGACCTGGATTACGCGCTGGCGTGGCTGGCACAGCAGCCGGGGGTGGATGCGGCAAAAATCGCCGTGCTCGGGCACTCGGTCGGTGCGGGCGCGGTGCTGCTGGCGGCGGCACGGCGCAAGGACCTGGCTGCCGTGGTCAGCGTCGCGGCGTTTTCTCACCCGGCCAACATGATGCGGCGCTTTCTGGCCGCCCGTCACGTGCCCTACATGCCGTTCGGCTGGTATGTCATACGCTATGTGCAGCACATCATCGGTCATCGTTTCGATGCCATCGCGCCGCGTCATACCATTACTCAAATCCGTTGCCCGGTGCTGCTGGTCCACGGCAGCGACGACACCATTATCCCGGTCAGCGAGGCCCGCGAAATCCATGCACAACGCAGCAGCGACGCCGTGCAATTGCTGATCCTGCCCGGCGAGCATGATTCATCCACCGAACTGGAACGCCACGCCGACAAATTGCTGGCGTTCCTCAATCAGGCGACCAGAACCGGGGTATAGCCCGCCCCGGCATTCGCATCCACGGCAGCCACTGCCTTGGCGAAATCGGCGTTAGCGCTTGGTGCTTGGTGCTTGGTGCTTGGTGCTGCGACTGTCTACGACCTCCCAGCTGTTTTTACGAAATCTTTATACATCTCCCCGCAATCTTTAGGCTATTTTTATCCCCTGTCATCTAGCATGCCTATAGTGAATCTTCACTGGGGGACATCAAATGGACTTGCTTTATCTCGGGCTTGTGGTGGGCTTTTTTGGGCTATCGGCCCTTTTTGTCCATGGCTGCGAAAAGCTCAGGAGACCGTCATGACCTGGATCTATACATTAGGCGCAATCATCGCCATAGGCTTGATGGCGTATCTCGTCGTCGCATTGCTTAAACCAGAGCTATTTTCATGAGTGCCAATGGCTTGCTGCAAATCGCCTTGTTCCTCGGGGTGCTTCTTGCCCTGACGAAGCCCCTGGGCTGGTATATGGCGCGAATCTATGAGGGGAACCTGCCGGCGTTTGTGCGCTGGATGGCGCCTGCTGAAAATCTGTTTTATCGCCTGTGCGGGGTGAATCGCGAAGAGGAGATGCGCTGGACCCGGTATGCGTTCGCCTTGCTGTGGTTCAGCCTGCTCGGGGTGCTGGCGGTGTATGCCATGCAACGGCTGCAAGGCTGGCTGCCGCTGAACCCCCGGCATTTCGGTGCGGTCAGCCCGGATTCTTCCTTCAACACGGCGCTAAGTTTCGTCACCAACACCAACTGGCAGGGCTACGTTGGCGAAACCACCATGAGCTACCTCACGCAGATGGTGGCTCTGGCGGTACAGAACTTCTTCTCCGCCGCTACTGGCATGGCTGTACTTGTGGCCCTGATTCGCGGTTTGGCCCGGCATAGTGCGGAGACCATCGGCAACTTCTGGGTGGACATGACTCGCAGCATCGTCTACATCCTGCTGCCGCTGTCCGTTCTGCTCGCGCTGGTGCTGGTCAGCCAGGGGGTGGTACAGAACTTCTCGGAATATAAATCCGTTCCCCTCGTGGAAAGCGCAAGTTATGACCAGCCGAAGCTGGACGCGGCTGGCAGTCCGATGAAGGACGCCACGGGCAATCCGGTGACGGAAAAAACGACCGTGAAGGAGCAGACCATCGCGCTCGGACCGGTTGCCTCGCAGGAGGCGATCAAGGAGCTGGGCACCAACGGCGGCGGCTTCTTTAACGCCAACTCTGCGCACCCGTTCGAGAACCCCACGCCGTTAACCAATTTCCTGGAAATGCTGGCGATTTTCCTGATCCCTGCCGCCCTTTGCTACACCTTCGGCAGCATGGTGGGTGACACGCGCCAGGGCTGGGCCATCCTCGCCGCCATGACTGTGTTGTTCGCAGGCTTCCTGGCAGTGGCGGAGATTTCGGAACAGCAGGGCAACCCCGCGTTTGCTGCGCTGGGCGTGGACCAAACCGCTTCCGCAACCCAGCCCGGCGGCAACATGGAAGGCAAGGAAACCCGTTTCGGCATCGTCAACTCCGCCCTGTTCGCCACCGTCACCACGGCCGCCTCGTGCGGTGCGGTGAACAGCATGCACGATTCGTTCATGCCCCTGGGCGGACTGGTGCCACTGGCGCAAATACAGCTTGGTGAAGTCGTGTTCGGCGGGGTGGGGTCGGGACTGTACGTCATGCTGATCTACGCCGTGATCGCGGTATTTATCGCCGGTTTGATGATCGGGCGCACGCCGGAATACCTGGGCAAGAAAATCGAGGCTTTCGACATCAAGATGGCATCCCTGGTCATTCTGATCCCGCCACTGATCATCCTGGGTGGAACGGCCCTGGCGGTCATGCTGGACGCAGGCAAGAGCAGCATTTTCAACCCGGGCGCCCATGGTTTCAGCGAGGTTCTGTATGCGTTTACGTCGGCTGTCGGCAACAACGGCAGCGCGTTTGCCGGCATCTCCGCGAATACGCCCTTCTACAACACTGCACTGGGCTTCTCGGCATGGTTTGGCCGTTTCTGGCTGATGATCCCGGTGCTGGCCCTGGCCGGTTCCCTGGCGGCGAAGAAGCGCATTCCGGAGGGAGCAGGAACCATGCACACCCATACCCCGTTATTTGTCGGGCTGTTGATCGGCATAGTGATTCTGGTTGGGGCGCTGACCTTCGTGCCAGCGTTGGGCCTCGGGCCCATTGTCGAGCACCTGACCATGATCGGCGCACGCTAAGGGCCATCCGGGAGATTCAATATGACCAGGCATTTGAAAACGTTTTCCCTGTTCGATCGCGAGATCGCCAAGCAGGCGCTGTGGGATGCATTCAAGAAATTGACACCCCAGCAGCAAATGAAAAATCCGGTGATGTTCGTGGTGTGGATCGGTAGCATTCTGACCACGATCCTGTTCTTCCAGGCTTTGGGCGGTCACGGCGAAGCGCCGATCGGCTTCATTCTGGCAATCACGTTGTGGCTGTGGTTCACCGTGCTGTTTGCCAACTTTGCCGAGGCGCTGGCAGAGGGTCGCAGCAAGGCCCAGGCCGCATCACTGCGCGCTGCCAAGAAGACGGTAGTTGCCAAAAAACTGCGCGATCCGCGCTACGGCGCCCAGGTCGATTCCGTGCACGGCACGGATTTGCGGCGCGGCGATGTGGTGCTGGTGGAGGCTGGCGACATGATACCGGCAGACGGCGAGGTGATCGAAGGCGTCGCCTCGGTAAACGAGAGCGCCATCACCGGCGAATCGGCGCCCGTGATCCGCGAGTCCGGCGGCGACTTCAGCGCCGTCACTGGCGGCACCAGCGTACTGTCCGACTGGCTCGTGGTGCGCATCACTGCCAATCCGGGCGAAGCCTTCATTGACCGCATGATCGCCATGGTGGAAGGGGCCAAGCGCCAGAAAACGCCCAACGAAATCGCCCTGACCATTCTGCTGGTGGCGATGACGATCATTTTCCTGCTCGCTACTGTGACGCTGCTGCCCTTTTCGCTGTATAGCGTCGAAATGGCGAAAGCGGGCCAGCCGGTCACGATCACCGTGTTGGTAGCGCTGCTGGTTTGCCTGATTCCCACCACCATCGGCGGTCTGCTTTCAGCCATCGGCGTGGCCGGGATGGGGCGCATGATGCAGAAGAATGTCATCGCCACTTCCGGCCGCGCGGTTGAGGCGGCTGGAGACGTGGATGTGCTGCTGCTGGACAAGACCGGCACCATCACCCTGGGCAATCGTCAGGCTAACCGATTCCTCCCTGCCGGCGGTGTGACCGAGCGTGAGCTGGCCGATGCCGCCCAGCTTGCCTCCCTTGCGGACGAAACACCGGAGGGGCGCAGCATTGTGGTGCTGGCCAAGGAGAAATTCGAGTTGCGCGAACGCGACATCCACGCGCTTGGGGCGACCTTCGTGCCCTTCACCGCACACACCCGTATGAGCGGGGTCAATCTGGACACCAGGCAGATCCGCAAAGGCGCGGCCGATTCAATTCGTGACCATGTGAAAAGTCTGGGTGGCGATTTTCCCCACGATGTACAAACCCTGGTTGATGATGCCGCGCGCCGCGGCAGTACCCCCCTGGTAGTGGCTGATGGCATCAAAGTACTGGGTGTGGTGGAACTCAAGGATATCGTCAAGGGCGGCATCAAGGAGCGTTTTGCCGAACTGCGCCGCATGGGCATCAAGACCATCATGATCACCGGCGACAACCGTCTCACCGCGGCAGCCATCGCTGCCGAGGCAGGGGTGGACGATTTCCTTGCCGAAGCCACCCCCGAGGCGAAACTCAAGCTCATCCGCGAACATCAGTCGCAGGGTCGCCTGGTGGCAATGACCGGCGACGGCACCAATGATGCGCCGGCGCTGGCGCAGGCCGACGTGGCGGTGGCGATGAACACCGGCACGCAGGCTGCCAAGGAGGCGGGGAACATGGTGGATCTGGACTCGAATCCCACCAAACTGATCGAGATCGTGGAAACCGGCAAACAGATGCTGATGACGCGAGGCGCCCTCACCACCTTCAGCATTGCCAACGATGTGGCCAAGTATTTCGCCATTATTCCGGCGGCTTTTGTTACCACCTATCCGGCGCTGGCTGCCTTGAACGTGATGCATCTGGCCACGCCGGCAAGCGCGATCCTGTCGGCGGTAATCTTCAATGCGCTGATTATCGTCGCCCTCATTCCCTTGGCGCTAAAGGGTGTGAAATACCGTCCTGTCGGTGCGGAAGTACTGTTGCGCAACAACCTGCTCATCTATGGCGTCGGCGGCATCATCGTTCCCTTCATCGGGATCAAGCTGATCGACATGATTCTCGCCACCTTCGGATGGGTTTAATGGAAAGGAATTGCCATGCTAAAAGAACTTAAACCCGCCATTATCAGTTTCCTGGTACTAACGCTGGTTACCGGCATTGTTTACCCACTCGTCGTAACGGGCATTGCCCAAGGGCTCATGCCGGAACAGGCCAACGGTAGCCTGATTGTGAAAGACGGCAAGCCTGTGGGCTCGGCACTGATCGGCCAGAACTTCAGCGACCCCAAGTATTTCTGGGGCCGCCCCTCGGCCACGGGGCCTATGCCTGATAACGCTGCCGCATCCAGCGGCTCCAACCTGGGACCGACCAATCCTGCCTTGATCGATGCTGTCAAAGCCAGGGTGAAAGCCTTGCGCGATGCCGACCCCGGCAATACTGCCATGATCCCGGTGGACCTCGTGACAGCTTCCGGAAGTGGCCTCGACCCTCAGATCAGCCCGGCCGCAGCGGAATATCAAGTGCAGCGTGTGGCACGGGTGCGGGGCTTGCCTCTTGAAGCGGTGCGCCGGCTTGTGAGGACGCATACCGAGGATCGTCAGTTCGGGGTTCTGGGTGAGCCGCGGGTGAATGTGTTGCAGCTCAATCTGGCGCTGAGCGCACTACATTGACGGGATGGATATCGCTTTATACTGAATAACATGACCGATCAACGTCCCAATCCTGACGCGCTCCTCGACAAAATACTGCGCGACGAAGAGAAAGCCCAGCGGGGCAAGCTCAAGCTATTTTTTGGCGCATCCGCCGGTGTCGGGAAAACCTATTCGATGCTGTCGACGGCACGCCAAATTCGGGCACAGGGACGTGATGTGGTGGTTGGCATCGTCGAAACCCACGGCAGAGCCGAGACAATGGCGTTGCTGGATGGGCTGGAGGTTTTGCCCCTCAAGGAGGTTGAATATCGCGGAAAAATCTTGCGTGAATTCGACCTTGACGGTGCCCTCAAACGGAAACCGGCGCTTATCCTGGTAGACGAACTGGCGCACTCGAACGTCGAGGGCTCACGTCACCCCAAGCGCTGGCAGGATATTGAGGAGTTCCTTGCAGCCGGCATTGACGTGTTGACCACAGTCAACGTCCAGCATCTGGAAACGCTCAACGACATTGTGGGCGGCATCACCGGCATCCGCGTGCAGGAAACGGTACCGGACAAGGTGTTTGATCAGGCCGACGAGGTGGTGCTGGTTGACATTACGCCTGACGAACTGCTGCAGCGGCTCAAGGAGGGCAAGGTCTACCTGCCCCAGCAGGCCGAAGGAGCGATACGGAACTTCTTCCGCAAAGGCAACCTGATCGCCCTGCGCGAACTCTCGCTGCGGCGGACTGCCGACCGCGTCGACGACCAGATGCGCACGTACCGACTGGAGCAATCCATCGAGACCGTGTGGCAGACCAAGGGGTCTTTGCTGGTGTGTGTGGGGCCGCATCGGGGCTCGAAAAAAATCGTGCGCAGCGCAAGTCGCATCGCCAGCCAACTCGATGTGGACTGGCACGCTGTGTACGTGGAAACACCCCGGCTGCAGCGCCTTCCTGAAGCCGAACGCGCACGTATCCTGAGTACGCTTCGACTGGCCCACGAATTGGGCGGCAACACTGCCACCCTGGCCGGACAGGATGCGGCTGAGACAGTCGTCGACTACGCGCGCAGTCACAATCTTGGCAAGATCATCGTCGGGCGGGACTCCGTGAAAAGCTGGGTGCCCTGGAAACGTTCCTTTGCGGACCGGATCGGTCAATTGTCGTCGGATATGGATGTGATCCAGATTGCCCAGGAATCGCCCGAGGATCGCATGAGGAGTCCGGCAGAACGACGCATATGGCGTGAGGGCTCCGGAACGTCCTGGCCATCCTATGTCTGGGCAGTGGCTATCTGCGCGGCCACGACGGTGCTGGCTACCTTGGTACAGCCCTATTTTGCCCTCGCTAACGTTGTCATGCTTTTCCTGCTCGCAGTGGTCCTCGTGGCAGTCAGATTCGGACGCGGCCCGGCAGTCATGGCTTCCTTTGTAAGCGTTGCACTGTTCGATTTTTTTCTGGTTCCGCCGCGTCTGTCGCTCGCCGTCAGCGATGTGCAGTACCTGCTGACGTTTGCGGTGATGCTTTCGGTAGCGCTCATTATTGGCCAGTTGACCGCCAGTCTCCAATATCAGGCACGTGTGGCAACACAACGCGAGTCGCGCCTGCGGGCGCTATATGAAATGGCCCGGGACCTTTCCGCAGTATTGCTCCCGGAGCAGATTATTGCCCTTAGCCACAAGTTTGTTGAAAGCACCTTCGGCGTCAAGGTGGGTGTTCTGCTGGCGGACGAACACGATACGCTGCAAGCGCCCGTAATGACGGATGATGCAGGACCGGTTTCCGCCATCGACTATGGGATTGCCCAGTGGTCTTTTGATCACGTGGAGCCTGCCGGTTTCAGCACGGACACCTTGCCTGGCAGCCCAATGCTGTACTTGCCGCTGATTGCGCCGATGCGCACGCGGGGTGTTCTGGCAGTGGAGCCGATCAATCCGCGCTGGCTGATGATCCCGGAGCAGCGGCGCCAACTGGATGCATTTGCCGCGCTGATCGCTACTGCTCTGGAGCGCGTCCATTACATCCAGGTGGCACAGGAGGCGACGCTGAGGATCGAGTCCGAACGGCTGCGCAATTCGGTGCTATCTGCCTTGTCGCACGACTTGCGCACGCCGCTGACTACCCTTGTCGGCCTGGCTGATGCGCTCACTCTCACCAAACCGGCGCTCAGCGGGACACAGTTCGAAATGGCCGGCGCGATTCGGGAGCAAGCCTTCCGCATGAACGCGCTGGTCAATAACCTGCTGGATATGGCCCGCCTGCAGGCAGGCGACGTCAAACTCAACCGGCAATGGCAGCCGCTGGAAGAAGTGGTCGGCAGCGCGCTCAAGGCACGGGAACAGCAATTGTCCAGCCACCGGATACATGTTGCGCTGCCCCCGGATCTTCCGCTGCTGGAATTCGACGCGGTGCTGATTGAACGCGTGTTTTGCAATCTACTCGAAAACGCAGCGAAATATACGCCGCCGGGCAGCGAGATCCGGATCGAGGCGCGCATTGAAGGCTATGAAGTCCAGATTTCCGTCAGCGACAACGGGCCTGGGTTGCCACCGGGAAAAGAAGAAGCGATATTCGAGAAATTCACGCGCGGCGAAAAGGAGTCGGTAACGCCAGGTGTGGGCCTGGGGCTGGCCATCTGCCGCGCCATCGTCGAGGCCCACAAAGGGCGCATCTGGGCGGAAAATATTCCCGCGGGTGGCGCCCGCTTCATATTCACGCTGCCGCGCGGCATGCCGCCGACACTCACTGACTTCCTCGAAGATGAGCGTCCGGAACACGAGGGGCCAAAGACAGAATGACCGAGATCACACCCATCGCCATCCTCGTTGAGGACGAGAAACAAATTCGCCGTTTTGTGCGAGACGCACTCGAAGCTGAGGGTTGGCAGGTCTACGAGGCTGAAACGGTGCGGCAGGGGCTGATCGAAGCGGGCACGCGCAAGCCGGATCTCATCATTCTTGATCTGGGGCTGCCGGACCGCGATGGCATCGATTTCATCCGCGATTTACGGGGCTGGTCGGAACTGCCCGTCATCGTGTTGTCGGCAAGATCCCACGAGATGGACAAGATTGCGGCGCTGGATGCCGGCGCGGACGATTATCTGACCAAACCTTTCGGTGTTGGAGAGTTGTTGGCGCGGGTACGGGTTGCGCTCAGGCGCCACCAGAAGACAGGCGCAGCAGGCGCGACTGTCGTTGAGTTTGGCGGGGTGCGTGTCGACCTGGTCAACCACAGCGTAATGCGCGGTGAGCAAACGGTGCATCTCACACCCATCGAATACCGGCTGCTTGCACTGCTTGTCCGTAATGCCGGAAAAATGCTGACCCATCGTCAAATTCTGCGCGAAATATGGGGGCCTTCCCACGTCGAAAGCAGCCATTATTTGCGTATCTACATGGGTCAGCTTCGTCACAAACTGGAAGAGAATCCGGCTCAGCCACGTTTCTTCCTTACCGAGGCCGGGGTTGGATACAGGCTGGCGCTCGAGTAGTTGCGCGGACTCCTCCGGCGTCCGGCGTTCCTGAATCAGGCGACCAGAACCGGGGTATAGCCCGCCTCGGTAATCGCATCCTGAATCGCCTGTTGCCGGGTGCTGCCGTCTATGCGTACCCGGTGATTGGGGATATCAATCGCCACTTTGGCATTCGCATCCACGGCAGCTACGGCCTTGGTAATCACCCCGGCGCAGTGGCCGCAGGTCATGTCCTCAACTTTAAATTCAATCATGGCGTACTCCATCTATATTGGTTTGTAAGCATGCAATATAAACCCTCCCTGCATGGGAAGGTCAAGCTGCGCACAAATCAAAAAACTGAATGGGTATCGATTTGACATAAACCTGTCAGATGGTTGCCCCAACGCCGGGAGGGCAACCCCATTACCTAAAGTTCCCTGTATTTATATCAAAGGAGCGAGCCATGAGTAAGATCAAGGAAGAGGTTCTGGCGGCAAACGCAAACTACGCCGCCAGCTTTGGGGATAAGGGCAAACTGCCGATGCCGCCGGGTCGGCACTTTGCCGTTCTGACTTGCATGGATGCCCGTCTGGATCCAGCCAAATATGCGGGCCTTGCCGAAGGCGATACCCACGTCATCCGCAATGCCGGTGGCCGGGCCAGCGATGACGCTATTCGCTCCCTGGTCATCTCCTACAAGCTGCTGGGCACACGCGAGTGGTTCGTCATACACCACACCGACTGCGGCATGGAGACTTTTACCGATGAAGTGATGCGCAAACTGTTACGCAGCAGCCTGAAGTGCGCCAGCGTGGACGCGACCGGCTGGCATGATGCTGGCGGTGGCGGCGGTTCTGCCGAGGGCGAACACATCAGCTGGCTGACTATCCTCAATCAGGAGCAGAGCGTTCTGGAAGATGTGCAGCGCATTCGAAATCATCCCCTGGTACCCAGGGATATTCCCGTTTACGGCTACATCTATGATGTCCGTAGCGGAAAGTTGGTCGAGGTACCGGATGCCACTGCAGCAGGCCGCGCTGAATAAATAGCCAGGCAGGGTGGGCAAAAAAAGCGATGCGCACCCTGGCTGTCTAACAGGTTTTTGGACATTCTTATACAGACGCAGAAATTTAAATTTCATTGTGCATCAAGCAATTGCGGTGGCATCATGGGCGTCCGTATTATTGAATAATGTCCGGACGCAGGCGTCCGGCTAATAACTGTTGGGCCTTTCCTTTCATCTACGGAGTAATCGCTTGAGCACAGACGTTTCGATCATTGCCACCCACGCTAAAAAGGTACTTCCGCTCGCCTCCGCTCAACTTGGAGACGAGTACTTTTATCAAAGCCTCCCCCTGTGCGTTATCGATGCAGTCTATTCAATTGGTGTGCGTTACGAGGGAGTAAGAAATACGATCAATCGCTACTGTGCCCACTTTAAGGTAAAGCGTATTCGCACACCCAAAAACGTGCTGCCACACAAGCATGAGCAGGAATCTGTTAGCAACTTCTGCGAAAGAACTGAAAAATATGGACCAGATGTAATGGCTATCGATGTTTTCCGCAATCGGCAACGAACATCCCCTAGAAATGGCATTTTGAAAGCTGAAGGCGCCTACCGATTTGCGATGGTTTTACGCAAGTATGGAATTGAGCATCTTCAAGATATTGGCGCAGCAGTCCGCAACCATAAATTTGAGAAAGACATTTTTGCCATTCCTGGACAAACAAGCGGAATTTCGCTTCAGTACTTCTTTATGCTCTCAGGTTCAGATGACCTGATTAAGCCTGATCGCATGATCCTAGCCTTTTTAAAGGCTATTCTCGGCAGGCCCATTAGCATTTCTGAGGCGCAAGAACTATTGGCAGCGGCAACCAATCAGCTTAGCGACACTTATCCGCATCTCACCCCTCGTTTGCTTGACCACGAGATTTGGAAATACCAGCGTGAACATGAAAACGCATAACACATCATTGCAGGGAACGCTGCGCGATAAAGCCGCGCAGCGTTCCCTGAACTTGGGCGTTAGAGGTCAGGAGTCACGACATTGAATAGCACTAAGGCCCTAGAGCTTGGCGCAAAGATTCAAGAAATTCAGACACTAATGATTGCCTATGTCACTGATGGTCGGACGGCTAATCAGCCGCGAAGTTACAAGCAGCTTTACGATGAAGTTTATATTGACCTCGAAGAGTCAAAATATCCAAATCCAAATCCACACAAATCGCTAGAAGTATTCTGGGCGTTCTGCAAGCTGCAGGAAATAACCACCTACGCAAGCCGGAGAGCATATGTTCAAGAAATCTACTCCGACATTCTGCTTGAGCTGAAGCGCATTCAGCGCCATGTGGCTTCATCAAAAAACTGGAAAAAAGCCAATGAGGCACTGGAGGATAATCTCAGCCCAATCAGATCTCAGTGGCTAAAAGCGAAGAATTTTATTTATGCGCTCGCGCCTGATTTTGAAAACTCAATCAAGGAATCTATCAACTCCATTGAGTCCTGTCTCATGGTTCTCCTGGAAGCCCCAAATGGCACTCTGGGAAAAATAATCAAGGGCGCAGGACTAGACACAGACATCGAGCGCCTAATTAGTCAAGCCTACGGTTTTGCAAGTAACAAAGACTTTGTAAGGCACGGGGGTACTGGAAGCTCTAGCATTGGCAAAGAAGAGGCGGAGTTCTTTCTTGAATTTTCAGCAACAGCCATCGTTTACATTACCTCAAAGCTGAAGAAATAAAGAATGACCTCTAACAAATCAATCAACCGGATGTCAAAAAGCTATGCTTTTTGACATCCGGTTATTTCAAACATTGGGCGGACTAGGTCACAACTGCAAGACGGCCTTGAGGAAAATTCTCCATGTTGTATGCACGCATAATTGCCCTGACGTCGCTGACCATGATTGCATTTGCGGGTAATTCACTGCTCTGCCGGGTCGCTCTCAAACATACCAGCATCGATGCAGCCAGCTTCACTACAATTCGATTGATCTCCGGAGCGGTGATGCTCTGGCTGGTGGCGCGATCAAGACGCGGTACACATACTGGCGGGGGAAACTGGCTGTCGGCATTCGCGTTGTTTGCTTATGCTGCCGGCTTTTCTTTTGCCTATGTGAGTCTGCCTGCGGCAACCGGTGCGCTGCTGCTGTTTGGCGCGGTTCAGGCGACGATGATCGGCCATGGCATATGGGCGAGAGAACGTCTGCTGAGACTGCAGATCGTCGGTCTTGTGCTCGCTTTCGCGGGCCTTGTTGGTCTATTGCTGCCAGGCCTTTCGGCACCGCCACTGCATGGTTCCGTATTGATGTTGGGCGCCGGGGTTGCCTGGGGCGTCTATTCCTTGCGCGGGAAAGGTGCGGGTGATCCCACCAGGGTAACGGCGGGGAATTTTCTGCGCGCTGTTCCTATCGCGGCAGCATTGAGTCTCTTAATGTTGAACGGTGCATCCCTGGATACTGCCGGATTCTGGTACGCGGTTGCGTCCGGCGCGCTGGCTTCCGGAATAGGCTACACCCTTTGGTACACTGCAATTCCTGCGTTGAAAGCCACCAGTGCTGCGACAGTGCAACTCAGTGTTCCGGTCATAGCGGCCCTGGGTGGCATCGTTTTCCTCGGTGAGCCGATAAGCTTGCGCCTGGCATTGGCGTCCGCAGCCATTCTTGGTGGAATCGCGCTGGTGCTTCTGGAGAAACAAAATGCTGATGACACCCAACAAATCATTCCAGCGAACCGCCCGTAAGCTGGCGGCCGCTGAAAGCCGTAGGCCTTTCATGCGCAACGTCACCAAGCTTTTCCCTCGTCTGCTGCGCTATGCCTGGGCAGCGCCGTGTTCCGTGGTCGGCTTGGCGCTCGCGTTACCCCTGATTCTTGCTGGAGCCCGGTTCAACCGCGTTTTCGGCGTGCTTGAAGTGGCGTTGTCGCAGCAAGGGAAATCCGGCTCCCGCCGGCTGCAAAGGTTGCCGTTTTGTGCGGTAACTATTGGTCATGTCGTCATTGGTCTCGCCGAGCACGACCTCAAGCGCTTGCGTGCCCACGAGCATGAACACGTAAGGCAATACGAGCGCTGGGGCTTGTTCTTCTTCCTTGCCTATCCCGCCTCAAGCCTCCAGCAGTGGGCGCGCGGGAACAACCCGTATTGGGACAATCGGTTCGAAGTACAGGCACGGTTACGAGATACCAATGCCGAAAACGAAGTCTGACTCCTTCATCGAGGCGAGACCTGATGGTGGTTCGATGCCGGGGGTTGCCTCATGTTGATCATTGGGTAACACGGAGAATTGACATGGGCATTTTAGTGACAGGGTTTGAACCCAACGACGAGGGGTTGAATGCCTCAAAGTGTAGTGGTCAAGTTATTTCGGACACCTTGATAGGTAAATTTTCCGCTTGTCGAGGTATCCGTACAAATTAGACCACTACAATTTATGCTATTTTGTAAATAGCGAATCCGATTGCCAATCTCCTTTGTGGCATGACGGCTGTACCTCATTCAGAAAAGGGTGATTACCATGTTGGGAGATGAAACCAGGGAAGGCGAAAGGCGTGAAACAATTGAAGAATTGTCTGATCTGCTCTTCGTCGTTCAGGAGATGGGACGGAGGCTTGCCAATGAAACTCACGGGGATGCATATTCCCAAGTAAGGCAGCTGAATGAGTTCCTCCATCAAGCGCGTATTCAATTGGACAAGATTAAAAAGGGCGCCGTCTAAGGCGGATAATTGCCTGCCCAATCCATCATTCCAGCGGACCGTCAAAAAGCTGTGTTTTTGATGGTCTGCTGAATTCATACGTTGCTCATTCGTATTGAAAACACGCCTCCAGCAATTTCTGGCAATCGTCTAGCGGCGGCAAACAGCGCGTGCCCTGGCAGATCCAGGCGCTGACATTTTGCGACAATGGTTTCGCCAGCGCTTCCGGCAGTCCGGCAAGCTCGCCTTCCAGCGCCAGGATCAGCTTGTCCGGCGCATAGTGCCGGAGCAGTTGACGGCGCCAGGCGTCGCTTTGCCCCGGCGCGCTGCGCAGGATAATGATTTGCGGCGGGGTGAGGTGTTCCTGCAAGGTCATCAACAGGCTGGTGTAGCCCGCCGGTTGCCGCGCCAGCGCCGGGTAATAAAGCGCCAGCGTGCGCTCGGCGGCGTCGAGGTAACGTACTTCCCCGAGCAGATAACCGAGGCGCTGCAGCGCGAATGCGGCGACGCCGTTGCCCGACGGCATGGCATTGTCATGACCGGGCTTGGGGCGATGGATGAGCTGTTCGTGGTCGTGGCTGGTGAAGAAAAATCCGCCTGACTGGCTATCCTCGAATTGTTCCAGCAACACGTCGGCGAGTGCGCGCGCAAATGCCAGATCTGCCGGACGGAACTGCGCCTGCAGCAATTCCAGCAAGGCATCGAGCATGAATGCGTAGTCGTCCAGGTAGGCGTTCAGATGCGCTTTGCCGTCCTTGCAAGTCGCCAGCAGTCGGCCGTTCCGCCACATTTCGGTATGGATGAAATCCACCGCGCGCTGCGCCGAGGCGATCCACACCGGCTCGTCCAGCATTCTCCCGGCGCGCGCCATACCTTTGATCATCAAGGCGTTCCAGCTCACCAGGATTTTTTCGTCGCGCCCCGGGCGTACCCGGCTGGCGCGTGCGGCGAACAGTTTTTGTTGCGCACTGGCGAGCAGTTGCGCAACCTGTTCCAGCGGCAACTGGCGCGCTTCGGCGATGGCGGCCAGCGGCCGGGCAACAATCAGGTTCCAGTGCCGGTTCTCGAAATTAGGCGGCTGCTCCAGACCATAGTGGGCGGCGGCAATGGCATATTCCTCCGCGCTCAACAGGCCGCGCACCTGTTCCGGCGTCCACACGTAAAATTTGCCTTCTTCGTGTTCGGAATCCGCGTCCAGGCTGGAATAGTAACCGCCCTGCGGCGCCTGCATCTCGCGCATGGTCCAGCCGGCGATGCCGTGCACCACGCGCTGGAAGGTCGCCTCGCCGGTCAGCACATAGGCATCGGTGTACAGCGCCAGCAGCGGGCCATTGTCGTACAGCATTTTTTCGAAGTGGGGGATGGCCCAGCGCTCGTCCACGCTGTAGCGGCAAAAACCGCCGCCCAACTGGTCGTAGATGCCGCCGTCCGCCATTTTGCGCAGGGTATGCAGCGCCATGTGGCGCGCGTTGTGGTCGCCGTCGCGCGCCGCATGCCTGAGCAGAAATTCCATATCCGTCGGCCGCGGAAATTTGGGCGCGCTGCCAAAGCCGCCGTGGATCGGGTCGAAGGATTGCTGCAATGCGCTGCAGGCATCGTCCAGCGGCGTTGCGCTGAAACTGATCTGGTCTTGCGGGCGTGCGGGCAGGGTGGTGTCAAACGCTTGCAGCAGCGAGGCATTCTGGGCGGCGATATCCTGCTGGCGCGTGCGGTAGAGCTCGGTCACGCGTTCCATCAAGGATATAAAGCCGGGCAGATTGTGGCGCGCCTGTCTGGGGAAATAGGTGCCGCCGAAAAACGGGGTCTGGTCCGGCGTCAAAAACAGCGTCAGCGGCCAGCCGCCGTTGCGCTGGGTCAGCATGTAATGGGCGGTCTGGTAGATGTGGTCGAGGTCGGGGCGCTCTTCGCGGTCCACCTTGATATTGATGAAGTGCTCATTCATCACCGCAGCGACCTCGGCATCCTCGAACGACTCATGCGCCATCACGTGACACCAGTGGCAGGCGGAATAGCCGATCGACAGCAGAATCGGCTTGTTCTGCGCGCGTGCGAGGCGCAGTGCTTCTTCGCCCCACGGATACCAGTCGACCGGATTTTCCGCGTGCTGCTGCAAATAAGGGCTGGTTTCCAGGGCAAGGCGGTTAGTCATGGCGAGCTCGCTAAGATGGTTTGAACCAGTTTCGGCGCGCTGGCTTGCCGAAACTACCAGCCTGCCATGAGACGCCAGCACAGCGCAAGCAGGACGCTTGCAACGTCGCTCAGATTTGCCGGGTCACTGCACAGTGAATCAGGCCTCTTTTTTGCTTATACCTGCCTGTACAAGCCGTTTGTCGCAAACGCTACAGGAGGATGAATGCCGCTCTACGAGTTTCACTGCAAAGAATGCAACTGTGATTTCGAGTTGCTGGTGCGCGGATCTACCGCTTGCGTGTGCCCTGAATGCGGGAGTGCCGAAGTAGAGAAGCTGGTGTCGCTACCGGCGTCTCCGGGCAAGACCAAAGAGATGCTCACGCGCGCACGCGGTCAGGCCGCCCGCGAGGGCCACTTCAGCAACTACGCTCCATCGGAGCGGCCCAAGCGCAAATGACAGGCATTCGTCCACGCACTGAATTACGCTGCGTCTTTGTTGTATTTGCGACAAAGCCCAACATTGCGCCTGGCTCAGTCCCATGAAAAAGCACGGACTTTCCCTGGGATGCGGCTTGCTTGAGATGCGGGGCTGCGCGTTTCGACGCCGCCGCACCATGCGCCGAAACGGGTTTCCGGGAGCTCGCTCATGTTGAATGCATCGCTGCTATCGATTATCGAACAGGCGGGAGTCGCCGTGCTCACCCTGACCGAAGGGCTGGAAAAAGAGGAGTTCCTCGCCTCGCGCCTTACCCGCGCGGAAACCCGGCGCCAGGTAAAGATCATCTGCGAGTGCGCAGCCAGCCTGCCGCCACAGATGCAAACCATGCTCGCCGAAGTGGACTGGGCGGGCTGGCACATCGTCGCGCGTCAACTCGGCGCCGATAAGGGTTCGGAACAGGAAGCGCTGTGGTTCGCCGTGGGCTCCCTGGTATCGGCCACGCTGATGTGGCTGCAGGTCTACCGTAAAGAGCAGCCGGAAATTTTCGAATGCAAGCCATTGGCTGATGTAAGCGGAACAAGACCATGAATCTGCAGATCGAGCGGCCTTATATCGAGGCCATGATCACGGAATTCCCGCGCCTCGCGCCGCTTCAGGATCAGTTGCGCTTCGGCAACAAGGTAACGATGCCGTTCAATCAGCTCTCCGGCATCGAACTCGGTTTCCTCGGCGATCTCTACCGTGAAGCCGGTCCGGCCATGCGCACGCGCGCGGCGCAACTCGCCACGCTGCAACGGGCGTTCGACGGCCAGGGCACCCGCTTTGGTCCCGACGACGATCTGGAAATGCTGATGCCGGCGATCGCCTGCTACCTGGCGACGGATGCCATGCGTGGCTGGCTGTTTCGGGTGAATGTATCGGACAAACCGCTGGCCTATGTGGTCACCCGTCTCGACTACATCGCGTCGTCCAACGACGAGACCGGCAAAGTGGTGCTCGAACTCAGGGCCAATGCCAAGGGCACGCTCGCCACAGCGACCTTCCGCATTTCCGCCACCGACATCGTCGGCAAGACGGTAGCGGAAATTTTCGCCGTCAAGGGATACGTGCGTGAAAGCGCCGAACTGATCAGCGCTTACGACGATAGCGTAGCGCGCTATTTCGACTGGCGCGGCCAATATGGCGCGCAGTTCTCCGCCCAGGGCACCGGTTTTTACGCCGAAGACCCGACCGCGACCCACCGCGACACCGACTGGTCACGCAAGGACGTGGTGGTGCTGGCTAGCGGCGGCGGCGTCACCCGGCTGGTGAACGACGAGGGCATCCTGAGTGCGCGCACCACGACGCTGGAAGCGACCGGGGACATCCTCGGCCCGTATCTGCGCAAGGCGGCAAAGAGCAATCAATACAATGCAGAAACGGAAGTCGGCGAATCCCAGGCCGCGATGCCAAAAGGGCTGTTCACGCAACTGCCGGTGCACCCCTACATCTTCATGTTCCACCTCGATCTGCACCACTACCTGTGGGTGCACGTGGACGACATTGCACCCTACGAATACCAGCCGGCATTGAAGCAGAAGCTGATTCTGCCGCCGGAGCAGACCGATCTCATCGACATCCTGACCGCCGAGATGGACGTGCTGATGGACGACATTGTGGCCGGCAAGTCCGGCGGCACCACGGTGCTGTGCGCGGGGCCGGCCGGCGTGGGCAAGACGCTGACCGCCGAGGTGTATTCGGAGATCATCCGGCGCCCCCTGTACCGCGTGCATTCCGGGCAACTGGGGCTGAACGTGGCGGCGATGGAAACCGCGCTCAAGGATGTGCTGACCCGGGCGCAGCGCTGGGGTGCGGTGATGCTGATCGACGAGGCGGATGTCTACATCAAGCGCCGCGACGACAACATCGCCATGAACGCCGTGGTCGGCGTGTTCCTGCGCGTGCTGGAATATTTCAACGGCCTGCTGTTTCTGACCACCAATCGCGTGGACGACATCGACGAGGCCATCGTCTCGCGCTGCATCGCCATGATCCGCTATTACCCGCCCGATAGTGAAGCGCGGCGCAGGATCTGGCAGGTGATGCTGGAGCAGTTCGCGCTGGAGATCGATGGCGCACTGCTGGACGAACTGGTCGAATTATTCCCCAGCGCCAGCGGCCGCGACATCAAAGGGCTGGCCAAGCTGGCGGCCAAGTTTTGTAACCATAAGCAGGTCAAACCCAGTTCCGAGGTATTCAGGCGCTGCTCGATATTTCGTGGCATGGAACTGGATCGGCCAGCGCAGCAGCCTTGTTCCGTATGACACAGCAACAGGAGAAACCCATGCAAACATGCATCACCTTTGAAGGCGAACACGTCAACATGGCATCCCCGGACGAGATTGCCGCAGGCATCGAGGCGGCCAATGGGGTGTTCTCACACCACAACGCCGACCCGCTGGCCTGCGCGACGGCCAAGGAAAAGCTGGAGAAAGACGAGCCGCTGACCAGGGACGAAGCGCTGCTGTGCGTGATCTGGCAGACAGCAGAGGACAAGGCCTTTCGCGCCGTGACCTTGAACTGGTTGGTTCGGGGGGATACCGACATCTGGCTCGCCGTGAGCCAAAGCGCGCAATGACCGTCGAACAACTCATTACCGCACTGCAACAGATGCCCAGCCAGGCGGTGGTGCTGTTCGAAGGGGATGCGGGATATTCGCTGGTCGGCGGCCTGAACTTCGAAGAAAACGGCAACGGCATTCCGGACGAAGTGATTCTGTTTCCGTCGATGGAAGACGACTAGAAACCCGTTCTACCCGCGCATGCAACACATCATAGGAGACCAATATTATGGGAACTTACATCAAGACCACCGAGGATGGACGCAGGCTGCAAGTCATCGGCCGCGCCGTCTTTCTGGACGGGGTGATGGAGGCCGAGTGGCTGCTTGCGATTGTCCAGCACCCCAACTGGAAAGCCATCCTCGAAGCGGTGCCCAATGCCACCCACCTGGCCGGGCGCGTCCCGCTCACCTGGGAAGAGGCGCTCGTCGCGCAGGCCGCACTGAACGAAGCGCGCGACGCGTATGAGTCCAGCCCGACAGGCATCGCCGAGCGCCTGCGCCGTTCGATCAACGTTGTCACCTCGATCCGCGACTGAGCCGCCCGCATGATCTACATCGTTGAAATTCCCCACCAGAAACGCCCGCATGCCTGGTTCGCGTTCAGCCGTGAGGACTTCGTGCTCAAGGTGCGTGCGACCCATGGACAGAACGTGTGTCAGGCCGGGGCGGTGAGTGAGTTCGATGCCTGCGTCGACGCGCTTGCGCGTGATCTCAAGGCATGCCGCGTGTACCTCAGCGATGAACTGGCGATCGGCGCGCTGCAGAGCGATCCGCTGTACGACAAGTACGAAGGGTTTTACGCGCATATGGCGTTGCGCGAGCAACTGGTTGCGATGGAAGCCTTGGAGGACGATTTGTGAGTTGCCATGAAATGGACATTGCCCGGGAGTTGCCATGAATAAGATAGACGTGGATATCGCCGTCGTCGGCGCCGGTCTGTGCGGCCTGGCGCTGGCACGCACACTGCACGCACGCGGACAGCGTTTTCTGCTGTTCGAGGCACGCGCGCGGCTGGGCGGACGGATACTGGGCGAACGCAGCGCCAGCGGCATGGCGCTCGATCTCGGACCGACCTGGTTCTGGCCAGAGGCCGAACCGCAGATCGCTGCGCTGATCGCCGAACTGGGTCTGGATGCCTTTCCCCAGCATGATAGCGGCACAGTGCTGCGCATGCGCGATCCGAACGAAAAAACTGAAAGCAGCGATCAAGCCGTCCATGGCGGCGCGCAGCGCCTGAGCGGCGGCATGTCCGAGCTGGTGCAGGCGCTATCCGGGTTCCTGCCAGCGGAACACCTGCGGCTGGCGCATGAACTGGTCGCGGTGACCGACGTGGGCGCGTATCTCGAACTGCGTTTCCGCTGTGGTGATGGAGAAATCGGCGCGGCGGAAACCGTGATCCGCGCGCGTCGCGTGGTGCTGGCCGTGCCGCCGCGTTTACTGCTCGAACGCGTGCGCTTCACGCCCGCGCTCGATCCGGCACTGGTCGAGGCGATGCGCGCCACGCCCACCTGGATGGCCACGCAAGCCAAGGCGCTGATGACCTACACGCAGGCTTTCTGGCGCGAAGACGGCCATTCCGGCAATGCCTTCGTGCGCCATGAACAGGCGGTGCTGGGCGAAATCTTCGATGCCTGCGGCGGCACCGACGCCAGCCTGAGCGGCGCAGCACTGGGCGGTTTTTGCGCCATGAATCCGCAACAGCGCACGCACTTCGAATCCGGCATGCCCATGCTGGTGCGCAGCCAGCTGGTACAACTGTTCGGTGAAGCGGCCGAGCAGGGGGAGCTGCATTTTCACGACTGGGCCGATGAACCGTACACCTGCGCGGCGCTCGATCAGGCCGAGCCCGCCGATGCACCCGAATACGGCCACCCAGCGCTGACACGTAGCTGGTACGGCGGCCGGCTGCTTTTCGGCGGCAGCGAGACCGCCGTGCATGGCGGCGGGCACATGGAAGGTGCGCTGGATGCCGCCATGCGATTGCAGCAAGCGCTGGCTCCGACGCGCTCGTCGCAGGCTCAGCCCCTCTCCGCGCTCAACGCGCACTGCATCGAGCGCTTCGCCACGTGGGCGGGTGTGCAGCGCGAATCAGCGCTCGCTGCCTACCAGCGCGCGCTGCACGAGCGGCTATCCAGCCAGGCGCGCGAGCAGCTGACCCGTCACAGCGTGCTGGACAGCCTGGTTGAGACCTACGACGCAGCGCTGCGCCAGCTCGCCGAACTGCCGTTCGACGCGAGCGGCTCGGTGCTGGAGCCCGGCTGGTCCGAGCTCACCCCGCCGGTGCTCCAGCCCATGCATGGGCTCGGCACGACCCTGCTCGACGAAGTGCTGCGCTTTAACCGTGGCTCCTGCGCGATCTCGAACTTCCCCGGCGAGCACACGCCGGAGCCGGCGTATCTGGAGGATATCCAGCGCGACATGTACGCCGCCTGGCGCAGCTTCGTGCTCGCCGGCAACGACATCCTGATGCAAAAAGCCTCATGAAGCTCTACATGACCCCCGGCTCGTGTTCCACCGGCATCCATATTTTGCTGGAGGAGCTCGACCAGGCTTTCGAGGCCTATATCGTGAACCTGCCGGCAGGCGACCACACCAAGCCCGATTACCTCGCGATCAACCCGAAGTCCAGCATCCCGACGCTGGTGCGCGACGATGGATCAGTGTTGACCGAGTTTCAGGCGATCGCCTACTGGCTTGCGCGCAGCTATCCCAGGGGCAGGCTGCTGCCGGGCGATGCGGACGGCGATGCGCGCGTGATCGAGGCGATGGACTACATCGTCGGCACAGTTCACGGCCAGGGTTTCACCCGAATCTTCACCACCGCCAATTTCACGCCGAATGAGGCAGATCATGAAGCGGTCAAGGCACGCGGGCGGGAAATCGTCGAGCGGGGATTCACGCTGATGAACGACGCACTGGCCGGCAAGGAATATGTAGTCGGCAGTTTTTCCATTGCCGATGCGGCACTGTTCTACGTGGAGTTCTGGGCGGACAAAATTGCCATCGGCCTGCCTGAACACTGTCGCGCGCATTACCAGCGCATGCTGGCGCGCCCGGTGGTGCAGCGGGTGCTGCGGGAAGAGGGGTATCGCTGATGTGTCAGCGGCTAGTGAAATGCAAGGGGAGGCCGGAACAATGGGAAACTTTTTTACACGGGGCTTGAAGCCCCTCGCGGAGCTTCCCCTCGACCCGTGCTATGCGGGGTTGAGCGATGCTTATCACACACCCGTCTCGCCGACGCCCTTGCCGCAACCACGACTGGTGCATTTCAACGAGCGGCTCGCCATAGAGCTGGGCATCGATACCGGAGATCAGGCCCTGATCGACATTCTCTCCGGCAACCGCCCCTGGCCCGCATACGTGCCAGTCGCTTCTGTCTATGCCGGACATCAATTCGGCGCCTGGGTTTCGCAACTGGGCGACGGCCGCGCGCTGACCATCGCGGAAATCCGCAAGCCGGATGGCGAGCGGGTGGAGCTGCAACTCAAAGGTGCGGGAAAGACCCCCTATTCGCGCGGCTCCGACGGTCGCGCGGTGCTGCGTTCGTCGATCCGCGAATACCTTTGTTCCGAAGCCATGTACGCGCTGGGCATTCCCACCACGCGCTGTCTCAGCCTGGTGGCCTCGCCACAGCCGGTGCAGCGCGAAACGCTGGAGACCGCCGCGGTGGTCTGTCGCGTCGCGCCCAGCTTCGTGCGTTTCGGCCAATTCGAATTCTTCTACCATCGGGGCCAGCACGCACAGCTCGCGCCGCTGGCCGATCACGTCATTGCGCAAAACTTCCCGCACCTGGTTGGTCAACCGGATCGCTACGTGCGCTGGCTGGAGGAAGTGATCGAACGTACCGCGTGCCTGATCGCGCAATGGCAAACGGTGGGCTTCTGCCACGGCGTGATGAACACCGACAACTTCTCCATCCTCGGTCTCACCCTGGATTACGGCCCGTTCGGCTTCATGGACGCCTTCCGTCAGCACCATGTCTGCAACCATTCCGATTACGAAGGGCGTTACGGCTACGACAGCCAACCCCTGATCGGGCAGTGGAACAGCTCGCGCCTGTTGCAGACAATGCTGCCGCTGCTCTCCGACAATCAGGAAGAAGCGGCGGACATCGTCACCGATATTTACGAACGCTATTCCTCCACCTACTCGCGGGAAGCCCTGCGTCGCTGGGCGGACAAGCTGGGACTGCGCGAAGTGCGCGAGGGCGACGCAAGTCTGATCAGCCGTCTGCTCACCATTCTGCATCAGAGCAAAAGCGATTTCACGCGCAGTTTTCGCCACCTGTCGCGGGTGCGCACCGACAGCGATGCACCGGCCATGGGTGTGCGCGAAGAGATTGCCGATCTCCAGGCGTTCGATGCCTGGGTCACGGATTACCGCGCGCGGCTGCGTGCCGAGCAGAATACCGACGACGCTGCGCGCGCGGCACGGATGAATCGGGTCAACCCGAAATACGTGCTGCGCAATCATCTCGCCCAGACCGCCATCGAAAGCGCCATGAACGACGACGACACGGAAGTTGCCGTGCTGATGCGGCTGCTCAGCCGCCCCTACGATGAGCAGCCCGGCATGGAGCGCTACGCCGCCGCGCCGCCCGACGAACTGCGCCATCTGGAAATCAGCTGCTCGTCGTAACATTATGGAAACCGAAACAGGCAGCGGATTCGTGGTGGCCGAGATGAACACGCACCACTTCATGTTCAAGGGCGCGGGGCGCAACCGGGAAACTGCTCGCGTCGCGCTGCTGAGCGCCTGGCGGGTACATCGCAGCGCACTGCTGGCACGTTACCCGGAACGGACCGACTCCATTCCGGACGAGACCAAAATGGAACAGCATTTCAAAATTTATTATCTGGAATTTGAAGTGGATGCGGGCTATCGCGATGGCGAGCGCCTGGTGTGAACAGCCTGGCGCGCGAGCGCTTTCCATCACCTCTATGAAGAGACACAAACCGTCATGAATTATGCCTTCCCGCCTGCCCCCGTCGTCACCCTGGACGCCATGTCGAGCAACCCGTTTCCGGTGCGCCGCATTTTCTGCGTCGGGCGCAATTACCCCGATCATGCGCGCGAAATGGGCGCCGATCCCGAGCGCGACGAACCCTTCTTCTTCATGAAGCCAGCCGGCGCCATCCTGCATAACAATTCCGTGCTGCCCTATCCACCCGCCACCAGCAATTTGCAGCCGGAAGTGGAGCTGGTGGTGGCCTTGCACAAGGGCGGCAGAAACATCCCGGTCGACAAGGTCGATTACGACTATGTGTTCGGCTATGCCGTGGGCCTGGACATGACCCGGCGCGACCTGCAACTGGCCGCTCGCGAGAAAGGGCGACCCTGGGATATGGCCAAGGGATTCGACCATTCGGCGCCGTGCAGCGCGATCACGCCGGAGTTTTATGCGGGGAACATTAGCCGGGGCAAGATCGAGCTGAAGGTGAATGGTGAAATACGCCAGAGCGGCGATGTCGGCGACATGATTCTGAAGATTCCCCAGATGGTTCACACCCTGTCGAATCTGGTCGAGCTGTTTCCTGGCGACCTGATCTTTACCGGCACCCCTGCCGGCGTGGCGCCGGTGGTGAAGGGCGATGTCATCGAAGCCACGGTCGCCGGGCTGGAGCCGCTGATCATCACGATAGGCTAAATGCGCTGCGGTGAACCATGACAGCCGCACAGTCGATGCCCCCGTTTTTACCACAGAGCACCCAGTTGGGAGAATCAAGATGCTGACAGCGAATGAACTAAGAAGCTACATCATGAATGGCCTGGCCTGCGATCACGTGGAAGTGTTGGGCGATGATGGTCAACATTTCGAGGCGGTGATCGTGAGCCCGCAATTTACCGGTAAAAATAAAGTACAGCAGCATCAACTCGTGTATCTGGCGCTGGGGGAGCGCATGCACGCGGAAATTCACGCGCTGGCCATGCGCACATTTACGCCGGAAGCCTGGGCACTTTCGACAAAACAATAACCCGGGAGAAATGCCTGCCATGAGCCACGTCCTCTTTGATCACAACCGCGTGATCTTGAGTCACTACGACAGCTATAGCGCTGCCCTGGTCTTTGCCCGCTATGGCGCCAGCATTCTGGCGACCACGCCCTTGCCGCAATCGGCAGCACCCATGTCCGCACCCGGCGACGCCACTGAACTACACGACCCCGGCGCGGTGCTGGCCGCCATCGTGGCGCAAGCAGGCCTCGACCCCGCGCAATTGCGCCTGGATGAGGGCTTCCAGGAATGGATGTCGAGCGACAGCGGTCCCATTCGCCTCCATCTTGTCCGTTTCACGACACTGGATACGCCTCGCCAGGCGATAGAACCGCTCGGCGGCGTATTCAAGTCGATCAGTGAAATGCGCGGACTCCCCATGATCGAGCTGAATCTGATGCGCCAGATTTTCAATCTGACCATGGGTGGCTGACTCCTCGCCACATGCGGATTTTTATCAATCAGGAGTGAAGCATGGCCTACGAAAACGTCTGCAAACAGAGTCTGCTATACGAGGGCGAACTGGTTCCCTGCAAGCTGGGCAATCAGGAAATCGTCATCATGTGGCCCGACGGCGGCAAGCCCAAAGCCTATGAAGCGCGCTGCCCCCATGAAGGCGTCTCGCTGGGACGCGGCGACTTCAACGGCCGCATCCTGTACTGCACCGCGCACGGCTGGGTCTTCGATGGCCGTAGCGGAAAAAGCCTGCAGCCAACCGGGTGGGCGATGAAGGAGTACCCCATGCGAATCGAAGATGGCATGGTGCAAGTGGATATTGCGGCCGACTGACACGACGCCGGGTTGAGTTACTTGGCCGCTGTTGAACAGGGTTTTAAATCTCACCGGGAAAACAGGAGAACATCATGTCTTTGGATTTGAAAATGGAATGGTCCGATACTGACGTCGCAAAATTGTTAGGCTCCGTCAATGATGATCGGGACTGGCGTCTGGAAGCCGACAAGAACGGCATCGTCAGTTTGCAGGACAAAACCAGCCACCCAACCGACGTCGCCTATGACGAAAGCCTGCACTGCTTTTTCGAAATGTGGCATCAGGGAACCGACTTTGTTGGCGCCTCGGCGGCGAGCGACAAACAATTGGTGGCAAGTGTTGCAAAAGCCTTGCGCAACAACTATCCCGATCTGGTCAAAGGCCAGTTTATTTTTATCTAGCCTCCCCGAGCCCGGCTCGTGATTCCCGATACGCCCATGCCCTCAAAATTTACCTCTCTCCCCCCGGAACTCCTGCAGACTCATCCAGCGCTGAGCCTGCTGCGCCTGGCGGCGCTATCCGCCGGCCCCGATGGCAGGCTGGACGACGAAACGCTGGAGCTGATGTTCACACAGGTCGCAACTGGCGCGCTGGTTGGCATGGTGGCGGCTGATGCGTGGCCGGAACTGGTTCGCGGCCTTATGGCCCGGACGCCATCGAACATGTTCCGCACCCTGTACGCCTGCGGCGCGTTGACGGAGGTGCTGCCCGACGTGGCGGCCGTGTTCGGCGTGCCGCAGATCGCCGACGATCCGCCGCAGGTCGACATCGGCCAGCATCTGCTGCGCGTGCTGGACGAGGCGGCCCGCTGCGGTGCGCCGTTGCCGGTGCGCTTCGCCGCGATGGCGATGCATGTCGGAAAATGGGACTCCCCGCCCGAGCATCTGCCCATCCACTATCGCCACGTCGAGCGCGGCCAGCCGCGCATCGAGGCGATGTGCGAACGTTTCGGCATTTCGGCAGACTGCCGCGAGCTGGCCCTGCTCGCGCTCGTCGAATGCGAGCGGGTGCACCGCGTATCGGAAATACGTGCCGGCCCCGTGGCCGCAATGCTGGAACGCCTGGGCGCGTTCGACCGGCCGCAACACTTCACGCAGCTGATGACGCTGTGCGCGTGCGACTACCGCGCCTATCCGCGGCGCACGACGCACGACTATCCCAAGGCCAGCCTGCTGGACATCGCGTTAAAGGCCTGCGCCGCCATCGATGAAACCGGACTCTCCGCAGATGGCTTGCAGGAAGCCCGCGCCGCCGCGATCGCCGTCGCGTTCGGCTCGGAGCGCTGGTCGAATTCGCAGACATGAGCCAGCCATGACGAGCGCAGCCACGGATACCGGCAACGTCGACACCCATCCGGCTGCGCAATGGGCGGTTCTCGCGGGCTTCAACCCCGAACAGGCCGACTGCACCACTGCGGTGGTGCTCAAAATCCTCGACAACAAATGCAAGATGCTGCCCGGCGAAAAGCTGGCTGTGATGGCCATCTACGACGCCGTCCGCCACCTTGCCTCGCCGCTGTTCGACAGCGCCGTGCATGGCGCGATCAGCGCCGCGCGGCTGCAGCCCGACCCCCAGGCGGTCGACACCATCCACCCGCTGCGCGTGTACGCCGAAGCGGCGATCCCCAAGCCGGTCATGAAACGCTACAAGGCATTCCTGCGCGAGGGACTGTTCGGTTAGCCGTGTCCATAGCCGGGTACCCTGCGATGAAGGATTACATCCCCGAACTCAGCGAACAGCGCATGGTCAAGCGCGCCCCGAATCGGCCGATCGATTTCGGGGCGGACCGGGATTACATCTTCTCCTGCTTGAAGGATGTCGAACAAAGCTTCGGATTGCAGGAATTTCCCGGTCTCGCCCCGCAACAGATACCGGCGCGCGTGCTCATCAGGCAGCTCATCGTCTGGTGGCGCACCCTCGAACCCGCCAACGCGGCCCAGCAGACCGCCTACGCCCGCCTGCCAGGCACCATCCGGCTCATCGACACCATTTCCGCCTGGTGGGCGGAGCATGCTGGCAACGCGCATGGGGATTGAGGTCGGGGAGACAGAGCAGGCCGTCATGCGTTCCGGATGGGTAGGGGTGGCTGAAAACCCGGAAGGATCAGTCGCTCAGTTGTTTCGAAAAGGCGCTGAGCAAGTTATTGGTTTGTGAAATAACGAATTGCGACCGTAGCCAAAATTCCAACAATCGCCAAAATCGCCATTGTCTGAAGTATGGTAAGACCTTGTTGTGCATTTTTTGCATTGCCCATATTTGATTATCCTAATGTGGATAGATTGAGCTTCCCCAGGTTTTTTCGTCTGCCAAAGGTCGGCAGCATTTACCGTAGCATCAGGCGACCACCGAAAACAGTATCAGCGCAGCCGATATGACAGAACTGTCGCCTGGCGCCTCCTGGCAGGGAGTACGCATACCGGCCAGAAGTGACTGTCCTTGCTTACCCGGCGAGTCGATGTGCAAACGCAAATACAGTTTGACGCACAAAGCGGTTTGGCAGTAAAACCAGAACTCCCGCGTCGCTACGTTCCGACCATGCAGTTTGCGTCGATAAGCAGTCAGGTTGCCATTATGAATGAATCTCCCGTTTGCCCGATACGCATACCGCCCGATTTTTCAGGAGTGACAGAGGTTCAGCTCATACCGCAACAGCCGCTCAAGGATTATCTGGAGGCCATGCGCGTAGCCAATGCCGAGGCGGATTCCCGCCTTGGCGAATACATGCTGCTGTCGTGGTATGACCGCGACCGCGATTTCGAATCCCCGCAGCACGCCAGCGAATGCCACGAGAACAGCGCCGTGCCGGGCTATGTCGATTACGGGCTGTTCCATGGCGCCAGGCTGAAGGTGGACATTGAAGCGGGCCGCTTCGTGTTCTTCTACATGCCCGTCGATTCCTAAGTGCATATCATAAAATCAGCCGCTGGTTAAACCCCCCTAAAACAGTGCCGCTTGCCTGTCAGTGAGGTGACGCCAGCCCTGTGATGACCATGAAGGTCTGCTGCTCGGCCTTACCGGACGCTGGCAGATAGTCTGATTTCGTCGGTAGCGAATGCCCGCTTCTCCGGAATTCCTTCTTGCAGAGAAAATCCCATCGTCAAAGACAGCTCAATGTCCTTCAAAATTCCAACAAATCAAGCTCAATTCTTCCCAAGGTCTTAAAAGTGTGAGAGAATTCATTAGTCCGTTCTTTAGAGTAATTATTTTCATAATAAACATCATGTTATTAAATAAATGGGCGAGATGAAAGAATTACAGAATGATTTAGCCCAGGTAATTCGACTGGCGCTGGCAGAGCAATCCGAAGATGTTCGTTTGTTCGTGGCACGACTCGTCCGCAAGTACCGCAATACCGATCCTGAACTAGCAGAGCAGATGGATTTATATCTGCGCACCAAGCGCAATAAAACTAGATCTCCTCTGCGTAAAGTGATGAATCCGCCGGTGTCCGATCAAACGCTTCCGGTCGATGACGAATCTCGTCTTTCGCTGTTGAAGATTTTTAAAGACACAGTGGATCGCGAACGCCCGCTACTCTCGAACGATCTCGAAGAGACCCTCAATCAGTTGATCCAGGAACGTCTGCAAACAGAACGTTTGGCCGCATTGGGCTTGTTGCCGACACGCTCCGCGATCTTTGTGGGGAAACCGGGCGTCGGCAAGACGGTGACCGCGAGGTGGCTGGCCGCCCAGTTGAAAGTGCCGCTTTATGTGCTCGATCTAACGGCGGTTATGAGCAGTTTGCTGGGGCGTAGTGGTATCAATCTGCGTGCGGCGCTGGACTTCGCCAAGCGCACCCCATGCGTGCTGCTGCTCGACGAAATTGATGCCATTGCCAAGAGTCGCAGCGATGATTCCGACATTGGTGAATTAAAGCGCCTGGTCACGGTCATTCTTCAGGAAGTCGATGAATGGCCTGCCACGGGCCTTCTCCTTGCTGCAACTAACCACCCGGAACTGATTGATATGGCGTTGTGGCGTCGCTTCGACTTGGTGATCGAATTCAAGTCCCCAGACATGCCCGCTGTTAAAGAGGCGGTCAAGCGTTTTTTGGGGCCGGACTATGCGCTCTTCGGGCGCTGGGTTGATATCCTAGCGTTCGCTTTTAACGGGGAAACGTACAGCGACATCGAGCGCGATATTCAGCGTTTTCGCCGGGCCGTGGCTTTGGGTTCAACATCGGATGCCGACGTGATCGAGGAATTCGTCAAGTCGCGTGCATCAACGCTCAACCATCCGGCAAGGATTAACCTCGCGGCATTGCTGGCCAAACAAACCCGCCTTTCACAACACACCATCAGAGACATCACCGGGGTGAGCCGCGACACCATTCGAAAATACGCTGCAAGCAAGCCCACCGCACCAAAATAAACTGCTGAAAGGAAGCCCGATAAATGAGCCAAACCAATTTCCTGATCGGTCGCGGCGAGTTGCTGACGCACGACATCAAGGGGCCGAAGCGAAAGCCCGGCAAAGCCGAGGTCTACACCTTTCAGCAAGCAATAGAACGGCTCTTCCCGCAATTCACCAATGCGGCAAGTGCAATAGACGCCTTGCCACCCGAAGCCTGCCCCGGTGACTTTGGCGTAGCACGCTTGACCATGAATCCTAGCTATATCGCCCGGTCATTTTTCCCCGTTGCGATGCTGCGCTCCGTTGGCCTGGAATCAGTTGGCAGCCGATCAGTCAAACTCAAACCGGATGGTTGGACGAAAAAAAGTGAGCCGACCGAATGCTCAACGACCGAATTGTTTGTTGCAGGCAAACGCCATGCCTTCCACAACCTGAACGCATGGGCGCAGCAGGTTGACCCGAAATCCGATGAAGCTTTGGACTTGGCTCACATCGAGAACTTCACGGCTTTCACTTCTGAGGAACGTATTGCCGACCCCGGCAGCAAGAAAGATCGCTTCTTTGAGATAGGTATCCATCTGCTACCGGATAAGGAGCGGTCATTCGTTCAACACGCTTTCAAAAAGTTCGCGAAAACGGCCAATGTCAAAATGCACGCCGAGCTATCATTTATCGCTGGCAACCTTTGGTTCGTGCCGGTCGAAGGTAAACAAAGCGACATACAAAAGCTGGCTCAGTTCGTTTTTGTACGCGTGATTCGCCCAGTCCCAAAGCTGCGCGGCATTCGTCCGCTGGTGCGAAACGCTGGAGTTTCAATTGGTTGCCATCTACCCTCAGAGCAGCCTCTCTCTTCCGAACCCAAAGTCGCGATCCTAGATGGAGGCCTGCCGGAACATCATACTATTGGCCCTTGGCTCAGCAATTATCGTGAAATTGATCCCGACGCGAGCGCAGACGCTGCCGGTGTGGAACATGGCTTGGCAGTAACATCTGCATTTCTCTTCGGCCCGATTCAACCCAACGGTGTGGCTGCGCGACCGTTTTCTTATGTCGATCATCTTCGAGTGCTCGATAACGATGCTGAAACGGAACATCCCCTTGAACTGTATCGTACGCTGGGTTTTGTCGAAGAAGTCTTGCTATCGCGCCAGTATGAATTCGTCAATCTCAGTCTTGGCCCGGAACTCGCAGTCGTAGATACGGAAGTGCATGCATGGACAGCAGTCATTGATGACCTGCTGAGCGACGGCGATACCTTTATGACGCTCGCGATAGGCAACAATGGCGAGAGAGACAGCTTTGTCGGCAACAACCGTGTTCAAGTGCCCTCGGACTGCGTAAATGCCGTCGCCGTCGGTGCCACCAATGACACTGGAGCGGCTTGGGCGCGCGCACCATACAGCGCCGTAGGTCCCGGTCGCAGCCCAGGTGTCGTCAAGCCGGACCTGATGGCCTTTGGGGGCGATGCCGCCAAGTATTTCCATGTCCTTTCACCCGGCAAGAAATCGACTCTCGCTCCTCAACTCGGCACCAGCTTCGCATCCCCGTATTTGCTGCGCAATGCCGTTGGTGTCCGGGCCATTATGGGTGCCGAACTGACTCCGCTGGCAATCAAGGCTTTGCTAGTACATGCCGCCGATCCATCTACACATGACAAACTTGAAGTTGGCTGGGGCAAGGTGCCGGAAGAACTGATGGACATCATTACGTGTCCATCTGGGATCGCCCGTGTGGTCTATCAAGGAGAACTGAAGCCCGGAAAATATCTGCGGGCACCGTTGCCGTTACCTCTCGGTGGCCTAACCGGCAATATCAAGCTCAAAGCCACCTTCTGCTACGCATCGCCAACCGATCCTCAGGATGCTTGTTCTTATACGCGTGCCGGATTGGAAACTGTGTTTCGCCCGAACGGCGAAAATATAAAGGAGGGCAAAGCGAATGCAGAGACCAAAGGCTTCTTCGACATGAAGAAATATGCGACAGAGGAAGAGCGCAGACATGACATGGGCAAGTGGGAGACCGTGTTGCACGGGGAGAAGAAAATGCGCGGTACCACGCTGAATAACCCGGTGTTTGATATCCACTACAACGCCCGCGAAGGCGGCGGAAAAGCGACTGGCCCCGAGAAAATCCGCTACGCGCTCATCATTACTATCGAGGCCCCCAAGCATGCCGATCTTTATAACGATATCCTGCGCGCCTACGCCAAGATACTGATCCCAATTCAGCCGCAGGTTTCGCTGCCAATTCGCGTGTAATAAAGCCTTTTCATATAATGGGCAGAGTCCAGTATGGCTGAATTTCTGACCGTTGACCGCTGTGTGTCTAGTGCACATGTTTGAAGTTGATGCAAACTATCACTCAAGGCAAGATTCGAGAGAAAATTTTCTATTGTGTTAAAAAACACAATGCCATTCCCCAAATCAGTTCGAGATAACGAACTCCTATTAATCTCTTACATTCCGGTCATTGCCCATACCAAATATGTCGAACCGTGCCATCGCTTCCTACCTTCCTGATTGTTTGGTCATTACGCTAAAGCATCAGTTTGACGCTTTTTCTGACCCCGAGAAAACAACAAGGGTCAGCCTCGCATTGCCTAAGCATGGCTAGGCAGCCTGCAACAAAAATTCAACCTTGACTGCATCGAACGGAAAGACGATGCGGCCGTCATCTGTGCGGTCGAGCAGGCCAGCGTTCAGCAGCGCGGTCACATCGCCATGCACCGCCTTGACGTCGCGGCCGACGCGTCGGGCTGCTTCGCGGATGGAAACCGGCCCTGCACCGCAAAGTGTCTTGAGCAGTTCCCACCGCTTGGCGGTCAGCACTTGCCAAAGCAATTCGGGGGATGCAAAGCTGATGCGCGCGGTTTTTTGCGGTTTGCCTGTCTGCCAGGTGTGCACGAAATCCGCCATCGAATCGGCGGGGGATCGCACATCAAGCGTTACGGTTTTCATGGTTCCACCTCTCAATATCGTGCTGAAAGTCGGCGATCAGTTGTTCGGGCGTCGTGAAGACGTAGGCGCGCGCTCTGCTACCGAAATGCCGGTGATCGCCTTTTCCAGCTTCGTTGTCGTATCGCAGCACGCATACTCCACGCACCACATAAGCCAGTCTGTACTTGAAAGCGTGAGCAGAACCAGCAACCGGCTTCACAAGCCGCCACAGCACCAATTCGGCGAAAGCAATCCCGGAGTAGGTGATGCGGGTTCGGACAAGCTGAACGGCTTTCATGTTGGAGACAGTACCAACGGGCGCAGATGTTGTCAATGTCTCCAACGTCTATGGCGGTCGATGCCCAATCCGCCGGTTTTCTCCACGGTGAGATGAACCGGAATCATGCAATCACTGTACCGCGAGGCGGACGCTTTTAGTCCATCGGAAACCGGGGCGTTGCCCCAGGATGTCTATATGTCTATCAGGCGAAATTCGCGGAGGCGAACTGCCAGTTCACCAGGTTGTTGAGAAAGGTCTCGACGAACTTGGGACGCATGTTGCGGTAGTCGATGTAGTAGGCGTGCTCCCACACGTCCACGCACAGCAGGGCTTTGTCGCCGGTGGCCAGCGGGGTGCCGGCGGCGCCCATGTTGACGATGTCGACCGAACCATCCGCCTTTTTCACCAGCCAGGTCCAGCCGGAACCGAAGTTGCCAACGGCGCTGGTCTGGAACGCGGCCTTGAATGCATCGAAGCTGCCCCACTTGTCGTTGATGGCATCAGCCAGCGCGCCGGTCGGTGCGCCGCCGCCATTGGGCGACAGGCAGTTCCAGAAGAAGGTGTGGTTCCACACCTGTGCGGCGTTGTTGTAGACACCGCCGGCAGGGGCGGATTTGACGATGTCTTCGAGCGACCTGGATTCGAACTCCGTGCCTTTGATCAGGTTGTTGAGGTTGGTGACATAGGCCTGATGGTGCTTGGCGTAGTGATATTCGAAGGTTTCCCTGGACATGTGCGGCGCGAGCGCATCCATGGCAAAGGGCAGTGCGGGCAAAGTGTGTTCCATAACGCTCTCCTGAAATTGAAGCGGAAATCCATGTAATGCATAAGCAGCAATTTGCCGCTCGGGACTTATCAGAGGCGGCAAGGAGTGATGTCGGCGGTATCGACCAGCACTTCTCCGTTCTCGATCTTCAGCGGATATTCGGCGAGGGAACACGACTTGCCTTTGACGCAAGCGCCCGATTCACCATCGAATTCCCAGTCGTGGTGGGTACAGGTCAACACCTTGCCATTGAAGCGCGCGTCGGCCAACGGCTCGTTGGAATGCGGACACATTCCCTGGAAGGCACGTGGCTGGCCATCCTGCGGCCATACGATCAGGACCAGCGTACGGTTGACCGCCGCCACTTCGTATTTGCCCTGTCTCAATTCATTTTCTTCACATGCTTTTGCGAACATCGCGATTCCCTTCCCAAGCGTTTATGCGAATCCAGGATGACTTGATCATGAGGCCTGGCAATTCATCCATCACCACGATCCAGGCCATCTTCTTCAGCCAATTCCACGCCGGTGACACAGACATCGCCGTCGTCGATCACCAGGGTGACGGGGGTCAGCTGCTGTCCCTTGCACGGCCCGATGAAGCAGTTGCCGTTATCCAGATCGAACTGCGCGCGATGTTTGCCGCAAGTCAGGAAGTTGCCGTCCTCATCCAGGAACTGTCCATGCTCGGTATCCAGCCGGCTGCCGGTGTGGGGGCAGACGTTTTCGTAGCCGAAGAAACGGTTCCCCTTGCGCCCGATCACGATGGGCCAGGGTTTCGTTTCGCCGGTCTCGGTGCGCACCGCCAGCCAGAATCCGCTGGGCTGGTCTCCGTCTATCTGGTTCGTGCGGCAAATTGCAAATAGCTCGTTCATATTGACGCTCCTGTTTCGGGTGAGGGGTGGGGCGGCGGCTCGGGATCATCGCTGACGCGGGGGGGGCGCGCTATTCGGGCTGGTTGCGCATGAAATCCGCGGTTTTGAACAAGGCTTGCTGCAGTTCCGTCCGCAGGTCTGGCGCAAGACCGACATCGTGCATGGCGTGCACCATGCATGCCATCCATTGATCCCGCTCGCTCACGCCGATGGCAAAGTGCGCGTGGCGGCGGCGTAAAAAGGGCTGGCCGATGTGCTCGGCGAACAGCGCGGGCCCGCCCATCCACTCGCTGAGGAACCAATAAAGCTTGTTGCGGGATTCACCCAGATCCTGCGGATGCAGTTTGCGGATGCCGTAATAATCCGGGTCCTCGTCCATCAGGTCATAGAACCGGTCGACGAGTCCGCGCACGGCTTCCGCCCCGCCAAGACGAGCGTAATGGGGATTGGCGTTGACGATCGCAGCGTTCATGGTGACGGGCATCCTGGATTGCGGAGTGGTTTCATGCTGTAGGGTTTGCCACAAATGTCAGCTGTAACGAACCCTGCTGCGGTGCCCGAGTTAAACCGGCCGACCTTCGTTGGGGTTGCGCACCGGCCCCATGACGCGCAGCCCTTCTTCGTAGCTTATGGCGGGGAAGGTGGCGGAAAACTTCAGCGCGGTGTCGGCGATCCGGTTCACCTTTCCTGCCGTATCCAGGCGCTTGAGATCGATGCGCTCCAGATACAGCAGATCCAGCATCTCGTTGTAGACCGTTGCCTCAGAGATAGGCAGCACATAAAACGTCGCACCGTTGTAAGCAACCTGATAGCGCTTGGAGAGGTCGATGTTGTCGCAGAACAGAAAATACTTGCCGTCCGCATTCAGGGTGGGGCCCATCGCCTCCGCCAGCGGTTTCAGAGATTCGAAGGAAAGCAGATAGGCCGCCATGAAGTCGAGCCCCGCCTTGCCTTCCTGCGCCACGGCGATGACCTGATCGGCCGTCAGCTCCGGCGGGCGTGCTTCGTCGGCAAACTGCGGCGAGAACTTGATGGCGATTTCGCCACGGAATCCGAAGCGTCCGGCCTCGCCGGTGGCGGCTTTGAATACCGGATTCTGCAAGCGCTTCTCGGCATCGAGTTGTTTGAAGGCGGTCTGGTCTAGCGTGGTCATGGCGTGCTCTTTGCTAAAGTTGAATGGATTTCGATCAAGCTTGCTACAGCAAGAGCAATGCCAGCAGTGAAAATAAACACAAGCAATTGATTGTAAATATAAATAATTGAAATGCACGCCGCACATCCAGTGTCGGGAATGCTACAAAAGGCGTGTTTTATTGGTGCCAATCCAGCAAAGCCCGGGGCATCGAAGTACATCGCGCCCGGTTCGTCGTTGTCTTTGTGAGGGCAGGGGGCTGGAATATTTCCATGGACCGAGTAACGCGCTGGAAAGCGACACACAACCGGGAAAACAGAAGCGCCATTGTCGCAAAACATACAAAGCTTACACAGGAAGACGCCACTCAAGTAATCAATTAAATTTAGTATATTCAATAAGTTATGGTTATTTATAAGACATGGCACATGAGTTGCTTTTAGTCGGGCATGACCGGCGGAGAAATATGCCGCCCCCTAAACGCAAGCTAACCAGAGCGAGACGTTCATGCCCAAGGTGCCCATCTATCTCGACTACTCCGCGACCACGCCAATCGACCCGCGCGTGGCGGAAAAGATGATTCCGTTCCTGACGGAACAATTCGGCAACCCTGCCTCGCGTTCGCATGCCTTTGGCTGGGATGCGGATAAAGCTGTGGAACTGGCGCGCGAAGAAGTCGCGGGACTGGTGAACTGCGATCCCAAGGAAATCGTCTGGACCTCGGGCGCGACCGAGTCGGACAACCTCGCCATCAAGGGCGCAGCGCAGTTTTACAAGGGCAAAGGAAAACACCTGATCACCGTGCGCACCGAGCACAAGGCGGTGCTCGACCCGATGCGCGAACTGGAACGGCAGGGTTTCGAAGTCACGTATCTCGATCCCGAGCCGGATGGCCTGCTCGATCTGGAAAAATTCCGGGCCGCGATCCGCCCCGATACGATTCTCGCCTCGGTCATGCACGTGAACAACGAGATCGGCGTGATCCAGGATATCGAGACCATCGGTGAAATCTGCCGTGGCAAGGGCGTGCTGTTCCATGTGGATGCAGCGCAATCCACCGGCAAGGCACCAATCGACCTCGCCCGAATGAAGGTCGATCTGATGTCCTTCTCCGCCCACAAGACCTACGGGCCGAAAGGCATCGGCGCCTTGTACGTGCGGCGCAAGCCGCGCATCCGTCTGGAAGCGCAAATGCACGGCGGCGGTCACGAGCGCGGTATGCGCTCCGGCACGCTGGCCACCCACCAGATCGTCGGCATGGGCGCGGCGTTCCGCATTGCATCCGAGGAAATGGCCACTGAAAACGAACGTATCCGCTATCTGCGCGACAAGCTGTGGGCCGGCATCAGCACGCTGGACGAAGTGCACCTCAATGGCGACATGCTGCGGCGCGTGCCGCACAACCTTAATGCGAGCTTCAATTTCGTCGAGGGTGAATCGCTGATGATGGCGATCAAGGATCTTGCGGTATCCAGCGGCTCGGCCTGCACCTCGGCCAGCCTGGAACCGTCCTATGTATTGAAGGCGCTGGGGCGCAACGATGAGCTGGCACACAGCTCGATCCGCTTCTCCATCGGTCGTTTCACCACTGAGCAAGAAGTCGACTACGCCGTGCAACTGCTCCACAAGCACGTCGGCAAGCTGCGCGATCTGTCGCCGTTGTGGGACATGCACCGCGCCGGCGTAGACCTGAATAGCGTGCAATGGGCTGCACACTAAGTACTGCACACCAAGGAGAGTCACATGTCTTACAGCGACAAGGTACTGGATCACTATGAAAATCCCCGCAATGTCGGAGCGCTCGAAGCGGGCGACGCTTCAGTGGGCACCGGCATGGTCGGCGCCCCGGCCTGCGGCGACGTGATGAAGCTGCAGATCAAGGTGAACGCCGACGGCATCATCGAGGAAGCACGCTTCAAGACTTACGGTTGCGGCTCCGCCATCGCCTCCAGCTCGCTGGTGACCGAATGGGTCAAGGGCAAGACCCTCGATCAGGCGCTGGAAATCAAGAACACCGCCATCGCCGAAGAACTGGCGCTGCCGCCGGTCAAGATCCACTGTTCGATTCTGGCCGAGGACGCAATCAAGGCCGCGGTTGCCGACTATCGCAACAAGCACGAAGTCGTCGACGCAGGCTACGCCGCCTGCAACCCGACTGCCGCATAAATGCCGCACTCACAGGAGAGCAAAAAATGGAAACGCAAACCCTCAGTCCCGTTGTCGACATGCCTGTTCCCAGCCCCATCGTTTTTACCGAAGCGGCGGCAAACAAGGTCAAGGAAATCATCGCCGACGAAGGCAATGACGCGCTCAAACTGCGCGTCTCCGTTACCGGTGGCGGCTGTTCCGGCTTTCAGTACGGTTTCAGCTTTGACGAGAACAGTGCCGAAGACGATACCGTAATGGAGAAATGCGGCGTTTCACTACTGATCGATCCGATGAGCTTCCAGTACCTCATGGGTGCCGTAATCGACTACCAGGAAAGCCTCGAAGGCGCGCGCTTCGTGATCAATAACCCGAACGCCGCGTCGACCTGCGGCTGCGGCAGTTCGTTTTCAGTATAAGGGGACAGGACATGGCTATTACGCTGTCAGAACGCGCCGCCGAGCGGGTGCAGAAATTTCTCGCCCAGCGTGGCAAGGGTATCGGTCTGCGCCTGGGTGTGCGCACCAGCGGCTGCTCCGGCATGGCCTATACGCTTGAGTTCGTGGACGAAACCCTGCCCGAGGATATCAGCTTCGTGTCCTACGGCGTCACCGTGCTGATCGATCCCAAGAGCCTGACCTTCCTCGAAGGCACCGAACTGGATTTCGTGCGTGAAGGTTTGAATGAGGGCTTCCAATTCAACAACCCCAACGTGAAGAATTCCTGCGGCTGCGGCGAAAGCTTCAACGTATAGCGAGAACATCATGGCACTCCTTCATATCGCAGAACCGGGCTTATGTGCGGATCCTCACCAGCACCGGCTGGCTATCGGCATCGACCTGGGCACCACCAATTCCCTGGTCGCCACGGTGCGCAGCGGATCGGCGTCGGTGCTGGAAGATGAAGCCGGGCGCACCCTGCTGCCGTCGGTAGTGCGTTATGTACAACAGGATGGCATCCCGGAAGTCGGTCTGGAGGCGCAATTGCACCAAACCGACGATCCCCATAACACCATCGCTTCGGTTAAACGCTTCATGGGGCGCGGCCTCAAGGACGTGCCGGGCGCTTCCAGCAAGCCTTACCGCTTCGTCGATACCCCCGGCATGGTGCGCATCGAGACGCGCGCCGGGATAAAGAGCCCGGTGGAGGTTTCGGCTGAAATTCTCAAGGTGTTGCGCAGCCGCGCTGAAGCCAGCCTGGGCGGCGAGCTCACGGGTGCGGTCATCACCGTACCGGCCTACTTCGACGACGCCCAGCGCCAGGCAACCAAGGATGCCGCGCGCCTTGCCGGCCTCAACGTGCTGCGCCTGCTGAATGAGCCGACCGCAGCCGCAATTGCGTATGGCCTGGACAACACATCGCAAGGTACCTTCTGCATCTACGATCTGGGCGGCGGTACCTTTGATGTTTCCATTCTGCGCCTCAGCCAGGGCATCTTCGAGGTGGTCGCCACCAACGGCGATTCCGCGCTGGGTGGCGACGATTTTGATGAATGCATTTATCGCTGGATCGTCGAGCAATGCGCAATCGCGGACGTCACGGTGATGGATGCCCGCCTGTTGCTGAGCCTGGCGCGCAAAGCCAAGGAAACCCTCACCGATCAGGATGAAGCCCGCATTGGCGCCTCGCTTTCCTGCGGCACGGTGATCGACCTGAGCCTGGGTGCCGAGACCTTCTTCGCGCTTAGCGCAGGGCTGATCGGCAAAACAATGAGCCCCATCCGCAAAGCACTGCGCGACGCCGGTCTCGGTATCGAAGACATCGACGGGGTGGTGCTGGTCGGCGGCTCCACCCGCATGCGCCACGTGCGTACTGCAGTGGCTGATTACTTCAAGCGCGAGCCGCTGACCAACCTCGACCCGGACAAGGTCGTGGCGCTGGGCGCCGCCATGCAGGCCAATCTGCTGGTGGGCAACCACAAAACGGACGATTGGCTGCTGCTGGACGTGATCCCGCTGTCGCTGGGACTCGAAACCATGGGCGGTCTGGTGGAAAAAGTCATTCCCCGCAACGCGACCATCCCGGTTGCGCGCGCCCAGGAATTCACCACCTTCAAGGACGGCCAGACCGCCATCAGCGTCCACGTGGTGCAGGGCGAACGCGAACTGGTCAGCGACTGCCGCTCCCTTGCGCGCTTCGAACTGCGCGGCATTCCGCCCATGGTGGCGGGCGCGGCGCGTATCCGTGTCGCCTTCCAGGTTGATGCCGACGGTCTGCTGTCGGTGTCTGCCCATGAGCAGACCAGCGGCGTGCAGGCCACCATCGAGGTCAAGCCTTCCTATGGGCTGGGCGACGACGAAATCGCGCGCATGCTGCAGGATTCCTTCACCCATGCCCAAAACGACATGGACGCACGCAACCTGCGCGAGCAGCGCGTGGACGGCCTGCGCCTGTTGGAGGCCGCGCAGGCGGCACTGGACCAGGACGGCGGGCAACTGCTGTCCGACACGGAGCGTGCCACCATCGACCGTGCCATGGAGACGCTACGTGTCCTGCTGACCGGCCAGGATCACATCGCCATCAAACGCGCCGCCGACTCGCTCAACCGAGCCACCGCCAAATTCGCCGCCCGGCGCATGGACGCGAGCATTCAGCGCGCCCTGACGGGCCAGCGGCTGGATGCACTAGAGGTATAAAACCATGCCGCAAATCATCGTGTTGCCACACGTAACCCTGTGTCCGGACGGCGCCGCGCTGGACGCGGCAAAGGGTTCCACCATTTGCGACAGTCTGCTCGCCGCTGGTATTGAACTCGACCACGCTTGCGAACAATCCTGCGCCTGCACCACCTGCCACGTCATCGTGCGCGAGGGATTCGCCTCCCTGAATCCCGGCACCGAGAAAGAAGACGATCTGCTCGACAAGGCATGGGGTCTGGAACCGGAATCGCGCCTCGCCTGCCAGACCCTCGTCGACGGCGTCGACCTGGTGATCGAGATTCCCAAGTACTCGATCAACATGGTCAAGGAAGGGCATTGAAATCGAAAGAACAAATCTTTAACCACGGAGTACACGGAGGTCACAGAGGTTTTTAGGTTAGGAAGCCAGCTTGGCCAACTGACCGAAGAAGCATAGGAACATTAGAACTGCTTTTCCTCTGTGTACTCCGTGGTTCAATTGATTTTCAAGATGGAGCACATCATGCGCATCGGCATCCCGAAGGAAATCAAGGACCACGAATACCGTGTGGGCGTTACCCCGGCCGGCGTGAGCGCACTCAAGGCCCGCGGCCACGAAGTGCTGGTGGAAACCCTGGCCGGTGCACGCATCGGTTTCAGCGATGCCCTGTACGAGGCGGCCGGTGCGATGATCACGGGGCGTAGCGAAGTGTACGGCTGCGACATGGTCATCAAAGTCAAGGAGCCGCAGCCTTCCGAAGTATCGCTGCTACGCGAAGGACAGGTGCTGTTCTGCTATCTGCACCTCGCGCCCGAGCCGGAACTGACGCGCGGCCTGCTGGAGCGCAAAGTGATCGGCATCGCCTACGAGACCGTGACCGACGCCCAGGGGAATCTTCCGCTGCTGATCCCCATGTCGGAAGTGGCGGGGCGCCTCGCGGTGCAGGCCGGCGCGACGGCATTGCAGATTGCCAACGGCGGCAGCGGCGTGCTGCTCGGCGGGGTGCCGGGCGTGGCGCCGGGGAGGGTGGTCATCCTCGGCGGCGGCGCATCCGGCATCAATGCGGCGAAAATGGCGCTCGGACTCGGTGCGGAGGTCACGGTGCTCGACATCAACCTCGCGCGCCTGCGCTACCTGGACGACGTGTTCGGCATGCGCCTCAAAACGCGCTTTTCCGAACCCGCCGCCATCGCCGATCTGACGCGCGAAGCGGACCTGGTCATCGGCGCGGTGCTGATCCCCGGCAAGCGCGCGCCGCAGTTGCTGACACGCGACATGGTCAAGGCAATGAAGCCAGGCTCGGCCTTCGTGGATATCGCCATCGACCAGGGCGGTTGCGCCGAGACCTCGCGCCCCACCACGCATTCCGAGCCCACCTATGTCGAGCACGGAGTGGTGCATTACTGCGTCACCAACATGCCGGGCGCCACCGCGCGCACCTCCACGCTGGCGTTGACCCAGGCCACGCTGCCGCTTGCACTGGAACTTGCCGACAAAGGCTGCGCGCAGGCGCTGCTGGACAATCCGGGACTGAGGGAGGGCCTTAATGTATTTCGCGGCCAGGTCACGCATCGCGCTGTCGCCGCCGACCTCGGTTACGCCTTCGAAGCTTTTGCCATGACTGAACTGGCGGCTTAGGGCTTGTTAATGCATTAACGAGCCCTGGGGCCTTCGTGTCGCAATCCCTACAATCCCCGACAAATGTCGTTTTACCTCCCCGTCCATCACCCGCCTGAACATCCAATTTGCTGATTATATGTAACTATTTAATCTGGCACGTCCTTTGCTGATTACCGGATGAAAGCAACTTCTTCGGAGCGAACATGACCCAACCTTCTGTAGTCGTCAACGACACGACCCTGCGCGATGGCGAGCAGACCGCTGGCGTGACCTTCAGCGCAGAAGAACGCATCGCCATCGCACGCGCCCTGGCCGCCGCCGGTGTGGCGGAAATGGAAGTGGGTATCCCGGTCATGGGGCCTGAAGAATGCGAGAACATTCTTGCCATTGCCAGCCTGGGGCTGCCGTCGAGACTGATGGTCTGGGGTCGCATGTGCGAACCCGACCTCATGGCCGCCGCCAACTGCGGCGTACATCTCGTCAATCTGTCGATTCCTGTTTCCGATATTCAAATCCGCCACAAGCTGGGACGAGATCAGGAATGGGTGCTGGATACCATCAGCCATTTCGTCAACCGCGCCCAGGATATGGGCATGGACGTCAGTGTCGGCGGTGAAGACGCCTCGCGCGCAGATCCGGATTTTCTGCTGCGCGTGGTCGATGCGGCACAGGCTGCCGGCGCACAGCGCTTCCGCTTCGCCGACACGCTCGGACTGCTGGATCCGTTCATCACCTACAACCGCATCAGGCAACTGCGCGGGGCGAGTGATCTCGAACTCGAAATGCACGCCCACAACGACCTGGGCATGGCTACGGCGAATACGCTGGCCGCTGTGCTGGCGGGTGCCAGCCACATCAACACCACGGTCAACGGCCTGGGCGAGCGTGCCGGCAATGCCGCGCTGGAGGAGACTGTCACCGCGATGCACCACCTCTACAACATCGAAACCGGCATCGACAGCTGCCACTTCCCGGAAATCTCACGTCTGGTATCGATTGCTTCGGGTCGCCCGATTCCGGTGAACAAAAGCATCGTCGGCGATGCCGTGTTCACGCATGAGTCGGGCATCCATGTGGACGGCCTGCTCAAGAATCCGCTCAACTACCAGGGCGTGGCACCGGAAACTGTCGGGCGCACGCATAAATTGGTTCTCGGAAAACATTCGGGCACCAGCGCGGTGATGCATGCGTATGCCGCTATCGGCATCGCGCTGACGGAATTCGAAGCCAAGGATCTGCTCGTGCGCATTCGGGAACACGCCGTTGCCACCAAGCGAACGCTGAGCGCTGCCGACCTGGAACGCTTCTACCTGGAAGCGATGCCGTGCGCATCGGTTCAGTCCTGAGCGGAAGGAAGCAAGATGAGCGCGATGTTCGACCCACACACCCTGGCCGCCCCGGTTCCGCAAGTCGCTCCCGGATTGTTCGCGTTGCTGCGCGAAGACATAGCCTGCGTGTTTCAACGTGACCCGGCCGCGCGCTCCACCTGGGAAGTCATCACCACATACCCCGGCATCCATGCCCTGTTCTGGCATCGCCTCAGTCACGTTTTGTGGGGACGTCGCTGGCGCTATGCCGCGCGCTTCATGAGCTTCTTCGCGCGCATGTTCACGCAGATCGACATCCATCCCGGTGCAACTATCGGCCGCCGCTTCTTCATCGACCACGGCTGCGGCGTCGTCATCGGCGAGACCGCCGAGGTCGGCGACGATGTCACGCTCTACCACGGCGTCACCCTCGGTGGCGTCTCCTGGAATCCCGGCAAGCGCCACCCCACGCTGTGCGACGGCGTAGTGGTGGGCGCAGGCGCGAAGATACTCGGCCCGATCACAGTGGGAAGCGGTGCGCGCGTCGGCGCGAATTCGGTGGTGATTCAAGATGTACCGGACAGCATGACGGTTGTGGGCATCCCCGGCCGCGTGGTGCTGCCGGCGAGCCAGCGCCGCATCACCCAACAGGGCATCGACCTCGACCACCACCTGATGCCCGACCCGGTGGGCAAGGCGATTTCCTGCCTGCTCGACCGCATCGCCTACCTGGAAAAACACCTGGGCGTTTCCGCCGAGGCGCAAGAACTACCGGCGACCAGCGACTGCATCACCTGCACCGAAACCTGCGATCCGGCTCACGTCGCCGTGAACCTGAAGCGGACCACCCACTGAAGTTAAACGAGCATCGGAAAAAATCATGAGCGACCTACTCAAACACATGAGCACCTTCTCTTCGGCGGAAGAGTTCCTGGACTATTTCCAGGTTCCCTACGAACAGTCCGTCGTCCACGTGAACCGGCTGCACATCCTGAAGCGATTCAACCAGTATCTGCGGGCGACGCCGGGCACGGCGACGATGGACGACGGCAAGCTGCACAGCGTGTGCAAGGAGACGCTGGCCAAGGCCTACAGCGACTTCGTGAACTCCACACCGGCGCAGGAAAAGGTATTCAAGGTATTTCAGGATACCGACGGCAAACAGCACGTGTCCCTCGACAGCATGCGCTCGGCATTGTCGTCCCGCTAGGAGCAACCATCATGCATATCGTCGTTTGCATCAAGCAGGTTCCGGACAGTGCACAGATCCGCGTGCATCCGGTGACCAACACCATCATGCGCCAGGGCGTGCCGGCCATCGTCAATCCGTACGACCTGTTCTCGCTGGAAGAAGCGCTGCGCCTGAAGGACGAATACGGCGCCCGCGTTACCGTGCTGTGCATGGGGCCGCCGCAGGCGGAAGCCGCGCTGCGCAAGGCCATTTCCTTCGGCGCCGACGAGGCGATCCTGGTGACTGATCGGGCCTTCGCCGGTTCCGACACGCTGGCCACCAGCTTCGCGCTGGCTTCGGCCATCAAGAAAATTCAGGAAGACATGCCGGTAGACATCGTTTTCGCCGGCAAGCAGACCATCGACGGCGACACCGCGCAGGTCGGCCCCGGCATTGCCAAACGTCTGGATCTGCAACTGCTGACCTACGTCTCCAGCATCGTCAATCTCGATCTGGACAAGCGCGAAATCACCCTGCACCGCCGCGCGGAAGGCGGCGTGCAGGTGCTGCAGACCAGGCTGCCATGTTTGATAACGATGCTCGAAGGCACCAACGAAATGCGCTTTGCGACCATGCCCAACATGTTCCGCGCCGCGCGCTATCCGCTCAAGCAATGGGACAAGGACGCCGCCGGCATCGAGGACATCACCAAGATCGGCCTCAAGGGCTCGCCCACTATCGTCAGCAAGGTGTTCGCACCGCAGGCCAAATCGCAGCGCGCGGAAATCATCGACTGCGAGAGCAAGGAGCCGAAGGATCTTGCCGTCACCCTGCTGGCGAAGATGTTCACCAGGTATCCGAATCTGCACGAAGACATCGCCAAGGCCAACGCCTAAGCGAAAGCGAAAATGCAAATGCAAATCTTTGCCACAGAGATCACAGAGGACACAGAGAACATCATCCTGTTGAAGCGTGCAGTTCGCCAATTTACCCAAGGGGTTTTCTCTGTGAAGTCTGTGTCCTCTGTGGCAAAACGCTTTTCAAAAGTAATCATGGAATAAGGATCGCGACATGAGCGAAGCAACCGAACAGAAGAAGCCCGCCGGCCGGCGCAAGTTCGAACTGGATCCGCGCCTGGAGTCCTATAAAGGCGTGTGGGTGTTTGTCGAACACGAGCGCGGCGTCGCCCATTCCGTGTCGTGGGAACTGATGGGCGAAGGCCGCAAGCTCGCGGACAAGCTCGGCGTGCCGCTGGCCGGCGTGGTGATGGGCGCGCCCGGCATCCAGACGCGGCGTTTCTGCGAGGAGGCATTCCATTACGGCGCCGACCTGTGCTACCTGATGGAAGACCCGCTGCTGGCCGACTATCGCAACCAGCCCTTCACCAAGGGGCTGACCGATCTGGTTAACGCCTATCAGCCGGAAATCCTGCTGCTCGGCGCCACCACGCTGGGCCGCGACCTGGCGGGCAGCGTCGCCACCACCTTGCAGACCGGCCTCACCGCCGACTGCACCGAACTCAACATCGACATGGAAAACCGCAGCCTGGCCGCCACCCGCCCCACATTTGGCGGCAGCCTGCTGTGCACCATCGTTACCCTCAACTATCGGCCGCAGATGGCCACGGTGCGGCCGCGCGTGATGAGCATGCCGAAAAAGGATGAAACGCGCAGCGGCAGTATCACCGAACATCCGCTCGGCATGATCGAGACCGACATCATCACCAAGATACTCGAATACATTCCCGACAACCTGCAGGGCAAACCGCAGCTGCCCTTTGCCGACATCATCGTGGCGGGCGGGCGCGGCATGAAGCGGCCGGAGAATTTCCAGCTGGTGTGGGATCTGGCCAGGGTGCTGGGTGCCGAAGTCGGTGCGACGCGCCCGGTGGTGCAAGCCGGCTGGGTAGAACTGGATCGGCAGGTCGGCCAGTCCGGCAAGACCGTGCGCCCCAAGCTCTACATCGCCGCTGGTATTTCCGGTGCCATCCAGCATCGGGTGGGCATGGATGCATCGGACGTGATCATCGCCATCAACAGCGACCCCGATGCGCCGATTTTCGATTTCGCCACCTACGGCATCGTCGGCAACGCGATGACGATATTGCCGGCACTCACCGACGCGTTCCGGCAGCAGTTGGCGACGGCGAAAGTGGCGGTTTAAATGCTTTCACCACGGAGTACACAGAGGACACGGAGAAAAGCATGGCTTATTACTTATTTGCAATTGATTTTGTTTTGCTCTGTGACCTCCGTGTCCTCCGTGGTGAGAAACGAATCATGAAATTCCAGGAGAAGTAACCATGGATGAAAAATTCGATGCCATCGTGATCGGCGCGGGGCCTTCCGGCAACGCTGCTGCCTACACCATGGCCAAGGCCGGATTGAAAGTGCTGCAGATCGAGCGTGGCGAGTATCCCGGCTCCAAGAACGTGCAGGGTGCAATCCTGTATTCGAAGGCACTGGAGGAAATCATCCCGGATTTCCGCGATGATGCGCCGCTGGAACGCCACCTCATCGAGCAGCAGATGTGGGTGCTGGACGACGAATCCTACGTCGGTACCACCTACCGCTCCGCCGAGTTCAACCAGGAGCCCTACAACCGCTACACCATCATCCGCGCCCAGTTCGACAAGTGGTTCTCGAAACGGGTGCAGGAGGCCGGCGCGCTGCTGGTGTGCGAAACCACTGTGACCAATCTCATCATGGATCGCAACCGGGTGATCGGCGTGCAGACCGACCGCGAAGGCGGCGCAATCTACGCCGATGTGGTGATTCTCGCCGACGGTGTGAATTCGCTGCTGGCGAAGAAGGCGGGATTTCATGCCGAACTCGAACCCAAGGACGTGGCGCTGGCGGTGAAGGAAATCCATTTCATGCCGGAAGAAACCATCCAGAGCCGCTTCAACATCGGCGAGAGCGAAGGGGTGGTGATCGAGATGGCGGGCAAGATCACCCAGGGCATGATGGGTACCGGCTTTCTCTACACCAACAAGGATTCGCTCACCATCGGCGTCGGCTGCATGCTGTCCGACTTCAAGCTGCAGAAAATCACGCCCTACATGCTGCTGGAACAGATGAAGGCGCATCCTGCGATCAAGCCGCTGCTGGCCGGCGGCGAAATGAAGGAATACACCGCGCACCTGATCCCGGAAGGCGGCTACAAGGCCATGCCACAGCTCTACGGCGAAGGCTGGATGATCGTGGGCGATGCAGGCATGTTCGTCAACGCGGTGCATCGCGAAGGCTCCAACCTGGCCATGACCACCGGTCGCTTCGCCGCCGAGACGGTGATCGACCTGAAGCAAAAGCAGCTGCCGATGAGCGCAGCCAACCTTGCCTTCTACCAGGGCCGACTGGAAGACAGCTTCGTCATGAAGGATATGAAGAAGTACAAAAACATGCCGGGGATTTTCCACAAGAACAACCAGTTCTTCACCACCTATCCGGAGCTGGTCAACCGCGCTGCCCACACCATGCTCACCGTGGACGGCGTGGACAAGAAAACCAAGGAGCGCGAAATCCGCAAGAGTTTCAAACAGCGGCGTTCCCTGTTCGGATTGATGGGCGACGCGTACAAGATGTGGAGGGCATTCGAATGATTTCCGTAAAAGTCGAAGAGAAACTGTTCCAGAACCGCTACCGCGTCGATGCCGGGCGGCCGCACATCAACATCATCGACCCGGCCACCTGCAAGGTGGAGTGCAAAACCCAGGAATGCACGGTGTGTTGCCCGGCGGGTTGCTACACCGCAGAGGGCAACGGCCAGGTGGTGCTGATCACCGACGGCTGCCTGGAATGCGGCACCTGCCGCATCATCTGCAGCACTTATCGCAACGTGGATTGGGAATATCCGCGTGGCGGCTACGGCGTCCTGTTCAAGTTCGGTTGATTACCGCTTGGCCGCCAGTTACAAACACCCCATGCCAACCAAGGAAGCATCATGCCTAAACCAGAAAAACACGTTTTCGTCTGTGTCCAGAACCGCGGCCCGGGTCATCCACGTGGCTCCTGCGCACAAAGCGGCGCCGCCAGCGTGTGGGAGGAATTCGCCTACGCCTTCCAGCAGCGCAACCTGAACGGACGCTTTGCCCTCAGCAACACTGGCTGCCTCGGCCCCTGCAACGGCCCGCATGTACTGGTTTATCCCGAAGGTGTCATGTACGGCAAAGTGACCAAGGAAGACGTTGCGGTCATCGTCGACGAACACCTGCTCGGCGACAAGCCGGTGGAGCGCTTACAGTTGCCCCAGGAGATATGGTGAACGCCATACCCGGCATCGCCGAGGGCGCGCTGCCGCCCGGCGTGGCCGACCGGCTGGCGCAGGCGGTGGAGTCTTACCACAACACCGAACGCGCGGAATCCCTGCTGTGCAGTGCGCAAGCGCACGCGCCCGAGTGCCTGCCGGTGTACTTTTCCCTGTACAAGTTCTACTTCTACAAACGCATGCTGCCGCAGGCAGAGGAAGTCGCCTTGCAAGGGCTCGAAATGGCCGCGCGCCAGGGCGGATTCACCCCGGACTGGACCCGGCTCGATGCGCATTCAGCCGACTGGCGCCGTGTCGACGCGCCGCAGCACTTCTACCTGTTCACCCTCAAGGCGCTGGCTTTTATTCGCCTGCGGCTGGGGCAAAGAGAAGACAGTCACGCGCTCCTCGCCAAGTTGCAGGAACTGGATCCACTCGACACGGTGGGGGGATCGGTGATTCGGGATTTGGCGGCGAACTGATAGCCACCCGCTATTCGCGCGCCTTTCAGGCGGCAATTGACGCATCCCCTCCATGCGGCAGATGACCTGATTTTCGCATGGGGAGAAAATGTTCAGCGCTTCATCAGTTAGCGCATTTGAAGCCAGGCTACGCCAGAAATCCCGGTTGGATGCTGCTCCTTTCTGCAGCATGGCTCGGTACTTGCTTAACGAAATATTAAAGATTATGGTTGGATCTGCTTTCGTACTTGCAAGTTAACGAAGGGTTCAATGAGGGTTAGAGATATGGGCGCGTTAACAGGGCATCAGGCGGGCATCGAGCTCACTACAATCTATGAAATCAGCAAGATACTGAGCTCGTCCCTTGACCTGAACAAGACGGCGCGGGAGGTGCTTGGCATGCTTTCCTCGCATCTCAGGATGCGGCGGGGCATGGTCAGTTTGGTGCAGCCGTCCGGCGATCTGCATGTTGTTGAGGCAACCGGGATGTCAGCCGAGGCAGCCCGGCGTGGTCGCTTCCGCAGGGGCGAGGGCATCACCGGCAAGATTCTGGCAACCGGCGTGCCGATGGTGGTGCCGAATGTGGCGAAGGAGCCGCTTTTCCTGAATCGAACCGAGTCGCGCAGCATGGCGGAAGGGCGCGTCGTTGCCTTTATCGGCGTGCCGATCAAAGTCGGACGGGAAACCGTCGGCGTACTGAGTGTCGACCGCGAAATGGACGACGAGCCGGGTAATTTCGAGGCCGATGTACGCTTTCTGGCCATGGTGGCGAATCTTATCGGCCAGACTACCCGCCTACACAACAACGTGGCAGCCGAGCGCGAGGAGTTGATGCAGCGCCAGTATCGCTTGCAGAAAGAATTGCAGGGCAAGTACAGCCTGGACAACGTCATCGGCCACAGCAAGCGCATGCAGGATGTGTTCGCCGAAGTGCACCAGGCCGCGCCAGGCAGGTCGACGGTGCTGCTGCGCGGCGAAAGCGGTACCGGCAAGGAAGTCATCGCGCGCTCGATTCACTATCTGAGTCCGCGCAAGCTCGCCCCGTTCATCAAGGTGAACTGTGCAGCGCTGTCCGAAACGCTGCTCGAATCCGAATTGTTCGGCCACGAAAAGGGCTCGTTCACCGGAGCGACCCAGGAACGCAAAGGCCGCTTTGAAATGGCGCAGGGCGGCACGCTGTTTCTGGATGAGATCGGAGAGATCTCGCCGTTGTTTCAAACCAAGTTGCTGCGCGTGCTGCAGGAGCGGGAATTCGAGCGTGTGGGCGGCAACAAGTCGATCAAGGTGGACGTGCGCCTGATCGCAGCCACCAACCGCAATATGGAAGAGGATGTGGCCAAGGGCACGTTCCGCGCCGACCTCTACTACCGTGTCAATGTGGTGAGCATCTTCCTCCCGCCCCTGCGCGAGCGACGTGAAGATATTCCGCCACTCATCGAGCACTTCCTGGACAAGTTCAACAAGGACAACGAACGCAATCTTTCCATTTCACCAGCAGCGCTGGCGGTGATGCTCAAGTGCAACTGGCCCGGCAATGTGCGCGAGCTGGAGAATTGCGTTGAGCGCACCGCGACGATGACACGGAAAAATATGATCCAGGAGCTGGATATGCCCTGTCAGCAGAACAAGTGCTTCTCGCAAGTGTTGCAGCACTACGGCCAGGCCCAGCTGGCGGTTCCGGTTCCGATTCCGGTTGTGTCTGCCCCGATTGTGTCCGCGTCTTCCGGCGCGAGTATGCCGGAAGTTTCCGGCAGCTTCTGCGAGGCGACTGCCGGGGAGGATCCTGCCTTCATGACCGAGCGTGAGCGTCTGGTATGGGCCATGGAACAGTGCGGATGGGTGCAGGCGAAAGCCGCGCGTCTGCTGAATCTGACGCCGCGCCAGATCGGTTACGCGCTGTCGAGATACAACATCGAAGTCAAACGTCTTTAAGCCTGCTGCGCGGTTGTCATTGCAGACAGCCGCGACCGCCATTACCTGCTTTTCCCCGCTGTAGTCTTCCCGACAATTCCCTTCCCCGGCCATCCCTGTTTGTAGCAACTGCGACAATCATATTTCTGCGCCAAGTACTTAAATAATCAGCTATTTATTGGAATTTAGTGAGTGGCACGCTTGTTGCTGATTGCTCAAGTGCATGAACGTATTTAGCGGGCGAACAATTTCATGATCGCCATTGGTTGAAGCTGAAATGGACAAGGAGCCAAGCGTGGACAATCAAGCAAGTGTGCCGAACACAGGAAGCGATCAGGGCCAGAATTTGAATCAGATTTTGCAGCAGGTTGCGGAGCATAAAGGCTGCGGTACCTCCAGCGAGGGTGGCAAAGCCAGTTGCGGCTCATCCACCGCCCCGGAAGACATGGATCCGGCGGTGTGGGAAAAGGTAAAAAACCATCCTTGCTATAGCGAGGAGGCACATCATCACTATGCACGCATGCATGTGGCCGTGGCGCCGGCGTGCAATATCCAGTGCAACTATTGCAATCGCAAATACGATTGCGCCAACGAAAGCCGTCCCGGTGTGGTGAGCGAAAAGCTGACTCCGGAACAGGCATCCAGAAAAGTGTTGGCCGTGGCTTCCACCATTCCGCAAATGACGGTGCTGGGCATCGCCGGCCCTGGCGACCCTTTGGCAAACCCGGAAAAAACCTTCAAGACCTTCGATCTGATTTTCAACGCCGCGCCTGATATCAAATTGTGCCTTTCAACCAATGGCCTGTCCTTGCCGGATCACGTCGAGACCATCAAGAAGTACAACGTCGACCATGTGACCATCACCATCAACATGGTCGATCCGGAAGTCGGGCAACACATTTATCCGTGGATTTACTGGAATCACAAGCGCGTCACGGGTATCGAAGCCGCCCGGATATTGCATGAGCGGCAGATGCTCGGGCTGGAGATGCTGACTGCGGCCGGCATTCTGTGCAAGGTGAATTCGGTGATGATTCCCGGCATCAACGACAAGCATCTGGTCGAGGTGAACAAGGCGGTCAAATCGCGTGGCGCTTTCCTGCACAACATCATGCCGCTCATTTCCGCACCGGAGCATGGCACGGTATTCGGCTTGAACGGCCAGCGCGGCCCCACGGCGCAAGAGTTGAAAGCGCTGCAGGACAGTTGCGAAGGCGAGATGAACATGATGCGCCATTGCCGCCAGTGCCGCGCCGACGCAGTGGGCTTGCTGGGCGAAGATCGCTCGTCCGAGTTCAGCACTGAAAAAGTCATGGAAATGGACATTCAGTACGATGCCGAGGGTCGCAAAGCCTACCAGGAAAAAGTCGAGGTGGAGCGCCAGGCGACCGTGCTGGCCAAGCAGGCCGAGATGGCCGATCTGGAAGCCGAGTTCAGCGACATGAAAGTTCTGATCGCCGTCGCGACCAAAGGTCATGGCCGGGTCAACGAACACTTCGGTCATGCCCAGGAATTCCAGATTTACGAGCTCAGCACCAAGGGTTCCAAGTTCGTGGGCCATCGCCGCGTCGATCTCTACTGCCAGGGTGGTTATGGCGAGGAAGACACCTTGCCTACCGTGATCCGCGCCATCAACGATTGCGTCGCAGTGTTCGTGGCCAAGATCGGCGGCTGTCCGAAAGACAGCCTGAAGGCGGCGGGCATCGATCCGGTGGACAAATACGCGCACGAATTCATCGAGCAGTCCGCAGTGAAATATTTCAAGGAATACCTGACGAAAGTGAAGTCCGGTGAAATTGTTCACGCCGAGCGCGGCGATGCCGATATCCGTCAGGGCGCCTACATCGCTGCGTGAAATTTAACTGCAACCGTTAGGAGAGTAAGACCATGGCTTTCAAAATCATCACATCCCAATGCACGGCCTGCTCGGCGTGCGAACCGGAGTGTCCCAACAACGCCATACGCGAGAAGGATGGGACCTTCATCATCAAGCCGGAGAAGTGCACCGAGTGCCTCGGCTACTTCGACGAGCCCCAGTGCGTCGCGGTATGCCCGGTAGACGACACTTGTGTGATCGACAACAGTTACCCGCGTTACGTGGAGGCCTAGGAGAAGATGATGGAATTGACACTCACCCCAGCCGCCGAGAAGTTCGTGCGCCGCATGGTTCGTTTCGGTGGTGCTGGAGAGGACGCTGGCTTTCGCTTGACGGTGAGCGCTGGCGGCTGCTCCGGGCTCGCCTCTGAATTCACTGTGGAGGCGGCGCCATTGCCGGGCGATGCGACGGTCGAGGCCAACGGCGTCAAGTTCTTCCTGCCGGCGGAAAGCCGCCTGTTGCTGCAGGGGGCAACCATTGACTTCGCGGAAACGCCGACCGGTGGCGGGCTGAATTTCGTCACGGCTACCCCGTCGACTTGCGGATCCTGCGGCAGCTCCAGCAGCAGTTCCAGCGTCGATATCTCCGGCCTCGGCCACGGCCACAAGCACTGAGGCGAGGAAAGGGTGAGCGGGCCATGGCAGATGAATGTGCAACGGAGGGCGGAATCGTGACGGCCAACCCCGCCGTTCCGGCGGACATGAATCCCGAATGGCTGGAGCGCGCCTGCCTTGGTGGCCATCTGCCGGAGCCGGTCGAGCAGCACTTGCATCTGGCCGGCATCAACTACCAGTACGACGCGCTCGCCGAGAGCCATCTGTTCCAGGCGCAGGCTTTGGCGCCCGGTCACGCAGCCGTGTTGATCGCGCTGTACCGGTTCTATTTCTACAAGGGGCGCCTCGCCGATGCGCTTGCGGTGGCGGAGCGTTGCCTGGTCAAAGCCGCGCGCGACAACCAGTTGACCGAGGATTGGCGCTGCGTACGGCGTGGCGATGCGGAATTCAGCAGCTACGATGCCATCCTGCCCCGCTTCTACCTGTTTACCCTGAAGGGCTACGCTTATCTGCAGATGCGCCTGGGCCGGCTGGAGCAAAGCCATGCGGCGCTGATGAAGATGCTGGAACTCGACCCGAGCGACAAATTGAACGCCGCGGTCTTGCTCAATGTCCTGGCGCGTCATGGCCGGGAGGACGAGGATGAATGATCTCGGCCCCCCGGTGGATTGGCAAGGCTGCGAAGTGGATTGTGCGGGCTGCGCGCACCAGGATCTGCTCGAACAGGAGCGTTGCGGTATCGGCCATGCCTGCGTACATGACCGTTACGCCAAGCGCATTGACCGCTTCTTTTTCTGGAATCCGGAGCTGGCCAAGGATTATCTGGTGCATCCCTATTTCGAAGTGCGTGCGGTGGCGGCCAAATACGTGGATGTGTTTCATCTGCCGCAATTGACGCTGGATCCGGACGAGACCGTGCGCTGGAGCGCGGCGCTCAGGCTGCCCCCCAAGCATCTGCTGGCACTGGTGTGCGACCCGCACCGCGAAGTGAGAATCCGGGTGGCGTCGCGCCTCGATCCCCACGATCTGGGCCTGATGATCCATGACCGGGATTATTACGTGCGGCAGGTGGTGGCGCGGCGCATCCCGGAAACCCTCCTGTCACAGATGATGCGGGATGAGGATGCCGAGGTGCGTCACATGGTGGCAAGCCGGATCGGCGATAGCTGGCTGCCGGGCATGGCACAGGACAAGGATGCGGGCGTTCGCTGTGAAGTGGCCACGCGTATGAAGCCGGGGCAGTTGCATCTGCTGCTGGACGATCCGGACTGGCGCGTGCGTTACGAAGTGGCAAGCCGGGGAGAACGGAATCATGTGAAGCGGCTGGTCAACGACGCGGATGAACTGGTGCGTGATGCTGCCCGCCAGCGCCTGGGCAAGAGTGGCGCCGGCGTCAGTCTGCTGGTGACACAGAAGCAAGCGTTTCCGTTTTAAGGATCAATTTTCAGGAGTCATAAATGGCCAAGATCAGCCGTGATAGCGACGTCGTGGAGCTCACTGCCCAACCGATATTCGAATACGGGCAGAAAGTGAAATCACTCAAGGTGGTGCGTAATGACGGCACCTATGCCGGCAAGGACATAGGCGAAGTCCTGGTAAGAAAAGGCGAAATTGGCTATGTCACCAGCATCGGCACGTTTCTCCAGCAGTTCTACATCTATGGCACCGAGTTCATCGAAAGCGGCAATCGGGTCGGTATGCGCGGCAAGGAGCTGGAAGCCACCACCGACGCCGTCCCGGCAGCCGTCACAGAAGCACCGGCAGCTGAAGCCGAGATTCAGCCAGCCGATAGTTCCGGGGTGGCAGCATGATCGAGCAACGCGAAGCGAAATACCAGTGGGGCCAGCGCATCGTGTCGACGGTCGACATGTTCAACGACGGCAGCTACCCCGAGCGCGAGCCGGGCGCCTTGCTGGTGAGCAACGGCACGCCGGGGGAAATCGTCAATGTGGGCTACCACGAGGAATTCAACTTGCCGGTTTATATGGTTGAGTTTCAGGAGGGCGGCGTGGTGGGCTGTCTCGAGGAAGAAATCGCGCTGGCGTGACGCGTGGCGCGAGTGAGGGGGAGCGGAATGTGGCAATACAGCCTGGTTGCATGCACCCGAATGATGTGGATCGAAAGCGCATCGAACGGGCGCTGGCCACGCGGGTGCGCTACCGCTACGTCAGCCCGGAAGTGCAGGCGGACGAAGCGGGCTACCGGATTCAGAGCCCCTGCTGCTCGCGCAACATCGACAAGTCCGGTGGCGTGATCGATATCGCGCTGTTGGAGTATGTGGCCGATTCGCGGGCGTGGCGTTTGTACCGCAAGGATCATGCGCAGCGCGAATGGCAATTTTACGGAGAGTTCGGTGCCTTGAACGAACTGCTGCAATTTTTGAATCGCGACCCGGATCGGAGCTTTTGGCAATGACGGAACAGGATGCCATCTATCTGGACAACAACGCCACCACGGCGCTGGCGCCCGAGTGCGTGGAAGCGGTGCTGGCCTGCCTGCGCGATGGCTATGGCAATCCGTCCAGTAAACATGGCGTCGGCGAGCGCGCCAAGGCGCAGGTGGAACAGGCGCGCGCAGCGGTGGCGCGGCTGCTGAATGCGGCAGCCGCCGAGATCGTATTCACCGCCAGCGGCACGGAAGCCAATCATCTGGCGATACTGGGCGCGCTGGCGGCACGTCCGGGCAAGGTTCATGTGGTGGTCAGTGCGGTAGAACATCCGTCTACCTTGAGTTTGCTGGCGCATCTGGAAACGAGCGGCGTTCGCGTCACACGATTGCCGGTCAATCGAGGCGGAATGCTCGATCTCGCGGCGCTTGAACAGGCGATTACGCCGGACACCGCACTGGTATCGCTGATGTGGGCCAACAACGAAACCGGCGTGCTGTTTCCGATTGTGGAAGCAGCGCAGATTGCCAGGTCCCGCGGGGTGCTGTTTCACACTGATGCGGTGCAGGTGGCAGGCAAGATCCCCCTCGACTTGGCGCAGGTGCCGGTTGACCTGCTTACGCTGGCCGGCCACAAATTCCATGCGCCCAAGGGTGTGGGCGCCTTGTTCGTGCGTAAAGGGCTGAAGCTTCAGCCCATGCTGTACGGCCATCAGGAGCGAGGTCGTCGCGGCGGCACGGAGAATGTCCCGGCCATTGTCGGCATGGGTGTGGCCTGCGAACTCGCGGCCCAGGAGATGGACGCCAAAGCCGTGGCGATGGCCGCCTTGAGGGATCGGCTCGAAACCGGCGTGCTGATGCGCATCCCGTGCGCCCGCATCAATGGCGGCGCGGCGTTGCGGGTGAGCAATACCAGCAGCGTGTGCTTCGGCGAGCTGGCGGCGGAAGCGATCCTCGACAAGCTCGACAAGGCCGGTATCTACGCCTCGTCCGGTGCGGCCTGCACCGCCGGTGGCAGCGCGCCGTCTCATGTGCTGACTGCCATGGGGCTGAATGAGGCGCAAGCGCTGGCGACGATCCGGTTTTCATTGAGCCGGTATACGACCGAAACGGAAATCGATCGCGTACTGGATATGTTGGTTTCAATTTCAAAACGTATGACCGCCGAGGCGGCATGAAGCACTCACTTTAACCAGCGGCACCCACAAGGAAACACCATGAAAGTGATGCTTAGAAAAGACGCCAAGGGAATCTTGTCCGCCTATATACCGAAGAAGGATCTGGAAGAGCCCATCGTGTCGATGGAGCAGGCAGACATGTGGGGCGGCATCGTCACGCTGGCCAACGGCTGGCGTCTGGAACTGCCGCAGATGGGACCTGAAACCGCATTGCCGATCACCGTGGAAGCGCGTCGGCTGGGAGAGTAAAGATGATTACCGAAGACGATCTTGTGCGCCTTGAAGGCCTGTTGCTTACGCCTGCGACTGGCACCAATCCGCTGACTGATTTTCGCAGCCGCTTCCCCGGCTTGTCGCTGACCCGTTGCGATGCGGCTGACATGAGCGATGAACAGGCGTTCCGCGAATATCCTGCGTTCAATCTGTATCTGGTGGATGGCCGTGAGCACTGCTGGCTACTCACCGATGATCTGAATGTGGCAACCGGCATTGTTGTTGCGGCGCGCAACTGAGGACACGTCATGGACCCAAGCTGGATTCCCCTTTCCGACCCTGACATCAGCCAGCAGGAGCTGGATGCAGTGCGCGACGTGCTCATCTCGCCACGCCTGAGCCAGGGGTCGGTGGTCGCCTCATTCGAGTCCGCTTTTGCCGCGTACACCGACCGCAAGCATGGCGTGGCAACCGCCAGCGGTACCCTGGGGCTGCTGCAGGCATTGAAGGCAATGGGCATCGGGCCGGGGGATGAGGTCATTGCTTCGCCCTACAGCTGGTATCAGATCGCCCATGCCATCGTGCTGGCGGGCGCAACCCCGGTGTTTGCCGACATCGAGTACTGGTCGGGCACACTGGTGCCGGACAAGGTCGCAGCCAGGATCACGCCGCACACCCGCGCCATCCTCGCGGGCAACACCAACGGCCACCCCGCCCCCTGGCAGGCGCTGCGTGAAATCGCCACCAACCATGGCCTGCGGCTGATCGAGGATTCCACCGAAGCGATCGGCTCGACTTACCAGGGGCGGCGGGTCGGCGGCTTTGGCGATTGCGCCGTATTCGATTTTTCCCAGCCGAGCGCACTCACCTGCGGCGAAGGCGGCATGGTGGTGACAGACGACGCCGAATTGGCGAGCAAGCTGCGCTATCAGCGCTACCGCAAGATCGACGAGCGTTTTTCCGTGGTGATCAGCGGCAGCGTGCCGTATCAGGCCGGCATGAACGAGATGACGGCGGCGCTGGGATTGACCCAGTTGCAGCGCATCGACCAGATTCTCGATCGGCGCAAACAGGTCGAGCAGATTTACTACGACTACGTCAAATCGTTCGAAGGCATCAAAGACCCTTACATCGGGCCGGACGTGACCGAAGTGCACTGGTTTCTGTATCTGGTGCATCTCGGCACGCGCTTTTCCAAAAGCAGCCGTGACGCCATTGTCAACGACCTGCATACCGAAAAGATCGAGGGCGCAGCTTACTGCCAGCCGCAACATCTGCAGGCGTTTTATACCCAGCTAGGCTATCGCAAGGGTGATTTCAAGGTCACGGAAAAAGTGGCCGATCGCATCATTGCGTTGCCTTTCCACGCGCATGTGAGCGAAGCCCAGGTGGGCTTCATCGTGCAGACCGCCAAGGACGCCTCGATCAACATCGGCGCGGGTGCGGCGATCTATTAATCATGTGGGCAGCTTTAGACATCGTAGCGCAGTTGATTTACAGAGATGCCCATGACTTACATCCGACTCAGCAAACATCCAAGGAGCAATGCAATGCCAATGTTAACCATCAATCCTTCCGGCAAGACCATCCCATCCACCGAGGGCATGAGCATACTCGAAGCCTTGCTCGCGGCCGGCGAGAAGATCGCGCACAAGTGCGAAGGCAAGGCCGAATGCGGCTCCTGCCATATCTTTGTCACTGAAGGGCGCAAGACCCTGTCCAAAACCCAGCGTCTCGAGAATGAAAAGCTCGACACCCTGGTTGGCGTCAGCTCGAATTCGCGTCTGGCCTGCCAGGCGAAACTGGGCAACGAGAACGTGACAGTGGAATTGCTGTGACGTCGGCATGACCGGGCTTCGGTTCCGGTTCTTAAATTCATTCAAGGAGTCACACCATGGAAAACGATGAAATCATGATTCACGTGCGCTTTGCCCCTGACGGCACGGTGGCGACAATCGGCGAGTGTCCCGGTGCGCTGAGCGCGCAGGGCTGGTTCAATCTTCTCGCCAGTTCCACCATGGACTGCTACGAGACCCTGTCCGGCGGACGCGCGCTGTTTCGCCTGCCGAAGCTGCAGGTCGAGCAACTGAAATCGTCGGCGGCTTGAGGAGAGCGATCATGGATAAGGCCAATGCCCTGCTGAGCGAGATTATTTCCCACCTGGAAGAAGGGGGCATCGTCCCCTATCTGGGGCCGGGAGTGCTCGATCTGATTCCGGGCGGAAGCCCGGTTCCCAATTCTCCCGAGGCGCTGGTACAGCGGCTGGTGGCGAAATCGAGCGTGCCGCACAAGATACGCGGCAACCTCACCGCCACGGCGCAGTACATCGAGAACTTCAAGCACCGCAAGACCCTGGTGGGGTATATGTCGGAAGCCTTCGCCGTCGAGGCGCCCCCGACATTCCTGCATGACTACCTGGCCGGTATCGTGCGCAAGCCCTTGCTGATCGTCGATGCCTGGTATGACAACGCGATGGCCACAGCGCTGCAGTCGCACAACTTGTGGGGGCAGCTGCAAGGGGTGAGCCAGTCCGAGCATTTCGGCACCTGGGTGCATTACTTCCGGCCGGATGGGATGCGGGCGGATCCGTTCGAGGCGGACACCTGGGACACGCTGCTCTACAAGCCTTTTGGTTCGATTTCTCCGGCTAAAAACTTCCTGGTGTCCGACACCGATTTCGTCGAGGTGCTCACCGAGATCGACATCCAGACACCGATCCCGGCCATCATCCAGCAGTTGCGCACCGGCCGGCATTTCCTCTTTCTCGGCTGCCGCTTCCGCAACCAGCTGGAGCGCACCTTCGCGCGCCAGATCATGAAGCGCTCTTCCGATTTGCACTGGGCGGTGCTGCCTGGCGAACTGACCCGCAACGAAGCGCGTTTCCTGGAGGAGCAGAACATCAAGCGCATCGATATGCCGCTGGACGCATTCGCCCGGCTGCTGACCGGTGAAAAGGAAGCGGAAAAGCTGGCCGTTGCGGTCTGACGTGGCATTTCCCATCGAGATCGGCCCCGCCGGTTTCGACGACCTCCCCGCGCTGCAGAAGCTGCTGGGCGAGCTCTTCACCCAGGAACATGACTTCAAGCCGGATGCGGAAAAGCAGGCGCGCGGCCTGCGCCTCATCCTTGACGATCCCCGGCGCGGGCAGATTTTTGTCGCCCGCCAGAAGGGTAAGGTCATCGCCATGGCCAACCTCCTCATCACCATCAGCACCGCCGAAGGCGGCCTCGTGGCCCTGCTCGAAGATGTCATCGTCGCCCAGTCCAGCCGCGGCCATGGCATCGGCCGCCAGTTGCTGGATTACGTGCTGCAGTGGTGTTGGCAGCATGGCCTCCTGCGCATCACCCTGCTTACCGACCACGACAATCTTTCCGCCATCGCTTTCTATGAGCGTGCGGGATTCACACGTTCATCAATGATCGTGCTACGGTGCTGGCCTGGGGCGGCATCGGGGTCGTGAGTAACCGCATTGTGCCAGTAGCAGACATTCAATGCGATCAGTCTGACTCACCGAAACGGTTCGGACACAGACCATCGCGACTGGCGAAACTACGCTTCTCCACACTCCATGGCTCCGGCCTAACTGGCTTGGCTGATGGTTTGCGAATAAAATTAGAGTATCTTGATTATCGATAGATTCGGTATCCCAAGTAACGCAACAAGGGAGGGGTAATTGTCAGCTGAAAAAATATTCTGCTATGGCTGTGCCCGGCATCATCCAGCTGGTACCCAGGGCGAGAGGGTGAAGGACTCAAAGGGAAATGATCGCTAGTGCTGCAGCAAATGTGCAAGCGCTAAGCGCGACGCAGCGAGGCTCAAGAATATCCCGCATCGATTCGCGAAATAGACAGCTTAATAGGGCTGGAATTCTGGGCTATTAATCGTGGTTGTCTACGCGATGAGTACAGCCAGTGTGCTGCTGTAGAATTAGGCTTGGACAACCGATAGGGGACGTCGCCATTTATACAATAAAATTCAGACTTTTCCTGCCACTGCTTTTGTTGATGAGGTCTTGTATTGCAGTGGGTGTCGCAGCCCCCATTCCGCTAAACGTAACCCATCTGAGCCCCATTGGAATATTCACGAGTTTTTTTCGTGAAACCAACGGCACATTGCCTCTGGACGGGGCTATCAATGCCTTCGACTCAGGTGGGTTTTCACCCAGTGACAAATCCGTACTGAATTTCGGTATTGGTTCCAAACCGGTCTGGATACATTTCAGCGTTGAAAATAAAACACTTCAACCAGTACGACAGAGATTGTCGATTGCGACAGCTTGGCTCGATCAGATTGATATCTATTTTCGTCATGATGGTAAAACGGAGGTTGGATTTCGGGTAGGCGACAGAGAAAACTTTGCGGAACGCCCCATCGATAATCGTTTTTTTGTGTTTGACCACGCCTTTGCTCCCGGCCTGAGTGATGTATTTATCCGCGTACAAACACCTGACCCCATGGTTCTTCCGATCTACCTGATGCCACCAGATCAGGCGAGAATACAGGAAAAAAATCAGGATTACAGTTATGGATTTTTGTATGGATTTCTGGCTGCCCTGATGATTTACAACGCCATGCTCTATGTTGGATTGAAAGATGATCGATACATCCTTTATTCCATCTATTTGGGCGCGTTTCTGCTGATGAATATTTCCTATACCGGACATGGTTTCGAATGGCTATGGCCGATGAGCACGCGTTGGGAGCAGTGGTCCAATCCCATTCTCATGACACTGTATGGGGCAAGCGGCCTGTTGTTTGCACTGAAATTTCTAGACATCCGCAAGCATTTCGCGCATGTGTTCAAAGCCGTGCTTGGTTATCTGGGTTTAGTTGGCATCCTGATGTTGCTGACAATCCTTTTTAATAGTCAGCGCGATGCCTTATTGCTTGCCTTTACGTTCGCGTTGCTGTTCAGTGGCATCATGTTGTATTTGGGCGGAATATCGCTGCGAGCCGGGCAAAAATTCGCGCGTTATTTTCTGCTCGCTGCCATTTCGGCCATGGTGGGTGCCTTAATTACCACTCTGGCTGTCTGGGGGTATGTTCCATTCACTATCTGGACATTCCGAGCCGTCGATCTGGGCATGCTGCTCGATGCAGTCCTGCTGGCGTTGGCGCTTACCTATCAGTTCCGAAACGCACAGGCGGCTATGTCCCATGCTGAGCAAATGGCTGCGTTGGATCCCTTGACCGGCATCAACAATCGGCGCGCCTTTCGCGACAAAGTAACCCCTATCTGGAACATCGCACAGCGACATGATCGCGACCTGTCCATGATCATGTTTGATCTGGACCATTTCAAACTCATCAACGATGAGTATGGTCATGCCTGTGGTGATAAAGCGCTGATAGCAGTGGCGGATATCTTGAAATCAACCTGCAGAAAGCAAGACGTTATCACCCGCTGGGGTGGCGAGGAATTCATCCTGCTGCTTCCTGAAACCGGAGGCCAGGATGCGATCCTGATCGCAGAGCGATTAAGAACCGACATTGCGGCGATTCGCCTGCAACATGAAAATTACGAGATCAGGATTACCGCGAGTTTCGGCGTGGTACAGAGTGACACGCAACATCAAAACCTTGACGCCATGATTTCAATGGCGGACAACTTCTTGTATCAGGCCAAAAAAGCCGGAAGGAACCGGTTGGCCACACATGAGTCGATATAGGAAGTACAGCGCAATCATGGGCGCTGGCAGCGGATTGCAGGTTCGTTGGAAGGCATCTCCGCTGTGGACCTTTTCCCCTGAGCCCTACGCCTCCTACCGAATCGTGTATGTTGGAGAAAACAGCGGCGAGGGATGACCGTCGCCTTCGGCTGCGGCGCAGTAGTCATTGCCGACGAATCATTGCCAGTCAATTTCATCTGGCCAGGAGAGTGTGGTCACCGAATTTGATGTTCTGATAATCACGTTCAGTGATGGCAGATGTGCAGCTTAAAACCAGTTTTTATGGTTGTAAGTGTAAGCGCGAAACTGCCGCACTTACGATCACGAGTCATCGTGTTACCCCTACAACCGCTGTGCAGGCCATAGCGGTCAATCACAGATATGGCGTGGAAAGCTACTGAGAAGAGGGCAGGATCGCGATGGATCACGGCAGGTCTCAAGTGCTGGCTTGTTGACCTGGGGAAGCGGCAAAGCCATCGGACAGGATGACCAGGATGATGTAACGGATGCGAGCGGCACCAAGGGCTGGGATGTGCCAGAAACAGTCAGCCTGAAATATTACCGGGATGTCCGGTGTTCAATCCTAAGCGGCCATTCAACGACAAAGCTGTGCGGTGCAAACGAAGCGCAGCGTAGTTTGCATCCGAACGAGCGCCTTGTTATGCCTAAAGTTCATTTAGTACTGCATTTCCGAAGGTCTCCATGCTGTAGCCTCAATTCTCTACCGTGGCCACGCTAATAGAAGTAACTCGGTGATGGCCACGGCCAGCAGCTTCATTAGCTTGATCGGCACGATGTACGATTTGGTGCCTGCGCTTCATTACTGGCCGAACCCCGGGCATCAAACCCGTTTCCTTGCTGTGTGGCGTTACGGCCGTCCGATTGACTTTGCTTCGAGTTCTGGCTACCCGGGACCCTCAGGTAATAGACTGAATATCTGCCGCTTCTCCGCTGTTTGGTCAGCCAACCTAATTGGACAAACCTACGCGTGGCCTTGGAAACGTTCACGGCATGTACGCCAGTCAATTCGGCCAGCAAAGCCCTTCTCGGGAAGCTCTTACCAGCTGAGTTGGCGTGCTTGGCTGGGCGCAAGACCGCTCCGGCCGAGGATGCGACGGTCGACAATCCAGACATAACAGGCAGGTCGTCGGCCTTTGCGGTCCTTCAACATTTGACACGAGGGTTCGACGGAGGCCGCAGGCCGGAGAATCCCCCTCGCAATGTTAAGCGAATCACTCACGCCCACTTCTTGCCGAGTCCCTCCAGGCCAGCCTTTTGCAAATCCTCCGGGCTCATCAGAATGCGAAATTTGCAACTGGCCTGGAAGTTGAGAAAGAACGGTTCTGAAAAGGAGGGCACATCCGACGGAGTTTGTACGTTAATAACGAAGATTCCACCGCGTTTTCCGTCTTGCTCAGTGAAGTAGGCTGTCTCTGGTTTGATTGTTTCGAGGACACGCCCAATAATCTCGCCCGCCTTTCCGCTTCTGACGAGGGAGTTGAAAGGCTCAAGTGGAAATTCGACCGAAAGTAGCATTTTCATGTGATGACCTCCTTTTGTTGCGGCATCTGAAGGCGGTGCCGCACACGCCCATCAGCCTCTCACATACTCGCATGCGAGATTCTGAACAGTGTTGCTGATTGCGGAAAGTCAGGGGACTCAGCCTCGGTCGGCGAAGTACAGTCGGTGGCCAGGCAGAACTTCTTCCCGCACCGTGCAGCCACTCCGCTGCCCTCACAGCTGTGCCAGCGACTCACCTAACCTGCGCAGCAAGCCGGCACCGTCACCAGACCAGGCGCTGCCGTGCATACAGGCAAGCACGCCGGGCTGCAGATTGGCGAGCTTGTCGATCATTCGCGAGGTGTCTCTGCTGTGCGAAAAGTAATCCATCTGCCGTCGGAATGCCTCGCTGGGTCCAAGGATGTCGTTGCTGACCAGAGGTCGCTCCCCCATGCCGGGTTGTGTGAAGAGATCACCACAAAACAGGGTCTTGGTCGTCTCATCAAAAAAGTAGCCGCATTCCCAGCCATGTGGCAGATGGGGGGTTGATTGCCACACCAACTGATGCCGGCCCAGGCTCAGCTTCTGTCCGTCAGCCATGGTCAGCGGCGCGACGTCAACCATATCGCCGATCGAGATCATTGCTGCAACTTCGCTGCACACAGGCTTGGCCTGCGGTGCTGCAGCCAAGAACTCGGGCAGGCTACCGCACTCGTCGGCCTCGACATGCGAGAACGCGATGTAGCGCAGTTTTGAGATGGGGAGCACGGTTTCGATCTGCTCGCGAATCAGCGGGAACAATCTTTTTGGCCCTGTGTGAAAGAGCAGGGGCATCTCATCAACTACCAAGTATTGGTTGAACGAAAAACCACCGGGCATCATCTCCGGTAATGCGATACTTATGCGATAAGTATCCGCGGCGATTTGGTTGATCGAGGCGATTGGGGCCGGAGTCATGGTTTTATCCTTGGATTTGGAGTGGATGAGGACACAGGCACCAGTTCGGCTGGAGTTCCAACAGAATTTAGGCGGCGGAATCTGGCGCAAAGCGTCGAACACGTTCGCCCCTGGTCATGCCGGACTATCGTTGTCTTCTGTGAAATTCATCATAGGTCAATACTTGACTAAATGTGTCATGAATATATTGTTCCTGCCTAAGCGCGCGAATTCGCCTCCCCCCAACAAGTTGAACAACAGGCAATGGAACGCATTAGGGGCTTGAGACCAGGGTGGTCTATGCCGGAAACGGCCGACCGCTGTTCAACGCTTAGCAGGCACCCAACGAGCAATCCATGATCGGCCGCTCAGGGTCGATATCGGCCGCTCTCTCGGTACGGCCCGTATAAGCTTCAAGCTGCCAAATCGCAACGCACAGCCAAAGGGCTTGGCTGAATGGCCCCCTTTAGCCACGATGCTGCCTGCCTCGGCTGACGACTGATCACTGCCAGGCAAATCTGCCTAGAACCCGTCGCGCTGGCTGCCCCAGGGGTGCGACCCAGGGACCAACGCGGCCTTGATCCCGGCTTTTTCGACGTCGGCCAGGGTTTTATAGAGTGTGGCTTCATGCGCCAGCATGCTGCCTTTCATCACGGCGACATAGCGGGACGCCGTGTCGACCTCGCAGGTATACCCGCCACCGGGCTCCTCGACGCTACGCAAATTGCCATCCCAATCCATAAAAAAACCGCTCATTTTGAATCCTCGCTGATGCTGTTGTCAGGAATGCCATCATCCCGGCCGTCACCGGGAAACATGGTTTACAAGAAGTTCACCCCGCCGCCTGCAACAATCCCCTTTCCACCCCGCGCAGCAAACGCAGGCATTCGATGGTCGCGGCCATATCCAGCGCGCTGAAATCGTCCAGAGTCTTGAGTTGCGGGTTGGCACCGGCGGCCAGGAGCTTTTCCACCACCGTATGTTTTCCGGTGGAGGCGGCGTACATCAAACAGCTGGCGCCATTGTCATTCTGATGATCCAGTGCGCTACCGGCGCGGATCAGTACATCCAGGGTGTCCAGATTCGCGCCCACGCAGGCCAGCCAAAGCGCGTGGTTGCCGTCGCCATTCTGCGTGTGGGGAGATGCGCCGGCCTGGAGCAGTTCGATCACGAACGCGGTGTGCCCTGCTTTGCTGGCGCGCATCAGGGGCGTCATGCCGTGTTCGGCGACGGCCTCGAGATTGTTGCATGGATAGCCGTGTTCCAGTAGCCAGTGCGTGAGTTGCGGGCTGAGTAGCGGCGGCACCGTTTTCAGGTGCAGCTGCTGCCACGCCTCGAACCCGCCATCCAGGCTGTAGACTTCCGCAAAGCCGAAATCCGCGAACATTTGTCCGTAAATCTGGCTGGCGTTGCCGTGGTAACAGTAAAGCAGCACCGGCGTGGCTTTCGGCGTGCCGAGGAGGGTGGCGTCAAGATTGTCGCTGGACAGGTGGCGTGCGGAGGCGATGCGTGCCTGCTCGAAGCTGTCGTGGTCGCGTGAGTCGAGTACCAGCACGTTGTCGCGCGCGAGCAGTTGGCTGGCTGCTGCGGCGTCGATGCGCCGGAAGATCTTTGCGTTTTTCATGGGGTAGGCTCCGTCTCGGCTGCCGCTGCGCGTTCCGGGTAGGGCGGCAAGGTGGTGATGCGCGTATCGGTGAGCGCGCGCCCCACGGTGAAGTGGTAGAGCGACTGGAAGTGTCGGCTGCGCAATCCGAGCAGTTCGTGAAAGGCATCGTCGAGAAAGCAGCCGATGCCGGTGCCCCGCAGCGCCAGGGTTTCTGCTTCCAGGTACAGCACCTGGCCGAGCAGACCCGCTTCCCAGTGCAGTTGACGATAGCGCCAGGCGTCTTGCTGGATGCTGTGTTCGAATTCGGTCAGCATGCCCAGCGTGAAACAGCTGTCGGCGGCGATTGCCTGCTGACAGCTGACGACGCGGGCGACCTTCTGCCACTTGCCCGCTTGCAGGCGGAACAACGGCAGGTGCGCGGGACAGCCTGCCACCCGTTGCCATTCGAATTCATCGCTCAATGCCGCGCGCAGCCGCGCTTCCGCTCCAGCCTCGCGCACCAGGATGTAAAGCCCGGCGGGCACGTCTTCCACGCGGTGGACGAAAAACACCGGGTGAACCTGCGGCGCGTAGTCCCAGATATCCCACGGCAGGTGCGGATGGGGAAGCAGGCTGGCGGCGAGGCGGTAGAAGTCGGCTGCGGCCATGGTGAACTGCGGGTCGAAGCGCTGGGCGCTGCGCCGCCCCATGATGACCTCAGCCGCAGGCAAATGGGTGGCGCAGGTTCCGGGCAGATAATCCTGGCGCCGCGTCTCGGCGGCCTCGCTGTGATTGCTTTCGGTGGCCGACGCGACTTCGTCGATGACCGGCCAGTGGTACATGGGATGCGGGTCGAGGATGTTCGCCTGCCCCATCCAGCTGGTGTGGGCTGCGTCCCAGGGTGCGGGTTCGACCAGCGCCTGCGGGTGAGCCGGGCTGATGAGTTGCACCAGCAGATCCGGTTCCTCGCGCTCGGCGCTTGCGTAATCCTGATCACGCCCGGTACCCAGCAGCGCCGTCAGGCGCCGGCTGTCGCAGCTTGCCACCAGGCGCACCTGCCATCCCAGCAGGCCGGCGGCATAGCGCAGCGCGGCCAGCGCGTGGCCGACATCGATCTGGCAATAGCGGAAGGCGCGTTCACCGTATTTCCAGGCTTCGCGCCAGTGGATGGAGGACAGTCCGATCCACAGGCCGGACGGGTGCGCCGCAGTGGAGCGGCAGCGTTGTTCCAGAACATGGTTGCGGCTCGCGTAGTGGTAGAGCCCGTCTTCCAGTCCCTGAATGTCGTGCGCAATGACATACGCCTCGGTCGGGTGCAGATTCCCGCTCGACGGATTGCAGCGTAATGCCCAGCGATCCGGCCCGTATTCTTTCCAGGCGGAAAGACCCAGCGACAGTTCCAGCAAAGCGCCCAGCGAATCGAGCGAGAGGGCGGGGGGATGCGTCTCTTCCGGCAGGTCTGCGCCGTCGGGAGCCCACGCCATTCGGCCGGCGCAGAGCGGCAGGCGCACGGACGGGCTATCCTTGAACGTGCGGAATGGATCGGGCTGCATGGTCCAGTCCAGCGTCTCCGGGCCGGAGGCATAGCGATCGGGCCGGTGCTTGGTGCGCTCGTGGTAGGCGAGCGCGACCTGCGCGCGTTCGCTGTCCTGTGGCACGGGGCAGGGCGTTGCTGCATGGGGGCGCGAACACTGCTCCACACCCTGTGGCACTTTGCTATTGCCCGCAACGCCCAGCCGCTGTTCGATCTGCGCCGCATCGAATCCCGCCAGGCGCCATCCATCCGCCTCGATCAAGGGGCGCCGGATCAGCAGCGGATCGCTCAGCATCAGGTCCAGCGCGGCTTGCGCGTCGATGCGGGCGGGATCGATTTCACCGGACTTCAGTTGCGGCGCGGCACGGTTGAACCAGTCGGCAACCGGCAGGGCCGTGAAGAAATCTCGCAGCCGCTGCGCGGTCCACGGCTCACTCAATAAATCCCGTGCGATGACTTCGTGACCTGCATCGAGCAGCAGCCGCTTCTGGCGCGCGTTGGTTGCACAGCCCGGTTTTTCATAAAAAATGAGTGTGCTCATCATGCGTCCTTTTTCACGTTTTGCGCGAGCCTGAGCAGCGCCTCGGTCTGCACCTCGATACGCTGCCTGACTTCCTTGTCCAGCTTCTTCAGCCAATACCCGGGAATGCCGGAAACTCCATAGGCCGCGCCAGCCAGCATGCCGGCCAGAGCGCCGTTGGTGTCCGCGTCCTCCCCGCAGTTCACCACCTCTGTCACGCAGGATTCGAAACTGTCGGTGCGAAAAAAATGGTGGAGAACCGTCTGCAGCGTATCGACGATATAGCCCGATGCATGTTTGGGATAGGGGTCGAAGCGGAATACCGGAAACTCGCCGGTCAGGCGATTCGCTTCCGCGCGGCAGCCCTTGATTCCGCCGCCGTGAATCAGGGCTTGCGTCATTCTTCCGAGCGCCAGGGTCGCGGCGTCCGACAAGGGGTGGTGATGGGTGATATGGCATTGCTCCCGTGTTGCCTGGATGAATGCGTCATCGTCATGCAGCGTTGCCAGCGCCAGCGGCAGGTTGCGCATGCAGGCACCGTTGCCGCCATCGTTCTCATTCGGCTGGCCTGCCAGCGTGCCGTCCGCCATATAGCGCTGGATGCCGCGGCGGCAGGTGTTGCCCACATCCACCGGCCTGGTCTTGAGCCAGGCCACGAAGGCATCGGCGGCGGCAGTCGCGTTCCAGCCCCCGCTATCGATAAGCGACTGCGCCAGCGCCAGCGACATCTGCGTATCGTCGGTGATCTGACCCGGTTTGAGTTTGAGCCAGCCGCCGCCGACCATGTCGCGGTGCATGCCGTAGGCGTGCTGAATTTCGGCGGGCATCATGAATTCAACCGTTGCGCCCAGGGCATCGCCGACGGCGAAACCGAGATAAGCGCCCAGTGCACGTTCGTGTACTTCATCGCGAGCCACATCCATCCTTCAGAGGTAATTGACCGTGACACGATAGTCGCCGCCGATCACCAGATATTCCGCTTCGCCCTTGAGCGCATGGCGCGATAGAAGATCGTTGAAGAACAGGATTTTTGCCGTGGGCACGTGCGCCTCCAGAATGGAATCGCCGAATTCGCAGGCAATGTTGCGGTGCGCGGTGAACGATACGATGTTGTTCAGCCTGACCAGCGCGGGCCCGGTTCGCGGACGCGATTGGCCGCACAGGAGATTGTCCTCGCGAAAGTCGTTCACGCCGCGATACAGGGTGACGTGATGCCGCCCCGGCCGGAACCAGCGCCCGATTGACCATTGGCAGAATTCATATAACAGATCCAGCTGCGTATGGATGTCGTTGTTGTGAAAGCGGCTGGACAGTTTTTCTTCCACGTAACGCAACCAGGCGCCGGACGCAAAGCGCGCGAGCGCGGCCTTGTGGAAGGTCGGGAACAAACCGAAGCGGCTTTCCGCCCAGCCTTTCATCACGGCGCCTTCGTGGCTGTTGGAGTCATAGCCCCAGCCCTTGAGCAGGCGCAGATAGCTGGCGCGAAATCGCCGTGGCGGCGCGTCGCCTGGCTGCGTTTTCTTCGGTGACAAATTGAACGTTTCGTCCATATAGCCCTGAAAACAGTTCCCCGCCTCGGCGTGACTGCCGACCGTGGTCAGGAGATCGAACAGCCGCGCATGGCTTTCATGCACGCCGCGGATATGCAGCGGCAGGGGATGGTCATTGAATGCCGCGCTCGCCAGCAGGCCGGTGGGAACGCCCACCAGATTGGCGCTGTGCCCGCGCAGCGCGGCAACGGTCATGTTGCGTGAATCGGAATCAGCGCCTGTTTGCGCCCCAGCAATCCATCCACCTTTCTGCGCGCATTTTCCACCGTCAGCGGTTTCACCAGCAGGCCATCGATGCCCGCGCTTTGGCACGCGGCTACCAGCGGGTCCTCGCGGTTGTCTGCTACCAGCAGAATCTTCGCACTGGACAGGCGCGAGCGGATGAGCGGCAACACCTCCATCCCGCGCTCCTGCACGACATCGATGCCCAGCAGCAGCAGGTCGGGCTTCCACTCGATGCTTTTGTCGAACGCCGCTTCGAGGCTGGACAGGTCATGGGTTTCGTTCTCGTCGTGCAGCATGAACTGCAGCGCCATGCGCGTGATGTCGTCGTTGGCCACCACGAACAGGCGTTTGTTGTCCACCGCCTTTGCACTCTCTACGCCGATTTGCATCGCACTTCTCCCGGGGTCTGGTCTGTGAAAATCTCTGTGGAAACCGGAGAAAAGCAAAAAGTGTTCCGATGGCGTGACTCACGCTCACATGCGGGCTGGCTGTGCGTACGGCATCCAAAGTCTATGTCGCATGTCGGACAAGGCGGGGCGTGTGTAGGGTTAGCGACAAAGGCTGAAAGTCGGCCGGGCGGCCAGAGTGGCGGGTTGGCGGGACGCGGGTGCGTGGCACGTGCGTTGCTACGATAGATCGACCAATCGAGGCCGTCATGATTTTCTCCCGTACCTATCAATATGCCATCCAGGCGCTGATCTACCTGGCCCCCCAGCCGAACGGATGGGGGGTGCTCAAGCGTGAGATCGCATACAACCTGGACCTGCCATCGGCCTGTCTGGCCAGGATGCTTCATGACGTGTGCCGGGATAAGTTGTTGCATGCACCGCGTGGCCGATCTGGCGTTGGCGCTGTCGCGGCGCTGAAGGTTTTCCCACTGGCATTTCTTTTTGGCTTGTCCCCTTCGCGACAGCGTTTTAGGCGTTTGTCGTGTTTGCAACAAGCAGTGTCGCCCCTTTTTTATGCAAACAATATAAACAAAAACAATAAGTTATTTACTTAAATTCCGACTGGCACGGTCGTTGCTGTGTACTGGTCGTGCAGCGAATGTTTTGCCGGATCCGTATTCGAATAAGAAGAAGAAGAAAGGTGCGCAGCAGAATTTTTGAGTCGGCTGAGTGCTTGCTGCCAGGGTGAATCGATTTTGATTTTTTTAACTTTAAGGAGATACACATGGCTAAATTAAGGCAAATCGCCTTCTACGGCAAAGGCGGGATTGGTAAATCCACCACCTCGCAAAACACCCTGGCGGCTCTGGCCGACCTGGGCCAGAAAATTCTCATCGTCGGTTGCGATCCCAAGGCTGACTCCACCCGTCTGATTCTGCACGCCAAAGCCCAGGACACCATCCTGAGCCTGGCCGCCGAAGCCGGCAGCGTGGAAGACCTTGAACTCGAGGACGTAATGAAGGTGGGCTACAAGGACATCCGTTGCGTCGAATCCGGTGGCCCTGAGCCTGGCGTCGGTTGTGCCGGTCGTGGCGTCATCACTTCCATCAACTTCCTGGAAGAAGAAGGCGCTTACGAGGGCATCGACTACGTTTCCTACGACGTGCTCGGCGACGTGGTGTGCGGCGGTTTCGCCATGCCCATCCGCGAGAACAAGGCGCAGGAAATCTACATCGTGATGTCCGGCGAGATGATGGCCATGTACGCAGCCAACAACATCTCCAAGGGCATTCTGAAGTACGCCAACTCCGGCGGCGTGCGCCTGGGCGGGCTGGTCTGCAACGAGCGCCAGACCGACAAGGAACTGGAACTCGCCGAATCGCTGGCCGCCAAGCTGGGCACCAAACTGATCCACTTCGTGCCGCGCGACAACATCGTGCAACACGCCGAACTGCGTCGGATGACGGTGCTGGAATATGCGCCTGATTCCAAGCAGGCCCAGGAGTACCGTGACCTGGCCACCAAGATCCACGGCAACTCCGGCAACGGCATCATCCCGACGCCCATCACCATGGACGAACTGGAAGACATGCTGATGGAGCACGGCATCATGAAGGCGGTGGACGAGTCTGTCGTCGGCAAGACTGCCGCGGAACTGGCAGCAGAAGCAGCAGCAGCGTAATTGAGCCGCGTCGCCTGCGTGCCTTCACGGTGCAAAGGCGGCGGACTCAGCAGAGGGAAACCTCTGCCAAGGGCATCGCCATTTCACGCAACGGTGCCATTCGCAGAGTTTTCCCGGGAAATCGGGATGCCGGTGTCTAGTGTTCACATTACTTAGGAGGGCGCAATGAGCCTTACAGTCGAGCAAGTCAAAGCGAGAAACCAGGACCTCATCAAGGAGGTCCTGGAAGTCTATCCGGACAAAACCGCCAAGCGGCGCGCCAAGCATCTTGGCACCTTCGAGGAAGGCAAGCCGGATTGCGGCGTGAAGTCCAATGTCAAGTCCATCCCGGGCGTGATGACCATCCGCGGTTGCGCCTACGCCGGTTCCAAAGGCGTGGTGTGGGGCCCGATCAAGGACATGATCCACATCAGCCACGGCCCGGTCGGCTGCGGTCAGTATTCGTGGGCCGCGCGCCGCAACTACTACATCGGCACCACCGGCATCGACAGCTTCGTCACCATGCAGTTCACCTCCGACTTCCAGGAGAAGGACATCGTCTTCGGCGGCGACAAGAAGCTGGAAAAGATCATGGACGAAATCCAGGTGCTGTTCCCGCTCAACAAGGGCATCACCGTGCAGTCCGAGTGCCCGATCGGCCTGATCGGCGACGACATCGAAGCAGTGTCGAAGAAAAAGTCCAAGGAATACGACGGCAAGACCATCGTGCCGGTGCGTTGCGAGGGCTTCCGCGGCGTGTCGCAGTCGCTCGGCCACCACATCGCCAATGACACCATTCGCGACTGGGTCTTCGACAAGGGCGACAAGCATCCCGAGTTCGTCAGTACTCCGTATGACGTGGCCATCATCGGCGACTACAACATCGGCGGCGATGCCTGGGCTTCGCGCATCCTGCTGGAAGAAATGGGGCTGCGCGTGATCGCGCAGTGGTCCGGCGACGGCTCCATCGCCGAGCTGGAGAACTCTCCCAAGGCCAAGCTCAACGTGCTGCACTGCTACCGCTCGATGAACTACATCTCGCGCCACATGGAAGAGAAGTATGGCATTCCCTGGGTCGAGTACAACTTCTTCGGGCCGTCCAAAATCGAAGCGTCCCTGCGTGAAATCGCCAGCCACTTCGACGACAGGATCAAGGAAGGTGCCGAGAAGGTGATCGCCAAGTATCGCAAGATGATGGACGCGGTGATCGAGAAGTACAAACCGCGCCTGGCAGACAAGACCGTCATGCTGTTCGTCGGTGGTCTGCGTCCACGCCACGTCATCGGTGCCTACGAAGATCTGGGCATGAATGTGGTCGGTACCGGCTACGAGTTCGGCCACAACGACGACTACCAGCGCACCACGCACTACGTCAAGGACGGCACGCTGATTTACGACGACGTGACCGGCTACGAATTCGAAAAATTCGTCGAGAAGATCCAGCCCGATCTGGTCGGCTCCGGCATCAAGGAAAAGTACGTGTTCCAGAAGATGGGCGTGCCGTTCCGTCAGATGCACTCCTGGGACTACTCGGGTCCGTACCACGGCTACGACGGCTTCGCCATCTTCGCCCGCGACATGGACATGGCGATCAACAACCCGGTGTGGGGTCTGACCAAGGCGCCGTGGAAGTGACCTGTAGGGTGCGCTTCGCGCACAGGACAAAACTGAATGGTGCGCATGGCGCACCCTACAAAATGCAAGGAGTTTTATCATGACCCAGGACGTAGAAAACGTAGTCGACCATCTCAATCTGTTCCGTAGTCCGGAATACAAGGAGATGTTCGCGGACAAGCGCAAGAATTTCGAATTCGCTCATCCCGACGACAAGATCGAGGAAACAGCCGAGTGGACCAAGGGCTGGGAATACCGCGAGTTGAATTTCCAGCGCGAGGCACTGACCGTCAATCCGGCCAAGGCTTGCCAGCCTCTGGGCGCGGTGTTTGTCGCCGTCGGCTTTGAAGGCACCATCCCCTTTGTGCATGGCTCGCAGGGTTGTGTCGCTTACTACCGCAGCCACTTCAGCCGCCACTTCAAGGAGCCGAGCTCCTGCGTGTCGTCTTCCATGACGGAGGACGCAGCGGTGTTCGGCGGCCTCAACAACATGATCGACGGCCTGGCCAATACCCATTCGATGTACAAGCCGAAGATGATCGCGGTGTCCACCACCTGCATGGCGGAAGTGATCGGCGACGACCTCAACGGCTTCATTTCGACTGCTCGGGAAAAAGGCAGCGTGCCGGCTGACTTCCCGGTGCCTTACGCGCACACCCCGGCTTTCGTCGGCAGCCACATCACCGGTTACGACAACGCGCTCAAAGGCATCATCAGCCACTTCTGGGAAGGCAAGGAGCGCACGCCCGGCGAGAAGATCAACTTCATCGGCGGCTTCGACGGCTACACCGTCGGCAACCTCCGCGAAGTCAAGCGCATATTCGACCTGATGGGGGTGGATTACACCATCCTGGCCGACAACAGCGATGTGTGGGATACCCCGGCCGACGGCGAATTCCGCATGTACGACGGCGGCACCACGCTGGATGACGCCAAGGCTGCGATCAATGCCAAGGCCACTCTCTCGATGCAGCAGTATTGCACCGAGAAGACGCTGGACTACATCGCCAAAACCGGCCAGGAAACGGTGGCTTTCAATCACCCGGTGGGCGTGGCGGCAACCGACAAGTTCCTGATGGAAGTGTCGCGCATCACCGGCAAGCCGATTCCCGACGCGCTGACCAAGGAGCGCGGCCGCCTGGTGGACGCCATCGCCGACTCCAGCGCGCACATCCACGGCAAGAAGTTTGCCATCTACGGCGATCCGGATCTGTGCTACGGGTTGGCTGGCCTGCTGCTCGAACTGGGCGCCGAGCCGGTGCATGTGCTGTCGACCAATGGCAGCAAGGCATGGGAAATCAAGATGCAGGAGTTGTTCGACAGCTCGCCCTTCGGCAAAAGCTGCCATGCCTATCCAGGGCGCGATTTGTGGCACATGCGCTCGCTGCTCAATACCGAGCCGGTGGATTTCCTGATCGGCAACACCTACGGCAAGTATCTGGAGCGCGATACCGGCACCCCGCTGATCCGCATCGGCTTCCCGGTGTTCGACCGCCATCACCACCACCGTTATCCGGTGTGGGGCTACCAGGGCACGATGAATACGCTGGTGTGGATTCTGGACAAGATCTTCGACGAAATGGACAAGAACACCATCGTTCCGGCGAAGACCGATTACAGCTTCGACATCATTCGGTAAGCAGTGAGTAGTGAGTAGTAGGAAGGTGCGCGGTCGGCCCGACTCAGGGCCGGGTCGACCGCAACCACCGAGTGCGACAAGGCCAGGGCTGGGAGCGAGCGACCATGAGTACATTGAGCAGCAAGGTTCAGGAAGTCTTCGACGAACCCGCTTGCGGCAAGAACCAGGCGAAAGGCGAGAAGGAACGCAAGAAGGGCTGTACCAAGCAGCTGGTGCCCGGCGCGGCAGCTGGCGGTTGTGCCTTCGACGGCGCCAAGATCGCGCTGCAACCGATCACCGATGTCGCGCACCTGGTACACGGCCCCATCGCCTGCGAAGGCAACTCATGGGACAACCGCGGCGCCAAATCTTCCGGCTCCAGCCTCTACCGGACCGGCTTCACCACCGACATCAACGAACTCGACGTGGTCTACGGCGGCGAGAAGCACCTGTTCAAATCGGTCAAGGAAATTCTCGACAAGTACGATCCGGCTGCGGTGTTCGTCTACCAGACCTGCGTTACCGCGCTGATCGGCGACGACATCGAGGCGGTGTGCAAGGCCGCCACCCAGAAATTCGGCAAGCCGGTGATACCGGTCGACGCACCCGGCTTCGTCGGCAACAAGAATCTCGGCAACAAGCTGGCCGGCGAAGCGCTGCTCGACTACGTGATCGGCACTGAGGAACCCGACACCACCACGCCCTACGACATCAATATCATCGGCGAGTACAACCTGGCCGGTGAGCTGTGGCAGGTCAAGCCGCTGCTGGACGAAATGGGCGTGCGCATCCTGTCCTGCATTTCCGGCGACGCAAAATATCGCGAGGTGGCCTACTCCCACCGCGCCAAGGCCGCGATGATGGTGTGCTCCAAAGCGATGATCAACATCGCCCGCAAGATGGAAGAGCGCTACGAGATCCCCTTCTTCGAGGGCTCCTTCTATGGCATCACCGATATGAGCGACTCCCTGCGCAACATCGCCAGGCTGCTGGTGGACAAGGGCGCGCCGGCGGATCTGCTGGAACGCACCGAAGCCATCATCCAGCGCGAGGAAGCGGCGTTCTGGCAGCGCATGGAACCGTACAAGGAACGCCTGAAAGACGTGAAGGTGCTGCTCATTACCGGCGGCGTGAAATCCTGGTCGGTGGTCTCCGCGCTGCAGGAAGTGGGCATGGAAATCGTCGGCACCAGCGTGAAGAAGTCCACCCTCGAGGACAAGCAGAAAATCAAGGAACTGATGGGCGAGGACGCGCACATGGTCGACGACATGACGCCACGCGAAATGTACAAGATGCTCAAGGACGCGCAGGCCGACATCATGCTCTCCGGCGGCCGCTCCCAGTTCATCGCGCTCAAGGCCAAGATGCCCTGGCTCGACATCAACCAGGAACGCCACCACGCCTATGCCGGCTACGACGGCATGGTGACGCTGGTACGCGAGATCGCCAATGCGCTGTACAACCCGATCTGGGAGCAGGTGAGAAAGCCTGCGCCGTGGGAAACCACGGTGGAAACCCAGGTTGGAACCCAGATGGAAATTCCGATGGAAATCCGGATGGAAACCCAGGCTGTGACTCCCTCTGTTGAAGTAGCAGAGCCTGTGAGCGCATAAGATGGCCATCGTCACCCACGTCAAGAAATCCTGCGCGGTGAATCCGCTCAAGATGAGCGCACCGATCGGCGCGGCGCTGGCCTTCACCGGGCTGGACAACTGCATGCCCACGCTGCACGGATCGCAGGGCTGCACCGCCTTCGGCCTGGTGCTGTTCGTGCGCCATTTCAAGGAAGCGGTGCCGATGCAGACCACCGCGATGAACGAGGCCACCACCATCATGGGCGGCTACGACAACGTGGAACAGGCCATCCTCAACATCCACAAGCGCGCCAAGCCGTCCATTATCGCCATTGCTTCCACCGGCCTCACCGAAACCAAGGGCGACGATGTGGACGGCTATCTGGCCCTGATCCGCAAGAAGCACCCGGAGCTGGATGAGGTGGCGCTGGTGTATGTCTCCACACCGGACTATGTCGGCGCCTTCCAGGACGGCTGGGCCAAGGCGGTAGCCAAGATCGTGAAGGAACTGGCCGAGCCTGCTCCGCAAATCGCCGGACAGATCAATGTGCTCGCCGGCAGCCACCTCACCCCCGGCGACCTTGAAGAGATACGCGAACTGGTTGAAGCCTTCGGCCTGAAACCGATCATCCTGCCGGATCTGTCGGGTTCAATGGATGGCCATATTCCGGACAACTTCAGTCCCACCACTTTGGGCGGGACGACGCTGACGGAAATTCGCGCTACAGGCAGATCCGAGTTCACCCTGGCCATCGGCGAACACATGCGCGAGGCCGCGCAGACCCTGCAGGACAAATGCGGGGTGCCGTTCGAGGTGCTGGAAAGTCTCACCGGGCTCGACACTAACGATCGCCTGATGACCCTGCTGGCGGCGAAATCCGGCCGCCCGGCGCCGAACAAATACCGCCGTCAGCGCAGCCAGCTGATGGATGCCATGCTGGACGCGCACTTTTACTTCGGCGGCAAGAAAATCGCCATCGGCGCCGAGCCGGATCTGCTGGTTGCCATCGGCAAGCTGTTGGTCGGCATCGGCGCTGAACTCACCGCCGTGGTAACGACAACGCAGTCGCCGGTGCTGGCACACCTGCCGGCGCAGGAAGTGCTGATCGGCGATCTGGAAGATCTGGAACAGCGGGCGCAGGGCTGCGACCTGCTGGTGACCCACTCGCACGGCCGCCAGATGGCGGAGCGGCTGAACCTGCCGTTCCTGCGCATGGGCATCCCCATGTTCGACCGCCTGGGCGCGGCGCATCAGGTGACGGTGGGTTACCGCGGAACTCGGGACCTTATTTTTGAAGTGGCCAATATGTTCATGGCGGCGGCGCACGAGCCGGAGCCGGACGATTGGCGTCAACCCGCAGCACAAGGAGCGGAATGTGGAAGTTGTGCGCCGGCTGCAGCTCATTGACAGCGGCTCGGGTGAACGTTTTTCCAATGGAGGCTATATGAAAGTAGCGTTTTGTACACAGGACATGAAGCGGGTTGACGCTCACTTCGGCTGGGCGAAGAACATCGCCATTTACGACGTGTCGGCCGACGACATGCGTTTCGTCGAGGCGATCGTGTTCGATGGCGACCTCGAGGAAGACGGCAACGAGGACAAACTGGCGCCGAAGCTGGAAGCGATCAAGGACTGCGCCATTCTCTACGTGGCGGCAATCGGCGGTTCGGGCGCGGCGCGGGTGGTGGCCAGCAAGATCCATCCGATCAAGGTGCAGGAGCCGGAAGCGATCGACGACATCCTGCTCAAGCTGCAAGGGGTGCTGAAGGGCACGCCGCCGCCGTGGCTGCGCAAGGTGATCGAGAAGGGCCAGGAAAAAACGTTCGATTTTGATGAAGAAGAGGTTAACGATGCCTAATGCCGAAGCCACGGTTGCTACAGCCGCCGATCCGATGCAGTCGCTGTTCGTGAAGGAACTGATTAAGCAGTGGCGCGCCCAGGATACCCACGGCGTGTGGGAGGGCAAGACCGACGCCACTCTGCTCGCGCCCTACATCATCACCAAAGAGCAGCGCAGGCAATTGCCGATCATCGGCGACCCCGATCCGGAAACCCTGTGGCGGATGGAGCTGTACTACAACGCCATCGGTCTGGCCATCGAACGGCAGACCGGCGTCATGGTGTCGCCCATGATGAAAATGTCCCACGAGGGCTTCGGCCGCCTGGTGCTGCTGGCCGGGCGCCTGATAGCGGTCAACAAGCAATTGCGCGACGTCAATCGCTTCGGATTCGAGAGCATGGAAAAGCTCGCTGAGGAAGGGGAAAAGCAGGTTGCGGCGGGGGTTGGCATGGTGAATCAATTTCCCGACGCGGCCAAATATGAATAAGCCGCGCGGGTGGGCGGCGAGAGGGCGGACGTGAATCCAACTCCGGGTTCAAGACGCCGAATGAAGCTGAAAGGAGCAAATCATGGCTTTAGTGCTTGAACGTGGAATGGAAGTCGACGTACCCCATTGGTTGGACATGATCGAAAACATCGAACATGAACGATTCCTCGCCGAATCTGCGAAAAAGATCGAAGGGAAAGTAAACGTGGAAGAGAAAGAAGCACTGAAAGCAGAGGTGAAGAAACTCAATGCGCGCGCGATGGAGGCTCGCATGGCGCTGCACGACCTGTCGGAGGAACTGCCCGCCGGTCTGGACACGGTCATGGACGTAGCCCGGCAAACGGTCGCGGCCTTCCAGAGTCTGGACGAGGCGCGCAAAAAGCTGGCGGCCGCCACGGCGTGAGGTGAGTCATGAGCAATCCGGTCACCATCACCCTGCCTGACGGGCGTAGCTGGACGCCGAAATTCGTCCACACCATCAACGAAGAGAAGTGCATCGGCTGCGGTCGCTGTTTCCGGGTGTGCGGCCGCGACGTGCTGGAACTCAAGGGCGTGACTCAGGACGGCGAATATGTCGAGGTCGCCCTGGACGACGATGACGATGACGAAGGCGAGTACGAAAAGAAGGTCATGACCATCGCCAACCAGATGAACTGTGTCGGCTGCGAGGCGTGCGCCAAGATCTGCCCGAAAAAGTGCTATGACCACGAAGTGATGGAGGCGGACTGACATGCGCCGCGACCTGCTCGATTTCGACATGCTTATGCGCCATGCGCGCGACCCCGATGACGTGCTCGCGCAAACCTTCGCGCGCGTCATCGTGGCGGCGGCGCGCGGCACGCTCGCTGCGCCTGGCATCGGCATGGGTCTGGATCGCAAGCGCTTCGGCGCGCTGGTGGCGTGCTACTTCCCCGGCGCGGACGTGCAACTGTTCGGCACACGCTGCGATCCTGACGCACCCTGCGCCGACTGCACGCCGCTGCCTGCGGACGAGTTCGAGGATCTGCTGAGCCTGCTGCTGGAACATCGCTCCGATGCCAGCGAGCCGACCGAGTGGCTGGCCTACGCCGTCGCCAGCGGCTGCATGGGTGGCGACCACCTCTACCAGGACATGGGGCTGCCTGACCGTCAGGCGTTATCCGCTCTGCTGGAACGCCACTTCACTGCGCTCTACCTGAAAAACGTGGGCAACATGAAGTGGAAGAAGTTCTTCTACAAACAGCTTTGCGACCGCGCCGAGGTCAAGATGTGCCCGGCTCCGAGTTGCCAGGTCTGCCACGATTACCATCATTGCTTCGGACCCGAAGAGGATGCTCCAGCCCTACCGATGGAAGAAAAAGCTGCCCTATAAAAACCATTAGCACCGTATCTTCGTTTAATATTCGGACTCCGTTACCCTGGTTTAACCACAGGTGATTATGTCGCGCACCAGCCAGCATGCTTCCAGTCCCTCGTCATCCTGGCGCTAACCGCCTGAACTCTCTGCAAGGAAACCACTCATGAACTCCGCGCTATCGACGCTGCTCGCAACCGGTCTCGTTGTCTTTGGTTTGGTCGCCGGTCCGGCAAGCGCGGATGAGGTACAGGTGGCCGTGGCCGCCAATTTCACCGCGCCGATGCAGAAAATCGCCGCCGATTTCGAGAAGGACACCGGCCACAAGGCGGTGCTGTCTTTCGGCGCCACCGGCAGTTTCTACGCCCAGATCAGGAACGGCGCACCCTTCGATATCCTGCTTGCCGCCGACGCTGAAACCCCTGCCAGGCTGGAGCAGGAAGGGCTGGGCGTGCCCGGCAGCCGCTTCACCTACGCCATCGGCAAACTGGTGCTGTGGAGTGCCAGGCCTGGATTCGTGGATGACAAGGGCGATGTGCTGAAGCAGAGCGAGTTCCGCCACATGGCCATCGCCAACCCGAAACTCGCCCCCTATGGCGCAGCCGCCGTGAGCGCGCTGACCAGGCTCGGCCTGCTGTCCGCCACACAGCCCAAGTTCGTACAGGGAGAAAACATCGCCCAGACTTATCAGTTTATCGCCACCGGCAACGCCGAACTGGGCTTCGTCGCCCTGTCCCAGGTGCTCGACAAGAAAGGTAAGCTGGCCAGCGGCTCGGCCTGGGTGGTGCCTGCCAACCTGCATGCGCCAATCCGCCAGGACGCGGTGATCCTCACCCATGGCAAGGACAAGGCGGCCGCCGCCGCGCTGCTGAAGTACCTCAGGGGCGACAAGGCGAGGGCGGTCATCACGTCCTACGGCTACGGTTTCTGAGGGCGGGGCGAGATGCTGCTGACGCAAGGCGATCTCTCGGCCATCTGGCTGACCCTCCGGCTGGCGACAGTCACCACCGTCGTGCTCCTCGTCATCGGCACGCCCATGGCCTGGTGGCTGGCGCACACCCGATGCCGGCTCAAGGGTCTGGTCGGGGCAGTGGTGGCATTGCCGCTGGTGCTGCCGCCCACCGTGCTGGGTTTCTATCTGCTGGTGATGATGGGGCCCAACGGCCCCCTGGGGAGCCTTACCCAGTCCCTGGGGCTGGGCGTGCTGCCGTTCACCTTCTGGGGGCTGGTGCTGGCGTCAGTGATTTATTCCATGCCCTTCGTGGTGCAGCCGGTGCAAAACGCCTTCGAGGCCATCGGCGACCGCCCGCTGGAGGTGGCCGCCACGCTGCGGGCAAGTCCGCTGGACACCTTTTTCAGCGTCGCTGTGCCATTGGCCCGCCCCGGTTTTCTCACCGCCGCCATCCTCGGATTTGCACACACTGTGGGCGAGTTCGGGGTGGTGCTGATGATCGGCGGCAACATCCCGGGCAAGACCCAGGTTATCTCGCTGCGCATCTACGACCACGTGGAGGCCATGGAATATGCCCAGGCCCACTGGCTGGCGGGCGGCATGGTGGTGTTCTCCTTCCTGGTGCTGTTTGCGCTCTATACCTTCAATCCGGACCGCAAGCGCGGGGGCGCATGAACAGCAGCCCCGCTAGCGACCGCATCGTCGCCCGCTTTCGCCACGGCTACACGGGATTCAGTCTGGAGGTGAACCTGGACCTGCCGGCGCGCGGGGTGACTGCCCTGTTCGGCGATTCCGGTTCCGGCAAGACCACCCTGTTGCGTTGCGTGGCCGGACTGGAGCGGGCACCCGACGCTTTCCTGTCGATCAAGGGCGAGGTCTGGCAAGACGAGGCCCGGGGGATATTCCTGCCCACCCACAAACGCCCTCTGGGCTATGTGTTCCAGGAAGCGAGCCTGTTTCCTCACCTTACCATCCGGCGCAATCTGGAATACGGCCAGAAGCGGGTAGCGGCGGCGCAGCGCCGGGTCTCGCTCGATCAGGCGGTGGCGTTGCTCGGCATCGGCCCGCTGCTGGCGCGCATGCCCGCGCATCTCTCCGGCGGCGAACGCCAGCGGGTGGCCATCGCCCGGGCGCTGGTCACCAGTCCGCGCCTTTTGCTCATGGACGAACCCCTGGCGGCGCTCGACCCCAGGCGCAAGGGCGAGATACTGCCTTACCTGGAGCGGCTGCACGACGAGCTGGAAATTCCCGTGCTCTACGTCAGCCACTCTCCGGATGAAGTCGCGCGTTTGGCCGATCATCTGGTGCTGATGGAAAATGGCCAGGTGCGCGCCAGTGGGGCACTCACTGAAACCCTGGCCCGACTCGACCTGCCCATCCGCCTGGACGAGGATGCCGGCGTCGTACTGGAAGGCTCTGTTAGCGAAATCGATGTGGACTGGCACCTGGCCCGCGTCGCATTCGCGGGCGGCAAGCTGTGGGTGCGCGACAGCGGCGTGCCCTTGAATCATCGCGTGCGCATCCGCATTCTGGCGCGCGATGTCAGTCTGGCGCTGGAGCCGCACACCGGTACCAGCATCCTCAATATGCTGCCTGCTGTTGTGACGCAGCTTGGCGACGACCTCCACCCGGCCCTGGCACTGGTGCGGCTGGATGCCGGCGGCGCCCCGCTGCTCGCCCGTCTCACCCGGCGCTCAGCCGCCGCCCTTGACCTGCATCCCGGCCAGGCCGTATGGGCGCAGATCAAGGCTGTGGCCCTGATCGGATGAAACACGCCAATGAGTGAATGGCTCGTCCGGAAACAGCTGCTACGAGAACAGCGCCTGGCAATCAATGACCAAAACACGATGTCTAAGGAATATTGGACCCTGCCACCAGGGTAAGGTCTGACATGAATTCATCAGCCACTTCAGGAACCCAGCCATGGCAGACTCATCCCTAGCGCAGCAGGATACCCAGGAACAGCGCCTGCAAATTACCGGCATGACCTGTGCCTCGTGCGTGGCGCGGGTGGAAAAAGGCTTGCGCAAGGTTCCCGGCGTCTGCGATGTCAGCGTCAACCTCGCCACCGAGCAGGCCAGCATCACGGCCAGCCCCGAAGTGCCTGCGGCCGACCTGGTGGCAGCGGTGCAAAAGGCTGGTTACGATGTCGCCGTGCAGGAAATCGACCTCGGCATCCAGGGCATGACCTGTGCCTCCTGCGTGGCGCGGGTGGAGAAGGCGCTGGGCAAGGTGCCGGGCGTGCGCTCGGTGTCAGTCAATCTGGCGACCGAGCGGGCGCGCGTCGAGGCCAATGCCGGCACGCCGCTGGAGGCGTTGCAGCAGGCCGTACGCGCTGCAGGCTACGAAGTGGCGCCGCTGGCCGAGAGCGCAAGCAGTCAGGCGCCGTCTCCGCGCTTGCCGGAATGGTGGCCGGTGGCGCTGTCGGCGGCGTTGAGCTTGCCGCTGGTCGCGCAGATGGTCGGATTGCTATTCGGGCAGCACTGGGCTTTGCCCGGCTGGGTGCAATGGGCGCTGGCGACACCGGTGCAATTCTGGCTCGGCGGGCGTTTCTACCGCGCGGGCTGGAAGGCGGTCAAGGCTGGCGCAGGCAACATGGATTTGCTGGTGGCGCTGGGGACGTCGGCGGCATATGGACTGTCGGTTTATCTGCTGTTGACGCATTCCGCCCACACCATGCCGCATCTGTATTTCGAGGCATCCGCCGTGGTCATCACGCTGGTGTTGCTGGGCAAGTGGCTGGAAACCCGCGCCAAGCGCGAAACCGCCGCTGCCATCCGCGCGCTGCAAGCGCTGCGCCCGGATACCGCGCGGGTGCGACGTGATGGCGTGGATGTCGAAGTCGCGCTGGCCGCCGTGCGTGTCGGCGACCTGGTCGTGGTGCGCCCCGGCGAGCGCATCGCTGTGGATGGCGCGGTGCGCGAAGGCCATAGCGAGGTGGACGAATCGCTCATCACCGGCGAGAGCCTGCCGCTCGGCAAGAGCCCCGATGCACATGTCACCGGCGGTTCGATGAATGGCGACGGTCTGCTGCTGGTGGAAACCCTGGCGGTGGGTGCGGAAACCACGCTGGCACGCATCATCCGCATGGTGGAAAACGCGCAGGCTGCCAAGGCACCGATCCAGCGTCTGGTGGATAAAGTGAGCGAGGTGTTTGTGCCGGTGGTGCTGGTCATTGCGCTGATCACCTTGCTGGGCTGGGGATTTGCCAACGGCGACTGGCAGCAGGCGCTGCTGAACGCGGTCGCGGTGCTGGTCATCGCCTGCCCTTGCGCGCTGGGCTTGGCAACGCCGACCGCGATCATGGTCGGCACCGGCGTCGCCGCGCGCTACGGCATCCTGATCAAGGACGCGGAAGTGCTGGAAGTCGCGCACGCGGTGCGCTGCGTGGCGTTCGACAAAACCGGCACGCTCACCGCAGGCCACCCCGAATTGATTGCGCTGGAACCCGCCGCGGGCAGCGCTGACGACATGCTGCGCCTGGCTGCGAGCGTGCAGCAGGGCAGCGAACATCCGCTGGCGCGTGCGGTGATGCGCGCGGCTGCCGCCAAACACCTGATCCTGACCAGCGCCAGCGCGGTCAAGGCGCTGCCGGGGCAGGGGGTGGAGGCGCAGATCGACGGCAGCACGCTGTATCTGGGCAGCAGCCGTCTGATGCAAAATATGGAAATCGCGACCGCGCCGCTCGCCGCCAGCGCCGCCCAACACGAGCAAGCCGGGCGCAGCGTATCCTGGCTGGCGCGCAGCGCGGACGGGCAGGGCACATTGCTCGGCCTGCTGGCCTTTGGCGACACCCTCAAGCCCTCGGCACCAGCCGCCGTTGCCCAGCTGCAGGCACAAGGCGTGCGCATCGTGATGCTCACCGGCGACAATCCGGGCAGCGCCGGAGCGGTGGCGCGCGCCCTGGGGATAGACGAATTCAAAGCCGAAATCCTGCCTGCCGACAAGGCCCGGGCGGTAGCCGATCTGAAAGCCGACGGCATGGTCGTGGCGATGGTGGGCGACGGGATCAACGACGCGCCGGCGCTGGCCGCCGCGGATGTGGGTATCGCCATGTCCACCGGCACCGACGTGGCCATGCATACCGCCGGCGTCACGCTGATGCGCGGCGACCCCATGCTGGTCGCGGATACGCTCGACATCTCGCGCAAGACCTATCGCAAAATCCGCCAGAATCTGTTCTGGGCGTTTATCTACAACGTGGTCGGCATTCCGCTGGCGGCATTCGGTCTGCTCAACCCGGTCATCGCCGGGGCGGCGATGGCGTTCAGCAGTTTCAGCGTGGTGTCCAACGCGCTGCTGCTGCGGCGCTGGCGGCCAGCCGGGCAACGCGGCCAGGGTTGAACCTTAAAACTCAGCCACGGAGTTCACGGAGAACACGGAGTCAAAACCACGGACGGCAGATCACCTGAATTCATCCGCTGGGTGAGGCCATAAAAGCCCCAGGTTTGCCTATCTCCGCGCCCTCCGTGGCTAACGGCTTTTTCCAGGTTGAATGGAGACGGCATGGATATCTCTTCCTGCAACATCGGCGACAATCACCCCGATTGCCGGGTACTGGATGGGCTGGTGGCGCCGTAGCATCGCCCGGTTAAAGGGAGTTCAGTGTGCTTCGGCGATGCGCCCGGCAATATGCGCCAGCGCCTCATCGACCTGGTCGATCAAAATCAGGCACAAGTCGCCCGCTGTGAGGCGTGCCAGTGCGCTATCGATGGCGGAAAATTCGCCGTCGATTGCGTCGATGGTGGTGGCGCGCTTCGCTCCGGCCAGGCCTTCGCGCAGCAGCGCCAGCACTTCACCGTCGGCACGGCCGCGCTGGCACTGGTCCTGATACAGAATCACTTCGTCGAAAGCGTCGCCCAGGATGCGGGTCTGTTGCCTGATATCGTCGTCGCGCCGGTCGCCGGCGCCGCTGATGACCACCAAACGGCGTTTTGCCGGCATGGTTTCAATGGCATTGACCAGCGCCAGTATGGCATCGGGATTGTGGCCGTAGTCGGCGATCAGGGTCGCACCGCGATAGCTGAAAACGTTGAATCGCCCCGGTGCGGTGGCAGCGTCGTTGACGAAGCTGCCCAGCCCCGCGCGGATGGTCTCCCAGGCGATGCCCAGCGCCCAGGCGGCGGCCATGGCCGCCATCGCATTCTCGATCTGGAAACCGATGCTGCCGTTGCGGGTGAGGGGGATTTCGGCAAGGGCAATCCGGTATTCAAAACGGCCTTCCACCGCGACAATCGCGTCGCCGTTCACGAATACGGTACGGTGGCCTTGCGCGCGGTGGGTGGCGATCACCGGATGCAGCCATTCGCGTGCAAAAAATATCACCGGGCCGGGGCAGTGGGCGGCCATTTGCATCACCATCGGGTCGGCGGCGTTGAGTACGGCGGTGCCGTCCGGCGCGACGTTCTGGACAATGACGCGCTTGACCACCGCCAGGTCTTCCACCGTGGTGATGTAGTTGAGGCCGAGATGGTCGCCCATGCCGATATTCGTCACCACTGCGACATCGCAGCGATCGAATGCCAGTCCCTCGCGCAGCACGCCGCCGCGCGCGGTTTCGAGCACCGCAGCATCGACGTCGGGATGAAGCAGCACGTTGCGGGCGCTTTTCGGGCCGCTGCAGTCGCCGGTGTCGATGCGCCGCCGCTCGATGTAGACGCCGTCGGAGTTGGTCATGCCCACGCGCTTGCCGCTGAGGGTGAGCATGTGGGCAATCAGGCGCACCGTGGTGGTCTTGCCGTTGGTTCCGGCCACGGCCACCAGCGGGATACGGCCGTCGTCGCCCTCGGCGAACATCGACGCGATGATGGCCTCACCTACCGGGCGTCCCTTGCCGAAAGAAGGGTTGAGGTGCATGCGCAGGCCGGGCGCGGCATTGGCTTCGACGACACCGCCGCCCTGCTCTTCGAGGGGCTTATGCACGGTTTCACAGACCACATCCACGCCGCAGATGTCGAGCCCGATCATCTGCGCGGCTTCCACGGCGCGGGCCGCCACTTCCGGATGCACGTCGTCGGTCACGTCGGTGGCGGAACCGCCGGTGCTCAGGTTGGCATTGTTGCGCAGTATCACACGTGCGCCCTTGGGCGGTACCGAATCGGCATTCAGGCCTTGTGTGGCCAGGCTTGCCATGGCGATGTCGTCGAGGTGGATCCTGGACAGCGAGGTCGCATGCCCTTCACTGCGGCGGGGATCGCTGTTGACCTGCTCGACGAGGCTGCGCACGCTGTGGATGCCGTCGCCGATGACATGGGGCGGCTCGCGCCGTGCTGCGGCAACGACACGTTTTCCGACCACGAACAGGCGATGGTCGTGGCCGGGGATGAAGCGTTCCACCATCACCTCGGTGCTGATCTCGGTTGCCGCGGTGTAGGCGATGTCGAGATGATCGCGGGCAACGATGTTCACGGTAACCCCTTTGCCCTGGTTGCCGTCGCGCGGCTTGACCACCACCGGCAGTCCGATTTCGCACGCAGCTGCCCAGGCATCGTCCGGGTCCGTTACTGAACGGCCAACGGGTACCGGAACGCCGGCAGCCTGCAGCAGTTTTTTGGTGAGTTCCTTGTCCTGGGCGATCGATTCCGCAATGGCGCTGGTGTGATCGGTTTCGGCGGCCTGGATGCGACGCTGACGACTGCCCCAGCCGAACTGCACCAGGCTGCCGTCGGTCAGCCGCCGGTAGGGAATGCCGCGCGCGACCGCTGCCTGGACGATGGCGCCGGTGCTGGGTCCGAGGCGCACATCCTCATCCAGCTCGTGCAGCCGGGCCAGGGCAGAGGCCAGATCGAATGGCTGGTTTTCTGCTGCGGCGCGACAGAGTGCCTCGGCGAGTTCGAAGGCGAGCCGCCCGACCGCTTCTTCGGTGTATTCGACGACCACCTGATAGAGGCCGGGTTCCACCGTTTGCGCGATATGCGTAAAGGTGACCGGGCAGCCAGCCTGTGCCTGCAGCCCAAGGGCGGCGAAGGCGAGGGCATGCGCAATTGAAATCTCGCCCTGGTCACCAATGGAGCGCAGGGCGCCGATTTCCGGGAAACGTGCGCGCAGTTGCGATTCCAGTTCGGACATCCCGGTGACGTGGCACTCTTCGGCCGAGCATCTCACCAGCGCTTCGATGCTGGTGTGTCTGCTCCACAGGTTGGGGCCGCGCAGTGCGCGGATGCGTGTTACTTGCATGGGCCGGTGTTCCTTTGGTTTTTGTGGACGTGTTTCAACGTCGCTTAATGATTATGCGTAGCGTGTCCGAAATGCGGATTAACCGGTTGATCCATTTCAAAGGTCTCGATCCCGGCGCGTATCAATTCCGGGGAAATGTCGAGCGCCCAGGCGGCGCCAACCGCGGCCAGCAGGCTTGCCGTATGCTGGCCCGGCTGCCCCGCTCCGGTCAGCGGCAATGCCGACAGCTTGGCCAGACTGGCTTCGTTCGGGCCGCTCGCCAGCATGATTTGTCCATCACGCACGAACAGCGCGCGGCCGCCTTTTGCCCGATGTTCGGTGATGGCGGGCAGTTGCGGGTCGAGCCCGAAGAAAATTACCGCACCGTCGCACAGGGGCGCCATTTTCACCACCAGCGCATCGTCGGCGTTGAGCACGGCCACGCCGTCGGACAGCACCACGTCCATCTGTGTGCGCAATACGTTGTACAGCTGATCGGGCTCGCTGATGTAGAACTCGCCCAAGGTGTCGGCACCGCTGACGTCGGTCACCACGCCCACCTGGCAACGGTCGTAGGCCAGTCCCTCGCGCAGGATGGATGCCGCCGGGTGCTCGAATACTGCGGCCTCCACCGCGCGGTTCATCAGCAGCCGCTGGCCGGCTTGCCAGGTAGTGCAATTGCCGCGCTCGACCTGGCGCTGGTTCATATACAGCCCGTCGCTGCAGGCGAGTCCGACATAACGGCCGGAAAGGTGCAGCAGCGACGCCACCAGCCGGGCGATCAGCGTTGTTCCATTGGCGCCGCTGACCCCGACGATCGGGATACGACCGCTCTCGGACTGCGGGATCAGGTGGTCGACGATGGCGCGGCCGACCGGGCGCGGCTCGCCTTGCGCCGGCTTGAGGTGCATGAGCAGGCCTGGGCCGGCATTCACTTCGACGATCGCGCCGCGCTGTTCATCGAGCGGACGCGAAATGTCCTCGGCCACGAGATCGACGCCGGCCACATCCAGTCCGACCACGCGGGCGGCGAGGCAAACCATCGCGCAAACCTCCGGATGGACGGTGTCCGTGACATCGATGGCAACGTTGCCGTTACGCTGGACCAATACTTCCTGGCCTGAGGGTGGTATCGACTCCGGGTTATAACCCTGGCGCGTCAGTTCGAGGCGGATTGCCGGCTCTTCGTCGATCAGGATCACGCTGAGGGGATAGTCTTCGGTTATGCCGCGGCGCGGATCGGTATTCAACTGGCTGTCGATGAGTTCGATGATGGTCGAGCGTCCGTCGCCCCTCACCCATACCATTTCACCGCGCGCCGCCGCCACCACGCGACCATCTACCACCAGCAGGCGGTGCTCGTTGCCGGGTACGTAGCGTTCGACGATTACTTTGCGGCTTTCCGCCCGGGCGATGGCATAGGCTGTTTCGATGTGCGCCTGCGTCATCAGGTCGAGCGACACGCCGCGGCCATGATTGGCGTCGACCGGTTTGACCACCACCGGCAGGCCGATGTCTCCGGCGGCTTCCCAGGCGTCTTGCGGGCTGTCGACGATGCGGCCTTCGGGTACCGGTACGCCGCAGGAATGCAGCAGGCTTTTGGTCAGATCCTTGTCGCTCGCGATCGATTCGGCAATGGCAGCAGTCTGGTCGGTTTCTGCGGTCCAGATGCGGCGCTGATGCGCAGCGTAGCCCAGTTGCACGAGATTGCCGTCGGTCAGGCGGATAAACGGAATGTGGCGCTCGCCGGCCGCATCGACGATGCAGGCAGTGCTTGGACCGAGGCAGAGGTTGTCGGCCAGGGTGCGTAATCGTTCTGCCGTGGCCGCCATGTCGAAAGGGCGGTCTTCGATGGCTGCCATCAGCAAGTCGCGTCCGGCGTGCAGGCAGGCGCGGCCCACCTGTTCGTTGCGCGTGCGCACGGCGACTTTGTACACACCGCGTACCGAGGTTTCGCGTGCCTTGCCGAAGCCGACTTTCATCCCGGCCAGGTTTTGCAGTTCCAGCGTGACATGCTCCAGAATGTGGGCCGGCCAAGTGCCTTCGCGCAGACGTTGCAGGAAGCCGCCGCGCTCGCCCACGCCGCAGCGGTGTTCGATCAGGCCGGGCAGCCACGCCGTCAGCCGCTCGTAGAAACCGGGGATGGTGTTGGAAGGGGAGTCTTCCAGGTCGCCGATGTCGACCCATGCTTCCAGCACCGGGCGATAGGTCCAGATATTCGGGCCGGACAGATGCATGATGCGCAGGAACTGAATGTCTTTGTTTTTCATGTCCGGGTAGCATGGCAGGGCTCAGGCGCGTATCTGCGTGAGCCCTGCCTGATTGTTCTCTGGGCTAGGTTATAATTTATGACTTCGACGCTGGCAGCCGCAAGGTGATTGCCGCGTCTGGAATTTTAATAGTTTAAACGTTTATTGCGTTTTGCTCGACGAATCATGCCACCAACCGGGCGCCTTCGAGCGTGCAACGCAGCGCCAGCAAACAGCGACAGACCGAAAAAATACCAGCCCGGCTTGCGCGCGGAGCGCTGACCTTCAATTGCGATTAACGTACTAGTGTACTTTTACGATGACAAGCCGATCCCCGACTGCAACGCCCGCGCATCCGATGCTGCCTGATTTCTGGCGCAGCGACATGGCGTCCGTGCTGGCCGACCAGGAAACGGTTCTGGCGTGGGTGGAGCTTGATCTCGACACCCACCTGCAGTTTTCGCAAGGTCTGGTGGCGGTCACCAGCCAGCGGGTTCTGGCCAGGTCGGACGCTGCGGGTGCCTGGCAGAACTGGACTTTTCGTGACGGGCTGAGCCTGTCGCACCATGACCATGCCGGCGTCGGCACACTTGAATTGCGTGATGCTCAGGCGCGTCTGGCCTGCTGGCGCTACACCCTCGGGCGCAACCTGGCGGCGCTGCAGCTGATCGGCGAATTCGAGCGGCAGCTGGCCAGTCATGTTTCTGGCCGGCCGGTGGTGCGTGAGGCCGTGGCGGTTTGCCCCACCTGCCAGGCGGCGCTTGAGCCGGGTCAGGATGAGTGCGCCATCTGTGCCAGAGAGACGCAGGTGCCGCCCTCGACCTGGACGCTGTTCCGGCTGTGGCGCTTTGCCAAACCCTACCGCAAGCCACTGCTTGCCGGTTTTCTGCTGACGCTCGCGTCCACCGCAGCTACGCTGGTGCCGCCTTATCTCACCATGCCATTGATGGACAATGTGCTGATTCCTTACCAGAACGGTGCGCACATCGATGTGCATCTGGTCGCGCTCTACCTGGCCGGGCTGTTTGGCTCCGCGCTGCTCGCCTGGGGCCTGGGCTGGGCACGCACCTACATCCTGGCGCGGGTCAGCGAACGCATCGGGGCCGATCTGCGCACCACGACCTACGAACACCTGATGCAACTCTCGCTGGAATACTTCGGCGGCAAGCGTACCGGCGACCTGATGGCGCGCATCGGTTCCGAGACCGATCGCATCTGCGTGTTCCTGTCGCTGCACCTGCTGGATTTCGCCACCGACATCCTGATGATCATCATGACCACGGCGATTCTGGTTTCGATCAATCCGTGGCTGGCGCTGGTGACGCTGCTGCCGTTGCCGTTCATCATGTGGATGATCCATGTAGTGCGCGACAAGCTGCGTACCGGTTTCGAGAAGATCGACCGGGTCTGGTCGGAAGTCACCAACATCCTCGCCGACACCATTCCCGGCATCCGCGTGGTCAAGGCCTTCGCCCAGGAACGGCGCGAGGCGCTGCGCTTCCGTGAGGCCAACAGGCACAACCTGATCGTCAACGACCGCATCAACAGGATCTGGTCGCTGTTCACGCCCACCGTGACGCTGCTCACCGAAGTGGGGCTGCTGGTGGTGTGGGCGTTCGGCATCTGGCAGGTTTCCAGCAACCAGATCACGGTGGGCGTGCTGACCGCTTTTCTGGCCTACATCAGCCGCTTCTACACCCGGCTCGACGGCATGAGCCGCATCGTGTCGGTGACGCAGAAAGCGGCCGCCGGAGCCAAGCGCATCTTCGATATCCTCGATCATGTGTCCAGCGTTCCCGAGCCGACCCGGCCGGTGCACCTGGCGCAGGTGGCCGGCCGAATCGAGCTGCATGACGTGGGCTTCCGTTATGGCAACCGCGCGGTGATCCGCGGCGTCAATCTCGCCATCGCGCCCGGCGAGATGATCGGTCTGGTGGGTCACAGCGGGTCGGGCAAGAGTACGCTGGTCAACCTCATCTGCCGTTTCTATGATGTGACCGAAGGCGCGATCCGCCTGGAAGGCGTGGACATCCGCTCGCTCCCGGTGTCCGAATTCCGGCGCAACATCGGCCTGGTGCTGCAGGAGCCTTTCCTGTTCTTCGGTACCATTGCCGAGAATATCGCCTACGGCAAGCCGGATGCGTCGCGCGACCAGATCATTGCCGCAGCGCGCGCCGCCCATGCCCACGAATTCATCCTGCGGCTGCCGCAAGGCTACGATTCGCTGGTCGGCGAGCGCGGCCACGGGCTGTCCGGCGGCGAGCGCCAGCGCATCTCGATTGCCCGGGCATTGCTCATCGACCCGCGCATTCTCATCCTCGACGAAGCCACTTCCTCGGTGGATACCGAAACCGAAAAGGAAATCCAGAAGGCGCTGGACAATCTGGTGCTCGGCCGCACCACTATCGCCATCGCCCACCGTCTCTCCACCCTGCGCCGCGCCGACCGGCTGGTGGTGATGGATCGCGGCCAGATTGTCGAGGTCGGCAAGCACGAAGACCTGATGGCCCGCGAAGGCGCCTACTACCGCCTGTATCAGGCCCAGGCGCGCAACGTGGATATCGATCTGGACGATGTGGATATCGCGGATGTGGATAACGCAATCGTAGCGAATGCCGGATTGTCCAAGTCATGAGCCCTGCCGGAGGCACCCATGTTTGATTTCAAAGTAAGCCGCAACCCCTTCGGCCAGCTGGTGCTCACCGCACCCGACGGCAAGGTTCACGAAAACGTGGTGCCGGTGCGCGCCTTTCCCATCGCCGCGCCCGAGGAGGGCATCGCCTTGCTGAGCGCGGATGGCCACGAACTGGTGTGGATCGCGCGTCTGACCGACTTGCCCGGGGATGCACGCGTGCTGGTGGAGGAGGAACTGGCAAGCCGCGAGTTCGTGCCCGAGATCCGCCGCCTGCGCCGCGTATCCAGCTTCGCCGCACCGACCACCTGGGAGGTGGAAACGGACCGCGGCGACACCAGTTTCGTGCTGAAAGGCGAGGACGATATTCGCCGGCTGGGTGCATCCAGCCTGCTGATCGCCGACAGCCACGGCATTCAGTTCCTGATTCGCGACCTGGACGCCCTGGACAAGACCAGCCGCAAGCTGCTTGACCGGTTTCTCTAAACACAAGTCGTCTGCGAAGATTGGCTCTAACTTGGGTCATGTCTCAATACTGTTCGGTTAGCTATTTGTGTGTCACACTGCGCGCATCGTCTTTCTGGAGCGAGCCATGGCGCGAACCAAAGCGGTATTGGGAGCGGGTGCACGTTTAAGTGACTACCTCAGCGCCA
>Ga0307375_10000059_pt1 | contig 152026 bp, 155 predicted proteins | sample TR1MG_FD_202531 | JGI IMG/M metagenome (GOLD analysis project Ga0307375, IMG submission 202531) | Soil microbial communities from Risofladan, Vaasa, Finland - TR-1 | ecosystem: Environmental > Terrestrial > Soil > Coastal area > Acid sulfate soil | place: Finland: Risofladan, Vaasa... | reverse complement strand
ACCCCGGGGGGGGGCCACAACGAACGACTGCTCAGGGTCCAGACCGTGTCTGGTACCAGTAGTGCAAACCGCAGCCCATCATTGATGGCACACCTTGTGCAACCCCTCACACTTGGCATTCCCAGCATATTCTGCGGATTTAGATGTTCTTGTTGCGTGGCTGGAAAGTGCGCTCTGATGAGTCCAGCCCTGTTCGGTCAGCCATAACGTGGCATTTCGGATGCCCACTGGTACGGTCGAATGAGTTGCCTAGATGAAACGCATGCAGATTCTCCAGGATGTCTGGCCCTCCAGCCGAAACGTTGTCAATCTTCCACCCGAAATCGGAATTTTGATGTCCATATTGGTTTCGGCTTATCCATGCGCCACATTCATCTTCACGCCAGAGGCCCGAATCCACGTCGAAATTACCCCTTGCTTTCTCCCAAACCTGTTGTACCAGTTCTTCGCTAAACTTCATGAACATTCTCCATAGTCCAAAATGCGCGACACGGCCAGCGTTCTCACCTTTCCTGAGTCAGGACGATCCTTATTGATTAAAGCAGGCTGCAGGGGAAATGCAAACTTTTTCCAGTAGCGGCCTGATGCTGGGGTCAGTAAATTTGCAGGGGGCGTTGCTGAGCGTGAAGGAACCAGCGGTCAAGCACCACGTGCCGGGTGCACCATGCATTGCTTAGCAGCTTGCCGCCGATGAATCGCTGTAGCTGCTGCGGCAATCTGCTCGCGTCCGCAGATTGGGCAGGGCCGAAGCGTTCCTGCAGGCGCTGTGGGTAAGGTGCAAGACGCGCTTGCCGGTAATCGCCGTCTGCTTCGATAATCGTCTCCGCCGCCAGCAGGGTGGATTCCACCGCCGGGCGAATGCCTTCGCCGCTTTGCGGGTAGGCCAAACCCGCCGCATCGCCGATTAGCAGCACCCCATTGTCCATGGGCTTGCGTGCGCTGTGACCGTGAAGCAAATAGGTGTGCCCGCGGAATCCGTTCGGGATGTCGGCAGGAAACTTGCCGCGTCGTTTCAAGAAATCGAGGAAAGCCGCCAAGTGCTCCGATAGTTGGTGGCTCTCATTCCGCCCTAGACCGACGTTGAGATAGCCGCCCTTGCGGAAGCACCACCCATACCCCTTGAGATCCTGGCAGAAAAATAGCTCCGGGGTGTGCGGCAGCACTCGGCATGCTTTCGCTTGTGCGGCATCAAGTGGGAATTCGGCCTCCTGTGCCACGACGAGAGACTGTTGCGCGCCGAGTTGCGCGCCGAGTTGCGCGCCGAGAAACCGCGCCACTGGGCAGGAATGCCCCCCGGCGCCGACCAGTAGTGAGGTCTGAATTTTGCCATTGGCGATGCGATAGTCCCAGTTCGACCCTGAGCCGTCACATGACATCGGTAAGCCGACTGACCGCTTTCGCTACCGAGGAGCTAGTCAGGACGCCCGGCACCGGTGACCGCTCCTCCTCCAATTGCGGTCAGTCGCAATCTGCCAGGGAGAAAATCAGCGTTTCCGTTTCGAGCGACTGCTTCTCAAAATGCTGATCGGCAGCAGGCGACCCACAAGCGACTGTCATGGACTGGTCGTCGAAGGTCTGTTCAGCGGCTTAAAGTGGTCATCCAGTTCCAGTTTGCCTAGCAGACTATCCGCCACTGAATGGTGCCTGAACCAATCGCCAGATTGCATTATTCCATTTCGTTACCTAATATTTCATAGTGGCCGAGATGTTTTTTTGACAACTCACATCGTGCCAGCAATAGCCACCCACCTCCATCCCGTTCAGCAGCTAATTCCGCTCAGTCAGGGATTTTTGCAAGAAGCTCAATTAACAGGGAGACAATATGATCTACGCTGCCCCCGGCACAGCTGGTGCCAAGATCGCCTACAAGGCCCACTATGACAACTTCATCGGTGGCAAGTGGGTCGCCCCGGTCAAGGGTGAATACTTCGATGTTATCTCCCCGATCAACGGCAAGCCCTATACCAAGGCTGCGCGCTCCGGTGCGGAAGACATCGAGCTTGCGCTTGATGCAGCTCACGCGGCTGCCGACAAGTGGGGGAAAACATCTCCCGCTGAACGCTCTAACCTGATGCTGAAGATCGCCGACCGCATCGAAGCTAACCTTGAACTGCTCGCCTACGCCGAGACGGTCGACAACGGCAAACCGATCCGCGAAACACTGAATGCTGACATTCCGCTCACCATCGACCACTTTCGCTACTTCGCCGGCTGCTTGCGAGCGCAGGAAGGCGGCATTTCCGACATCGACGAGACCACTGTCGCTTACCACTTTCACGAGCCTCTCGGCGTGGTCGGCCAGATCATCCCGTGGAACTTCCCGATCCTGATGGCCGCATGGAAGTTGGCTCCAGCAATCGGTGGCGGCAATTGTGTTGTTCTGAAGCCAGCTTCGGAGACTCCGATTAGCATCCTGATCTTGGCTGAACTGATTGCCGATGTGCTGCCCCCTGGCGTGCTCAACATTGTCAACGGCCACGGTCGCGAAGCTGGCTATCCGCTCGCTACCAGCAAGCGTATCGCCAAGATCGCCTTCACCGGCTCGACCAGCACGGGTCGTGTTATCGCGCAAGCTGCCGCCAATAACCTGATACCGGCTACGCTGGAGTTGGGCGGCAAATCGCCCAATATTTTCTTCGCCGACATCGCTCGCGCTGATGATGGCTTTTTTGACAAGGCGATCGAAGGCCTCGTGTTATTCGCTTTCAACAAAGGAGAGGTGTGTACCTGCCCCTCGCGCGCACTGATTCAAGAATCCGTTTACGACAAATTCATGGAGCGCTGCCTCCAACGCGTCAAGGCAATCAAGCAAGGCAACCCGCTGGATACCGAAACGATGGTCGGTGCTCAAAACTCGGAAGAGCAGATGACAAAAATCATGTCTTACCTCGATATTGGTAAGCAAGAGGGTGCACAGTTGCTGATCGGAGGCGATCGTGCCCAAGTCAGCGCCGATCTGAAAGGCGGTTACTACGTCCAGCCGACCATGTTAAAGGGTCACAACAAAATGCGCATCTTCCAGGAAGAGATCTTTGGCCCGGTGCTCGCGGTGACTACCTTCAAGGATGAGGCAGATGCTCTAGCTATTGCCAACGATACTTTGTATGGCCTCGGTGCCGGCGTGTGGAGTCGCGATGGCAATGTCGCCTACCGCATGGGTCGCGCCATCAAGGCGGGGCGTGTGTGGACCAACTGCTACCACGCTTACCCGGCCCACGCCGCCTTCGGCGGCTACAAGGAATCGGGTATCGGACGCGAAACGCATAAGATGATGCTCGACCACTACCAGCAAACCAAGAATCTGTTGGTCAGCTACAGCGAGCAGAAACTCGGCTTCTTCTGATCACACCATTCTTTTCTGGTCACTTTCGGGCGACTCTTTATGGGGCGGGTAACCGCCCCATATGTATTGGAGATGGAAATCATGGTTAAAAAAGTGATTGCCACAGATGCGGCTCTGGAACTCATCGAGTTACTGAAAAAGAAACACGGCCCTCTGATGTTTCACCAGTCCGGAGGCTGCTGCGATAACAGCGCAGCCAACTGCTACCTGCCTGGCGACCTTACCATCGGGGCTGGTGACGTTTATCTTGGAGAAATCGGTGGCTGCCATTTTTATATTGGCAAGGCGCAGTATGAATCCTGGAAACACACACAGCTGATCATCGATGTGATCGATGGGCACGGCGGTACGTTTTCGCTGGAGGGGTCGGAGGGTAAGGCATTCCACACCCGTTCACGGGTGTTTACTGAGGCCGAGTTGTCCGAATTGCAGGCTGAACAAAAGCACCCGTGATGGTACCCTTAGTTCCCCTAAGGTACCCGTGCGCGCTTCGTCAAGTTGATGCTCGGATTGGCAAGTCCGGGGCCAACTCACGAAACGAGGAAAATCGTATGTTAAGCCGTTTGTATGTACTGATGGTTCGCGGAAATGCCCCTTCCCGCGAAATTTTAACTTCCGCTAACAAGTAGCAAGCAGACCTTCGACCGCGGATACTTGACCGTCCGGTGTTGGCACGGTCCGGAAGTAGTCGGCAAATCCCAATTGCAGACGGTTGCGAAAATTCATGGTTTGACCTCTGACTGCTTTGCGGCTCAATGCTCACTGAGTGCTCCGTGCCAGTTCCGGACATTCACGGATCACTAGCCAATGGCTGTTTGTACTAGCAAAGCGGTCGTTCAGCGTAGCGCAATAATGCCAGTTTTTACGGTTTTTTTATGCCGACATGACCATAATTTCCGTGAGTTTTACGTAGTCCCGACTAGACTGCTAATCAAGCAACCTCTTCAGGGAATGCAAAAATGAGCGCCGATTTGCCTGTGCCATCTACCAGTGCCGCCGCTCCAAAAGGATATGGCTGGACGCTGCTTGCCTGCGTGATCACGACCCTCGTCGCCACGCCACTCAGGGAGCACCTCGACCTCACCAACATCGTCATGCTGTTCCTGCTGACGGTGCTGCTGGTCGCGGTGCGCTTCGGCCGTGGGCCGGCGGTGCTGGCGGCATTCCTCAGCGTCGCCCTGTTCGACTTCTTCTTTGTGCCGCCGCGGCTCTCGTTCACGGTCAACGACGTCCAATATCTGGTGACATTTGCCGTCATGCTCGCGGTCGCCTTGATCACCGGCCATCTCGCTGCCGGCCTGCGCCTGCAGGCCGACATCGCCTCTCTCAAGGAGCAGCAAACCAGGGCGCTTTACGAAATGGCGCGAGACCTGGCTGGAGCGCTGACCATCGAGCAGGTTTCCGACATCGTCCGCCGTTTTTTGCATGATGGATTCGCTCTCGATGCGGCACTGCTCCTGCCCGATGAACAAGACAACCTGAAACCGATCGCCCAATTGGATAGCCGGCTTCATATCGAGCAGCGCTTCGCGCTGATCGCCTTCGATCAAGGCGAGCCGGTCGAGGACTACTCGCTGTCGGGGTATGGCTACGGGGCGGGCTACTTCCCGCTCAAGGCGCCGATGAAGGTACGCGGCGTGATCGTCTTCGCCCCCAACAGCCAGAATCCTCACGCAGTGCGGGAGCAAAAACCGCTGCTGGCGACCCTCTCGTCGGTGGTTGCCATTGCCGTAGAGCGTCTGCATTACGTGGAGGTGGCCCAGTCCACCCAGGTGCAGATCGTTTCCGAGCGGCTGCGCAGCTCGATTCTCTCCGCCTTGTCCCACGACCTGCGCACGCCGCTCACCGCCTTGGTGGGGCTGGCCGATTCACTCGCGCTGGCCAGGCCGCCACTTCCCGCTGAGGCCCTGGAAACGGCGGAGGCCATCCGCGAACAAGCGCTGCGTCTCTCCAGCCTGGTCGGAAATCTTTTGGACATGGCCCGCCTCCATGCCGGCCGCGTCACGCTGCGCAAGGAATGGCAATTGATCGAGGAAGTGATCGGGGCGAGCATCCAGATGCTGGGGCGCAGTCTGGCGAACCATCATGTCCGCGTCACGCTATCCAAGGACATGCCCCTGGTGGAGTTCGACGCGGTATTGATCGAGCGAGTATTCTGCAATCTCCTGGAAAATGCGGCCAAATACGCGCCGCCAGGCTCTTTGATCGAAATCGCGGGAAACGTGAAAGGGGAAAGCGTCGAAGTCTCCGTTTGCGACCAGGGGTCAGGCTTTCCTCCGGACAAGCAACACGCGCTGTTCGAGATGTTCGTGCGCGGCGCTCCCGAATCGGCGACCCCCGGCGTCGGGCTCGGGCTGGCGATCTGTCGGGCGATTATCGACGCGCACGGTGGGACGATTCATGCGACGAACAGGCCGGAAGGAGGGGCCTGCGTGACATTTACCTTGCCGAGCGGCACGCCGCCCACCGTTGAAGAGGAGAGCGGAACATGAGTGAAATCTCTCCGAGCGTCGTCGTCGTCGAAGACGAGAAGCAAATTCGCCGCTTCGTCCGTTCCGCGCTGGAGGCCGAAGGCTGCCGCGTGTTCGAGGCGGAAAGCGGCAAGCAGGGGCTGGTCGAGGCCGGCACTCGCAAGCCCGACTTGATCATTCTCGATCTCGGCCTGCCCGATCTGGATGGCGTCGAATTCATCCGCGACCTGCGCGGCTGGTCCGCGGTGCCGATCCTGATCCTGTCGGCGCGCTCCACCGAGAACGACAAGATCGTTGCGCTGGATGCCGGAGCGGACGATTACCTGACCAAACCCTTCGGCGTCGGCGAACTGCTCGCCCGCGTGCGCGCACTCCTGCGGCGGCAAGGCAAAAGCAGCGAGGGCAGCCCCGTGGTCTCGTTTGGCGATGTCCAGGCTGACCTTTCCAAGCGTGTTGTCACACGCAGCGGCGAGCCCGTCCACCTCACGCAAATCGAATACCGCCTGTTCGCCCTCTTGATGGCCAATCCGGGCAAGGTCCTGACCCATCGCCATCTGCTGCGCGAGGTCTGGGGACCGTCTTTCGTCGAGAGCAACCATTACCTGCGGATCTACGTCGGCCATCTGCGCCAGAAGCTAGAAGCCGATCCCGCCCAGCCGAAGTACCTCCTGACCGAGACCGGCGTGGGCTACCGTTTCAAGTCTTAATCCATTCAGAACCCGGAGAACTTATGACCCAACAAGATGCACATCAAGACCGCCGCCTGGCCCCCCTTTCCTTGGCCGCCTTGGGAATCGTTTACGGCGACATCGGCACCAGCCCGCTCTATGCCATCAAGGAAGTATTCGCCGGCGCCCATCCTGTTCCGGTCTCGCCGGATAACGTCCTCGGCATCCTGTCCCTGATCTTCTGGTCGCTGGTGATCGTAGTGTCGATCAAATACGTTGCCTTCATCATGCGTGCCGACAACCGGGGCGAGGGCGGCATCATGGCGCTGATGGCGCTGGCCCTGCACAAAGCCGAGGGCCAGCGCGGGCGGGCGGCGATCATGCTGGCGGGCATCGTCGGCGCAGCACTGTTTTACGGGGACGGTGTGATCACCCCAGCCATTTCGGTGCTCTCCGCCGTCGAGGGACTGGAGGTGGCCACTCCGGCGCTCAAGGCTTACGTGATCCCAGTCACCATTGGGGTGCTGGTCGCCCTGTTCTCCTTCCAGCGCAAAGGCACGGCGGGCATCGGCGCCCTGTTCGGCCCGATCATGTGCCTGTGGTTCGGAACTCTGGCGCTGCTGGGGATCGTCAACATCCTGACCGAGCCGAATGTAGTCAAGTCGCTCAACCCAGCCTATGGCTTTGTTTTTCTCGCATCAAACCCCTGGCTTGGATTCCTCGCGCTGGGCGGGGTAGTACTGGCGCTGACCGGTGCCGAGGCGCTTTATGCAGACATGGGACACTTCGGCCGCAAGCCCATTCAGCTCGCCTGGTTCGGCCTCGTTCTGCCCGCCCTGGTGCTCAATTATTTCGGTCAGGGCGCGCTATTGCTGCATAGCCCGGATGCAGTCCAGAATCCCTTTTACCTGTTGGCGCCCAACTGGGCGCTGTATCCTTTAGTGGCCCTGGCCACGGCGGCCACTGTAATCGCCTCACAGGCAGTGATCTCCGGCGCTTTTTCGATCACCCGGCAGGCGATCCAATTGGGCTATTCGCCGCGCATGGAGGTGCAGCAAACATCGGAGCGGGAGATCGGGCAAATCTATCTGCCGGGAATCAACTGGGCGCTGCTGCTCGCGGTGATCGCCCTGGTTCTGGGTTTCCGCAGCTCTACCAATCTGGGGGCGGCTTACGGCATCGCCGTGACTGGCACGATGGTGATCACCACCATCCTCGCCTTCATCGTCGTGCGCCATCTGTGGGGGTGGGGATGGATTCGGAGCGGGCTGCTGATCTCGTTTTTTCTGGCGATAGATATTGCCTTCTTCGCCGCCAACGCCATCAAAATCGAGGATGGCGGCTGGTTCCCGCTGGTATTCGGCCTGGGCGTGTTCACCCTGATGAGCACCTGGAAACAGGGGCGCAAACTCTTGCGTACCCGCATGGAGAGCGAAGCGATCGCCATCGAACCGTTTATCCGGGGGTTGGATTCTGGCTCGGTGACGCGGGTGCCGCGCACGGCGGTGTTCCTGTCGGGCGATCCCGACGCCGTACCCCATGCCCTGTTGCACAACCTGAAACACAACATGGTGCTGCACGAGCGCATCGCCATCGTGACCGTGCTGGTGGAAGACGTACCCCATGTCCCGGAAATCGACTGGGTCGAGGTGCAGGCACTGCCGAACAATTTCTACCGTGTGATCGTCCGCTACGGTTTCAAGGACGATCCCGACATACCCAAGGCGCTGGAACTCTGCGAGCGATATGGCCTGTCTTTCGATATGATGACCACCTCTTACTTCCTCGGCAGGGAAACGCTGATTCCCCGGCTGGGTTCGGAGATGCCGCTATGGCGCGAGAAGTTGTTTGTTGCCATGTTCCGTAATGCGGGTAGTGCGGCCAGCTTTTTCAAAATCCCACCCAACAGGGTGGTCGAGGTTGGTACTCAGGTGGTGCTTTGAAAATGGTGATGAAGGCGGCTACTGGATCAGCTGCGGCTACGAGGCAATGTTCAGGTTTACTTCACTACAGTGCATTCTACGTCCGGCTGCCGAGGCTGACTTTGATGAGACTGCATATTGAACCCCAAACGCGATTGAACAGTCTCACCCGGACGACCCACTTCCGAAATTCTTCCAGGATCAGAAGGCCGACTGCGAAAGGAAGAACAAAAAGCCAAACTTTCCCCACAATCGGCGCCGTTCCCAAGATGACATTGCCCCAGGGGGTATAGTCGATGAGCAGAATCAGCGCAATCTCCAGTATGACGCCCCAAACAATCAACCGGTTGCTGAAGAGGCCGGTGGAAACTACAGACCTGATGTCACTCCGACACAGGAATACGTTCACGATTTGCATCACAACAATGGCGCTCAGGCAGGCGGTGGTGGCTTGTAGGTAAAGCGGATCATTGGTTGCCAGATTATGGCCGTATTTCCAGCCTGCTCCGTTGAGGACGAAAAAGAAAGCCGCCATGCTTGCGACAGCTTCGATCAGGCCCAGGAACAGGTAGGCGCGCAGCGCCAGAGACCAATCGAACAGCCGCTCGCGCTGCGAGCGGGGAGGTCGCTGCATGGCCTGCGGGTCGGGCCTTTCGATACCAAGTCCGAGGGCGGTGAGCGAGTCGGTTGCCATGTCGATGGATAGAATCTGGACGGGTGTCAATGGGAGCGGAATATTAAACAGCGCAAAGCCGAGATAGGGAATCAATTCCGGAACATTGTGCGCCAGGATATAGGTGAGGAACTTGCGGATATTTTCGAAGACGGCGCGCCCTTCCTCGATGGCGTTCACGATGCTGGCGAAGTTGTCATCCAGCAAGACCATGTCGGCTGCTTCTTTAGCCACGTCAGTGCCGGTAATGCCCATGGCGATGCCAATGTGCGCGCTTTTCAGGGCCGGAGCGTCGTTTACGCCATCGCCAGTCACTGCCACCACATGCTGCTTTTGTTTCAGTGCGTCCACAATGCGCATTTTCTGGTCCGCGCCGACCCGTGCAAAGATAATTTCGGGCGTATCCAGGACGAGCCGCAGTTGCGTAACAGAAAAACCGCGTAGTTTTTCACCAGTGATCACGAGCGGGTTGTCTGACAGGACGAGTCCGATTTCCCGGGCGATCGCCAGGGCAGTGTGAGGGTGATCGCCGGTGACCATGATCACCCTGATTCCCGCCCCGTGACATTTGCGGATCGCCTCCGGTACCTCCGGGCGCGGCGGGTCTTCCAGGCCGGCAAGCCCCGTGAAAACGAGTTCCTCCTCCAGTTGCTGATGTTGTCCTGGGTGTTCCACTCGGCGGTACGCAAAGGCAAGGACACGCAATCCTTGCCGGGCCATGGCTTCCTGAGATTCGCGGGCCCTCTCGCGCAGCTCTGGGGTGAACGGGTGCATCTTCCCCTCCACCAGGATGCGGTTGCACAGAGGCAAGACGGTTTCCGGCGCGCCCTTGCAGAAGAGCGTGGGGCCATCCGGCATTTCATGCATCGTGCTGAGCCTCATGCGGTCAGCGTCGAAAGGGATTTCGTCCAGCCTCCGGTACGTAGGGGGCGTAGGCAGGACTTGCTGCGCCATTTCGACCAATGCGATCTCCATGGGATCCCCGAAAAGAATTTTTTCGCCACGCTGCTCGCCTTCCTTGAGATCGTGGCATAGATGCGCCGCCAGGAAGAAAGGCAGATAGTGATCCGCGAACTGCCGCCCTTGTTTGGCTGCATCCGGCAAAATGGACGTTCCTCCCAGGAAAAGCTGCTTTACCGCCATCCGGTTCTGGGTCAGCGTACCGGTCTTATCCGTACAAATTACCGTGGTGGCCCCCAGCGTTTCGACCGAAGGCAGGTAACGGATAAGGACATTTCGTTTTGCCATGCGCTGGGTGGCGAGAACGAGCGCCAAGGTCAAGGTCGGAAGCAGCCCTTCCGGCACCATGGCAACAATGATGCCGATGGCAAAAATAAAGTCTTGCCAAAAAGGCACGCCGATTGCCCAGCCGATCGCGAAGAATACCAACCCGATTAGGACGGCCAGAGCGGCGATCAGCCGACTGAGGTGCGCGACCTCCTTTTGCAATGGAGAAATCGCCTCCCCACTCACCTGGGTGAGATGGGCAATTTTGCCGAGTTCAGTATGCATACCGGTAGCGAAGACAACCGCCTTGGCCTGCCCGGATACCATCGAGGTGCCGGCAAGCAATATGTTTTTGCCGTGGATCAATTCACTTTCTTCGGAGGGTGAAATATCTCGCGCTTTGGGGAGTGATTCCCCGGTTACCGTCGCGTTATTGACCCTGACGCCGAAAGCCTCGATCAGGCGGCAGTCTGCTGGAATGTAGTCACCTTGTTCCAGGAGGACGATATCTCCCGGCACCAGTTGCTCCACGTCGATCTGGTCCACCTTGTCTTCCCGTGACACCTTGACCTGCTGCGGCAGCAGCTTGCGCAATGCGACCAGGGTTTGTTCGACACGGTATTCCTGCCAGAAAGAGAACAGACCGCTAACCAGGATCACCGCGATGATGGCGTAGCCCACCTTTGCCATGCCCTGCCCGGGAGCGCTCCATTCGGCGAGAAAGGCCAGGCCGGCGGCAACCCACAAGATCAGGGAGAAGAATTGGGTAAATTGCTTGAGAAAGCGCAGTATCAATGACTCGCGGGTAACTTTCTGGACGCGGTTGGGCCCGAATTCGATGAGCCGGCGTGTCGCCTCGACTGACAACAACCCCTGCGGCGTGCTGCGCAGGCTCGCGATCGCTTCATCGGCGGAAAGTTGATGAATCTTCATGAGAGATCCTTTTGACGTTGCCGGAGCCGTTTTCCTCTGGCGATCCTACTCGGCTGGTGCAGCTCAGAATTAAATCTTAGCTCAATTGCGCCCGCGCGAAGACTCCGCCTATGATTGGCCGAGTCTTTGGATCTGCCCAAAAGACCCGCCAAGTCGGCGTCAAGGACGGCGCCGGCAACACGACAGAACCGTATATTCCTACCGACGACTCAAAGCTCAGGAACAATCAGCATCTCCTTGCTTGCTCTACAAGGTTAGGCGTGAAACTAAGGAGGGTAGCCTGAAGACTGGTCTTGGCCGGGATGTGCCAGTCAGGCACCTGAATGACTGTTTTATGCTGGCGCTCTCAACTGGTCGATGCAACACTTTAATCTATAAGTTCGATAGATGGGGTGTGAAATATGACATACAGAACTCGAATCAAATACACGGCCGAGCATAAAGCTGAGATTTGGGACCGCTGGCAACGTGGGGAATCACTAAAATCAATTGGACGGGCGTTTGACAGGCCTTCATCCTCGATCCATGGGCAGATTGCGCCTAGTGGAGGGATACGTCCATCTCCTCGTCGACGATCAGCGTCGGCTCTTACGCTGACCGAACGCGAAGAGATTTCCAGAGGAGTTGCCAGCCAAGTATCCTTGCGCTCGATAGCGGCTCAACTGGGACGCTCACCCTCGACTATCAGCCGAGAAATCGAACGCAATGGTGGCGATGGTAACTATAGAGCCGCACAAGCTGATCAAGCCGCATGGAATAGAGCCTGCCGACCTAAAAGCTGCAAGCTTGCCGGTAGTCCGTGGTTAAGGCGTGCGGTGGAGATAAAGCTCAGGTTAAACTGGTCACCGGAGCAGATAGCAGGTTGGCTAAAGAGAACGCATCCGGGAGATGAGAGTAAGCAAGTGTCACACGAGACGATCTATCGCAGTTTGTTCATACAGGCGCGCGGCGTACTGAAGAAGGAACTGCTGCAATATCTTCGGTCAGAACGAACAATGCGAAGATCCATCCATTCAGGCCAGCTTGAAGATGGACGGGGAAAGATAAGGATTTTTTGGATGCGATGCACTTTCCACATGCTACATTTACTTCGACATCGATCACGGCAGCGGTCGCCGGCAAGTTCCTGGCCAACGCAATTAACTCTAAAGGGCAAGAGCCTTCCTCTGATCATTCCTTTTACGGCACGCCCAGAGGGTGCCGGCATGTGGTTCGAAGGCAGCATTCCTCTCTCTCACCTAGCCTATAAAGTGGGAGAAATAGAGTGGGCCGACATTGGAACGCTTGCGGATCAAGTGCAAATAAGGTTCAAGATCTTCGTGCCGAATTAACATTGGCAATATGAGAATTTAAGATTCTGCCGGTTTTCTGACTTGCCATAGACGAGGTGAAGGCGGCGAATCACCTCAGCAGCTTTTAGATCGAAAGGCCGCTTTGGCCGAATTCTGTTGAAAAACTCTAATTTTTATAACCGCTGAAATCTTGCCAAAAGTCCGTTGCCCATAGAAAAGCAATCAAATTCTTTTTTATAGGCAAATCAGACGCTCTACAGCGAACGATCAGGCAATATGCGATCCTCGGCACGTCTTTCGAAGGAAAGCTTACCCAAGAGGCTTAAATTTTTTTAAGCATCCTGAAAAAAGAGTTTTTCAACAGAATAGCCGAGGAGCGGACATCCGCGACGGCTAACCTGAGCGGCGGTTTATGGCACGCTGCTGCCGGTCGCGGGAGTAGGGCGCCAAGCCGACATTCGCGCCTCTCCAGCATTTTTTATTAATGCGCTTTGCATTATTAAACGTCGAATTGCAAGCGTGCGAGTCGCGCGTACAGCCCGCTCTGTTTTCGTAAATCTTCCGGCGCGCCGGTTTCGACGATGCGCCCATGTTCCAACACGATGATTCTGCTGGCCTTCTTCACGGTGGCAAGCCGGTGTGCAATGACGAGGGTTGTGCGCCCCTGCATAGCGGCGTTCAATCCTTCTTGCACTAGGATTTCGGATTCCGCGTCCAGCGCGCTGGTGGCTTCATCAAGCAGCAAAAGTGGCGCATTTTTCAAGATCGCACGCGCGATGGCAATGCGCTGGCGCTGCCCGCCGGACAAGCGGGTGCCACGTTCTCCCAGGAAGGTCTGATAGCCTTCTGGCAGGCGGTTGATGAATTCTTCCACCTGCGCCGATTTGGCGGCGGCCATGACTGCATCGTCGCTGGCAGTGGGGCATCCGTACCGAATATTTTCCAGCGCATTGGCCGAGAAGATCACCGAGTCTTGTGGCACGATGGAGATCTTGTCGCGTAATTCGTGCAAAGAAAGTTGGCGGATATCCTGCCCGTTGAAGCGAATAGTCCCATTCGTCACATCGTAAAAACGCAATAAGAGTTGGAACAGGGTAGTCTTGCCCGCGCCAGAAGGGCCGACTAGCGCGACGCTTTCGCCAGGTGCGATGTCGAGGGTGATGTCATCAAGCGCAGCTGTTTGCATTTGCGACGGGTAACGGAAGGTGACATTTTCGAACTGGATCTTCGCTTTTCTGGGCTGCGGCAGCGGTTGCGGTGAGGTGGATTCGACAATGGTGGGCTTTGCGTGGAGCAATTCCAGCAAGCGCTCGGTTGCACCAGCCGCACGCATTACATCGCCCCATACTTCCGCCATGGTGCCCACACCGCCTGCTACCAAAACCGCATATAGGACGAAAGAAGCCAGTTGTCCACCAGTCATGCTGCCTTCATGCACCTGGTTCGCGCCGATCCACAGCACGAAAATAATGGCGCCCATCACAGCCGTGATGATCAGCGCCGTCAGCGCCGCACGCACGCGGGTACGCAGGATCGCAGTCTTGAAGCTCACTTCAGCGCGGTCGGTGAACCGTTTGATTTCGTGTTGTTCCTGCGTATAGGCCTGAACTGTTGGAACAGCGTTGAGTATCTCGCCGGCCAGCGCCGAGGCGTCGGCAATTTTGTCCTGGGATTCACGCGAGAGCTTTTTGACTTTACGGCCGATGGCAAAGATGGGTAGCGTCAGCAATGCCATCAGGCCAAAATTCAGGGAGAACAGATAAAAGCTGGTCACCGCCAGCATGATCATGCCGCCGATAAACTGGAACAGGCTGCGCAAGCCCATCGAAATAGAGCTGCCGATCACGGTCTGGATTAGTGTGGTGTCGCCCGTAAGACGTGACAGAACTTCGCCGGTTTGCAAGGTCTCGAAAAATTGTGGAGACTGCGCCAGCATCCGCGCATACACCGCACTTCGCAAATCTGCCGTCACCCGCTCACCTACCCAGGTCACGGTGTAATACCGCGCCGCCACTGTCAAAGCCCACAGGCTCGCCAATCCGAACAGCGCGGCGAAATGTCCATTCAAACTCAGCGTACCCAATAGCCCACCACTGGCGTTTTGCCGTTGCCCGAAACCAAAATCGATCAGATCACGGAACGCCAACGGCACCAACAATATGGTGGCCGAGCCAAGGCACAGGAGTACAAAAGCCAGCGCGATCCTCTCTCGATAGGGGCGCAGGAAGGGCCACAGATCCCAAAGAGAAGATATGCGTCGGGCGGAGTCAGATTGGATCGATTTCGAGATAGACATCCCTTGTTGTCACGTTTTATTGAGTGTTTTCCATTTTCCCATTTCCTAAGAATCAAAACGAGAAAATATTCGCTGGGAAGAATTTTAATTATCCAGGGGTGACCGCTATTGGCACCAGCCAGCCGTTCGCAATTGCCTAATAGTTTTCGGATATGTTCGATAAATCGCTTCACACCATTTATATGGTAAGTCTAGTCATCAGCCACCATGTGCAAACGCCAGCGGACGGGGGGTTGCACGGAAAGCCAGCCGACGGGCGAAGCATTGGCCACCAAAACTTCCCGCAGCCCCTCTTCTGCCCCGAGCCCCAAGGCTTGAGCAGCTTGACGATCAGCGCGCAGTTCGAAAAACCAATGTATGGCCAGCCAGCACACGAGAAATCCAGCCGAGCCGAGCCAAGTCGTCACATCCCAGGGCGTATCGGGAAACATCACCGTCAACACCAGTACCGGCAATAGAGCAGCCAGCCGCTGGGACAAGCTGCTATGCACCAAGGCACGCGCCAAGAGAAAGCGAAGCCCGTTTATCCCAAGTTGCTCCGCCAAGGCGGAAGAGATAAAAACCTGGCTTTGTCCAGGCAACAATCCGGCAGTGACGATGAACGGGGCTGAATATTCCGCCAGAATGACTGGTATCTCGGCCAGTTGGACATGCCCTTTGCTCTTGTGCAGCTCTGCCAGAGCCCAGTCCACAGCTTGACGTAACGGCCCGATAGCGACCTTCTTCACAACGAGTGCCCGGCAGATAGCTGGCCCGTACCAGAACCACGCCATCACCAGTACCCCCTGGTAAAGATTGTAAAGCAGCAAATAGGTCGCGTTCTTGTCCCAGGCCGCAGGCGCGAAAAGGCCCGGTCCATAAAAGGCCAAGGAACTGACCAGCAGGAATATCCAAGTGCGCCGAGGGGATGAAGGAATCATTGTTCTATTGTGCCACGAACTCTTCATGGGCATATTCAAGTCTCTCTATACACTGGGGACGGTTCGTTTCTGATACCTTAGCGACCACCTATCCAGATGGCCGCTTGTGAGCGTAAGAGGCTATACCTCGGTCTGTTCGGCAATTTCCAGGGCATCGTCGACCTAGATACCAAGATACCGAACGTGCTCTCCAGTTTGGTATGCCCGAGCAGCAGTTGAACAGCGCGCAAGTTCTTGGTGCGTCGGTAAATCAATGTGGCCTTTGTTCTGCGCATCGTGTGAGTACCATACGCCGATGGATCCAATCCGATTGAAGCAACCCATTTATTGACGATTCTGGCATATTGCCGTGTCGTAATATGTGGCGAGGCTTTTATCCGACTCGAAAACAGATACTGCTCCGGTTTAAGCTGCGCAATGGCAATCCAGGCGGTTAGTGCGTCACGAGTCTGGCCCGTGATCTCGAACTGTACCGGTCTCTGGGTCTTACGTTGCATGATGATTGCCCGTGGTGCGATTTGATTGCCATGTGCAGCATCCAGCACCTGTAGTGCAACGAGATCGCACCCGCGTAACTTGCTGTCGAGGGCTAGGTTGAACAGCGCCAACTCCCGTGTTTGCTTGGCCAATTGCAGGTGGATGCGGATTGCCCAAATTTCCTTCAGCTTTAGCGGTGGTTTCTGGCCAGTGAGTTTGCCTTTGTTCCAGGGAACTTGAGCATGTTTGACTTTCGGATTGGCTTCCATGATGAACTCTTTCGGGTTAATTGTGTTGAAAAACTCCCCACAAATTTGGCCATAACAGGCGTGCTGATTTATAATTACATCATTGATTTATTGAGGATAAATAATCATGATGGGATGTCAGCCGGGTGGTCAGAATAGACTGTTCTACGCATTCAACCTCGAAGACCACGTTCCCCAGAATCACCTTCTCCGCGGCATTGATCGTTTCCTTGATCTGAGTGACCTGCGCCAGCACCTAGCTGAGTTCTACAGCCACACAGGCAGACCTTCCATTGATCCCGAGTTGATGATCCGCATGCTGGTCATCGGCTACAGTTTCGGTATCCGCTCAGAACGCCGGCTGTGTGAAGAAGTACATCTCAATCTGGCCTACCGCTGGTTCTGTCGATTGGGTTTGGAAGATGCCGTCCCGGATCACTCTACATTCTCCAAGAACCGTCATGGCCGGTTCCGCGATAGCGAGACATTCCGGCATTTGTTTGAAACGGTTCTGCGTCGCTGCATGTCCGAGGGGCTGGTGGGTGGCGAAGGATTCGCCGTCGATGCCAGCATCGTCAAGGCCGATGCGAACCGAGCGCGAGGATTGCCAGGGAACCAGCCGATCGACTGGGCGCATGAGATCTGTATGACGCGTGCAGTGCATGAGTACCTGGCTGGCCTTGAGGAAACCAATCAGACCGAAACGCCACCCAAGAACATCTCGCTGACCGATCCGGCTGCACGTTGGACTGCCGCAACTGGCGAACCCGCTTTCTACGCTTACTCGATCAACTATCTGATCGATCTAAAAGCCGGCATCATCGTTGATGCGGAAGCCACTCCAGCCTACCGTACGGAAGAAGTGAATTCGACCAAGACTATGGTTGACTGCGTGGAAGAGCGGTTCGAAATGAAGCCTGAGCATCTGGTGGGAGACACAGCCTATGGCACCGCTCCCATGCTGGACTGGATGGTGAATGACAAAGGGATTGCACCACATGTGCCTGTTTGGGATAAGACGGCTCGTGACGATGGCACCCTTTCGCGGAGCGATTTCCAGTGGAATGCAGAGGGCAACGAATACCGTTGTCCTGAAGGCCATGCTCTGTGTTGCGATTGGCGACCATTCAAGAACCCGCGCTCACACATCACGAAGGAGCTGGGGTGGGTGAACCAGAGGGATTTGCTTTGCGCCCAGTTGGGTGCCTTGCGGATGCTGCTCGGGGTTCTGACCAGGCCGTAAAAATCCAGCATGCGGTCGAACGCGCGCAACAGTTGTTTTCGTAGCGCCGGGTTGTGGCGGAATTCGACGATCTGTGCGGCTCCAACGTGGGTGCGGTGGGGTTTGCGCCGCTGTTGCTGGTCAGCGGGAACAGCCACTGGATGAAATTGTGGGTGTATTCCAGCCATTCGTCGTCGTGTGCCAGAATGGCGTCGAATGTCCTGCCGTGATCGTCCGGGGCGGTGCCGAGATAAAAATCGACCAGTGGCCGCGGCGCAGGCATCAACCGCCGGTTAGGGACATGAAGCGGATTATCTGGTCCGGTTTTTCGCGGAATTCGTGGCGTTGAGGCTTGAGTTCGATGGCGGCGCGGATTGCGGCAGCCAGTTCGTCGTCCGAAGCGCCGGCACGCAGCAGGGGGCGCAACGCCAGGCTTTCGTCCTGGCCCAGGCACATGTACAGGGTGCCATCGACCGATAATCGGACACGGTTGCAGGTGTCGCAGAAATGCTGCGACATCGGGGTGATGAAGCCGACGGTGAAGGCGCCATCCGGGGATTTCAGGTAGCGCGCCGGGCCTCCTCCGGCCATGACGCCGTCGATCAGCCCGAAGCGCTGCTGCAAGCGCGCCTTGACGGGCTGAAGGTCAAGATATTGCGCGTTCCTGCCGGTTTCGCCCATCGGCATGGCTTCGATCATGCGCAGGGTGAAGTCGTGCTGGATGCAGAACGCCACCATGTCGTCGATTTCGTCGTCGTTCACGCCTGCCATGACGACCATGTTGATCTTGATCGGGGCAAAGCCGGCTTCCTTTGCGGCCATCAATCCTGCCAGGACCTGATCGAGGCAATCTCGCCGCACGATCTGGCTGAAACGCTCCGGATTGAGGGAGTCCAGGCTGATGTTGAGGCGGGATATTTTCGCTTTTTTGAGCTCCACGGCATGTTTGGCAAGCTGGGTGGCATTGGTGCTGAGGGAGAGATCCTTGACGCCATCGATGGCACTCAGGCGGCGAGCCAGATCAGGCAGGTTGCGGCGCGTCAGGGGTTCACCGCCGGTCAGCCGGATCTTGCTGACCCCGAGGCGAGCAAATGCACCGATCACGCGTTCGATTTCGTCAAAGCTGAGCCATAGTTCGGGCTCCTCGAAACCCTTGTAACCTTCCGGGATACAATAGGTGCAGCGCAGGTCGCAACGGTCGGTGACCGACAGGCGCAGATACTCGACGTGTCTGCCGAAACGGTCTTGCAAGATGGGTTCGTTGACCATATGGTTTTCTGAAGATTACAAACACTATTCGAAACGATATCCTTATCCTATTTTTAACACGATGCAATAGGTGAATAGTGGTATTTTCTAAAAATTATGATGAAAAAAAGTGAAGGCTGGAAATGGAAATAACAAATAATTCAGGCTTTTCAACTGATTGCATGAGATGTCCAAGATTGGCAGGATTTCTGGGTCAGGTGCGCAGCGATCATCCGGAATACCACGCCAGGCCCGTACCGCCTTTTGGTGCTGAGGATCCGCATTTGCTGATCGTCGGCCTAGCACCGGGAATGCATGGGGCCAACCGGACCGGCCGGCCGTTTACCGGCGATTTTGCAGGCATATTGCTGTACCGGACGCTGCACAAGTACGGATTTTCCAGCGCACCGGATTCGGTCAGCGCGGAGGACGGGCTGGAATTGATTGGCTGCCGTATCACCAATGCGGTCAAGTGCCTGCCGCCGCAAAACAAGCCGGAGCCTGCTGAAATCAGGCAGTGCAACGGCTATCTCGGCGAGGAAATCGCCGGTCTTGAAGCGGGTGCCGCGATTCTTGCGCTGGGCACAATCGCGCATCAGGCGGTGTTGCGCGCGCTGGGGCTCAAGCTCAAGGATTTTTCCTTCGGCCATGGCGCGGTGCATGCCCTTCCCAGGGGAATGACCCTGTACGACAGCTATCACTGCAGTCGCTATAATACCCAGACCAGACGCCTGACCGCGGAAATGTTCGAGTCCGTATTCGCCAACATCCGCAACAACTTGCCAAGGAGCTGACATGCCCTACGTCAATATTCGCATCGCCGGTACGCTCACCCGCGAGCAGAAGCAGAAAATCGCTGAGGAGGTTACCGACACCCTGGAACGCATCGCCAACAAACCCCGGTCCTATACGGTCATCTCCTTCGATGAGATGCCCTACGAAAACTGGGCGTTTGCGGGTGAACTGCTCGACGCCGACTGATTTGTTCGACCCCAGACATTTTATTGCTAATCTGCCCCATCTTCCGGGGGTGTACCGCATGCTCAACGCGGGCGGAGAGGTCATCTACGTCGGCAAGGCGCGCGATCTCAAGAAACGGGTTTCTTCCTACTTCCAGAAAACCACGCTGGCGCCGCGCACCGGGTTGATGGTGTCGCAGATCGTTCAGATCGAGACCACCGTCACGCGCACCGAAGGCGAGGCGCTGTTGCTGGAAAACAACCTGATCAAGGCGCTGGCTCCCCGCTATAACGTCCTGTTCCGCGACGACAAGTCCTATCCCTACATCATGCTGAGCGGCCACCGCTACCCGCGGCTGGGGTATTTTCGCGGCACGCCCGACAAGAAGAACCGGTATTTCGGGCCGTTCCCCAATGCCGGCGCGGTTCGGGAAAGCATGCAGTTGCTCCAGAAGGTGTTTCGTCTGCGCACCTGCGAGGACAGCGTTTTCAACAACCGCACCCGTCCTTGCCTGCTCTACCAGATCAAGCGCTGCACCGCGCCCTGCGTCGGCTTGATCGGAGACGAAAACTATCATCAAGACGTGAAGGCGGCCGAGCTGTTCCTGGAAGGCAAGGAGCAGCAGGTGCTGGAGCGCCTGGAAGTGGCCATGCATGCGGCGGCGGAGGCGCAGCGCTACGAGGCGGCTGCGGTGTTGCGCGATCAGGTCATGGCCTTGCGTACGATCCAGGAAAAGCAGTTCGTCAGCGGCGAGAGCGGCCTGGATGCGGACGTGGTGGCCTGCGTCGCAGAGGAAGGCGTGGTTTGCGTCAATCTGGTGATGATCCGGGGAGGCCGGCATCTGGGCGACAAAAGCTTCTTCCCCAAAAATGCCGACGAGTGCGATGCGGTCACCGCGCTGGAAGCCTTTCTGGCGCAGCATTATATCGGCCGCTCCGTGCCGCCCCTGATTATCGTCAGTGAAAAGCTGGATGACACCATGCTGGCGGCGCTCCTTACCGAGCAAGCGAAACGAAAAGTTCAGATCAGCGCCAAGCCCATCGGCGAGCGGCGGGTGTGGCTGAGGATGGCGCTGGAAAACGCGCGGCTCGCGATCGCGCAGCGGCTCAGCCAGCAATCCTCCCAGGAGGCACGGCTGCAGGCGCTGATCCAGGCGCTGGACCTGCCGGAGGGGACGCGGCGCATCGAGTGCTTCGACATCAGCCATACCATGGGAGAGGCGACGGTAGCGTCCTGCGTGGTGTACGACAACTATGCCATGCAGAATGGCGAGTACCGGCGCTACAACATTACCGGCATCACGCCGGGGGACGATTATGCCGCCATGCGCGACGTACTGACACGCCGCTACCGCAAGATTGCGGCAGGCGAGGGCAGTATGCCGGACCTGATCCTGATCGATGGCGGCAAGGGGCAGTTAGCGGTAGCCGAGGAGGTGATGGCCGAGGTGGGCTTGAGCGATGTCCGCCTGGTCGGCGTGGCAAAGGGGGCAGAGCGCAAAGCGGGTCTGGAGCAGCTGATTTTTCCGGGCGGCGAAAAGGCGTTACAATTGCCTGCAGATCATATCGGGCTGCATTTGATCCAGCAAATCCGCGACGAGGCGCATCGTTTCGCCATCACCGGGCATCGGGCGCGGCGCGGCAAGGCACGTCTGCATTCGTCGCTGGAGGATATCGGCGGCGTGGGGGCGAAACGGCGGCAGAAATTGCTGGCTCGTTTCGGTGGCTTGAAAGGCGTGCAAGCCGCTAGCGTAGATGAATTGGCCCAGGTCGAAGGGATTAGCCAGACGCTAGCAGAAAAAATTTACCAGGGACTTCATTAGTGCCACTGAATATTCCAAACTTACTGACATGGCTGCGTATCCTGCTGATTCCGGTGTTTGCGGCCGTGTTCTACCTGCCGGCCACATGGCTGCAGCCGCAGTGGGTCAACCTCACCGCGACAGTGATTTTTGCCGTGGCGGCAGTGACGGACTGGCTTGATGGTTACCTGGCCCGTGTGCTGAAACAAACCACCGCTTTTGGCGCCTTTCTAGACCCCGTAGCGGACAAGCTGATGGTGGCGGCAGCATTGATCATCCTGGTGAAATTCGATCGCGTGCCCGCTCTGATTGCTTTGGTCATCGTCGGACGGGAAATCACCATCTCCGCGTTGCGCGAATGGATGGCCGGGATCGGCCAGGGTAAAAGCGTGGCGGTTTCGTTCATCGGCAAGCTCAAAACCACCGCGCAAATGGTGGCGATTCTGCTGCTGCTATACCATGACCCGATATTGCAGGTAATCGACACCCATGTTTGGGGAACCTGGCTGATTTATATTGCGGCTATTTTGACTTTATGGTCAATGGTTTATTATCTCAAGCAGGCTGCACCGCAGGTGTTTGAAGGAAAGTGAATGGCGCTCGGTGTTGACATTGGCGCCAAAGTCGCTAGAATAGCGGCTTCTTAAATGCGGGAATAGCTCAGTTGGTAGAGCACAACCTTGCCAAGGTTGGGGTCGAGAGTTCGAGTCTCTTTTCCCGCTCCAGATTCCGAGGGAAAGCAAACGCTTTCCCTTTTTAGTTGAATTCAGCACGTTTTTGTGCGCTCCTGTTCCAACGGCGGGGTAGCAAAGTGGTTATGCAGCGGCCTGCAAAGCCGTCTACGCCGGTTCGATTCCGACCCCCGCCTCCATCAATCACTTCCGTGACAAGCTTACGCTAACGTTTGGCGAAGCGCTTTTGCCATTCAGTGATTTCACCCCGCTTGATCCCCTTTCCAGTAACCTCGTTTGTAACCCCAAGGCATAGATAATGCCCAAAAGTTGGGAAAGTATGACGGTTTGTTTAAAACAATGAGCCTGCGCGTGGCTGTGGTAAAATCACGCGCTTCGATTCGTGAGTAGATTGCAACGACGTTTTCTAGAAACGTCATGAATAAATCGATGCCCGGATGGTGAAATAGGTAGACACAAGGGACTTAAAATCCCTCGCTGCTAACGCGGCGTGCCGGTTCGATTCCGGCTCCGGGCACCAATAAATCAACGAGTTATGGCGATTTGTTATAACTCGTGATCATTGACTACCATGATTTTTGCCTTGAAAATTTTCCCGTGGTTTGTTTTTGGCGCTTACAATTGACAGATCAAAGCTAGTAATTCTTTTGCAGGCGGAGTGGTGGGGACATCTGCCAAGAGCTTTCCTTTGTAATCACCTCTTCCAATAGCTGTTGAAACAACAGCCATTAGGTGGCGCGCAGTGGGCACGGCGTCCCCGCTCTGCCATTGTCTCCAGGTTCGCTGGTCGCTTTCCTGGATAAAGATTTCTAGCACCGCACAGCTCTTCGCACCAAGTTCTATAATTGTACTGACCGGGAGAAGCTCAATTCCCTGGCGTTCCTCATAACGATGGCCATCGTTTCTACTATTCTTTAGGTGCTCTGTTCGTTATCGCACATAACTTGTCAATAAAAACCTGTATCGTTTTCCAAACGGACTTCGTATGCGCGTTTTCACAATCCGGTTTTTAAAGCGGCCCGAGTGGGGCGTCACTAACAAAATGAAGGCATGAACGATGGGGCAACCTCGCTGGAGCACGGTGATGATCGGCCGGTTCCACTTTTCGCTTGTCGTACTGATCGTCGCGGTCTTCAGTGGATGCGCGTCGCTTCCCCCCGGCTCCAACTTCCCAAAAATAGCGTCCTCGGCGCTGGCTCATCCGGAGGAGACCCGGCTTGGCCGACAGTTTGAAAATGCGGCGCGCGAACATAATGGCAACTCCGGATTTCGCATCATTCCAGTAGGTGCCGACGGGTTCCTGACCCGAATGCAAATGATCAATGCCGCAGAACGAACACTCGACCTTCAATATTTCATTTTTCGCGGGGACGAAACTGGCCGACTGCTTACCGATGCTGTGCTGCATGCGGCCGATCGCGGGGTGCGTGTGCGTGTGCTGATCGACGATGGCGAAACGGTGGCCGGCGACGAACAGATTACGGCGCTTGAAGCGCATCCTTCAGTCGAGATCCGAATCTTCAACCCATTTGCGTATCGCGGCCATACCAACGTGTTTCGAGCCATCGAATTCATGTTCAATGCCTCCCGGCTCGACTATAGAATGCACAATAAATTGCTCGTCGTGGACAATGCAGTAGCGCTCGTAGGCGGGCGCAATATAGGTGATCAATACTTTCAGATCGACCCTGAGTCCCAATTCGCCGACGACGACGTATTCGCCGCCGGTCCTATCGCCCAACAGCTCTCGGCGACCTTCGACGAGTACTGGAGCAGTGCTCTGTCGATCCCGGCCGAGGCGCTTTCAGGCGGGAAGTCGTCACATGCCGCCTTGAACGAGCATCGCGAGGTATTGCACGAACAGAGCCGGCAGTTGAAGTCGGACGGTATCGGCTATGTGAAGCGGTTAGCGACTGGCGAGCCATTTAACGGGATGATCTCCGGCCGCTTGCCCCTGGTCTGGGCGCACGCGCAGCTGATCTGCGACAGCCCAGACAAGAAGAAAGTGGAAAATGGCGCGATGGTGGGCAGGCTGATGCATCGGCCGGTGGCCAATGCCACTGTCGCGGTGCAGTCCGAGCTGCTGATGGTCACGCCCTACCTGATACCGGGGAAAGAAGGAATGAAGTTGTTCAAAGACCTGCGCCAGCGCAACGTTCGCGTCCGCGTCCTGACCAGCTCACTCGAATCATCGACGGTGTTGCTGGCGCAGGCCGGTTACATGCATTATCGGGTGCCCCTGCTTGAGAATGGCGTGGAGCTCTATGAGATCCGCTCACTTCTGGGTAATGCCAGAGGCAGCGGTGAAACGACGGCAATATCGCGCTATGGAAATTATTCCCTGCACGCGAAACTGTTTGCATTTGACCGCCAGAAGCTGTTCATAGGTTCAATGAATTTCGATCAACGATCGATGCATCTTAACACCGAGATTGGCTTGATCATTGACAGTCCCGAGCTTGCTCAACAAATTGCTGCGCGTTTCGAAGCCATGGTGCAGCCGGTCAATTCCTACAGGCTGGCATTGCGTCAGAACGATGCGGGGGGGTCGCCAAGTTCGGTGTGGCACACTCAGGAAGACGGCAAAGCCGTTGAGTACGACACGGAACCGGCCCGGAGTGACTGGCAAAGAGTCGAGGTCAATATTTTATCGCTACTGCCACTGGATAAGGAACTATGAACATACGATTGACAATGGGTTCGGTACTGATGCTGGGACTCTTGTCGGTGCCAGTTGCGGGTGCGGAGCCCCCGGCAAGTATGCCAATAGAAGTCAATTTCCTACTTGGTTATATCGAGGGGTCAGGATGTGAGTTTTATCGCAACGGCACCTGGTACGACTCGAAATCCGCACAAGTGCATTTGCGCGATAAGTTCAAATGGCTTATTGCAAGAAATCTGATCAATACCACCGAAGACTTTATTGAGAGGGCGGCCACTGAAAGCAGTATTAGCGGTAACCCGTATCTGGTGAGGTGCTTTGGCAGCGCACCGGTGACAAGTAAACAATGGCTGCGTGATGAACTTGTGCGTTTTAGAACTTATTAAACGTATATGAACGGCTGTCGAGAAGAATTGGAAGCCCTGATAACTTTGGGAAACGTAACCTCGCGAAATGAAAACCCAGGATATGAGACCCTTTGAGCGCAAACGATACCGAATCAGTACGCAGTACAGAGTAACGAATGAAGGTTGAATTGTTGTCGCTGCAGCCGCTCGTCCGCGAGCGATAAACACCCGGATATTGCACTTTGGATCGGCAGAGATGAAAGGGCCAGAGGCGATTACATCGGCCTCTGGACCGGTTTGCGCAGCGCGAATTACGCGCCGCGGTCTAAGCGTTAGCGTCGAGCCGGAACCTTAGCGGTCCATCTTGATTTTGAGATCACTCCAAACCGATTTTACGCCTTCAGTGTTGCGTGCCGTTGCAATCGCCTGGTTTATTTCTTCCTGGGTATTGGCAGTGCCGGTTAACCACACAACGCCATCCTTATCGGTATCGACTTGAATATGCTTCATGCTGCCCGGATGATCCGCGGCCAGCTTGGCCTTAATTTTGGTTGTGATTACCGAGTCTTTGACGTATGTCATGGGGTGTGAACGGTCCTTGTCAGAATCTGCGGCATAGGCCGCAACTGGGGCCAGCAAGGTGCCGATGATGAGACATGTTGTCGCGAGTTTGGTTTTCATGATCTGCCTTTTCATTTATTAAGTAGGAGGTACGGATGATCCGGCTATTTTCAAATTCGATCTGTACGCTGGCGCACACAGCGCTTTTAAAATGAAGCAGATTATTATCTGGTGATCGATGGCCATCGTGTGGAATTTGATGCGATTGATTGAAGTCCATTACAATCAAGCGCGCTGACATGGCGCTTTTCAAAGGGGAAAATGGTGGCCGTGATTGCTACGTCATTGCCAATCTTCAGTGCTGACAGCATCTACGCTAAGACTGTCAAAGCGTTTCCTTTCCAACTATGTGCGCTAGCGTACCGACGAATCTCCTCCTGGCGCAGATAATTTAACTCCCAATAGACGTTTTCCCTTGTTGGGCCGCGCTGATTGCGCTACTCCTGGCGGAAGCACAGGCCATCGTCGGTGCTGCGCTGGCGGCGCCCAAGCAGCAGATGGAGATTGCGTCCAGGACAAGTTTGAAGGAGAGTCTATGAGCGAACAAACACGGGTCAGTCACCCGAAGGCGCGTCTTTTGTCGACGGACGTAGAGGGATTCGATTCCCTTACCGAGCTTGCCCTGGATATGCGTTCGTCGTGGAATCATGCCACCGACCAAGTGTGGCGGCAGCTGGATCCTGTGCTGTGGGAGCTCACGCATAACCCTTGGGTCGTCTTGCAGACGGTCTCACGGGAGAAACTCCAGCTTGTTTTAGCCGATCCCGCTTTCCGCAAAAACGTTGACGATCTGCTGCAAGCCAGGCGCGATGCGGCAGAGGCGCCTGCGTGGTTTCAGCAAGCCTACCCGCAATCGCAGCTAGGCTGCGTGGCGTATTTCAGTATGGAATTCATGTTGAGCGAAGCGTTGCCCATTTACTCGGGGGGGCTGGGCAATGTGGCCGGCGATCAACTCAAGGCCGCCAGCGATTTGGGCGTCCCTGTGATCGGCGTGGGGCTGCTCTACCAGCAAGGCTATTTTCGCCAGGTGATCGATAAGGATGGCGCGCAACAGGCCCTCTTTCCGTACAACGACCCCGGACAGTTGCCGATCACACCTTTGCGTAAACCGAATGGAGAGTGGTTGCGATTAGAGGTGGCGTTACCCGGTTACTCGGTCTGGCTGCGCGCCTGGCAGGTTCAGGTCGGTCGCGTGAAACTATACCTGCTGGACAGTAATGACGCAGCGAATTACCCTGCGCATCGAGGCATTACCAGCGAGCTTTATGGAGGCGGACCGGAGTTGCGCCTCAAACAGGAAATACTGCTCGGGATTGGCGGATGGCGGCTGCTCGCGGCGCTCGGCGTCAAGCCGGAGGTCTGCCACTTGAATGAAGGGCATGCGGCCTTCGCGGTGCTGGAGCGCGCGCGAAGCTTCATGGAGGAAACCGGGCGGACCTTCGAGGTCGCGATGGCTGTCACCAGAGCGGGCAACCTCTTCACCACACACACGGCGGTGGCTGCCGGTTTTGATCGTTTCGCTCCGGCGCTCATCGAGCAATACCTGGCTGGTTATGCACGCACGCAGCTCGGTATAACCCACCACGATTTGCTGGCCTTGGGCCGCCAGAACCCGAATGACTCGTCGGAACCTTTCAACATGGCGTATCTGGCGATTCGTGGGAGTGGGGCGGCGAATGGCGTGAGTCGCTTGCATGGAAAAGTGAGCCGGCATCTGTTTGAGCCGCTCTTTTTGCACTGGCCAGCTGAAGAAGTACCGGTCGGACACGTGACCAACGGCGTCCATATGCCGACCTGGGATTCGGCGGCTGCCGATAATCTTTGGACAGAGTTTTGTGGCAAGAACCGCTGGCTGGGTGCAGCAACGGAAACCCTGGAGCAGGACATTCGTAGCGTCTCCGACGCCAGGCTCTGGCAATTTCGTACCGCCGCCAGCAAGTCCCTTGTTGAATACGCCCGCGAACGATGGTCCCGGCAATTGGCGGTATCCGGCGCATCGCTCGAGGCGGTTGATGGTGCGAAGCACCTGTTTGACAGCAATACGTTGACGCTGGGTTTTGCTCGCCGTTTTGCAAGCTACAAGAGACCGAATCTGCTGCTCCACGACCCGGAACGACTGCTGCGCCTCCTGACAAATCCGCAACGCCCGGTACAGATCATCATGGCTGGCAAGGCCCATCCCGCAGACCTGGCAGGGCAGGCCCTGATTCAGCAATGGATGCGTTTCATCTGTCGGCCCGAGGTACGCCCCCATGTGATCTTCCTCAGTGACTATGACATGGATTTGACCGAGCAGCTGGTGCAGGGAGTGGATGTCTGGCTCAATACGCCACGACGCCCCTGGGAAGCGTGTGGAACAAGCGGCATGAAGGTGCTGGTCAATGGCGGCATCAATCTGTCTGAATTGGACGGCTGGTGGGCGGAAGCCTACACGCCGGAAGTAGGCTGGGCGTTGGGGGATGGTCAGGAACATGATAGCGATCCCGCCTGGGACGCTGTCGAAGCTGAAGCCCTCTATGACCTGCTCGAACGCGAGGTGGTCCCGGAGTTCTATATTCGTGACGAACAAGGTATCCCCAGCGCCTGGGTGACCCGGATGCGGGAAAGCATGGCGCGATTGACGCCGCGTTTTTCCACCAATCGCTCGGTGTGCGAATACACCGAGCAGCACTACCTTCCGGCGGCCTCAGCCTACCGTACGCGGGCTGCCGATAAAGGCGCAATCGGCGTGGATATGGTTAATTGGCGGCACGATCTGAACCAAAAATGGGCCGCACTACGCTTCGGCGAAGTTAAGTTTGAAACCGATGGCAAGCAACACGTATTTGAGGTTCAAACGTATCTCGATGACCTCGACCCGGAGGCAGTGCGGGTCGAGCTTTATGCCGGTGGCGTTAACGGTGCAGCACCGGAGCGAGTGGAGATGAAGCGCGTGCGGCAACTGGTGGGCGCAACAAATGGCTACGCCTATCGCGCAGGCGTGCCTGCAGCCCGCCCGGCGTCGGACTATACGGCGCGACTCATACCGCACCATGATCATGTGGCGGTTCCTCTGGAAGATGCTCATATCCTGTGGCAGCGGTGATTCGGTTTTGAAAGATACGGCGACCACGACCCGTTGTTCCAACCTCAATCGTGGATATTGGATGCAGGTCAAAAACGTCCCGTGAATTTTGCTAAGTTAGGGAGGCTGTTCCGATGAGTCTAATTAAGGATCCCGCGCCATGAAACAAGGTAAGCATCTCTCAATGATCCGCAGCTTCCATCTCGCGGACTGGTTTACGTTAGGGAATGCAGCCTGCGGCGTCGGTGCGCTTTTCGCCGTGATGAGCTATTTGCAGAGCCAGGACGTGCGGCACCTGTTGTTTGCCTGCGCCCTGATTCCGCTGGCGTTGATATTCGATGTCTTCGATGGCCGCATTGCTCGTTGGCGTCAGCAAACCTCGTCGCTGGGGCGCGAACTGGACTCCCTGGCCGATGTCATCTCTTTTGGCGTTGCGCCGGTAGCTATCGCCTATGGAGCTGGCATGGACGGCCTCTGGGATCGTTTGATTCTGATCTACTTCGTTGCGTGCGGTGTGAGCCGCCTTGCCCGCTACAACATTACTGCCGAGACCCTGGCGCAAGGCAGCGACAAGGTAAAGTATTTCGAGGGCACGCCAATCCCCAGCTCGCTGTTGCTCGTCATCGTCATTGCCATCGCCGCGGTATACGGTGCGATCGGCAACCATATCTGGTTTGGGATGACCCACATTGGTCCATGGCAGTTCCACCCGCTCGTGTTGATGTTCGCGGTTTCCGGCTCATTGATGATCAGCCGGACACTGCACATTCCGAAACTCTGAGATATTTTCTGGCTCGATTTGCCCTACGACGACAACCCGACCGGATTCTCGTCAGTCACCAGGTGTTTGTAAACGACTAAAACCAGATATTTGCGAACAACGAAGCAGAGGCGCGTCGAATTGTGGCAATCAACGCGCGACTGCTGAGACTGAAGAAATAATCAAGACATTGATAACAGCAACCAGGAAAGAAACATGCCAATCAATGATCAGCTGTCAGGTTCAGCAAGCCCAGTAGAGTTGGCCACACATGCCAAAACCCTGGGGGCAAGCCGCGAGTCGTTTTCTCTGCTAACGATCAACGGCGGCTCATCGAGCATCAAGTTCGCGCTGTATCAGACCGGTGAGCAGATGCAACGAGGGTTGGCAGGAAAAATTGATCGCATCGGCTTATCCGGGACGGATATGACTTACAGCGATGCGTCCCGAGGTCAGCAAGGCAGTCTTGGCATAGAAGCTGACGATCACAGTTCGGCGGCTAATTTTCTGATCGACTGGCTCGAACAGCAGGTCGGTTTTACGCACGTCATGGCTGTGGGACACCGCGTGGTCCACGGCATGAAACACATCCAGCCCGAGCGTGTTTCTCAGGTATTGCTGGATGAACTGCACCGCATCAGTCCGTATGACCCGGATCATCTTCCACGCGAGATTGAGCTGATCGAAGCATTCCGCCGGCGTTATCCGCAACTGCCTCAGGTGGCCTGCTTTGACACGGCTTTTCACCACACCTTGCCGCGCGTAGCCCGGCTCTTGCCTATCCCGCGTCGTTTCGACGCCATGGGGATCCAGCGCTACGGGTTCCACGGCCTGTCCTATGCTTATCTTATGCAAGAACTCGCACATGTTGCCGGCACGAAAGCCGCCCAAGGCCGCGTGATCCTGGCTCACCTTGGTAACGGGGCGAGCATGGCTGCCGTTCGCGACGGCCGAAGTATCGATACCAGCATGGGATTTACACCGACCGGCGGTTTGCCAATGGGCACCCGGACAGGCGACCTGGATCCCGGCGTGGCATGGTACTTGATGCAGAGTGAGAACCTGACACCCAAACAGTTCAGCAAGCTCATCAATCATGAATCCGGACTGCTCGGCGTGTCTGAGACCAGTTCCGACATGCGCGACTTGCTGGCGCTCGAAATTGAGGACGTGCGCGCAGCCGAGGCGGTCGAACTGTTTTGTTACCAGGTCAAGAAATTGATCGGGTCATACACCGCAGCGCTGAGCGGACTGGATACGCTGGTGTTCGCGGGGGGGATCGGAGAGAACGCGCCTGAAGTCCGTGCGCGGATCTGTGACGGGCTGGAATTTCTTGGAATCGAGATCGATGAAAACCGCAACGCGACGAATGCAGGCGCGATTTCCGCGGAGACCAGCCGGGTCGCTGTTCGCGTCATGCATACGGATGAGGAAAAGATGATCGCGAAATCGGTCTGCCACGTTTTGGGTCTCCCAATTGAAAAGGAAAATGAATATGGTCATGAAGACGAAAAAGCCTAAGCTCAAGGACCAACCGTTGTCGCCTGATCTTCTGCGCAAGATGAACTGCTGGAGGACCTGAACCGGACGTTCCACCGCCTGCGCCAGAGCGGTATCGACGAGGAATTGTTCGACGTCGTCTCCGGCTTCTAGGCGCTGACAGGGTCTTAGCGACGGCCGAAAGGATAGCGATGAAAATCAATTCAAAGGATTTCCGGGTACAGGAAGGCGAAAAGGTCAAACTCAAGAAGTGGCCGACGCTTGTGAAGCCCGTTTACCAGTCGAAGGAGCAGTATCAAGAACTCCTCGGAGAACAGGTGGGGGAGCTAAGCGCACTGCAACAACTTCACTACGCATCCAACCGTTATGCAGTATTGCTGATTTTTCAGGCCATGGACGCGGCCGGGAAGGATGGCGCCATCAAGCACGTGATGTCCGGCATCAATCCCCAAGGTTGCCAAGTGTTCAGTTTCACACATCCGAGTGCTACGGAGTTGGAACACGATTTTCTGTGGCGCACCTCCCAGTGTTTGCCGGAACGCGGTCGGATCGGCATCTTTAACCGATCCTATTATGAGGAGGTGTTGATCGTTCGTGTGCATCCGGAGATTCTCCGCAGCCAGGGGCTTCCTGATGGGCTGCTCGACGAGAAAACCATCTGGCAGGAGCGATATCGTTCCATCGTGGACTTGGAGAACCATCTCTACCGTAACGGCACACGGATCATCAAGTTCTTCCTTCACCTTTCAGAGGAAGAGCAGCGAAAGCGCTTTCTCGATCGCATCGACGAGCCCGAAAAAAACTGGAAATTCAGTCTTGCCGACATTGAAGAGAGGAAATTCTGGAAACAGTACATGCAGGCCTATGAGGCGTGCCTGAGCGCAACGAGTACAAAAATTGCGCCTTGGTATGTGGTGCCCGCCGACGACAAGGAGAACGCTCGGCTGATTATTTCAAGGATTATTCTAGATACTTTTAAGGCGCTCAAGATGCGCTATCCCAAAGCCAACGCAAAGCGCCGGCAGGAATTGCAGTCGATCCGCCAACGGCTGATGAAGGAAGGTCCAAGTGGCAACTGAGCTCGATAAATTCGGCCTGCACTGGCTCATTGATTGGCTTGTGCAATTGCGCAAGCAGATACTATTTATTTATTCGAGGAGGACTGTATGCTGGTGACATTTACAACAGACGCCCATGCCGACATCACTATGTTTGGGGATGTCGCGCTTGCCATGCTGAAAATGATGGGACACAGCGCAACCGTGCCTGGCGCTATTCTGGCGGCAGATGTTCCTGTCGCGCTGAGTCGGTTAACAGCCGCTATCGATGCAGAAAAAGCCTCGCCGCCAGTTGAGGATAAGGATGGGGATGAGCCGGTGGTGAGCATGGCTAATCGAGCGCTGCCTCTAATTAACCTACTTACTGCGGCAGCAAAGGCAGGCTGTAACGTAATGTGGAAATAAATTGCCATTTTGTTGTTACAAAAGGAAACATCATGAAAAAATTGGAACAGATGGAGTTGGAGGGGCATCGCAGTGAAATCATCGCGGACGTGAAAAGTTTGGTCGAAAAATATCGTGCCATATTCGATTGGGATGTGCCGGAGATCGATCAAAACGTTGCGGATAAACTTATTTTGGCGGAAATACGCAAGGCCTTGGAGGATATCGAAAAGGAATTGCTGGGCTAAACGGAACAGAACCTTGGGGCCAGTGCGCTTGGTTCGGTCACCGATTCATCCGGTAAAACGGAGTGAAATAACACAATTTAAGGAGCGTCGAAATGAAGAAATCACTTCCACCGCACGATCAAATCGAATCAATGGGTGAAGCTTATGAATTGTTGCTGGAGAAGGCGCAGCAGAAAGCGCATCAAAGCGGCGCCGCCATCCACCAAATGATTGATGAGATTCGGGGGGATGTCGTGGCCTTGACTAAGTTTAGTGAAGATGAAGTCGTCAAGCTGGAAGCCTATGTGAAACGGGATCTGATCGATGCTGCGGGGTATCTGGACAAGACCGGCAAGGAATTGAAGGAGTGGGTGGGCTTTGACGTGGCGTTGATGAAGCACGAATTTTGGGAGCGTTTTTCCGCGGCGGCAGATCAGACCACGAAAGCGCTATATCGATTAAAGCAACAGGCGGCAAGCGCCGAATATCATACCGGTGAGCTCATTGGGCTAGGAACGCTGGTTTGCGATCAGTGTGGTGAAAAATTGCATTTTCACAAACCTGGCCACATCCCGCCTTGCCCCAAATGCAACAGTACGCACTTTCATCGGCAGAATTTTGAATAATCCCGATCGCAATTTCCAAGTCACAGTCCCAACAAGGAGATCAAGACTACTTGCCATGTTCTTGAAGTGGGCAAACCACTGGAGCTCATGCCGCGCCATGTCGCCGGTCACTGAGAAAAAGAGATGCGCCCACTAGGAACTGCGCTACAGCGCTGGCGCATGCGCAGGATTCTCAAGCGTCATCCGATACCTCACCACATCTGGCGAAGCGTGACTCGGCGCGTGTTGATTTTGAGAAGCCTGGACGCGGTACAAATGGCGCATCTGCGCGAGATGACGGCATGGTTTCTGGATCAGAAATCAATCACCGGCGCCCAGGGTTTGGAGGTAACGCCGACAATGAAGGTGGCGGTGGCCGCCCAGGCCTGTTTGTTGATCCTGAATCTGGGAGTGGAGTATTTCGACGGCTGGGTCGAGGTTATACTCTATCCGGGTGCGTTTCGCGTTAATCATGCGCAGATGGATGCCATTGGCCTGGTACATGACGAAGCAAGCGTTTTAACCGGCGAGTCATGGTTGCGTGGCCCGGTAATTTTGTCCTGGGATGACGTGGAGCGGGACACCTATCATTACCAGGCCGGACACAATGTTGTGTTGCACGAGTTCGCACATAAGCTGGATGGCTTCAATGGGGCAACGAATGGCATGCCGCCATTGCGTCGTGGCATGAGCCGGAAAAGATGGGCCGAGGCCTTGAGTGGGGCCTACGATGCACTGTGCCTGCAAGTAGCGGCAGGAGAATCAGCCTTTATCAATCCTTATGCTGCCACCAGCCCGGCAGAGTTTTTCGCGGTATTGAGCGAGGTTTTTTTTACTGCGCCGGATATTTTGAAAAACCGCTGTCCCAGTGTCCACAAGCAACTGACGCTGTTTTACCGACAGGCCGCATCGCGTTGATTCATCCTGGAGAGTTACCACTTGGCGGGCATGATGAGAAGAAAGAGGGGTGCTGAGATGGGGAATACCTATAGCCGCACGACGCCGGCTGATGCGCTGGTGATCTTCGGCGTGACCGGCGACCTCGCCCACAAGATGATTTTTCCGGCGCTCTACGCGATGGCCAAGCGCGGCGTCCTCAACGTGCCGGTGGTTGGCGTCGCCTCCTCGAAGTGGAGCCTGGCGCAACTGCGCAAACAGGCGACGGACAGCATCAAGCAAGCCGGCAAGATCGATGACCGGGAGGCCCTCGACCACCTTCTTTCCCTGCTCCAGTATGTGGACGGTGATTACAACGACCTGGGTACGTTCAAAGCGCTCAAGCAGGCGCTGGGCGATGCCCGGCGCCCGGCGCACTACCTCGCCATTCCTCCCGCGCTGTTCGCCGCGGTTATCCAAGGGCTCGGCGCTGCGGGTCTGGCCGATCAGGCGCGCATCATCGTCGAAAAGCCGTTCGGACGCGACCTGGCTTCGGCGCGGGAGCTCAACCGCATCGCGCTGTCGGTGTTTCCGGAAGACTCGATCTTCCGCATCGACCACTATCTCGGGAAGGAGGCGATCATGAATATCCTCTATTTCCGTTTCGCCAACTCCTTCCTCGAACCGATCTGGAACCGCAACTGCGTGGCCAGCGTGCAGATCACGCTGGCCGAGGATTTCGGCGTGAAGGGTCGTGGCGTATTTTACGAAAGCGCCGGTTGCCTGCGCGACGTCATCCAGAACCACCTGTTTCAGATTGTCGCGCTGCTTGCCATGGAGCCGCCGGCCTATCAGGGTTATGGTGCCATCCAGTGCGAGAAAGCCAAGGTGTTCCAGTCCATGCGCCCCCTGCAGTCGGACGACGTGGTGCGTGGCCAGTACGCCGGCTACCGGAAAGAGCCTGGCGTGGCGAAGGATTCGGATGTCGAGACGTTCTGCGCTCTGCGGCTGTTCCTCGACTCGTGGCGCTGGGAGGGGGTGCCGTGGTACCTGCGTTCCGGCAAATGTCTGGCTGCCACAGCGGCTGAGGTTCTGGTGGAGTTAAAGCCACCACCGCAAAGGCTGTTCGACGATTCAGCTCCGGTGGACGGGCGGGCCAACTATCTGCGCTTCCGGCTCTCCCCCAACTCCGCCGTTGCCCTCGCCGCGCGCGTCAAGCGCTCAGGCAAGGAGTTCGTCGGCGACCAGCACGAGCTCTACCTGCTGGATGAACAGCCGGGAGGGGAAACACCCTACGAGCGGCTGTTGGGTGACGCCATGGCCGGCGATGGCGCGCTCTTCACCCGTGAAGATGCGGTTGAGGCTGCCTGGGCGGTGGTCGATCCAGTCCTTGATACGCACCACCGGGCTCACCCCTACAAGCCCGGCAGTTGGGGGCCGAAACAAGCTGACGCGCTCATTGCGGCAGACGGAAGCTGGCACAATCCCATGCTGGTTAAGGCGGCAAAATGACAGCGGCGAACGAGGTGATACTCTTGCCGCGCCAAGGACACATCGCGCTCGACCCCAGGAATATCGCAGCCTATTCACCCGCTGACCTGATGGACTGCATTGCGTCAAAAAGCGCTGCGCTTATGCAGGCCCACCCAGGTGGAGCCAAGCCATGACAGTCGCAGCGCAACTCGACCAGTTGTGCATCAACACCCTGCGCACACTTTCCATCGACGCCGTGCAGCAAGCGCAGTCCGGGCATCCCGGTACGCCCATGGACGCCGCGCCGACGGTTTACTGTTTGTGGCAGCGTTTTCTGCGCTACGACCCGGAGGATCCCAACTGGCCGAACCGCGATCGCTTCGTGCTGTCGTGCGGTCACGCCTCGATGCTGCTGTATAGCCTGCTTTATCTGTGCGGGGTCAAGGCGATGAGTCCAAGCTATGAACAGGCCGGCGGCCTGGCGGTGACGCTTGACGATATCAAGCGCTTTCGCCAGGCCGGCAGCCGCTGTACCGGCCATCCCGAGTATGGCTGGACCTCCGGCGTGGAGACCACCACCGGGCCGCTTGGGCAAGGTGCGGCAACAAGTGTCGGCATGGCCATCGCGGAACGCTGGCTGGCGGCCAACTATAACCGTCCCGGTTACGCCCTGTTCGAGCATAAAGTGTATGCCCTATGCAGCGACGGCGACATGATGGAAGGGGTCAGCAGCGAGGCGGCATCCCTGGCCGGCCACCTCCAGCTTGCCAACCTGTGCTGGATTTACGACGACAACCACATCAGCATCGAGGGCCCGACCCGCATCACTTTCACCGAGGATGTGGCAGCGCGCTTTCTCGGCTACGGCTGGAATGTCACGCGCGTAGCCGATGCCAACGACCTGGAGCTGTTGACGCGCGGCTACGACACTTTTCTCGCTACCCATGATCGTCCCACCCTGATCATCGTGCAGAGTCACATCGGCTATGGCGCACCTCACAAACAGGACAGCAAGGAAGCCCACGGCGAGCCGCTTGGCGTGGAAGAGGTGCGACTGGCGAAGGAATTCTACGGCTGGGATCCTGACGCTCAGTTCCATGTACCGGACGGCGTTCCGGAATATTTCCGGGAGCAGATTGGCCGCCGCGGTGCGGGGCTTCGCGCCGCCTGGGAGAAACTGTTCGCGGCCTATCGCAACCAGTACCCGGATCTTGCCGAGCAGATCGATCGCATGCAGCGCCGTGACTTGCCCGAAGGCTGGGACAGCGCGCTACCGATCTTTCCGGCAGATGCGAAGGGCATGGCGACGCGCGACTCGTCGGGCAAAGTGCTGAACGCCATCGCCCAAAAGATGCCGTGGCTGCTGGGCGGCGCGGCAGACCTGGCGCCGTCAACCAAAACCCACTTGAACTTCGAGTCTGCCGGCGATTTTCAGGCGCCGGGTGAGTCGGGCGAGGCGGGCAACTACGGCGGACGCAATTTCCACTACGGCGTGCGCGAGCACGCCATGTGTGCCATCAGCAACGGGCTCAGCCTGTCGAATCTGCGGCCCTATGCCGCGAGTTTCCTGATTTTCACCGACTATTGCCGCGGCGCGCTGAGGCTGGCCGCGATGATGGAGATTCCGGTCATCACCATCTGGACTCACGATTCGATCAGCATGGGCGAGGACGGGCCCACCCACCAGCCGGTCGAACAACTCGCGTCATTGCGCGCGATGCCCGGCATGTTGGTATTGCGCCCGGCGGACGCGAACGAGGTGGTCGAGGCGTGGCGGGTGATCATGCAGCTCAAGGATCGCCCTGTTTGCCTGGTGTTAACACGGCAGGCGCTGGCAACGCTGGACCGCACCCGCTACGCGCCGGCGAGTGGCGTGGCGCGCGGCGCCTATGTGCTCGCCGACGCCCCGCACCACAGCCCCGATGTGCTGCTGCTGGCGACCGGCAGCGAAGTCGCGCTGTGCATTGCAGCTTATGAGCAACTAAAGGTAGAGGGAATCAAGGCGCGCGTGATCAGCATGCCGTCATGGGAACTGTTCGAGAGCCAGGGCCAGGAATACCGCGACAGCGTGCTGCCGCCGGAGATAACTGCGCGCGTCGCCGTCGAAGCTGCGTCCAGCTTCGGTTGGGAACGCTATACCGGTTTCGGCGGAAGCATCCTTGGCCTGGATACCTTCGGATTGTCTGCACCGATGAAGGTCGTTGCGCAGCACTTCGGGTTCGAGCCTGCTCACGTTGTCGCCGCAGCCAGGGAGCAAGTGGTGCGTCACGCTTCGAAGAAGTGAGACTGGTCTGCACGGGATTCTCGCTGCCGGAATTTCTCTAACTGCGGTGGGATCAACAGTTGCGGCAATGAAGACTTGGCGAATGAACCGCGCAGCTTGGATCGCGTGATCAGCGTACTCGATGAGGCGACTTCGCGCCGCTTCAGCGAAAGGACTCCGGCGGTGTTTTTAGCATCGCCAGTTCGACCTGCATTCTGTCGTTATTGTCAGCGATCCAAATCTCTCCATCCTGAATGGTGCATTGCAGCTGCATGGTGCGTTGTACCAGCGTTGTCAGAGCCTGGCTGGTGGTCTCCGGCAGGTTGATTATGGTCAGGTTGTTGATCCGTCCGAGTTTGCTGCCATTCTGGTTCCACCAGATATCGGCGCCACGGCCGCCATAGGTATAGACGACTACCTGCCTGGCGCGGCCGCAGGCTTTGCGTATGAGTTTTTCATCGGGCAAACCCACGTCTATCCAGAGTTCAATGGTGCCGGTCAAGTCCTTTTGCCACAGATCGGGTTCGTCATCGGCGCTCAGCCCCTTGCCGAACGACAGAGCCTCATGGGCGTGCAGCGCGAAGGCCAGTACTCGCACCATCATGCGTTCGTCGGTTTCCGATGGATGCTGGGCGATGGTGAGCGCATGGTCATGGTAGTAGTTGCGATCCATATCGGCGATTTGCAACTCGGCTTTGAAGATGGTTGATTTAATAGCCATATATATACTTTTTAGGTTGTCGTGGGTGCCGTTTTGGTGTGTCGCATCAGGGATTCGAAGAATAACCGATTTGATTGCGCCCGCGAAGCAATGTCTATTGTCTGATCAATGCATGGTTGACACTGAAATTGCGGCGTCGTACCGTGGTGAATCTATTTTTCGGAAATCTCTATGCAATCCGTCGAATTCCCGCTTAACGGCGAATACATCGAACTCTGTAACCTGCTCAAGCTTGCCGGCGTGGCGGAGAGTGGCGGACGCGGGAAAACCCTGGTCGCTGAGGGCAAGGTTACTGTGGATGGTCGGCCCGAGAGCCGCAAAACGGCGAAAATCCGCGTCGGCCAGGTAGTCGAATGTCTTGGGGTACGGATTGCCGTCGTGGGTCTGTAACTCGGGTTCGTGACGGTATAATATTCGCCATTCGAGCCACGTTGTAAATCTTGCTTAACATGTCGAACCCGTTTACTGCCTGTTGGACGAGCAAAGGAAACAACCTTTGTCTTGGCCAATGGGAAATCCACTACCTTGGGCGGCTTCTGACCCTTGATGCCGGACGGCGCGAGGAAGATATGGGCACCTTCGGCATATTCAGCTACATCTACCCCGACGACGAGGATTTTGCCGAAGGGCTGTTAGAGGACGACTGGATTCTTGAGCACGCCGGTTGGCTGGCCGATCTTTTTTCCGAGCACGACATCCCTGTCGATGCGGCACACATGCGCTGGTTCTATCAGGCTGCCAACCCCCATGACTGGCGGTGCGGCAGTTGCGGCGGGTGCCTCTAGAGCCTGTCAGCCCGGCTGAAGCGCGGTCTCGGTTGCGTCGTTTCCGGCGGTATGGCGCTCGATAAAGCTATCGAGAAAGCGGCGCAGAAAGCCTTCAGTCTGCGCGCTGTGAAAACGGTCGATTCCCTGCCCGCGGCTGTAGGCGATGACCGTCGGAAAACCTCTCGCCTGATGCCTACCGGCGATTCTCATGTTTTCGTCGGCATCGACTTTCGCCAGCACAAATTTGCCGTCGTATTCCTTGACCAGCCTTTCCAGCATCGGCCCCAGCACACGACACGGGCTGCACCATTCGGCGCCGATATCCAGCAACACCGGTACCTCGTGCGAACGGGCAACCACCCGCTCGTCAAAATCGGCTTCTTCTACGTCGTAAGAGAGATTCATCGTCTTGAGTAATTTGAATGAAGGACAAATAATAGTTTAAACAAGCTGTTCGCGTTTAGCCACTGCCCAAATGGGCAATGAGATAGCTCGTGAGATCAATGCGCCTGCTTGGCGGCGGGTCGTTTCGCCGTTGGCGGCAAATTGACCTCATCCATCAGTGCCCGAATTCGGTCGGCTACTTCCTGGGGTGGGGTGGCATAGGCGAACTTGCCGAGAAAGCTCCCGTCCGGCCCCAGCAGGTACATGCCCGCCGAGTGGTCCACCGTATATTGGTTTTTTCCCGCGCCGGGTTCCCAGTGCTTCTCGTACCTCACCTTGAAGTGGTCGGCTACGCGTCGTACCAGTTCCGGGGAGCCGGTGAGGCCGATGATGCGCGGGTGAAAATACGCGGTATAGCGGCTCAACACTTCGGGCGTATCCCGTTCCGGGTCCACGGTCACGAACAGGGGTTGCAGCTGTTCGGCACGGGTTCCCAGTTTTTCCATGATCAGCGACATTTCCGCCAGGGTGGTTGGGCAGATATCCGGGCAGAAGGTGTAACCGAAGGCGATGAGCTGAAAGCTGCCGAGAAAATCCTGATCGGAAATCGCCCGTCCTTTATGATCCATTAGCAGATAACGGGAAACAATCCCGATCTCCGGCTGATCATCCACGACGGGCGAAGGCGTCTCGGCCCGGGCGGGAGCCGCGAACAGCAGGGCTGAGGCTAGAATGGCAAGATACAATCGATTCATGGAGGTTACTTCGTCACAGAAGCAGGTACGGCAGCCTGCAGGCGCTGGGTTGCTTCATCGACTTGCCCGCTGAGAGTGGGGCCATCAGGGCAGGTCGTCCGCTCCTTCCTGCTCTGGTCGAGGAAGGCGTTGTTGGTGGCTTCCTCGAAGGCTGCCCCGTAGCGCCGCGACTTGGGTGCGTGCTGAATCATCGCGGTCTTGATGCGGGAGACGGCTTCTGCGTAGTCGCAGGCAAGCGCCTGACCGTTAATGCGGCCCAAATCCCGAACCTCAGTCAGCCCCGCATCGGTCGAGGAGTCGGCAGCGCGGGCGGAGAGCGCTAAGCTCAGGAAACACAGCAGAAGGGCAGAACGCTTCATATCACTTTTCCTTTTGAATATCAGGGATGCCAAAGTCGAGAATTATAGCAGTCTTGATGAAACCAGAAGGGCATAATCCAGTGCCGGTTTTGAAATCCCGGATTCCTGCCTGCAATTGTGCAGTGGATAAGCCTACTATACTTAATTTTTTACTTTCTGTAAGTGGCTATGATGGTCAGCGAAGCCGCTTAATTCGGTATTAAGGAGACACATGGTCCCTGCTCTGCGTACCCTGATTCTGGGTATTGTGGCCATTGGCCTGGTAGGCTGCGCCAGCCCGAGCCCGCGTTACCAATTCGCTTACCGTTACGAACCGCCAGCCGATAGCGCAGGACAGGCTTGCCTGGAAAAGTGCGGGCAGAAAATGGAAGCCTGTCAGCAGCGTTGCACGGCGGATTACCAGGCTTGCCTGGCAGGCATTGAGCCGTTGGTGGAAGGGCGTTACGGCGAGGCTCTCAAACGCTATGCGGCTGAATTGGACCGTTATCGCTGGGAGCTGGAGCGTTATCAGTGGTACCTGTCGCTGAGCTGGCCAGATTCCTTCTGGTATGGTCACGGTTTTTACTATCCCTGGCCTGGCCCATTCTATTTTCCGCCTGCTCCGCCCAAAAAGCCCAGCCGCGACGAGGAGTTCGACCGGCTAAGGAAGGAAAGATGCGAGATTGAATGCGGCTGTCAGCCCATCTATGACGCCTGCTTTCTGGCCTGCGGCGGCAAGCGGATTCCGGAGGTGAAGTGCATCGCAAATTGCCCTGAGGGGAAATAAGGGTTGGCTTTGTGTGGTTTGTAGGGCTTTGTGGCTGATGGCGGCATTTAAGAGCAAGCGGTTTTTGATGTCTTCAAAAAGTCGGTGAAATCGCCTACAGAATCGCATCGGCACATATGGCTCCCATCACCTTTTTGTCACACGCTGCCCCAGGAGTTCTTGAAAGCGGCTGAATCCGGACTATGCTGGAATAGACCCTGTGGCAGCATCTACCGGGTATGTGCCTGAATGAAAATCCCAACCAACTGTAAGCGCGAATGAACTTCGCGCCAGCCGGCTAAATCCGGTCCTATAGGAGGGGATTTCATTGCCGGTTTAATAACGACTTTTTGAGGAGCTTTCCATGAATCAAACCACACGTTTTTTCTTTACTGCAGTCTTGTCTGCGGTTCTTACGCTGGGCGCGGCAATGACGCCCGCCATCGCTGACGATGCCGACATGTGCCCTGGTATGGGCATGATGAGGGGAGGGATGATGGGCCCTGAAATGATGGATGGCATGATGGGATCAGGAATGATGGGTGGCATGGCAGGCCAGGGCATGATGGGCGGAATGATGGGTCGCGGCATGATGATGGGGCTGGATTTGACTGACGATCAACGTGCCAAGGTTGAAAAAATCAACTACGAGATTGCCAAAAAGCATATGGAGCTGATGGCCGTGATGCTGGAGGAGTCCCATAAGCTGCGGGAGGCGCTGGCGATGAAAACGCCCAATCCGGCCGCAGTGGGCAATGCAACAATCCGGATTCACGATCTCAAGCGGCAGATGAAGCAGTTGCATGTCGACACCCACAATCGCATCGAGGCGGTATTGACCAAGGAGCAACAGGAAATGTTCAGGCGCCACGGTCGGGGCGGCATGATGGGGCATTGAGGCTGTTCCCGGTTGATCCCCGTGGTGAATTAGCGCAGCACATTGCGCCGGATGCAGCTCATACTTCCGGCGGGATTCTCCTGCAAGGGGTTTCTCCGTCGGGTATTACGATCCCGTTTATTCGATTTCTACGCGTTCTCAATACCGCAGCAGACCACCTTGTTACGGCCTGCTTGCTTGGCAGCATAAAGCGCGGCATCGGCTTCTGCCAGAACGTCCTTGAGTTCACGCGTGACATCGGATGGGCAGTGCGAGATGCCGATGCTGATTGAGACGGAGAGGTTCCCGCATTCGGTGGCAAACGATGAGGAAGCGATGGTTTCCCGCAAGGATTCGGCCAGGTTCAGTGCGCCCCCGGTGTCGGTATCCGGGGCGATCACGCAGAATTCTTCGCCGCCGTAACGCCCCAGAACGTCGTGTCCGCGCAACCGTCCCGCAAGCCGACCGGCGACTTTGCGCAACACCTCGTCTCCGGCAGGGTGTCCGTGGGTATCGTTGATGAGTTTGAAGTTGTCCACGTCGATCATCAGCAACGCCAAGGGCGAACCGCTGCGCCGGGCCAGGGCATGTTCGGCGTGTTCCATCAGGGCGCGCCGGTTGGGAACCTGGGTGAGGCTGTCGGTCATCGCCAGGTGCATGATTTCCCGGTCCGTGCGTTCCTTGACCATGAGCACGAAACCGATCGAACCGAGCAGCGCGGTCGCCATGACGGCGATGAAGGAAATGATCTGAACCGGGTGAGGTGATGCGGCGTTCTGGGGTTGGGCGAATTCACTGTAGCCGGACAGGGCGACGACGGCCCGCAGTCCCAGTACCAGCACGATCATGGCGCAACCACCGAATAGTAGCCGCCAGGCCCGCCCGGCGCGGGTTTCCGTGTCGGACAGCAGGGTGCGGGCAATCAGCACCATCTGGAAGCTATAGATGAGGCTGCCCCAGATGAAGCGGTCGCGTATGTCGTCCACCAGAATGGCCGCCATCACCAGCGTCAGCGCGACCGGTGCAAGGTACTGCCAGCGCGGAGCCTGGCGTTGCTGGAATTCACAAATGGCAGCCAGTATCAGGGCATGCGAAGCGGCTTTGAATCCGTTGGCGACAATGATCGAGAAGACATCCGGAATGGTGCCGCGGGCCGCAATCAGCGTCCAGGTCAGGGTTTCCAGGAGCATCGCCGCCGCCCATTTGCCCATGCCGTCCCGTTTTCTGTCGCCGTTCCCGCCGGTGGCGGCGACGAACAGGCTCAGTACCATCAAGGCATTGGTCAGGATCAGCGAAAACAGCAGGGTGCGAGGGTCCAGGTTCATGTTCGCTCAGCGTGACTTGGCTAGCGCCTGCAACACTGCCTTGAGCAATTGCCAACAGCGTGCGACCGATTCTATTTCGACGCTTTCGCCGGGCGCGTGTGCGCCGCGAATATCGGGGCCGAAGGATATCATATCCAGATGCGGATGGCTGGCCGCGAGCAGGCCGCATTCCAATCCCGCGTGAATCACCTGCAATCCAGCGGACTGGCCGAATTGCGCGGTGTATACCTGCTGGCACAACGCGAGCAAGTTCGATGACGGGTTCGGCGTCCAGCCCGGATAGGCGCCGTCCTTCCAAGCGCGCAATCCAAATGATGCGGCATGCGCAACCAACTCGTCGGCTAGAGCATCGGCTCGTGCGTCGTGCAGCGAGCGCACCTTGAACGTCGCGCGGAACGCCCCCTGTTCAAGCGCAACCACGCCGAGATTGTCCGAGGTGTCGGTCACGCCGGGGAATTCGTCGCTCGTGCGTGCCACGCCGTTGGTGGCACTGTTGAGGAAATTGAGCAAGCGATCTCGCTCTGCGCATGAAATGGCAGAAAAAACTTCCGTTCGCCCTGAGCTCGTCGAAGGGTGAACGTCCACACCCGTCCATGGTTCGACAAGCTCACCACGAATGGCCTTAATGGATAGCGACACCTTCGCATCCACCTCAGCGAAGTGCTTCCGCCATGCCGCATTTTTCTGTTGCCTCCATGCTTCCAGTTGCGCCGCATCGGCAGCAGGTAGCGCAAACACTGCGACCGCTTCGCGCGGAATGGCATTGCGCGCCGTTCCGCCCTGCATGCCGATCAGACGCAAATCGAAGCGTTCGGCCAGCTCGCGCAGCGCCTCCGCCAGCAGCTTGATCGCATTGCCGCGCCCGAGATGGATGTCGATGCCGGAGTGGCCGCCGCGCAGCCCGGCCACTTCCAGCCGCATCAGTTCATAGCCCGGCGGCAAGTCTTCCTGTTCGCAATCGTGGCGCACCTCCACATCCACGCCGCCCGCGCAGCCCAGATAGAAATGCCCCCATTCCTCGGTGTCGAGGTTGATCAGCGTCTTGCCCTGCAAGGTGCCGGAGGTCAGACCGCGCGCGCCGTCCATGCCGGATTCCTCGTTCACGGTCAGCAGCACCTCCAGCGGCGGATGGATCAGCCCCGGCTCTTCCAGCGCGGCCAGTGCAAGCGCCACGCCGATGCCGTTGTCCGCGCCCAGCGTCGTGTTCTCCGCCACTACCCAGCCATCGCGCACAGTAGTGTTAATCGGGTCGCGCTCGAAATCATGCTGCGTGCCGGCATTGGCCTGGCACACCATGTCCAGATGGCCTTGCAGGATCACGCCGGGCATCGCCTCGCAGCCTGGGCTGGCGGGCTTTTTCAGGATCAGATTGCCCGCGTCATCGACCACAGCGGTGAGCCCGCGTGCTTGCGCCCAGGCGATCAAATGCTCGCGCAGCGCCGCCTCGTGCAGCGACGGTCGCGGTATCGCGCACAGCGTGGCGAAGTGTGCCCAGACGGAATGAGGTTGGATATTTTCGAGCGCGGATGGCATGTTAACGGTTGATTGGCTTGTATCGCGGCAGTGAGGTTTCGTAGGGTGCAATAAGCGCAGCGCATTGCACCGGATGTTTAGATATGGCTACATACGGCGCAATGCCCGTTGGTTATTGCCCTACGCGGGCTGACCCCGTTTGTTTACTATTTCACCGCCGCACCAGCACAAATAATCATGGCCGGCAGGCCGGCGTCCGCATGACCGGGCAAGGCAACTTCCTCTTGGGGTTGAGCCACGGTTTGACCGGTTCAGCTCTGAGCACGGCCAGTTCCGGCTCAAGCGCTACCATGCGGGCTAGGGCCTTGTTCTGCGCTTCGCAATCCTTGTCGTACATCGCCTTAATCCCGGCCAAATGATCGTCCAATGCGTCGGTAAAGGGGTACGTCCCGTGGATGTATTGCTGGACGGCCTCGATCGCTCTACGCGGGTACTCGTCCACATATCCGCGATGAATGGCGTACTGCGCTTGCTCTACTGAAAATACGGTTCCGGCGACGTCCCACTTATCGTCAATAGCCCTCCGCTTCAGCTCAATATATTCGCGCGCCAGTTGCTCTTTCGCGGAGTCCTTCGGGTCAATGCCTTGCAGGGGTTGGAGCCGGGCAATGTCCGGCAATATCGGACACGTTTGGAACTGCGCAAGCTTTGAGGTTACCTCGTCAGCGGTGAGCGCCGGGGCAGAACCCTTACCCGACTTGCTGCATTGCGCGAACGTAAATACCACCAAAACTACTGCGCCAAACGTAAGCGCGGTCGGCCAATCATTTTTCATCTGTGTACCTTCAATTATGCTCGGCGTGGCCACGCAGAGACCCGGGGCATTATGGACTAAACGGGACTAAACGGGGACAGACCACGTTTTATGGACTAAACGGGACTAAACGGGGACTAAACGGGGACAGACCACGTTTTGTTTTTACTGATCTCTTCATGCACCCACGAAGGATCAAGGTCGGCGCCATTCGACCAAGAGCAACTGCAAGAGCAACTGGGGACAGACCACGGTTTCTGCCCCCATTAAAGAGCAACTGGGGACAGACCACGGTTTCTGCCCCCATTAGATCACCGACTGATCGGCTTATACCGAATCCGCTTGGGCTTTGCCCCTTCTTCACCCAGCCGTTTCTTCTTGTCCGCTTCGTATTCCTGATAGTTGCCGTCGAAGAACGTCCACTTGGAATCGCCTTCGCAGGCGAGGATGTGGGTGGCGATGCGGTCGAGGAACCAGCGGTCGTGGGAGATGACCATGACGCAGCCGGCGAATTCGAGCAGGGCGTCTTCCAGCGCGCGCAGGGTTTCCACGTCGAGGTCGTTGGAGGGTTCGTCGAGCAGCAGCACGTTGCCGCCGGCGATCAGCGTCTGCGCCAAGTGCAGGCGGCCACGCTCACCACCGGAGAGCTGGCCGACGGTCTTGCCCTGATCGGAACCCTTGAAGTTGAAGCGGCCGATGTAGGCGCGCGCCGGGGTCTCGTATTTGCCGACGGTGAGGATGTCGTTGCCGCCTGAGATCGCGTTGAACACGGTCTTGTCGTTCTGCAGCGAGTCGCGCGCCTGATCGACGTGCGCGATCTTGACGGTGGTGCCGATCTTCACGGTGCCGCTATCCGGCTGTTCCTTGCCGGTGATCAGCTTGAACAGCGTGGATTTGCCCGCGCCGTTCGGGCCGATGATACCGACGATGGCGCCGGGCGGCACCTTGAAGCTGAGGTTGTCGATCAGCAGGCGGTCGCCGAAGGCTTTGCTGACGCCGTCGAACTCGATGACTTCGTTGCCGAGGCGTTCGCCGACCGGGATGAAGATTTCCTGCGTTTCGTTGCGCTGCTGGTGTTCCTGCGAATTGAGTTCTTCGAAGCGGGCGATGCGCGCCTTGGATTTCGCCTGGCGTCCCTTGGGATTTTGCCGCACCCATTCCAGTTCCTGCTTCATCGCTTTCATGTGCGCGTCGATCTGCTTGTTCTCGGTCTCCAGTCGCGCGCCCTTCTGCTCCAGCCAGCTCGAATAGTTGCCCTTCCACGGGATGCCGTGGCCGCGGTCGAGTTCCAGAATCCATTTGGCGGCGTTGTCGAGGAAGTAGCGGTCGTGGGTGACGGCCACCACGGTGCCGGGGAAGTGCACCAGGAACTGCTCCAGCCAGTCCACCGATTCCGCGTCGAGGTGGTTGGTCGGCTCGTCCAGCAACAGCATATCCGGCTTTTCCAGCAGCAGTTGGCACAGCGCTACGCGGCGCTTCTCGCCGCCGGAAAGGTGTTCAATCCTGGCGTCCCAGGGCGGCAGGCGCAGCGCGTCGGCGGCAACTTCCATCTGGTGCTCGGCATCGGTGCCCGAGGTGGCGATGATGGCTTCCAGCCGCCCCTGTTCCTCGGCCAGTTTGTCGAAGTCGGCATCCGGCTCGGCATAGGCGGCATAGATTTCCTCCAGCTTCTGCTTGGCCTGCATCACTTCGCCCAGGCCCGCTTCGACTTCCTCCCGCACGGTCTTGGCCGGGTCGAGCTGCGGCTCCTGCGGCAGGTAGCCGATGGAGATGTTGGGCTGGCGCTGCACCTCGCCGTCGTATTCCTTGTCCACGCCCGCCATGATGCGCAGCACGGTAGATTTGCCCGAGCCGTTCAGGCCGAGCAGGCCGATCTTGGCGCCGGGGAAGAAACTCAGCGAGATATCCTTGATGATTTGACGCTTGGGAGGGACGATCTTGCTCACGCGGAGCATGGACATTACGTATTGGGCCATGGCGTTAGTTAGGTGCTCGAGGAAATGCGTAGCTTAACCCAAGGCGGCGGGTTTTGGGAGCACGGAAATCAATGGCCGTTTTTTGGCTTATAATTCCCCCGCGACCTTGATCGCGCCTTCCATGACCGGGACTATCCTCTGATGAATTACCGCCACGGCTACCATGCCGGCAACTTTTGTGACGTATTCAAACATCTCATCCTGATGCTGCTGATCGAACATTTCAAGCAGAAGGAAAAGGGTTTTACCGTGCTTGACGCACACGCCGGCGATGGGTCCTACAGTCTGCGCGGTGAACTGGCCGCCAAGACGGGCGAGGCGGCAGAGGGGATTTTGCGCGTATTGGAATTTCCCAAGCCTTCGCCGGCGCTTGCCGACTTTCTCAACCTGGTGCGCCGCCTGGGTTTGCCGGACGCCGAGGGCAGGCTGACCAGCTATCCTGGCTCGCCGCGATTGGCGCGCGCGTTACTGCGGCCGCAGGACAAGCTGCTGCTGAGCGACATCCACCCGGATGCGCTGAGTTCGCTGGAGAGGTTGTTCCGCGATGACCGCCAGGTGCGCATCCAGCCGATCGATGCCGCGCTGGCGCTGAAGTCGCTGTTGCCGCCGGAAAGCCGGCGCGCCCTTGTGCTGCTCGATCCGCCGTACGAAGAGCCAGACGAGTTCCGCCGCCAGCTGGCAGCCCTGAAAGAAGCGCACAAACGCTTTCCCACCGGCACCTATGCCATCTGGTACCCGATCAAAAGCCCGGAACCGGTGCGCCACTTTCACCGTCAATTGGCTGCCAGCGGGATCAAGCGGATACTCACCACGGAGATCCACCTCGCTCCGCTCAACAACTTTCAACTCAACGGCAGCGGCATGACGATCATCAATCCGCCCTGGAAGCTCGACACGCAACTGGGCGAAGTGTTGCCGGAATTGCTGGCCGCGCTGGGCGCGGAAAAAAGCGGCAAAATCCGTCTGGAATGGACCGTGCCGGAATAACCCAATCCGCTAGTATCTGTAGGTTGGGGTGAGCATGCGAACCCCAACACCCCCAAAGTGATAGAGAGCCATGAGCCGCTACACACGCGCATTTACGCCAGGCGGGACGTTCTTCTTTACGGTCAACCTGGCCGAGAGATCGAAAACCCTGCTTACCGACCACATCGACAAGCTGCGCGAAAACCTGCGGCATGTCCGCGATCGGCATCTATTCCATATCGACGCCATCGTGGTTCTGCCCGACCACCTCCATACCATCTGGACATTGCCGCCAGGCGATGCAGATTACCCCACCCGCTGGACATTGATCAAAGCCGGGTTCTCTCGCGGCCTGCCCAAGAACGAGCGCATCGGTTCGAGCAGAATCGCCAAGGGCGAACGGGGCATCTGGCAACGGCGATATTGGGAACACCAAATCCGCGACAAAACCGATTACGCCCGGCATATCGATTACATCCATTACAACCCGGTCAAACACGGCTACGCGGAAACACCCCTCGATTGGCCGCATTCATCGATACATCGATATATTCGGGATAGGATTCTTCCAGCGGATTGGGGCGCGAATTACGCCGAGGCGGAAATGGCAGGGTGGGGGGAATTATGAGGGGTTTGTTGGGGTTCGCGGGCTCACCCCAACCTACCGGGCTTGGATTGTCAATCACGGCGGGATACGGCTGCGCCTAACCCGCCCTACATTTTGTTCGCCTCATTCTCCAGCACCTGTAAAAACTCATCACCGTATTTCGCCAGCTTGGCTTGGCCCACGCCGCTGATTTCGCCCATTTCCCTTAGGCTGCCGGGGCGGCGGTTGAGGATTTCCAGCAGGGTGCTGTCGTGGAAGATCACATAGGGCGGCACGCCCTGCTCGCGGGCGAGTTCAGTGCGTTTGGCCTTGAGTGCCTGCCACAGCGGGTCTTCGTTGGCACCGGCGAAAGCTTCGCGGGCGCGGGCGCCGCGCTCGGCCTTGCTGGTTCGGCTCTTCTTGGCGGGTTCGGCATCGCGCCGCAGCCAGACTTCCTGCTCGCCGCGCAATACCGGGCGGGATTCCTCGGTCAGGCGCAGGCCGCCGTAGGCTTCGATGTCCACGTTGAGCAGACCGGCGGCGACCAGTTGGCGGTAGACGCTGCTCCACTGGGCTTGGGCGAGTGCTTGCCCGATGCCGAAGGTGGTGAGCTGGTGGTGGCGGAATTTCTCGACTTGGGGTGTGGTTTTGCCCAGCAGGACGTCGATCAGGTGGCCGACGCCGAAACGCTGGCCCGTGCGGTAGACGCAGGATAGCGCCATCTGCGCGGGCTGGGTGGCGTCCCAGGAGTCGACGGGTTCGAGGCAGTTATCGCACTGGCCGCAGTCGCCGGGGTGCTCCTCGCCGAAGTAGCGCAGGATGGTCTGGTGGCGGCAGGCGGTGGCTTCGCAGAAGCCGAGCAGGGCGTCGAGCTTCTGCAGTTCGACCCGTTTGCGCTCGGCGGGGGCGTCGCCGGAATTGAGCATCTGGCGCATCGAGACCACATCGCCCAAGCCGTAGGTCATCCAGGCGTCCGCAGGCAGGCCGTCGCGGCCGGCTCGGCCGGTTTCCTGGTAATAGCCTTCCATGCTCTTGGGCAGGTCGAGATGGGCGACGAAGCGCACGTTGGGTTTGTCGATGCCCATGCCGAAAGCCACCGTGGCGACCATGATCACGCCTTCCTCGCGCAGGAAGCGGCGCTGGTTGGCGTTGCGCGTGGCGGCGTCGAGGCCGGCGTGGTAGGGCAGGGCGTCCCAGCCTTTTTCCTTGAGCCAGGCGGCGGTTTCCTCGACTTTCTTGCGCGACAGGCAATAAACGATGCCGGCATCGTTGGCGTGTTCGGCTTCCAGAAATGCCTGCAACTGGTTCCGCGCGTTGGCTTTCAGCGTCACCCGGTAGCGGATGTTCGGGCGGTCGAAGCTGGAGACGAACTGGCGTGCCTGTTCCAGTGTCAGGCGCTCGACGATCTCACGCCGGGTCGGGGCATCCGCCGTGGCCGTGAGCGCGATGCGCGGCACCGCCGGAAAACGTTCGTGCAGTACCGTCAATTCCCGGTACTCGGGGCGGAAGTCGTGGCCCCACTGCGACACGCAGTGTGCCTCGTCGATGGCGAACAGCGCCAATCCCGGGCCGGCCTGAACTTGCTCCAGCGCACTCAGGAAATTCGCCATCAGCAGGCGCTCCGGGGCCACATAAAGGATATCCAGGTCGCCGCGCATCAGGCGGCCAAACACGTCTCGGGCGGCATCGGCGTTCAGGCTGGAGTTGAGGAAGGCGGCCTTCACGCCGAGTTGCTTGAGGGCGTCCACCTGGTCCTGCATCAGCGCGATCAGCGGCGACACCACGATGCCGACGCCGTGCCGCAACAGCGCGGGGAGCTGGTAGCACAGGGATTTCCCGCCACCGGTCGGCATCAGTACCAGTGCGTCGCCACCGGCTGTGACATGCTCGACGATGGCCTGTTGTTCGTCGCGGAAGGCCGAGTAGCCGAAAACGTCGTGGAGGATTTGCTGGGCAGAAGGGGAGGGCATGGGCGGGCGAGCGGATAAAATGCCATTTTACCCTGTCATGGCCTTCCCGGGTTATGCAATAGTCCGGGTCGACTCTGATGATGGGGCGCAGTTGTGCTGTTGTTTCTGTTAAACTAACTAATATCAGATCAGTGAGTCCGGCTACCAGGCCCGGCTTCATTTCCTTTCTTAATCACGAATACCAGCTTAAAGGGTGATAACTTGGCAAAACCTAATTTTCAATATGAAAAGCGTCAAAAAGAGCTGGAAAAGAAAAGAAAAAAAGAAGAAAAAACACAGCAGAAACTGAACAAAACCCAGCCCCAGGAAAATCCGGATCAGTCGCCGGAAGAGGGTAGCGCCAATCCGCCTCCGGCTGAGTAAAGGACATCTCTAAAGGGTTATGGTTTTCCCTCGGTCATCTTCACAAAGATGGCCGAGTCCCCCAAGACGGGTACGGCTACTTCCCAGTCCATTTTCTTGATGTAATCGGCCAGCGCCTGGGCGGCGTTCGGTTCGCCGTGAACCACGAAGGTTTGGGCGGGCGGGCGCTTGAACTGTTTGAGCCAGTGCAGCAAGGCGGCTTGGTCGGCATGGGCCGAGAACCCGCCGATCGTATAAATTTCCGCGCGCACGGGAATGTCCTTGCCGTAAATGCGCGCCGTTTTTGCCCCATCCACCAGCCGTCTTCCTAGCGTGCCCTGGGCCTGGAAGCCGGTGATCAGGATCGTGTTCTGCCTTTTTCCCAAATTATTGATCAGGTGAAACTTGATGCGTCCGGCATCGCACATGCCGCTTGCGGAAATAATGATCGCACCGGAATGGATGTCGTTCAGCGCAATGGATTCTTCCGCGCTGCCGGTAAAAGTGATCTTTAGCGGAGTGTGGTTTTTTGCCTGCCAGGCGGTAAGGTTCCTCGCCTCCTCGTCGAACATTTCCATGTGTCGCATGGTGATATCCGTGGCTTTGGTCGCCATCGGCGAATCAACATAGACAGTCAGATTCTTGAATCGCCCCTGGCGTGTGAGTTCATGAAGAAAATAGATGATTTCCTGCGTACGTCCCACTGCGAAGGCGGGAATGATGACATTGCCTTTTTTCCGGTACAGCGTGTCATTGATGGCATGTACGAATTCTTCGGTGGTCGATGGCAGGTCTTTGTGCAGCCGGTCGCCGTAGGTGGATTCGACGAACAGGATATCGGTTTCTTCGATTATGGTGGGGTCGCGCAGGATAGGCTGGCCGGGTTGGCCCAGATCACCCGAGAAGACCAGCTTGGTCTGTTTGTCTCCACTCTTGACCCAGACTTCGATTATGGACGATCCCAGAATATGACCGGCGTCCCGAAAGCAGCAGTGTACGGATGGGTGCGGGGAGATCTGTGTGTCGTAGGAAATTGGCGTCAATCTGCCCAGGCAGATTTCCGCTTCGGCCATGGAGTACAGCGGAGTAGCTGCTGCGCTGAGTTTGCGCTTCTCTCTTGGTTTTTCCTCCCGCCGGCGGTTTTCCCTGCTGGCTTCGATTTCCTGAATGTGGGCGGAATCCGGCAGCATGACGCCAAGCAGGTCGGCGGTGGCGGTCGTGGTGTAAATCGGACCGTCAAAACCCGCAGCGACCAGCTTGGGCAGCAGGCCGCTGTGGTCGATGTGGGCGTGAGTCAGCAAGACAAAAGCGATATCCCGGGGAAGGAACTTGAAGGCTTGCGCATTCAGCTTGTCGGCCTCGCGGCCGCCCTGGAACATGCCGCAATCCACCAGGAATTTGACCTCCCCGGTTTCGATCAGGTAGCAGGAGCCGGTGACCTGTTGGGCGGCGCCGAGGAAGGAAATTTTCACTTGTGACCTCCGGGTATGTCTGCTCTAGACCGGGTAAGGCAGGGGCAGGAAATGCAGGGCCGGACCCTCCGGGGTTTTAAAGCGCACCGCGCCGGCATCCACGCTGCCGGTGGGGATCACCGCCAGCAGGTCGTAGCCGCCATCGGGGGCGGGCTGGGCATTCACCACCATGCCCGCCGTCGGTTCTGCGCCGAACAGCTCGTCTCCTGGCTGGGGTGCGCTGTCCGAGCCGAGATGGGCGAGATACAAACGGCGTTTGACCTTGCCGAGGTATTGTGTGCGCGCCACGATCTCCTGGCCGGTGTAGCATCCCTTGTTGAAGCTGACGCCGCCGATGGCTTCGAAATTCGCCATTTGCGGTGTGAACTGCTCCTGGGTCTGGGGCAGGATGACGGGGATACCTGCGTGGATTTCCAGCCATTCCCAGCAGGCGCTGCCGGCGGGAGTGGACTGACTGCTCAATTCCTCCCACAGGGCAGGCCCTTGCTCAAGGGGTGCAACGATCTCGAAGCGCGCTGCGCCGAGCCGGATGATCGTTCCCTTGTCGTGGCGGACGACGCCCAGCAGGTCAGGCGGCAATGCGCCGATAGCTGCTTGCAACAAGGCTTCGGCACCCATGCCGGCCACGCCGAGGCGCACCGATTCATCGCCGGCGTCGCGCACCTTGACCTTGGAGCGCAGCACGTACATCGTCAGCCGCTTCTGGATGCCGGCTTGCAGAGTGGCGGGCAGTTGCAGAAAATAACCGCCAGCGTCCCGCCATAGCAGGAAGCTCGCCAGCATCCGGCCTTTGGGCGTGCACAGGCTGTTGTACTGCGCGCGGTCGGTGGCCAGCCTGACATCGTTGGTGGTCTGGCCCTGCAGAAAGGTCTGGCTGTCCTCGCCATTGATGCCGATCACGCCGCGATGGGAGAGGTCGGTGAGAATGGTACCGGACTGTGCAGCCAGCAATTCTTTTTCCGGATTGCCGAAATGAATGGCATGATCGTCTGCTAGGGTAGCGCCCGCTTTAACGAGATGGTCTTTCCAGGTGGGATTCATAATTCTGACGGAGTTGAAAGTGATGATGGTTAACATAAGGCCAATTAGCCATTTTTACAAGGGTTTCGGGCGGGGATGCTGACGATCGCGGTCGGGCCGTCCCGGCGGTTGGCGGGTTCGCTCGCGGGTATGCATGGTTTTGCCGCCGCCCTGTTTTGGCTGGCGCCACTGCCGCACTGGCTCGCCGTCTTGCTGATGGCGGTGCTTCTCGGCAGCGCCTGGCATACTCTGCGGCGCGATGGTTTCCGCACGCTGCAGCATTCGCTGATTGCATTGCGGCTCGATGCCGATTGCCGTTGCGAATTCCAGACCCGCACCGGGGCATGGCACGAAGCTACCCTGCTCGGCAGCAGCTTCGTTGCCCCTTATTTGACCGTGCTGAATTTGAAACCGGCGGGGGGCCGCTTGGTGAAGCATCTGGTGATTCTTCCGGATGCCGTCAATGGGGAAGATTTCAGGCGGCTGCGGGTGTGGCTGAAATGGCGATGCTCGAAGATGGATTAATCGCAAAAAACATGATTATCCACGGATGAACACAGATTACACAGATAAAACAAACGGTTGAACCTAAGGAAGCGCTGATTAAATGAGAATCGTCATTCCGGCGAAAGCCGGAATCTAGAAAATTCAAAGCACTGGACACCGGCTTTCGCCGGTGCGACGAATAAATCAGTGGTTCCTAAGTCGTTGGCTACCCGAAAGGTAAACCACGCACTTTAATGCAACCTATTGATAATCCGTGTACATCCGTGATAATCCGTGGATAAACTTTTTCTGGTTAATCGCTATTTGCCGCCCGGCACCAGCACCGTGTTTTTTGCTTCGGCCAACTGCTCCGGATAATCCCGGCTGTAATGCAGGCCGCGGCTTTCGTGGCGCAGCATGGCGCATTGCACGATCAGGTCGGCGGTGAGCACCAGGTTGCGCAACTCGATCAGGTCGTTGCTGACGCGGAAGTTCTGGTAATACTCGTTGATTTCCTCGGTGAGCAGGCGGATGCGGTGCTGTGCCCGCTCCAGGCGCTTGTTGGTGCGCACGATGCCGACGTAATCCCACATGAAGCGGCGCAGCTCGTCCCAGTTGTGGGAAATGACGATTTCCTCGTCGGCGTCGGTGACGCGGCTTTCATCCCATTCCGGCAGGGCTGCGGGCGGTGTTTGCGGCTGCTTGAGGATGTCCTTCGCGGCGGCCTGGGCGTATACCATGCATTCCAGCAGCGAGTTGCTGGCCAGTCGGTTGGCGCCGTGCAGTCCGGTGCAGGCGACCTCGCCAATGGCATACAGGTTGGGAATATCGGTGCGCGCCGAGCGGTCGGTGACGATGCCGCCGCAACTGTAGTGTGCCGCCGGTACCACGGGAATGGGCTGGCGCGTGATGTCGATGCCCAGTTCCAGGCAGCGTTCGTAGATGTTGGGGAAATGCTCCTTGAGGAAAGCCGCCGGTTTGTGCGAAATGTCGAGATAAACACAGTCCAGACCGCGTTTTTTCATTTCGAAGTCGATCGCGCGTGCCACCACGTCGCGCGGAGCCAGTTCGGCGCGAGGGTCGTGCTCCGGCATGAAGCGGGTGCCGTCGCGCAATACCAGGATGCCGCCTTCGCCGCGCACCGCTTCGGTGATCAGGAATGATTTGGCGTGGGGGTGATACAAACAGGTGGGATGGAACTGGACGAATTCCATGTTCGACACCCTGCATCCGGCGCGCCAGCCCATCGCGACGCCGTCACCGGTGGCAACGTCGGGATTGGTGGTGTAAAGATAGACCTTGCCGGCCCCGCCGCTGGCTAGCACGATATGCCGGGCGGCAAAGGTTCTGACCTTGCTGCTGTTTTTGTCGAGAACATACACCCCGTGACAAGCATTATTCTCAAGCCCGAGCTTGCCACCGGTGATCAGGTCGATGGCGATGTGGTTTTCCAGCAAGGTGATGTTGGCATGGTTTTTGACCTTTCCCGCCAGGGTGACCTGTATCGCATGGCCGGTTGCATCGGCGGCGTGGATGATGCGGCGGTGGCTGTGGCCGCCTTCCCTAGTCAGATGGTAGCCGGTGCTGTTGTCGGCATCCCGGGTAAAGGGCACGCCTTGCTCGATCAGCCATTCGATCGCGGCCCGGCTGTTTTCCACCACGAAGCGGGTGGCTTGTTCGTCGCACAGCCCTGCGCCGGCGATCAGGGTATCTCTGATGTGCGCCTCGATCGAGTCATCGCCCGCCAGCACGGCGGCGATGCCGCCCTGCGCCCAGTCGCTGGCGCCATCCAGCACCCCACGCTTGGTGACGATCGCCACTCGCCGGCTCTCGGCGAGGTTCAGTGCCAGCGTCATGCCGGCCAGCCCGCTGCCGATGATGATCACGTCAAAATGCGACATGTGCGTTGTTCCTTTGACTTTAAAATGCCTGGGTGGAAATGATAGCACGCAACGTGGGCGCGAGGCAGGGCGACCTTTTCGCGGAATCGGACTGTCAATAACCCTGTCGGGATATGAACTATTCCGCGACGAGGAGGTCTTTGTGAAGAGGGCTGCGTTCCCTGAAATGGATGTGGGCGCTATACTGAGACCATTAGGTGGCATGGAAAGTCTATGCCATCAATAGGGACAAGGATAATGGCGCTGAAATTCAGGGAAGGCCCTCATGGGTGATCGTGAGATTGACCAGCAACTGGTCGAGCGAGCGCAGCACGGCGACAAGCACGCTTTCGAGCTGCTTGTGGCGAAGTATCAGCGCAAGCTGGGGCGTTTGCTGTCGCGCTTCATCCGTAACCCGACCGAAGTTGAAGACGTGGTTCAGGAAGCGTTCATCAAGGCGTACCGCGCACTGCCTTCGTTCCGGGGTGAAAGCGCTTTTTATACCTGGCTGTATCGGATCGGAATCAATGCCGCCAAGAATTATCTGGTGTCTGAAGGCAGACGACCGCCGACGACGACGGAGTTCGACAGCGAAGAGGCCGAAGGTTTCGAAGACGCCGAACAGCTTCGCAATATCAATACGCCTGAAAATGAACTGATGAGCAAGCAGGTTGCCGAAACCGTGAACAAGGCAATGGATAGCCTGCCCGAGGAACTTAAAATCGCGATCACGCTGCGTGAAATCGAGGGTCTGAGTTATGAGGAAATTGCGACCATGATGAATTGCCCGATTGGTACGGTGCGGTCGAGGATTTTCCGTGCTCGCGAAACGATCGCCGAGAAGTTACGACCTATGCTGGGAACTGATAAAGATACGAGGTGGTAAACATGATGGAGAGTCGAATATCTGCGCTGACAGATGGTGAACTGGATCATGAAGAGGCAAATGCAATCCTGCTCTCTGCCAGAGAGCAGCCGGAATTGCAGCAGAAGTGGAATATGTATCACTTGATCGGCGATTCCTTAAGACAAACCGCTCCACTTTCACCCGATTTCAACGCACGATTCGCCGGGCAGTTGGCAAAAGAGCCGACGGTTCTGGCTCCCCGGCGACTCCTTCTGCACCTGCGCCCCTTGATTGCACTATCTGCCGCGGCGTCGGTCGCGGCGGTTTCCCTGGTGGCGTGGGTGGTGCTGCAATTCAATCCTGAGAGTGGCTTGAGTGCGGCAACCAATACCGTTGTTGCGGAGGCAAGCACGGCGAGTGTCTCGTCCGAGATAAACGTCAATAGTTATCTTGCGGCACACCAGGAATATTCACCTGCCGTCCAGCTGCCCCGGCACTATCAGCGCGCGTCTCTCGAAAAATCACGGGATGGAGGTCGATGAGAGCACTATTTCTCGCGGTAGCCGCGCTGGTGGGGTTGCATGGTGTGTCGCAGGCGGCGGATGTGGCGCAGCAGACAGATGCGCTGGGCTGGTTGAAAAAATCTGCCGCTGCGGCGCACCAGCTCAATTACAGCGGTACCTACGTCTATCAGTACGGCGACTATCTTGAAACCAGCAAAATCACCCATATCAAGGATGAAAGCGGCGAGCACGAAAAGCTCGAGGCGCTGGATGGTTCTCCCCGGGAGGTGATCCGCAATAATGAAGAGGTGCTGTGCTTCGAACCGGACAACAGTGCTTCCGTCGTGGTGGAGAAAAGGAAGGTCGAAAAGTCCTTCCCTGCGCTGCTGCCCACGCAGCTTGACGGTATCGCCGAGAATTACCGGGCTCGGTTCGCCGAGCCCGACCGCATGGCAGGCCATGCTTGCAAGGTGATTGTCCTCGAGCCCAGGGATCAGTACCGTTACCGGCACAAGCTCTGGATCGACCAGGCCACGGGCTTGCTGCTGAAAGCCGGTATGCTCAACGATAGGAACGAGGTGATCGGCCAGTTTGCCTTCACCCAGGTCGAGATCGGTGGTCAGATAGACAAGGAATCCCTCAAGCCGAAAATTGCCGGCAAAAAGGTGCGGGTGTCCAATGATCCGGCAACCGCGACGGAACTGCAGCAAAGCGATTTGAGCTGGGCTGTGAAGCAGCTCCCGCCCGGCTTTGCCCTGGTGACGGTGATGAAACGCATGATTCCGGGAAAAGGCGTGCCGGTGAATCACCTGGTGTTTTCTGATGGCCTGGCGACGGTTTCTGTTTTCATCGAGCCTGTCGCGACCGTGACAAAACCCATGCAAAGCGTGGTTCGCCAGGGTGCGATCCATGTTTATTCGCGCACCGTGGCTGACCACCGGATCACGGTGTTAGGCGAGGTGCCAGCCATTACCGTGATGCAGATCGCGAATTCCGTCAGCAAAAATTAGGTGTATTCCATGATAGAAACTGAAGCGGTCGTCGTGAAAATAGAGCATGCCGTTGCCTACGTTCAGGCGGAGCGGAAGTCGAGCTGCAGCGGTTGCAGCGAAAGCAGCTGCGGCACTTCGGTATTGGCAAACTTTTTTGGACAAAGGACGCCGCTTTATCGCGCCAGCAACGAAGTTGGCGCAAAGGTCGGCGATCGGGTTGTGGTCGGCATGGATGAGTCGGCCCTGTTCAAGGGGACGCTGCTGCTTTACCTGTTTCCCCTGCTGTTATTGTTTGTCGGGGCGGTAGCGGGGAGCGCGCTGGCGGTTAGCGCGGAGGTTAAGGACGGGTATTCCGTAGCGGGCGCCTTCATCGGGCTGGTGGCGGGTTTTCTCGGATTGAAGCTTCTTTCGTCGAAGATGGTTATGGGCAGACAATTCCAACCGGTCATCCTGAGCCGGATGGTTGATATGCCGGTACGGGTGGTCAGTTTTGAGGGTGGCTTGAAGAAGTGAGGTTTTTATTTAGGACTTAACTTGGTTGAGGTGGCTAGAAAATGAAGAAGTTGCTGTGCACTTTTTTTCTGATTTCTTTTTCAACGTTTTCCTATGCCAAGGACCTGCCGGATTTCACCGAGTTGGTTGAAAAGCAGGGCCCGGCAGTAGTGAATGTCAGCATCACCCAGACCGTCAGCCAGGAGGAAATGCTTCCTCAAATCCCCAATCTTCCCGAGGGCGACCCTTTCTTCGATTTCTTTCACCGCTTTCGTCCGCCCCACGGCGGTATTCCGCATGAGTTCGAGTCGAAGGCCATGGGTTCGGGTTTTATTATCAGTGCTGACGGCTACATACTCACCAATGCGCATGTGGTGGACGCTGCCGATGAAGTGACCGTGCGCCTGACCGACAAACGTGAATTCAAGGCCAAGGTGATCGGCACAGACCGCAGGACGGACGTGGCGCTGATTAAAATAGAGACGGCTGGGCTACCCAGAGTGGTCATCGGTAATCCTAATCTGCTTAAGGTCGGTGAATGGGTGGCTGCGATCGGTTCGCCTTTCGGTTTCGAGAACAGCGTGACTGCGGGCATCGTCAGTGCCAAGGGGCGCTCCCTGCCGCAGGAAAACTACGTGCCCTTCATCCAGACCGATGCGGCGATCAATCCGGGTAATTCGGGCGGGCCGTTGTTCAACCTCAGGGGCGAGGTGGTCGGTATCAACTCCCAGATATACAGTCGCACCGGCGGCTATATGGGAGTGGCCTTTGCCATTCCGATCGACGTCGCGATGGACGTTGCCGACCAGTTGCGTATTCACGGCAAGATCAGCCGCGGCTGGCTCGGTGTGATGATTCAGGAAGTCACCAGGGAATTGGCCGAGTCATTCGGGTTGAAGAAACCGGAGGGGGCCCTGATCGCGGGCGTGGAGAAGGGTGGTCCGGCGGATAAGGGTGGTCTGGAGCCGAGCGATGTGGTGCTGAAGTTTGACGGCAAGCCGGTGAGCAACGCCAGCGAGTTGCCGCTCCTGGTCGGTGCGACCAAGCCTGGAAAACAGGTGGCGGTCCAGGTATGGCGCAAAGGTTCAGCCAAGAATTTGGTCCTGACCGTGGGAGAAACGCCGGACGAGAAAGTGGCGCAGCGTCCTGGCAAGATGGAAAGCGCTGCTGGCAGGCTGGGCTTGGGTTTGAATGACCTCTCCGAGGCGCAGAAAAGAGAGATGCAGATTCCGTACGGAGTGCTGGTGGTGGAAGCTCAAGCATCGGCTGCACGAGCGGGAATCCGACGCGGTGACGTGATTACGGCGGTCAACAATAGGGACGTGAAAAGTGTCGAGCAGTTCAACCAGATTCTTGCCGGTTACAAGGCAGGGCAGAACATTGCGCTACTGGTGCGTCGCGGGGAGCGCGCACTGTTCATCGCATTCAAGATACGATGAACAGTGGAATTTTGTTGACAGTCTACGGGCGCGAAGACTGCCACCTGTGCCACGACATGATTGCGGCGCTAGAGGCGTTTCAGCCGGAATACCGGTTTGCGCTGGAAGTTGTCGATGTGGACGAAGACGAAATCCTGGAACGGCAATACGGTCATTTAGTGCCTGTGTTGGCAGGCAACGGCGAGAAAATCTGTCATTACCATCTCGATCCGGTCGCGCTTGCTGCTTATTTCGGCAAAATCCGGTAAAATCCGTCTTTCCCAAAAAAGAAAGGGCACCGCAAAGTGCCCTTTTTTACTGACACAAACTATGAACCTAGAAACCTCAGTTGACCGCTCGACTGGATATTTAACAGCGTGATCCCAATAAACTTTTTCATGATTTACCGTTTCACCCGGCTGGTGGGTCCGCTACGGGGTGGATTGCACGGTTTTTGCAGCGCATGGCGGCGTTGCAACTCCTTGGAATGGAACGACCATTCCGCGTCGTTGCGCCTTGCCCTGCACCACAAAAACCGCACACTCCACCCCGTCCAACTGAGGTTTCTAGGTTGAAGCACATCCGCAATTTTTCCATTATCGCTCATATCGACCACGGCAAATCCACCCTGGCCGACCGTATCATCCATCTATGTGGCGGCCTTTCTGATCGAGAGATGGAGGCGCAAGTACTGGATTCGATGGACATCGAGCGCGAGCGCGGCATCACCATCAAGGCACAGACCGCTGCGCTAACGTACAAGGCCCTCGATGGGCAGGTTTACCAGTTCAACTTGATCGACACCCCCGGCCACGTTGATTTCTCCTATGAAGTCAGTCGCTCGCTCTCTGCTTGTGAGGGGGCGCTGCTGGTGGTGGACGCTTCGCAGGGCGTGGAGGCGCAGAGCGTGGCGAACTGCTATACCGCCATTGAGCAGGGGGTAGAGGTCGTAGCGGTACTCAACAAGATCGATCTGCCCAGCGCCGAGCCTGAACGGGTGATCAAGGAAATTGAGGACATCATCGGCATTGATGCCAGTCACGCGGTTCTCTGCTCGGCCAAGACCGGTCTGGGCGTGCAGGACGTGCTGGAGGCAGTCATCGCCCGCATACCGGCACCCAGGGGCAACCCGGATGGCCCCTTGAAAGCGTTGATCATCGACTCCTGGTTCGATAACTATGTCGGTGTGGTGATGTTGGTGCGCGTGGTGGACGGCGTACTGAAACCCAAGGATAAAATCCTGCTGATGGCCGGCGGCACGGAACACCTGTGCGAACAGGTCGGTGTGTTCACCCCTAAATCACAGCCCCGGACACAACTGGCGGCGGGCGAGGTGGGTTTTGTCATCGCCGGCATCAAGGAACTCAAGGCGGCCAAGGTCGGCGATACCGTGACCCTGGCCGGGAAGCGCGCCAGCGAGGCGCTGCCGGGTTTCAAGGAAATCAAGCCGCAGGTTTTTGCCGGGCTGTATCCGGTGGAATCTCATGAGTACGAAGCCCTGCGTGATGCGCTGGAAAAACTCAAGCTCAATGATGCCTCGCTACACTATGAGCCGGAAGTCTCCCAGGCGCTGGGCTTCGGATTCCGCTGCGGTTTCCTCGGACTGCTGCACATGGAGATCGTGCAGGAGCGATTGGAGCGCGAATACGATATGGACCTCATCACCACCGCGCCGACGGTGGTGTACGAGGTGGTGATGCGCGGCGGCGAGGTGCTGGAAATCGAGAACCCCGCCAAGCTGCCTGAGCTATCCAAGATAGAGGAAATCCGCGAGCCGATCATCACCACCACCATTCTGGCGCCGCAGGATTATGTTGGCGCAGTGATGACGCTGTGCAACCAGAAACGCGGCGTGCAGAAGAACATGCAGTACATGGGGCGGCAGGTGATGCTGACTTACGAGATGCCGATGAATGAAGTGGTGATGGACTTCTTCGACAAGTTGAAATCGGTATCGCGCGGCTATGCCTCAATGGATTACGAGTTCCTGGAATTCCGTACTTCCGATCTGGTGAAAGTGGATATTCTGATCAACGGCGACAAGGTGGATGCCCTGTCGGTGATCGTTCATCGAGCTAACAGCCAGTACCGCGGCCGCGAAGTGGCGGCCAAGATGCGCGAGCTGATTCCGCGCCAGATGTTCGACGTAGCGATCCAGGCGGCTATCGGTGCTCAAATCATCGCGCGCGAAAACGTCAAGGCACTGCGCAAGAACGTTCTGGCGAAATGCTACGGCGGCGACATCAGCCGCAAGCGCAAGTTGCTGGAAAAGCAGAAGGCGGGCAAGAAGCGCATGAAACAGGTCGGCAATGTGGAAATTCCGCAGGAAGCCTTTTTGGCAATTTTGCAGGTGGACAATAAATAGTGATGAGTCATGGGTAATGAGTGATGGAAGGTGGTTTTGCCTCACCCATTACTCATTACCCATCACCAAAAAGGGTATCGAATGAATTTTCCGTTAATCATGTTGATCGCGCTGGTCGTTACTGGAGTCATCTGGCTATTCGAGATTTACGCTCTTAAGCCGCGTCGCGCGGCGGGTGCCAAAGAGCCGCTGCTGGTCGAATACTCCAAGAGCTTTTTCCCGGTCATCCTGGTGGTCTTCCTCCTGCGCTCTTTCCTGGTCGAGCCGTTCAAGATTCCGTCCGGTTCGATGATGCCGACGCTGCTGGTGGGCGACTTTATCCTGGTGAACAAATACGCTTATGGCATCCGTTTGCCGGTGGCCAACCAGAAGATCCTCGAGATCAACCAGCCGAAGAACGGCGACGTGATGGTTTTCCGTTACCCGGAAGATCCCTCGCTGGATTATATCAAGCGTGTGGTCGGCGTACCGGGGGATAAAATCAGCTATCGTAACAAGCAACTCTCCATCAACGGCAAGCCGCTTAAAATCGAAAGTCTGGGCGGCTACAGCTACGTCAAAAGCGGCCTGAATTTCGTGAACGCCAACCTGTACCGCGAACAACTGGGGGCGCACAACCACCAGACGCTGGCTCAGCCTGATGCGCCTACTGTCCGCTTGGGCGACGTGCGGCAGTTTTCCAACCGCGAAAATTGCGCTTACAATGATGAGGGCTTTACCTGTACGGTGCCGCAAGGCCACTACTTCATGATGGGCGACAACCGTGACGATAGCAACGACAGCCGCTACTGGGGTTTTGTCCCGGACCGCAACATTGTCGGCAAGGCTTTCATGATCTGGTGGAACTTCGACGATCTCAAGCGTATCGGGAAATCAATTGATTAAGGAGGGAGGCATGAAAAAGCAACAGGGCGCCACGGTGGTGGGAATGCTGTTTATTGCGGGTCTGGTGGGGTCAGGGTTAATCCTGGCGGCAAAGCTGGTGCCTGCCTATATTGAATTCATGTCGGTGAAAAAGATCCTCAACAGCATGGCGACCAGCGGCGACCTAAAGACTATGTCTCCCAAGGAAATACAGAATTCCTTCTTCAAGCGCGCCGACGTCGATGACGTCAAAAACGTCAAGCCGGAAGACCTGACCGTTAGCCGTGAAGGGAATCAATCGGTAGTGACCGTGGAATATTCCGTCAAGGTGCCGGTCGTGGCCAACATCAGCGCCTACATGGACTTCACGGCCTCATCCTCCGCGCAGCACGAGTAACTCATCTGCATGGGTACTGAAGCACTGGTTCGGCGGATTGGCCATGAGTTCAAGGACCCGGCGCTGCTACGCAGGGCACTGACCCACCGCAGTTTCGGCATGCCGCACAACGAGCGGCTGGAGTTTCTCGGTGACAGCGTGCTGAGTTGCGCCATCGCCACGCATCTTTATCATCTCCATACGCGCGTGCAGGAAGGCGATTTGAGCCGGATGCGCGCCCATCTGGTGAAGGAGCAGACGCTCTCTGAAATCGCCTCCTCCCTGAATTTGGGCGATTACCTGAAGTTGGGGGAAGGGGAGTTGAAAAGCGGTGGTTTTCGCCGCCCATCCATCCTCGCCGACACGCTGGAAGCGATAATCGGCGCGGTCTACCTCGATGGCGGCTTTACCAGCGCAGAACAAATGATTGCGCGCCTATTCGAACCACTGATGAAGGGCCTCGACCCTAAGACCTTGGGCAAGGACCCGAAAACCCTGCTGCAGGAATATTTGCAGGGCCGCAAGCTGCCTTTGCCCAATTACACCGTGCTGTCGATCAGCGGCGAAGCCCACGAGCAGCACTTCGAAGTCGAGTGTGCCATTCCTGATCTGGGCGTGCGCGCCTGTGGCGGAGGGGTCAGCCGCCGTAGCGCAGAGCAGCAGGCTGCCGGCAGTGTCATGCAAATATTGAATAGTGAGGGGTGAAGAGTGAGGTGTGAGGAGTAAAACCGGTGACGGCGTTGCTTTTGACCTCACTCCTCACTCCTCACTCCTAATCCCTAACTCCTCACGACTTAATAAAGAGACTAGCATGGAATTTCGCACCGGTTACATCGCCATCGTCGGCCGCCCGAATGTGGGCAAGTCCACACTGCTCAATCATTTGATCGGGCAGAAAATCAGCATCACCTCCCGCAAGGCGCAGACCACCCGGCACCGCATTGTCGGCATTCGCACCGATGCCGATGCGCAGTATGTTTTCGTGGATACGCCGGGCTTCCAGATGCAGCACCAGAATGTGCTGAATCGCGTGATGAACCGCACTGTGACGCAATCCCTGTCGGATGTGGATGTGGCGCTGTTCGTGATCGAAGCGATGCGCTTCGACGCCCGCGACGAAAAGGTGCTGGCCCTGCTGCCGCGCAATCAACCCGTGGTGCTGGTGATCAACAAGATCGACAAGGTGAGTGACAAGTCAACATTGCTGCCGTTTATTGAGAAAGTGTCCGCCTCGTTTCCCTTCGCCGCCATCATTCCTGTCAGCGCCAAGCGCGACGCGCAGTTGCCTGAACTGGTGCAGGAGATCCGCCGCCATTTGCAGGAAGGCGAGCCGATCTATGGCGAGGACGAAATTACCGACCGCAGCGAGCGTTTTCTCGCCGCCGAAATCGTGCGCGAAAAAGTTTTCCGCCTTCTGGGCGACGAGATTCCCTATTCCATCAGCGTCGAGATCGAGAAGTTCGAAACCGAAGGCGACCTACGCCGCGTTTACGCTGCCATCATCGTCGACAGGGATAGCCAGAAGCCGATCCTGATTGGAAAGAAAGGCGAAAAGCTCAAGGAAATCGGCACCCAGGCCCGCAAGGACATGGAAGAACTGTTCGGTCTCAAGGTTTACCTCGAAGTCTGGGTCAAGGTGAAAAGCGGCTGGGCCGACGACGAACGGGCGGTGAAAAGTCTGGGCTACGAGTAGCCTCCCTCCTATCCTTACGGTTAAACGGCGCAACTGCCTCCACTCTGCTATAATGCGCGCCTGCGGCGTACGCATCCAGTCATCGCGCCGCTGCCCATTCGGGCTTGTAAAAACCCCCTCATCTGTCTAAGACTGGCGCCGATAAACGGCGACAGGCCGATGTTATTCCTGGAGTCACCATGTCCTTTGCTTCCCTCGGCCTGTCCGATGAAATTGTTCGTGCCGTCACTGAACGCGGCTACACCGTTCCCACCCCCATCCAGATGCAGGCGATCCCCGCCGTGATGTCGGGCGGCGACCTGCTTGCCGGCGCACAGACCGGCACTGGCAAGACCGCCGGCTTCGTTCTGCCCATCCTGCACCGGCTTTCCGACACCAGCGTCAAAGGCCCCTCCAGCGGTCGTCCGCCGATTCGGGCGCTGATCCTGATTCCTACCCGCGAACTCGCGGCTCAGGTGGAGGAGAGCGTGCGCGAGTACGGCAAGCACCTGAAACTGAATTCCATGACCATGATCGGCGGGGTCAACATCAATCCGCAAATCACCAAACTCAGGAGTCGCGTGGATATCCTGGTTGCCACGCCGGGACGATTGCTGGACCACGTACAGCAGAAAACCGTCGATCTATCTCACGTCGAAATCCTGGTGCTGGACGAAGCCGACCGCATGCTGGACATGGGCTTTATCCGCGACATCAAGAAAATCCTCGCGCTGTTGCCCAGGCAGCGGCAGAACCTGCTGTTCTCCGCCACCTTCTCCGACGAGATCAAGGCGCTGGCCGACAGCTTGCTGAACAAGCCCGCGATGATCGAGGTGGCGCGCCGCAACGCCACTGCCGACAATGTGTCGCACAAGGTTTACCCAGTGGACCGCGACAAGAAACGCGCCTTGCTCACTCAACTCATCAAGCAGCACGACTGGTCGCAGGTGCTGGTGTTTACCCGCACTAAGCACGGCGCCAACCAGCTGGCCGAGCATTTGGTCAAGGGCGGCATCCCGGCGCTGGCGATCCATGGCAACAAGAGCCAGTCGGCGCGGACTCGCGCACTGAGCGAGTTCAAGGACGGTAGCCTGCGGGTGCTGGTGGCGACCGACATCGCCGCCCGCGGCATCGATGTCGTCGACCTGCCGCATGTGGTCAACTTCGAGCTGCCCAACGTGCCGGAGGATTACGTTCACCGCATCGGCCGCACCGGTCGCGCGGGCGCGTCGGGCGAAGCCGTGTCGCTGGTGTGCGTCGATGAGTACAAGTTGCTGGCGGATATCGAAAGATTGCTGAAGCGGGAGTTGCCCGAGGAAGTGGTGCCGGGCTTCGAGCCGGACCGGAATGCCAAGCCCGAGCCGATCCAGAACGGACGCGGGTCAACACCGGGCGGTCGCGGTGGTCAGCCGAGAGGCCGTTCTTCCGCGCCCAGGGCGCCCTCACAGGGCCGGGGAGCAGCGCCGACCAGAGAGGCAAATGGCAATGTGGCTACACCACGGACGCCGCCGCTGCACCGTTCTGGCGGACGCCATCGCTGATTAAAAGCCGAAGGGGCCAAGTCCTGCATTTTCATGCATGCAGGACTTGGCCCCTTAAGTCTTTAATGAAAGCGTCTGACTATCTTTGCACGCTAAATTCGCTCAGCTGTTCAAGCCTTTTTGCAGTAACTCCGCTACCATTTCGTTCAGTCCTACCTGGCGTTCTTGCGCCAGTGACTGGATCTGCTTCACCAGTTCACCGTTCAATTTGACAGCAAACGGCACCAGGCCGAGCGCCTGATCGAGTTTGCGTTGTTCGCGCCGGTCCACGGCAACGGCAGCCTCTTGGCCGATGCGTCCGGCAGTGCCGGGTCGGTTGATTTGGCTCTTTATTTTCAAGCCGATATGTTTTTCCAGATCAGTTCTTTTCACGGCCATTTCCTTGTTGAGTAGAGAGGTTGCGCCCTACGCTTTAATCCGGCAATGCGATCTTCTGGTCGACGCTGAACTGATAGTCGCGGAACACGTGCTCCGCACTGAGTATCTGGTAACTGCCGTCCGGCAGGCGTCGTGTGGTGTCCTTGAGCCGATAGGTGTAATGGCCGCAGGTCCAGCAGTTGAAGTTGCGCATGTGGGTGCAAAGGCAGGTCTTCTCCATCACCGAGATTTTCTTTGCCTTCGGGTGGAGGGCCACTTCGTGATTGTAGGCATCGATGTAGGCGCAATTCCCGGAGGCATCGAGCAGGTAGCCGTAAGATTCGCAGCCAGGACGGATGCCCGAGCCGATCGCCGGGCTGTTCTTGAGCATCCGCATCGGATAGCCCGTGGGTGAAATGGTGTTGACCTCGATGTCGTCCTCCGTTGCCTTGATGTACTCCTGAATCACCTTCTCCGGCAGGCCGCACTCGTGCACCGCGGTAAAGCGTGTTGCCACTTGCACCGCCGCTGCGCCGTTTTCGAGGAAGGACACGGCGTCGCTGCCGGTGAAAATTCCGCCGGCCGCAATCAGCGGAATATTCAATTTCTCGGTCTGCAAATATTGCAGGATTTCAGCCATGATCGTGCGCAGATCGTATTTCGCCCAATCCATGTCGAAGCCAAGATGTCCGCCGGCCAGAGGCCCCTCAACCACGATGAAATCCGGTAGCCGATTGAGTTTTGCGGTTTTGCGCAGGAATATCTGCAGCGCCCGCAGCGAGGAGACAATGATGCCGAGTCTGGCATCGCGAAAGCGGGGATGGTCCTCCATCAGAGCGAACGAACCGAGGTGCAGCCCTGCGCTCAGCGTGATGCCGTCAATCCCGGCATCCAGCGCCGTGCGCAGGCGTACGCGCAGCGTTTCGCGCGGCGCGTTCATGGTCAGTTTTTCCATGCAGTTGATGAAGATCATGCCTTCGCCGCGCTTGGCTTCCATGGTCTTGCTCACGTGCAGGCGGGTGGCCTCGGCAATCTGGCCGAGGTCGAACTTCACCGCCGACTTGTCGGAATTGTCGATGTTGTATTTGTACTGCTTGAGTTTTTCTTTGATGAAGTGCGTTTCGTAGCGGCGGTCGGTCACCGTCGGCAGCATGGCATCTGAAATGTGGCCGATGCCGCCCAGGCGCGCGGCCTCGAGTGCAAGCTCTGCCGTCGAAATATCCACACCCATTCCGCCAATAATGATCGGCACCAGTTCCTGCTTGCCGAATTGCAGGCGAAAATCATCCACACATTTCATTGCTACCCTCGGACTAACGTCAATAGTTATAACTGGCTTTAATATAAGCGCATGCCGCCGCCATATGATTTAGCCTAAATTAAATGATTTTACCACCTCCAGGAGGGTAGATAACTATTTTCCGTGCGGCAATATTTTGTCTTGCGGGGAAACTGGAGGCCGAAAATAATGGATGGGCCTGCATTCTACACCGTATAATTCACGTAGTTAAAAATGAACGCTATTGATTTGTTAGATATTATTTGAGGGTATGGCACGAGAACATAATGCCAGGCAGGGTGATCAACCCGCGTACGTCCTGCATACCTATCCCTATCGCGAAACCAGCCTGATCGTCGAGGTGTTCAGCCGTGATTTCGGCCGTCTGCCGCTGATGGCGCGCGGGGCGCGCCGACCGAAATCGGCCGTGCGCGGACTGTTGCTTTCTTTCCAGCCGCTTTCATTGAGCTGGTTCGGCAAGGCCGAGCTGCGCACCCTGCACAGCGCCGAATGGCAGGGTGGGCAGCCGCTGTTGCAGGGCACGGCGCTGATCTGTGGTTTTTACCTGAACGAGCTGCTGCTCAAGCTGCTGCACCGCGACGACCCGCACGAGCAGTTGTTCCTTTATTACCAGGAAACCTTGCAGGAACTCGCGCGGCGCACGGATTATGCCGCCGTGCTGCGGCGCTTCGAAATGAATCTGCTGAAGGAACTGGGTTACGCCCTGACGCTCGGCCATGATGCTGATTCCGGAGCGGCAATTGAGCCGGATGTGAATTACCGCTACGTTTTCGAGCGTGGCCCGGTGAGGCAAAAAACCGGCCAAAACGGTGTAGAATTGCAGGGGAAGACGCTGCTGGACATGGTCGTCGACGATTACGGCGATCCGGTCACCCTGCAGCAAAGCAAGGCGTTGATGCGGGCGCTGATCAATCATTATCTCGGCGAGGATACCTTGCACACCCGCCAGATATTAAAGGACTTACAGGCACTATGATTCATTTGGGGGTCAACATCGACCACGTCGCCACGCTTCGGCAGGCGCGCGGAACACGCTATCCCAGCCCGATCCAGGCGGCGCTGATGGCGGAATCGGCCGGTGCGGATTCGATTACCCTGCACTTACGCGAAGACCGCCGCCACATCCAGGACGAGGACGTGGAAATCCTGCGTGCAGCCTTGCAGACCCGAATGAATCTGGAAATGGCGGTGACGGACGAGATGGTGGGAATCGCTCTGCGCCTGAAACCGCAGGATGTCTGTCTGGTGCCGGAGAAGCGCGAGGAGCGGACCACCGAAGGCGGACTCGACGTGGTTGCCCATTTCGAGCGCATCAAACAGGCCTGCGCTGCGCTGGGCGATGCCGGCATTCGCGTTTCGCTGTTCGTTGCGCCGGAAAAGGCGCAGCTCGATGCGGCCAGGGAAGCGGGTGCGCCAGTGGTGGAAATTCATACCGGCCACTTTGCCGATGCCGAAACAGAGGCGACGCAGGCAGCGGAACTTGCGCGCATCCGAGCGGCGGTTGAATACGGCATGAAGCTCGGCCTGCGGATGAATGCGGGCCACGGCTTGCACTACCACAACGTGCAGAAAATCGCCGCCATCCCCGGCATTTACGAGCTCAACATCGGTCATGCCATCGTGGCGCAGGCATTGTTCGTGGGCTGGGAGCGGGCGGTGGCGGAAATGAAAGCGCTGATGGTGGCCGCCGCCAGATGATTTACGGGATTGGCACCGACATCATTGCGGTAGGGCGTATCGAGCAAGCCCTGAACCGTCACGGCGACCGGTTTGCGCGGCGTATTCTGGCAGCGGTGGAATGGGACGATTTTGCGACCAGCACCCACCGCGCCCGTTTTCTCGCCAAACGCTTTGCGGCCAAGGAAGCCTTCGTCAAGGCGCTGGGCACGGGGATGCGCCATCCGGCAACCTGGCACAACATCCACGTAACGCACGATGCGCTTGGCCGACCGGGATTCGGGCTGGAGCCAGAGCTGGCGCAAGTTCTGGCGCAGCGCAATATTTGCGGCCATCACCTGTCGATCAGTGACGAGGTGGAGATGGTGGTGGCGTTTTCCGTCCTGGAACAATAATCTAAAGAAATTAAAAATGACTCTTGGCCCGGTAATGCTCGATGTTCTCGGCACCGAATTGACTGACGAGGACAGGAAAAGACTGAAACACCCACTGGTCGGCGGGGTGATCCTGTTCGGCAGGAATTACACTTCGCAGGCACAGCTTTCCCGGCTGACCGCCGAAATTCATGCCTTGCGCAACCCGCATCTGCTGATTGCCGTGGACCATGAGGGCGGCCGGGTGCAGCGTTTCCGCGATGGCTTTACCCGCCTGCCGCCGATGCGCGAGTTGGGGCATATCTGGAACGAACATCCGAACCGCGCCAAGACCCTGGCGCACCAGACCGGTTGGGTGCTGGCGGCGGAGCTGCGCGCCAGTGGCGTGGATTTCAGCTTCACGCCCGTGCTGGACATCGATTTTGAACACAGCGGAGTGATCGGCGACCGCGCCTTCCATCGTGACCCGCAGGCCATTGCCGTTCTTGCGCATAGCCTGATGCTGGGCCTGAAGCAGGGCGGCATGGCTGCGGTGGGCAAGCATTTTCCCGGCCATGGCTTCGTGCGTGCCGATTCCCATCTGGAAATCCCGGTGGATGAGCGCGACTATGCTGACATCGAGATGGATGACCTGATCCCGTTCAAGCAGATGATCGATTTCGGCTTGGCCGGGATGATGCCGGCGCATGTGATTTATCCCAAGGTAGACAAGCTGCCGGCGGGATTTTCCAAAATCTGGCTGAAGGACATCCTGCGCAAGGAACTGGGCTTCGATGGCGTGATTTTCAGCGATGATCTTTCCATGGAAGGTGCCAGCATGGCAGGCGGCGTGGTGCAGCGTGCCGAAGCCGCCTTGCAGGCGGGCTGCGACATGGTGCTGGTGTGCAACAAGCCGGACAGCGCCGACGAACTGCTGGCCGGTCTGAAATGGGAAATGCCGGCACTGGGAATGGCGCGCCTGATTCGTATGCACGGTCGGCCGCACCCGGAAAGCTGGGACAGGTTGCACGAGGACAAGCATTATGTGGCAGCGATGCATGCCGTCGGCAGTATCGGCGGGAGGAGCGGCGATTTGGCGTTGCAGGCCGGCGAGCCGAATCAGTGCGCAATTAGCGGAAACAAATAACCAGAAACTTCACTACAGAGGCACAGAGACACGGAGAAAATCAAGGAAGATTCCTGATGATTGCGGCGTTGCGAGCAATTCGGGTCAGGATGCAAGATTCTTCTGTGCCTCTGTGTCTCTGTGGTTAGCAAATGCCAATTTCAAATCTGACGCCCGCTGATCTTCGCCTGACCATAGCCCCAGATTCATTGGGTTTCTCCGATACTTCCGAACTGCTCAACCTGCCATTGCCCTGGATTGGCCAGGAACGCGCCGAAACGGCCACCCGTTTCGGCTTGGGGATGGACCAGCCGGACTACAACCTGTTCGTGCTGGGCGAGGTCGGCAGCGGCCGCACTTCCCTGCTCAGGCAGGCGATGCAGGTGGTTGCCGTCGAGCGCTTGGTGCCGCCGGACCTGTGCTATCTGCACAACTTCGATACCCCTGAAAGGCCGCTGGCGCTGCGCCTGCCGGCCGGGCAGGGGCGCCAGCTGCGCCAGCTCCTGCAGCAGATGGCAAAATCCCTGGTGACGGAAATCCCGCAGCAGTTGGCGGGACAGGATTTCAAGACCGAAAGCGCGCACATCGAAAAAGCCTTCAAGGATGAGGAGGCCAAGGCTTTTGCCGAACTCTCCGCCTTTGCCGAGGCGCGCAATTTCAGCATCCACCGCGAGGCCGGGCGGATGGTGTTCACCCTGCTGGGCGAGGCGGGACAGCCGCTGGTCGAGGATGAGGTGCTTTCCCTGCCGAAGGAACGCCGGGCGGCGGTCGAGCAGGCAGAGCAGGAACTGCGCGCCGAGATCACCCTTTATTTCGAGAAAACCCGGCCGCTGGAGCGGGTGATGAATGAGGCGCTGGCGGCGCTGCGCCGCCAAGTGGTGAAGCCGCTGCTGGATCATGGGTTGCAGGAAATTCGGGCCGGGCTGAAGAAGCAGATCAAGGATGCCGCCAAGCTGAATGCCTGGCTGGACGACATGGCCCATGACGTGCTCGACAACCTGGGGCTGTTCCAGGCTGACGATGACGATGAGGAAAGCCGGCAGGAGAGCCAGGAAAGGGCACTGTCCCGCTACCGGGTCAACCTGGTGGTGGACAATGGCGGCCTTTCGGGCGCACCGGTGATTGTCGAGGACAATCCGCTGTTCCGCGCGTTGTTCGGCAGCATCGAGTATCAGTCGGAGAACGATGTGCTGGTGACGGATTTTACCCGCATCCGCGCTGGCAGCCTGCTGCGGGCGCACGGCGGATTTCTCATGCTGTACCTGCGCGATTTGCTGGCCGATGAACTGGTGTGGGAAAAGCTGCGGCGCTTCCTGCGCAGCGGCAGGTTGCAGATCGAGGAGCCGGGCACGGCATTCACGCCGATTGCGGCGGTTTCTCTTGAGCCTGAGGCGGTGGATGTCGAGGTCAAGATCGTTTTGATCGGTTCGCGCGAGCAGTATTACGAGCTGCAGGAGGCGGACCCGGAATTCGCTCGCCGCTTCCGGGTGAAGGTGGATTTTGCCGAGAGTTTTTCCGCCAGCGAGGAGACCCGGCGCGCCTCGTCGGTTTTTGTCGCCCATGCCTGCCGCCAGTTGGGGCTGCCCCACTTCTCCGCAGCCGCGGTGGCGCGCCTTCTGGAGGATGCGCACCGCGAGGTCGAAGATCAGACGCGTCAGAGCGCGATATTCGGCCGCGCCGAGGCGCTGGTGATGGAAAGCGCTGCACTCTGCCGCGCCCGCAAGGATGGCCTGGTCGAGGCGGCAGACGTCGATGCGGCCCTGCAGGCGCGCATCTGGCGGCACGATTACCCTGACCAGCGCCTGCGCGAGTCCATTGCCGAAGGCGAGATCATGATCGAGCTGCGGGGCGGGAAGATCGGCCAGATCAACGGCCTGACCCAAGTCGATTTGGGCGACTACCGTTTCGGCTTTCCGGTGCGGATAACGGCCCGCACCTTTGCCGGCGAGGACGGTCTGTTGAATATCGAGCGCGAGGTGGAATTGTCCGGCCCGATTCACGACAAGGGCGTATTCATTCTGCAAAACTATCTGGCTGCATTATTTGCGCATATCGCGCCACTTTCCCTCAATGCCTCTATCGTCTTCGAGCAGGAATACCATGGCGTGGAAGGGGATTCCGCCTCCTGCGCCGAGCTTTATGCACTGCTCTCGTCCTTGTCTGGCCAGCCGCTCCGGCAGGGCATCGCTGTCACTGGCGCGGTCAACCAGCACGGCGAAGTGCTGCCGGTGGGCGGAATCAATGAAAAAATCGAGGGCTATTTCCGTATTTGCGAAACTGCCGGACTGGACGGTAGCCAGGGGGTGCTGATTCCCCACCGTAACCGGCGCCACCTGATGCTGGGGAGCAAGGTCGTGGACGCCGTCGCCAAGGGGCTTTTCCATATTTATACTGCAGAGCATGCGAACGAGGGCATCGAACTGCTTACCGGCCTCCCCGCCGGCATGGCGAACGAGGCGGGCAGCTATCCTCATGGCAGCGTGCTGGGCCACGCCCAGAAAAATCTACAGCTTTTCCGCCGTGCCTGTCATGTGCCGGAACACCCCAAGGCGGGGCGTAAGCTATTGCGCTGATGATCAGACTGTTTCTTAAATTAATTCTCATTCGGAAACACCTGCTTCTCCTTCCCCCTTGATGGGGGAGGGTTGGGGAGAGGGGATAGCGTTTCCGGATGAGAACTAATTATTTAACTATTCTGTACAGAGCGGAGACATAGGTAACACTTGTTCGGCGACATGGGTAACACTATTTGACTTTAAATTATGAAGTCATCAGGAGGTAGCCATGCCGTGGAACGAGGTTAGTACAGTAGATTTGCGCCGCGAGTTTGTCTCCCTGGGCCGGAAGTGAAGAGGCCAAGATCTTAAATGTTTCGACTCATGCGCGTTTGGCTTGGTGCGGTTAGACGGCTTTGAGCTTAATCCGAAATCCGAACGATAATCTCAAGATAGAACCCCGTTCAGGCGACGCGTAACAGCATACTGATAATTCATCAGGGTCCTTGGCGCTTCTTTTCCTCCTGCTTAATCTTCTTGTCAGCCTTTTTTTCCTTCATTGTTTTAGCGGGTTCCTTCTTGACCGCCTTCTTCGAGTCCTGGCTTTTGCTCATGATTTTTGCTCCATCGTTGAAAAATTTGAATGCCGCATCGTCGACCTAACCCAATGGGACGGGCTTCTCCCGTCTGTCGGCATTGATAGTCCAGATCCTTTGGCACGCGGGTCGTCGCCTCCATATTGTGAAGGATTGCGAGATGGCGACGCAAGTGCTTTTGTTTGGCACAGCTTTACACACAGCCTATATGCAAACACGCCGGATTGGGCCGGAATCCCGTCCGGCTCTCGGATACGCACTCTTTCGTCCTCATCCCCCCTTGCGCAGCTTGGCCATTGCCGCAGCCATCGCGCCTCCAACTTGGGGTGCCGGCTCGCGTTTGGCCTGTGGTTTGCGTGATGGTTCGCTGCGCACGGCCGACGCAGCAGGGGCGATGTCGTCGCCGAGGCGCATGGTGAGCGCGATGCGGCGGCGGACGGGGTCGATTTCCAGCACCTTGACCCGCACTACGTCGCCCGCCTTGACGATGCTGTGCGGGTCTTTGACGAATTTTTGCGCCAGCGCCGAGATGTGTACCAGGCCGTCCTGGTGCACGCCGATATCGACGAAGGCGCCGAAGTTGGCAACGTTGGTCACCACGCCTTCGAGGATCATGCCGGGCTGCAAGTCCTTGAGCTCTTCCACCCCCTCCTGAAAAGTCGCCGTCCTGAACTCCGGGCGCGGGTCGCGGCCGGGTTTCTCCAGTTCACTGAGGATGTCCTTCACCGTCGGCAGCCCGAATTTTTCGTCGGTGTATTCAGCCGGGGCGAGGCGACGCAGCGTGGTGCTGTCGCCGATCAGCCCCTTGATACCGACCTTGAGGCGGTCGACGATGCGTTCCACCAGCGGGTAGGCTTCCGGGTGGACGGCGGAGGCGTCGAGCGGGTTGTCTCCGTTCATGATGCGCAGGAAACCGGCGGCCTGCTCGAAGGTCTTGTCACCGAGGCGCGGGACTTTTTTTAGCGCCGAGCGGTTGGGAAAGGCGCCATGCTGGTCGCGGTAGGTCACGATGTTGCCGGCGAGTGTGGCATTCAGCCCGGAGATGCGCGCCAGCAGCGGCGCGGAGGCGGTGTTCACGTCCACCCCGACCTTGTTGACGCAGTCTTCCACCACCGCGTCCAGGCCGCGCGCCAGCTCGTATTGGTTAACGTCGTGCTGGTACTGGCCAACACCGATGGATTTGGGGTCGATCTTCACCAGTTCGGCGAGCGGGTCTTGCAGGCGGCGGGCGATGGATACCGCGCCGCGTATGGTCACGTCGACGTCGGGGAACTCGCGCGCCGCCAGTTCCGAGGCGGAATACACCGAGGCGCCGGCTTCCGACACCACCAGCTTCTGCAGTTTCAGTTCGGGGTGACGCTTGATTACCTCGCTCGCCAGTTTGTCGGTTTCGCGCGAGGCGGTGCCGTTGCCGATGCTGATCAGTTCGCCGCGGTGCTTGGCGGCCAGCGCCGCGATCACGGCGATGGATTTGTCCCACTCGCGTTTGGGCTCGTGAGGATAGATGGTGGCGAAATCGACCAGCTTGCCGGTTGTGTCCACCACCGCCACTTTCACTCCGCTGCGCAGACCCGGATCGAGACCGATGGTAGTGCGCGGCCCGGCGGGCGCGGCGAGTAGCAGGTCGTGGAGATTGCGCGCGAAGACATGGATCGCTTCGGCCTCGGCGGCTTCGCGCAAACGGTTGGTCAATTCCAGGTCGAGGTGCAGGAAAATCTTCACCCGCCACGCCCAGCGCACGGTTTCGCTCAGCCACTTGTCGGCAGGACGCCCCCGGTCGGCAATATTAAAGCGCCGGGCAATCATCTGTTCGCAGCGGTTGGGCGGCGCGGCGCGTCCCTGCGCCTGCTCGTCTTCCTCCAGCACCAGTGCCAGATGCAGGAAGCCCTCGTTGCGTCCGCGCAGCTGTGCCAGCGCGCGGTGCGAGGGGATGGCTTTCATCGGTTCGCGAGATTCGAAATAGTCGCGGAATTTTGCGCCTTCCGTCTCTTTGCCTGCCACCAGGGTGGATTTGAGCACGCCGTTATCCCACAGGTATTCGCGCAATTTGCCGAGCAATTCGGCATCCTCGGAAAATTTCTCCATCAGGATATAGCGTGCGCCTTCCAGCGCGGCTTTGACGTCGGCCACGCCTTTATCGGCATCGACGTAAGCCAGCGCGGCTTCTTCCGGCACCAGCATGTGATCGACCAACAGCGCCTCAGCCAGCGGCTCCAGACCGGCCTCGCGGGCGATCATCGCCTTGGTGCGGCGCTTGGGCTTGTAGGGCAGATACAGGTCTTCCAGGCGTACCTTGCTGTCCGCGTAGAGCAAATCCTTTTCCAGCTCCGGGGTGAGCTTGCCCTGCTCGGCGACGCTCTTGAGGATGGCGGCGCGCCGCTCTTCCAGCTCGCGCAGGTAGCGCAGGCGCTCCTCCAGATTGCGCATCTGGGTGTCGTCGAGGCTGCCGGTGGCCTCTTTGCGGTAGCGCGAGATGAAGGGAACCGTGGCCCCCTCGTCGAGCAGATCGACGGCAGCCTGGACTTGATTGGGATGAACGGAAAGTTCCTGGGCGATGCGTTGGGTGATGCTGGTAATCATGATGCTCCGGGTGTTGCGTAGAAAGGCGCTATTCTGAACTTCTTTTCAGAATTCCGTCGCATTAGCTGAGGAGCCATGCCGGATTTTTTGGTGGTTTTTTTCAAACGAGGAGTGGGGCTGGGCGCAATTAGCCCGCCAGTGAATAGCATTGTTCAGCGGAAACAAGTCAGAACAGATAACGCATTGCAGGAGTTCATGCCCACCCACGAGATGGGTTTTTTCCTTGGTGCGATTGTCCTTGACGCCTTATTCCTTGTCAGAACTTCCCGCAACCGCTTTAACGCCAGCCGCTGCAACATCGACAGTCGTACCAACCACCGCAGCGCCGACCTGAACGGTTGTTGCCGCCACGGTAACCGCAGCATCGGCAACAGCAACTACCGCGCAGCCATTACAGAGAATGCAGATTAGGGCGGGCAGAAGGTAGGTATGCATCGGGAGGCTTTTGGGATGAGGCATTGAGAAAATGCGCTTACAAACTGGTTGCAGTTTACGGAATGACAGACGTAAAAAAGGGCTAGATTTTTCTAACCCTTTGAATATTTGGGGTGGCTGATGGGGCTCGAACCCACGACAACCGGAATCACAATCCGGGACTCTACCAACTGAGCTACAGCCACCACTGATGAAACAGACCAAACTGGCCTGCCCGACAGGAATCGAACCTGTAACCCCCAGCTTAGAAGGCTGGTGCTCTATCCGGTTGAGCTACGGGCAGATTGTCGGACAAATCCTGGTCGGGGTGGAGAGATTCGAACTCCCGACATCCTGGTCCCAAACCAGGCGCGCTACCAGGCTACGCTACACCCCGAAGAGGCCGCATTCTACTTGGACCATGCGAAAAGGTCAATTGCAATCCGTTTTAAAGTTTGCCGTGTCATAACTTGACATGATGTTCTCCACCCACTAAGATAGTGACTGATTACTATCTTAGTGGGTTAAAGATGCCAAAGAATATCCCGATAGACAGTACTGAAAAACCCCGCAAGCGCCGCATGGGCGCGGAGGAGCGTCAGGAGGAGATCGTCCAGGTGGCAATCGACCTGGCTGCAAAAACCGGGGTGGAGTCGGTGACCACGCAAGATATGGCGGATGCGATGGGCTTGACCCAAGGTGCAATATTTCGCCATTTCCCGACCAAGGATGATATCTGGGTGGCGGCAATTAACTGGGTGCGCCGCCGCTTGATGAGCGTAGTGGAGGTCGCTGCAGCGCGTAGCGAGAATCCATTGGAGGCGCTGGAACGAATTTTTCTTGCCCATGTGTCGTTCATCGCCAAGCATCCGGCCATTCCGCGTTTGGTGTTCTCGGATTATTTGCTGCGCCGGGATGCCAGGCTGAAGCAGTTGATCCAGGAAATCATCACTGGCTACGAGTCCAGGGTTGCGGGTTTGCTTGGTCAAGCAAAAGCCGCTGGTCTTGCCCGGTCCGACCTCGATGAAGATAGCGCGGCAACCCTGTTTATCGGCATGATTCAAGGCTTGGTGCTGCAGTCCAACATATTTGGCGGTCGGCGTTCCCTGCTGGACGAGGCTAAGAAGGTTTTCCCGATTTACCTGAATGGAATCCGGTCATGGAATCCGGTCAAGGAATAATGAGGAACAAGTTTAATTGTGAGGAAGGCATGAAAATCCGGATAAAGCACTATCTCGTCCCCGCCGGTCTGGCCTTCCTGATTCTGGGGCCAGCAGTGCAGGCGGGCGAGTTGGGCGATCTGCTGCAGGCTGCCCTGCTGCATCCCCAGGCGCGCGCGGCAACCAGCCAGGCCGAGGCGGCGCGGGCGCAGAAGGATGCCGCGACCGGTCGGTATTTCGGCAGCGCTGCGCTGTCAGCCGGGTGGCACAATTATGAAGGCCAGCGCGTGGTGGGGGTTTATACCCCCGGTACGCCCGCCGTTCCTCTCATCTCCGACAGGATCAGCCAGACCGGGCTGGCCTACAGCTTGCCGGTGGACCTGTTCGGCGTGATCGCCGCAAACCAGGAACGAGCACAGTACGACCTGGATGCAGCCGAACTGCTGGCGCGCCAGCAAACCCTGCTCAAGCTGCACCAGACCGCCAGTGCCTATCTCACCCTGCAGGCGCTGCTTAAACAGCGCGAGGCGCTGGCCATTTACCGCCAGCGGGTCGAGGCCACCCACCAGCGCATCAAGAAGGAAGTGGATCTGGGCAAGGCGGCGGGTGTCGATGCCCGCTATGCCGAAAGCGAACTGGCTCGGCTGGTTGCCGACGAGGCCGTGCTCAACGGCGCGCTGATCCAGGCGCAGGCCGATCTTGAAGAAGCCGCCAGCCGCGAAAAATTCCTGCCGACTCGTGCCGATATCCATGTCCCTACCTGGGAAGACGCCATCCCCGATACCACTCTTCCAGCGCGGATCGCGCAGGCCCGCAGTGAGGCGGCGCGTGCCCAGGCCGATGAAAACCGCCGGGCGCTGCTGCCCGCGCTGAGCCTGGATGCCAATTATTTTCGTAATGTCGGCGGCGGCGACTACCGTGATACTTGGGCGGTGGGCGGCGTGGTGAGCCTGCCGCTGGGCGTGACCCAATACCGTCAGGCGGATGCGCAACGGCTTAATGCCCGGGCCGCCGCCGAGCAGAGCGAGGCCGCCGCGCGCGACAGCGCTCGCCAGTTGGAGAACCTGCGGGCCGCTTACGATGCGGCAGCCGCGGATGCCCTGGCGATGGAAAAGGAAGTGGCCTACCGCGAGCAGGTGGCAGCGGTGCAGCGGGAAATGCAGCGTCTCGGCAGCCAGACCCTGGAAAACCTGTTCAGCCACGAACGAAACCTGATCGACGCCCGCTACCGCCTGGCGCAAGCCAAGGCGCGCGCCGGGGCTGCCTGGTCTGCGGCCCAGGTGCTGACCGGATTGCCGACTGAAAACTATATTGCCCGAATGGATGCAAAATGAAAAAGAAAGCCGTCGTAGTGCTGATCCTTGTTGCCGTGGTGGGCGCCGGGGTTGCGCTGATCATGAAGAAGCGCCACCAGCTCGCCCAGGAAACAACCCCGCAGACGCTGCCGGTGGTGGTGACGACCCAAATCCTGCAAACCGGGCCGGTGGCGCTGACCCTGCGTACTACCGCCGATGTTCAAGCGGTGCGCGATAGCATGGTGGCGAGCCGGCTGACAGCCTACGTGACTGCCTTGCCGCTGTTTGAGGGCGAGCTCTTCAAGCGTGGCGACCTGCTGGCGCGGCTCGACATGAGCCCGCCAGGCCAGGGGCAAGCACAGGGTAGCTCGCTCGATGCCGATCTGGCTGCCGCCGAAAGCAACCTCAAGGCCGAGCAGGAACGCCTGCGCCGCTCCCAAGCCCTGTACCCGATCCAGGGCATCTCCCAGGAGCAGCTCCAGTCGGCCGAGGCCGCCTTTGCCGCTGCGCGGGCCCGCCATGCGGCGGCCAGGGAAAACCTGCGCAATGCCACGGTGATCGCGCCCTTTGCCGGCGTGGTCAGCCAGCGCCTAGTGCAGCCGGGCGACTTGGCCACGCCCGGCAAACCCCTGCTGAAGATCGTCGATACCACCTCCGGCAACCGTTTGCTGGTCAGCGTGCCGGAAACCGTGCAGCCGACGGCGCTGCGCGTCGGCGGCCAGACCCTGCCGCTGCGCCCGTGGCCGGAAGCCGGCCCGCAAGGCTTGCGTCGCTACGAAGCACGCACCCAGGATAGCGCCTTCATTCCCGGCGCGCGCATTGAAGTCCGGACGGTGGTGTTCGAGTCCAGTCAGGCCCTGTTCCTGCCCCGCGCCTGCCTGTTCAATGACGACGGGAAGTCCGCTACCGTGCTGAGGCTGCCGGACGACAAGAAGGTGGAGCCGTTGCGCATCGCGCTGGCGGCAGCGGGGGAGGAGGGCGCCGCCACGCTGGATAAGCGGCTCGCCGGCCAGCGCGTGGCCTGCGCCAGCCCCGATATCCTGACCCGGCTGGCTGCCGGGGTGTCGTTCCGCGTTCTGGGCGGGAAGTAAGCCATGCTGTTCAAATTCTTCCATGGCCGCCCTCTTCTGCTGAAAATGATTCTGGCGATTACCTCGCTGCTGGGCGTGGTCGGCTACCTGAACATGCCGCGCAACATGTATCCCGATGTGGAGCGGCCGCAGGTCACGGTGATCACCCAGTTGCCCGGTGCATCCGCGCTGACCGTGGCGCAGAAGCTGTCGCGCCCGATCGAGCAGGAGCTGTATGCCATCTCTCACGTGCGTGACGTGCAGAGCACCAACAAGAATGAAGTCTCGATCGTGCGCGCCGAGTTCAATTACGAGAAGGGGTTGGATGCGGCGCTGCTGGACGTGAATAACGCGCTCTCCAGGGTGCGCGGCAAGCTGCCGCCTGATGTGCCGCCTTCCAGCGTCTATGCGGTGGGCGGCTTCACTTCGCCGGTAATGGTGCTGGCGCTGTCGCCTAAGGCGGGCAGCGGCCTGACCCTGGCCCAGGTGCGCCTGCTGGCGGAAAACGATATCCGCACCGCCCTCGTCACCCAATCGGCAATTGCCAACGTGGAAGTGTTCGGCGGCTACGAGCCGGCGGTGCGGGTCGAGTTCGATCCCCTCAAGCTTGCCCGCTACCGCATTTCCCAGGCGCAATTGCAGGATCTGCTCAACAAGCTCAATCGCGACTGGCCGCTGGGCACCGCCCAAGGCAAGGACAGCAGCCTGACCCTCACGATCTACGGCGAGCGCGCCGATGTTGAAGCGTTGCGCCTGCTGCCGCTGATCCATGGGCTGACGCTGGGCGATGTGGCGGAGCTGAGCCTCGGCCATGCCGAACGTTATTCCGCCTACCACGGCAACGGCAAGCAGGCCATCGCGGTGGCGGTGATGCGCGCGCCGGGCGGCGCGGTACAGGCGACGATCGACGATATCGAGGCGCAACTGCCCGGCCTCAAGGCGCGCTACCCCAATATCGAGTTTGCCATAGCCGACACCCAGGGCGAGTTGATCCAGACCTCCAACGCCAACATGGTGGAGGCACTGCGCGACGCTATTCTCTTCACCAGCGTGGTGATCCTGTTCTTCCTTGGCAACTGGCGCGCGGTGGTGACGGCGCTGGTGTCGATCCCCCTGGTATTCCTTTCCACCCTGGCTATCCTGTGGCTGACCGGTAAGGAGCTGAACATCCTGGTCATGACCGGGATTATTCTGGCACTGGGGATGCTGGTGGACGACGCCGTGGTGGTGCTGGAAAATATCGAGCGCCATCTGGGCGAGTTGCATGAAGACGTGCAGACCGCGATCCGCAGGGGCACCGAGGAGGTGTTGTTCCCGGTATTCGTCGGCACCCTGGCCACGGCGGTGGTGATCGCGCCGCTGATGTTCGTCGGCGACTTTTCCCAGCAGATCTTCAAGCATCTGATCCTGGCGGTGGTGATCGCGGTATTCACCTCCTATTTCGTAGCGGTGACCTTCATCCCACGTCTTTCCGCTTTCTGGTACCGCAACGGCCTGCCGCCCAAGAACCGCCTCGAACTCTTTATGGAAAGACTTTACCAGCGCACCCTTGCGCCGGGGGCGGGACTCTATGCCGGTATGCTGCGTTTTGCCTTCAACGGCGGCTTTTTTCGCCGCATGATTCTCGTTATTCCCGCTTTCATGCTGCTAGTGTTCAGCTTCAAGACCATCATTCCGCTGATCGGCAGGGACGCGCTGCCGCCAATGGATACCGGGATCGTGCGGGTGCATGCGAAATTCAGTGCCAACGAGCCGGTGGATGTGGCGGAGAACCGGCTTAAGGAGTTTGAAGCACGCCTGATGCAGGACAAGAGGGTGCAACGGGTGCACCACCTTCGGCTCCGAAGCGGGGGTGATTTCCCTCGGCTCCGGCCAACTGCCGGCGGAGGCAACTCTCACCATCACCTATGTCAACCGTCTGGAGCGCAATGAAAGCAGCTGGCAGATCGAGGCGGACTTGCGCCGCCAGCTTGAGGCCCTGCCGGGGGTGACCATTGCCGATGCCTACGATTTCGGGGCGACCGCTCTTTCCACCATCAAGGCGCCGGTCGATATTCGCCTCTCCGCCGAAGACTGGCGGCTGTTGCCGGCTGCGGCAGAACGCGTCACAGCGGCTCTGCAAAAAGTCCCCGGATTGTCCTCGGTTTCAGTGAGCTGGGATGCCAACACCACGGAAGCCAGCCTAGTGCTGAACGAGGACAAGCTGCGCACGCTCGGCCTGACCCCCGATGTAGTGCTGGCCCAGTTGCCTCTGAAGGGCGCGGCCGTGGCCAGCATGAGCAAGCTGCCCACGGTAGGCGCCATCCCCGTTCGCAGCTATTTCAGCGAACCCTATCGATCGAACCCGGCCACCTTGGGCCTGCTGCCCATTCCCTTGCCGGATGGCAGCACGGTGAGCCTGGGCGAAATTAGCACCATCGTTAACCAGCCCGGGCTTTCCCTGCTCACCACCAATGGCAACCGCTACAGCCTGGATGTGCTGGGCTATCGCAATACGGCGCCGATAAGCGTGCTGAGCGAGAAATCCCTGGCAGCGGCGCAGAAAGTGCTGCCGCCGGGCGTGGAAGCCAGCGACAAGGGCGATAACGCAGCGGGATCAGATTCAAGCAAGCGTATGTTGACGGGTTTGGGGATGGGCATCTTGCTGTTATTTGGTGTGCTCGCCCCGGCCTACGGCAGCGTTGCCCTGGCCCTGTTGTCGATCATTATTCTGCCGCTTTCAGCCATCGGCGCGGTGTGGGGGCTGCTGGCCTTCAATAAAGCGCTGGCCTTGCCCGCCATTCTCGGCATCGTCCTGCTGTTTTCCATCATCATCAAGAATTCCATCCTGATGGTGGATTTCATCCAGGAGCGTCGCCGAGAGGGCAGCGGCGCATTCGAGGCGGCGATGGAATCGATCCGGCTGCGCTATCGCCCGATCCTGATGACCGCCTTCGGCACCATCGCCGGCATGATCCCGATCGCCATGCAGCGCGCGGTAGGGCTGGAGCGCCTTTCGCCGCTGGCCGATGCGGCGATCGGCGGGTTGCTGCTGGGGACAGTGCTTTCCCTGTTCTACCTGCCGATGTTCTATGTGTGGGTGTCTGAAAAAAGCGTTTCAAGAGAGGCAGAACATGAAAGTGGGCTTTAAGCGTTATCTCGTTCCCGCCGGCGTGGTGGTGGGCCTGCTCGCCGTTGCCTGGATCGCCATGACGTATGGGCCGATGGCGGTGCCAAAGGTGAAAACGATCGAAGCCGGTTTGGGTGATTTGCACCCGTCGGTATTTGGTGTCGGCACGGTCGAAGCGCGTTTAGCCTACGCCATCGGCCCGACTCAGGCCGGGCGGGTGTTGAGCGTACGGGTTGATCATGGAGACAGCATTAAGGCCGGTCAGATTTTGGCAGAGATCGATCCTGTCGATCTTGACGAACGCATGAAAAGCGCTGGTCTGGCGGAGCAGCGGGCGCGGCTCAATGTGCAATCGGCCGAGGCACAAATCAGGGAAGCGGCGAGCCGCCACAAACAGGCGCAGGCCAATGCGCAGCGCTATCAGGATCTGGTGGCGAAGCATTTCGTCAGTCAAGAGGCGGCGGAGTCGCGGCGCAACGACGCGGATATCGCCCAGGCCGCGCTGGATGCGTCGAAATCCAATCTGGAAGCCATACGTCGCGACATGGCCAAGGCCGGATCGGAGCGGGATGGCGTGGCGCTGCAACGCGCCAACCTCAAGCTGGTCAGCCCGGTTGACGGCATCGTCATCGCCCGCGAGGCCGAGCCCGGCAATACCGTGGTGGCGGGGCAGGCCGTGCTGCGGGTGATCGATCCCGCCAGTCTGTGGGTGAGGGCGCGCATGGATCAGTCCAGTTCGCGCGGCCTTCAGCCAGGACTTCCGGCGGAAATTGTGTTGCGCTCGCGTCAGGGCGTTGTCCTGAAAGGGCGGGTGGCACGGGTCGATATCCAGAGCGACAGCCTGACCGAGGAGCGACTGGTGAACGTCGTCTTCGACCAGAAGCCAGGCGAGATTTTTGTCGGCGAACTGGCCGAAGTCACGGTGAAGATGGCCTCCTTGAACAATGTACTGTTCGTGCCCAGCGCCGCAGTCAGGCGGGTGGAGAATAAAAACGGCGTGTGGCGGGTGGAGGCTGGCAAGGTGCGGTTCTCCCCGGTGACCATCGGAGTGCAGACTCTGGACGGTCGCACCCAGATTCTGAACGGACTGAAGGCGGGTGACGCGGTGATCGTATACAGCCCGGTGGACCTGGAAGAAGGCAAGAAAGTGAAGGCAGGCAAGGCGGCATGATCAACCTTGCCTACCGCGACATCGCCAATGGTTTTGGCCGCTATCTACTCACCAGCTTCGGGCTGGGGCTGCTGATCGGCGCGACCCTGACCATGGCTGGGGTTTATCGGGGCATGGTGGACGACGCCAAGGCGCTGATCAATGGCAGCGCCGCCGATATCTGGGTGGTGCAGCGCTATACCCTTGGGCCCTACGCTGAATCCTCCACCCTGCACGACGATGCCTGGCGTAGCATCGCCGGCTTGCCCGGGGTGGCGGAGGTGGGCAATGTGGCCTATCTCACCATGCAGGTGAAGCACAAGGACAAGGATGTGCGGGTGATGATCGCCGGCTTCGAATCGGGCAAGCCGGGCGAGCCGATGCGGCTAGTGGCGGGCAGGCCGGTGACACGCTCTCATTATGAAGCGGTGGCGGACGTCAAGACTGGCTTCCAGGTCGGCGACAGGGTGCGCATCCGCCGCCACGAATACATCGTGGTGGGGCTGACCAGCCGGATGGTGTCGTCGGGCGGCGACCCGATGCTGTTCATTTCGCTTAAGGATGCCCAGGAAGTGCAGTTTCTCAAGGATAACGACGCCATCGTCGGCGACCGCGAACGGCTGGCTGCCAACCCGCAGTTGAATCGTCCTGGCATACCCGGCTTGCTCGGTGCGCTGGAGGCCGACCGGTTTTCCAACCATAACGTCAATGCCGTGCTGGTGCGCGTAGCGCCCGGCACGGACGCGCGCCTGGTGGCAGACAGCATCCTGCGCTGGAAGCGTCTGCAGGCTTACACCCGCGCAGACATGGAGCAAATCCTGGTGGCCAAGCTGATCGCCACCTCGGCCAAGCAGATCGGCCTGTTCCTGGTGATCCTGACGGTGGTGAGCACCGCCATCGTCGCGCTCACCGTGTATACCATGACCATGAGCAAGATCAAGGAAATCGCCGTGCTCAAGCTGATCGGCGCGAAAAACCGGGTGATCGTCTCGATGATCCTGCAGCAGGCGCTGGGGCTGGGCGTGATCGGCTTTGTCATCGGCAAGACGGTGGCGACCTTCTGGGCGCCGATCTTCCCGAAATACGTACTGCTGGAAATGGGCGATGCCGGCCGCGCCTTTGCCATCACCATGGTGATTTGCACTCTGGCGAGCATCCTGGCCATTCGCGCCGCGCTCAAGGTGAGCCCGGCGACGGCGATCGGAGGCGGTTGATGGCTGAGCATACAGAGAAGCCCGCAATCAAGTTGGAGGGACTGGTCAAGCGCTACGGCAGCGGCAGCGCTGCGGTCGAGGCGCTGAAAGGGGTGGACATGGAAGTCTATCCCGGCGAAGTGGTCGGCCTGCTCGGCCCCAGCGGTTCCGGCAAGACCACTCTGCTGCAATGCCTGGGTGCGGTGATCGACCCGACTGCTGGGCGCATCACGCTGGGCGGCGATGTTACCTTCGACGACGGCTGGAAAATTTCCGATCTGCGCGAATTGCGCCGCGACCGCATCGGCTTCATTTTCCAGGCGCCGTATCTGATCCCCTTTCTCGATGCCACCGAAAACGTTTCCCTGTTGCCGATGTTGGCAGGCAAGCCGAACGGCGAGGCGAACGCCCGCGCTCTGGATCTGTTCAAAGTGCTGGATGTGGCGCACCGCGCTGGGGCGCGCATTTCCGAGCTGTCCGGTGGCGAGGCGCAGCGCGTGGCGATCGCCCGCGCCCTCGCCAACAACCCGCCGATCATCCTGGCCGACGAACCGACTGCGCCGTTGGACAGTCAACGTTCCCTGACGGTGATGCGCATGCTTAATGAATTGGCGGCGCAGTATCGAACCGCAATCATCGTCGTCACCCACGACGACAATATTATCCCGACATTCAAGCGCCTCTACCGCATCCGCGAGGGCAAGGCACACGAGGAAGCGGGGGAGGGAAGGGCGTTCGACGTGTAGTACTGAAAAGGCGATATCCGTGCGAGATAAAAAGGAGGAGTAAACAAGTTGAAGGGGTGAGCAAGACCAGAGGAAACATCGATTGACAATTATCTGACGTAACCAGGAGAAAATATGCATTCATCATTTATCAAGGCAATTCGCCTCGTGGCAGCAACCGGGATCGTACTGAGCTTGACCGTGGCGGGCCGGGCGGCGACGGCGCAAGACCACGACCATGAGCAAGGCGCATCGTCCGGTGCGCCGTCGGTCCTTTCGCTCAATCAGGGCAGGAAATGGCCGACCGATGCCAATCTGCGCCAGGGCATGGGCCGCATCCGTGATGCGATAGAAGAGCCGATGCCGGCCATTTATGCCGGCAAGGCCGATTCCGTCCAGTTCGAAATCCGGGCCAGACGGGTAAATGAACAGATCGCCTTCATGGTGCAGAATTGCAAGCTGGACAAGGAAACCGATGCCATGCTCCATCTCGTGCTGGCGGAGATCATCGCCGGCGCGGAGGCGATGGAGGGAAAAAACAAAGAATTGGATAGGCGCGGCGGCGCCGTGAAGGTGATGCATGCACTGGAAAACTACGACCGCTATTTCGATCATCCTGGCTGGCGGCCATTGACACCGGGCAAATTCTGACCATCACGATAGCGCCTTTAACATGCACGACCACGCAGGTTAAAGGCGTATCGATCAATCCCCGTCTATGCCCTTGATGTCTGCCTGAATCTCCAGCTTCTTTATTTTTTCCCACAAATTCTTGCGGCTGATACCGAGTGCGGCGGCGGTATTTCCCATATGCCACTGGTGGCGGTCAAGCGTGTTCACGATGTAACGGCGTTCACAGGCTTGCAGGTATTGATTGAGGTCGGCTTCGGGCACGGCGGCGAGGCTTGGGGGCAGCAGGCCATCTTCGAACAAGTCGTCAGCCTTCAATGTCTCGTCATTGTTCAGGATGTAGGCTCGTTCAATGGCGTGCTTCAGTTCGCGCACGTTGCCGGGCCAGGGGTAATCCAGCAGTGCCAGTTCGGCGCTGGGCTGGAGGGATTTCTTTTTTACCGCATGCTGTGCCGCGAACTGCTCCAGGAACAGATCGGCAAACCACAGAATGTCTTCCTTGCGCTCCCGCAAGGGTGGAATCCTGAGCTGGATCACGTTGATGCGGTAAAAGAGATCTTCGCGGAATGTTCCCTGTTGTACCATCTGCTTCAGATCCCGGTGGGTGGCGCACACCAGGCGCAGATTGACGGGAATCGGTGCCTCGCCGCCGACGCGCACGATGTTTCGCTCCTGGATGACGCGCAATAGCTTGACCTGCATTGCCAGCGGCATTTCGCCGATTTCGTCGAGGAACAGCGTGCCGCCGTCGGCCTGTTCGAACAGGCCCATCTTTGTGCGGGCGGCGCCGGTGAAGGCGCCTTTCTCATAGCCGAACAGCTCGGCTTCCATCAGGCTTTCCGTGATCGCGCCGCAATTGACGGCGACAAAGGGTTTTCCGGCGGCTTTGGGGTCGCTGTTGTGCAGCTCCAGCGCCACTTTCTCCTTGCCCACGCCGGATTCTCCCGCAATCAGGATGGTGCTGGCGTGCAGTGCCAGGCGTGGCAGCATGTCGGTGATGCGGCGCATTGCAGCGGACAGCCCCAGGCCCGGTTTTGTGCTTCGGGAAGGGCGTGCCGATGTGGCCAGGACGCGGATCTTGTCCATCAGTTGGTCGAGGTCGAACGGCTTGGTGACGTAGTCCGCCGCTCCCTGTTTGAGCAAGCTTACCGCGGTGTCGATCGAGCCGAAGCCGGTGATGAAGATGAAGGGCGGCAGCGTCACGCCCGATTTGAGCAGGCGGGCAAACATCGCGTCGCCGGAGAGGTCGGGCAGGCGGATGTCGCTGATCGCCACGGCATAATTCTTCTTGCCCAGGCTTGCCAGGGCGCTTGCCGCAGTCTTGTGCCAATCGCAGGTGTAACCTTCCAGTTCGAAGCGGTCGCACAGGGATTCCCCCATGATCTCGTCGTCCTCCACCAGGCACAGGCGGGGCAGCTCGGCGCTCATGCCGCACGCTCTTCCAGCGGCAAGGTCACGATGAACCGGGTTTCCCCGGGCTGGCTTTGCACCATGATTTCTCCCTTCAGTTGCTGCACGATCTGGTAGGTGACCCACAACCCCAGGCCGTGCCCACCCTCGCGACCGGTGGCGAACGGCTCGAACAGATATCCCAGCTGTTCGGCCTCGATATGCTTGCCGTCGTTCTCGACCAGCAAGGTCAGTCTGCTGCTGTCCCGGTAAATATGGCAGTGCACGCGGCCCCGTAGTTCCACCGCCTGAGTCGCGTTGAGCAGCAGGTTAATCAGGATTTGCCGCACCAGGGTCGAGGGCAGCGGCAGAGTGTCCAGAATGTCGTTTTCCCACGCCAGTCCGGCCGTTTTTCTGTGGACATCGGGCAGCACCAGGGTGCGGGTATCCTCGATGTCCTGTACCGTGAGGGGGTGGCCCTGGAATTTGGCCTCCACCAGCAGGGCGGCAATAATGTCCTTGATCTGGAGCAGACCCCGTTCCAGCAGCGAGATGGTTTTTGCGGTCTGGGGGTCGGCGTTGTCGTGCTTTTTGAAGGTGCTGATCGCATTCAGCATGCCGCCCAGGGGGTTGTTGATCTCGTGGGCGATGCCCGCTGCCAGCCGCCCCACCGCCGCCAGCCGCTCGGAAAAGAACATCTGCTTTTCCAGGTTCTCTTTGTGCTTCAGTTCGCCCAGCATGCGCCTGAAAGCCACGCCGACCTGGCCGATCTCGTCCCTGGATTCATACAGGTTGCATTCCAGGCTGTCAGGCAGGGTTTGCCCCACCTTGCCCATGCACTTGGCAAGTTGGGTCAGGGGGGCCGCCATGCGCCAGGCCCAGTACCAACTCATCGGCAACAGCACGGCCAGTGCCAGCAGTGTCATGATCACGGCGCGCCGGGCGATGTCATAGAAGCGCGGCAGGAACATCGACCTGGAATACCCCATCACCAGCGAACCGAGCGCCACGCCATCGGAAATGATGGGGGTCACCATGTAAAATTTGTCCGATCCGGCCAGTTCCACCGCTTTCGGCTCGGTGCCGCGATAATCGGTGATCGCCTGCTGTAGATGGGCAAGGTCCGGGCTGACGCGGGCAGGGTCGGAAAGCATGGGGTATTGCATGGGATGGGTGGAAACGTAAACCTGCTGGCGCGCATCCAGCACCAGGATTTCTTCCGCCTGATTGACGTTCGCATGCGGTGTAGCCTGGAACGGCGAATTGATGATTTCATAGGCGCGCCATACATCGTCATGCACGATGGCCGGGGTGAGCGTGTGGGCCAGCGCCCGTCCCATGCTCCCGGAATTCAGCAGCACATCCCGCTTCAGGTCGTCGTAGGCGCGGAACATCAGGGAGGCGGTGACCACCAGCGCGGTAAAGATGATCAGCACGCTGCCGCGCAGGGGGATCTTGTAGTTGAAGCTGAGATCGCGAAACATGTCACTTCTCCGCAATAGCGCGCATCATTCGGGCGATGCTGTCGTACATGTGCTCGTCCCCCGCCACGAAACCGTCCAGGTGCAGGTTCCGCAGCAGTTTCGCCCCTTCTTCGTCCTGCGGCATGGCGAGCAGCGTTTTGCGCATCGCCGCCGTATCCGCCGGCGCAACCGTCTTTCCTACCACGAAGGGCGGGAAGCCGAATTCCGCGGATTCCCTGACGATGCGGGTTCGCGTCGTTAATTCAGGGTGCTGTAGCGCCAGGGTGTCCCATACGTAACTTTCCACCGCGCCACCCTGGGCTAGGCCGGCGGCCACCGCCTCCACCACCTTGCGGTGAGACCAGGTGAAAAAGGTTTTGCTGAAGAAGGTGCTGGATTTTTCCTGTAACTCGTGCAATTCATAGGCCGGCACCAGGTAGCCGGAATTGGAGTCGGGGTCGGAAAAGGCGAATACCTTGCCCCTTAAATCCGCGATGGACCGGGTTTGCCGGTCCGAGGCGGGTACGATCAGGTAAGAGCGGTAGACTGGTTTGCCCTGGTACACCGGCACCGCCAGCAGATTCATGGTCTGCTTGTTGCGTACGTAGGGATAGCCGCACAGCCAGGCAAAATCCAGCTTGCCGCTGCGCATGAGGTCGGTAATTTCACGGTAGCTGGCGCGCTGGACAAACACCACCGGCCGCTTCAGGTGGCTTTGCAGGTACACCCGCCAGGTATTGACGAAGGCGGTCTGGTCGTCGAGGAATACCGGCGTCAGGCCGATCCGGATCGGTACATCTTCCCCCGCCGCCCACGTGTTCGCAGCCATGAATAAGGCCCAACACAGCACCAGCCATCGCATTCCCCATCGCACCTGAAATACCTCCTTACTTGACTTGTCGTGATGTCGAGTGTAACGCAAATTGCCCTGCGCGATAAATACGCTGTTTCAGCGTCGAGATGGGCGGAAGCGGCGGCTATTACCGTCTGGTAATACCGCTGCTGTCGGCAGGGGTGATTGTTATTACCATGGGGTAACAATGAGTAGCGTGCTGGATCGTATATTAGATAATATCTAATTGATATTGATAGTATTGTAAAACATGGCACAGGTATTGCTTATTGGTGGTTGGCTGCAACCTGATTTTATTTGCGGCGGGACATCGGGCGCAACGGCATAAACGCTGTTGGCCATACACAACAGGAGGAGATGCGCTTATGAGTGAACTGCGAACTTCATCAATCGAAACCAGGGGAAAGGCAGGCCTGAAGCGGTACGCCATGGTGATCGACCTGCGCCGCTGCATCGGCTGCGATGCCTGCATGGTCGCATGCAAGGCGGAATTCGATGTGCCCCTGGGCGTTTTCAGAACATGGGTTCCGTACAAGGTGGTAGGCACCTATCCCAACGTGCGAAAGCATTTCATGCCACGCCTGTGCAACCACTGCGACGATGCGCCCTGCGTGCGTTCCTGTCCGGTCGGCGCGACTTACAAGGTGGAGGACGGTGGCTTCATCCTCCAGCACTACGACCGCTGCATCGGCTGCAAGGCCTGCATGGCGTCCTGCCCCTACAATGCCCGTTTCATGCTGCCGAAACATCGTACCTATACCGATATCACCAGCGTGGTGGACAAGTGTACCTTCTGTCACCATCGGGTAACACAGGGGCTGGCACCAGCGTGCGTGGTGACCTGCATCGGACGGGCGCGCATTTTCGGTGACATCAACGACCCCAACAGCGAGGTGTCGAAACTGGTGTCTACCCTGCCGACCCAGGTACTGCGTCCCGAGGAAGGCACCAAGCCGCACGTGTTCTACATCGGCCTGGACCGCAACAATTCCGAGTTTGGTCGCGCTGTTTACAACCCGCTCGATGTGCTGGAAGAGGATAGGCGGGCTTTCAACAAGAATCACGAGGGATAGGAGCAAATCATGGGTGACTTCAATATTTTCCATCACATGCCGTGGTCGAGTACCTATTCGATCTACTTCTTCGTCATCGGCATTTCTGCGGCGCTGTTTTTCTTTTCCACTCTCTCCTGGTTCCGCCAGGAATTCGAGCCGCTGCGCAAGAGCGCCTTCTATGTCTCCTTCGGGCTGATGGTGCTGGGCGGATTGCTGCTGATCGGCGACCTGTCCAAGCCGCTGCGATTCCTCAACATGCTCAATCCAGCCTACCTCAACTTCGCTTCGCCGCTGGCTTGGGGCGGACTGAATTTGCTCTTGTTCGGGGCGGTATCGGTGGCTTATTTCTGGATGATGCGCAAGAACGACGAAACCAACAGTCGACGGCTGGCCATTATCGGGGCTCTTCTCGCCTTGGGCTTGCCGGTCTACACCGGCTTCGATCTGACCGTGCACCAGAACCGTCCGGTGTGGAACACGCCGTTGATGCCGATATTGTTCGTGGCCATGTCCCTGGTTTCCGGCGCGGCGGTGGCGTCTTTCCTGGCGCCTGGGAAGCCCGAGAAACTGCTCGTCATGCTGCGTCGTTTCATGCTCTGGTCGGCAGGTGCGGTGGGCGTCATGCTGGTGTCGCTGCTCGGCACCACCGCCTATGGAGGCTCGGGCCAGGAACTCACCTTCATGTTCATGACCAGCGGCACGCTCGGCACGATTTTTATCGGCGTCGGCATCCTGCTCGGTACGGCGGCGCCGATTGCACTGCTGCTCGCGCCTATTGGAAAACAGCAACAGGGCATAATGATCGCCGCGGTACTGATACTGGTGGGCGGAATGGCATTGCGCTACTCGATTCTGGTCGGTGGCCAGATCGTCCAGACCTATTTCTAAAGATCAGGGAGACCAAACCATGTTGAATTTCAAAATCTCGCGGCGCGCCTTCCTCCAGGCCAGCGCCGCTACTACAGCCGCCGCGGCGGCTTCGCCGAAGTTGCTGCGCGCCATGGAAACCGAACTGGGAGGCAAGGATTTCAACCCGGTCGGCTACGCCGAGCGCAAGGCGATTCCCATTACCTGTCACGTCTGCAACATCCAGGACGGCGCCTTGGCCTATGTGGAAAACGGTCGCATCGTCAAGCTCGAAGGCAACCCGGAACACGTTTCCACCCGGGGCAGACTGTGCGCCAAGGGCAACTCGGGCATGTGGTACAGCTACGACCCGGACCGCATCCTCTACCCCTTGAAGCGGGTTGGCGCGCGCGGCGAAGGAAAGTGGAAGCGCATCACCTGGGACGAGGCGCTGGCCGAGATCGCCCAGAAGCTCGACGCCGCCCTCAAGGAAGATCCCAACACCATCATGCTGAAGTACGGTCGCAACCGCTCCGGCGGCGTCATCGACCGTTTCATGAATACGCTGGGATCGGCCACCGTCGTCAACCACACCTCGGTGTGCGAATCCTCGAAGAAGATCGGCATGGAACCCACCTGGGGGCCTGACATCGAAACGCCGGATTTTGCCAACGCCAAATACATCCTCAACTTCGGCTCCAACATCATGGAAGCGGCCTACTTTCACAACCCGTATTCCCAACGTCTTGCCGACGGCATGGCAGACAACAAGGCCAAGCTGGTTACTTTCGACGTGCGCCTGTCCAACACCGCCGGGCGCTCCGACGAGTGGATTCCGGTGTTTCCCGGCACCGACGGGGCGGTGGCTCTGGCCCTCGGCCACGTCATCCTGCGCGACGATCTGCAGGATAGCGACTTCATCGAAACCTGGACCAATGTTACCGTTGCCGAACTGAAGGCGCATTACAAGCAGTACACGCCGGAATGGGCCTCCAAGCTGTCCGGCGTGCCGGTGGAGACGATCGAGCGCATCGCGCGGGAATTCGCCACCACCAAGCCGGCCACCACCTACACCTACCGCGGCCCGGCCAAGCACCTGTATGGCTCCTACAACGAGAAAGCCACCATGATGCTGCCGATCATGACCGGCAACATCGAGGTGCGCGGTGGGTATTGCATGCCGCGCGGCATGGGCTGGCCTCAGCCGCAACCGGAACCGCCCAAGCCGGCCAAGCCATCCTACCTGTCTCACCCGGACGAGTACCCGCTGGCCCACCACAAGGTGAGCCATCTCACGCCGTTCTGGATTGCCGAGGGCAAGCAGAAGATCAACGTCTATTTCTCCTACCAGGACAACGCGGTATATACCAACCCGGGGTCGGACGCAGTGTGGGGCAAGCTGTATCGTGATGAAAAGCTGATTCCATTCTACGTTTCCATGAGCCCCTTCATGGGCGAAGAAACGGCGCTGGCGGACATCATCCTGCCCGACTGCCCGTATCTCGAGCGCTGGGAGCCGGAGTCCATGCCCAATTCCCTATGGCCGTGGCTGGGCATCCGCCAGCCGGTGATCAAGTCGCTGGGCGAATCGCGCGAGAACCGCATCATGATGCGCGACATCATTCACAAGCTGGATCCGGACGGCACGCGTGGCATGAAGAAATACTGGGATTTCAAGGATGGCGAGGACTACATGCGCCACCACTTCGACAACGTGCCGGGGCTGAAGGAAGCCGGCGGGCTGGACTTCCTGAAGAAGCACGGGGTATGGCCGATTTATGGCAAGCTTGATCCGGCCACCGGCAAGATCGTGGACAAAACCGGACGCGAGATCCAGCCGGAATACGGCCTGCACAAGAAGGAACTGTCCGCCGCTGATATGACCGGCGCCGTGGTGGAAAAGAACGGCTCCATCATGAAAAACGGCAAGGCCATCGGCATCAAACGCAAGGGCAAAAACTACGCCGGCTTTCCAACCCACGACCGGATCATCAACGTGCGCGTGGACGAATGGGCGAAATATGGCTTCAACCCCATGCCCACCTTCAAACAGATTCCCTGGCACAAGGACATGAAGGATGACGAAATGATCCTCACCACCTACAAGATCAACGTGCACAAGCAGTCACGCACGGCGGCGGTGAAGTGGCTGGCGGAGATCATGCACAGCAACCCGGTGTGGATGAACACCGAAACCGGCAAGAAGTTGGGTGTGAAAACCGGCGACCTGGTGCGGGTGGAAAGCAAAGTCGGCCATCTGGTGACCAAGGCCTATGTGTTCGAGGGGATCCACCCGAAGGTGGTGGCCATTCCAACCGCCTTCGGCCACTGGGCTTACGGTCGGCTGGCGCAACTCAAGCTGAAGAGCGAGAAGGCCGGTGCCTGGGGCGCGCAGGACGATCCCGACCTGAATAACGTGTGGTGGGAAGACAAGGGTGTTCATCCTAATCAGATCATCCCTGTGGTGGCCGACCCCATTGGCGGCTCCCAGGGCTGGTACGATACCGTGGTAAAAGTGACCAAGGCCGGGCCGAACGACAAGTACGGCGACGTCCAGGCCTCGTGGGAGAAGCACGTAGAAGCCTTCAAGGAAACCATGCGTTACGCTTACACCGGCGACCTGCACCGCAAGATGCACCCGGAAATGGCTTCCTGGGGCGGGCCGGGGAGCGTCAAGCACAAGGAGGGTGGCCATTGAGGTTTTGTAGCTTGGGTTGAGGGATCAGGAAATAGGAGAACCCTCGCGTAGCGAGACAAAAATCTTAGCCCATTGCCCCTAGCCCCTTGAGATGTTACAGAGTTTTTACCTGAGCAGGTGGAGTGCCCCGGTCAAGGTCCTCCGTTCGTGACCGGGTTTTTAGAGTCCCGGTCATGATCCTCCGTTCGTGACCGGGGTTTTTTTGAGAGGATTCCCATGCAGAACCAGAATGCAGCACTTGCCGAACCGCTGGAAGATACGCTATCACCGCTGGAATTGCGCGCCCGCGTCGGTTTTTACCAACTGCTGGCCGGTGCTTTCGTCGAAGAGCCGGGGTGCGACTACCTGGCCGCCCTGCGCACGCCGGAAGCCATGGCTGCGCTGGCCGAGTTGGGGTTGCAGTTCGACGCAGATTTTACCGATGCTCCCCTGGGCGAGCTTCAGGATGTTCTGGCTTGCGAATACGCCACCCTCTTTACCACCGCCGGCGGTTGTCCGCCGGTGGAGTCGTCGCGCCTCACCGGGCGTTTCCAGCAGGAACCCTTCCACGAGGTGAAGGCGATTTATCAGCGTTGCGGATTCGAACTGCAACAGGGTAAATTTGCCGTGTTCGAGGACCAGCTCGGGATTGAGCTGTCCTTCGTGGCAGTGCTGCTGGAAAACCAGGCAGCAGCACTGGAAAGCGGCGATATGGCTGCCGCCAGGCGGCTGGAAAAGGAAGTCAAACGTTTCTGGGCCATCCACCTGGGGCGTTGGGTGCGCGGCTATGCGACGCTGCTTGCACGGGTGACGGAGCATTCCTTTTACCGCGAAATCGCCCGCCTGTTGCAGGGTTTCGCCGAGGAAGAGCTGGCCCTGCTCAATGTGCGGGTGGACGACGCGGACGGCGGACGCGAGGAGGTGCCGAAAAGCGAAATCCAGGTGCTGTTCAATCCCGATGAACCCGTGTGCGGTGGCTGCGACCATGGCAAGGAGCAAAACAGGACTTTCGCATGAACCATGAATTCGCCTGGGACGAACTGGCGCTGCTGTGGGATGGCAATAATTTCGGCGCCGTCCACGACTGGCTGGGGGAGCGCTGGAATCACCTGATCCAGACCCGTCCGGGCGGGCACGAAGACCCGGACGCCCAGTTCCTGCAAGGCCTGGCGTTTGCGGCGCTGGCCTTTCACTTTACCCAGAACCACAATCAGGACGGCGCAGCGCTGCTTGCCGAGGATGCCCTGGCTATGCTGCCACGATTCCTGCCTTCTTGCCGCGGGGTGGAGATCGCGCCCGTCCTGGAAAATCTGAACACCTTGCTTCCGCTGCTTGAGGGACTGGACCACGAGGCCGATTGCCCCATGCAGCCTTTCGTTTTCAACAAATTTTCCTATCAGGTGATAAATTAATGAGCGGACCCATACCGGAAATCACCCTTTGCCGTTGGGCAAAACCAGAAGATGGGCCCTTTGCCGAGCCGGTTTTCATCTTTGACGGCGATAACCTTCCCGAAGATCTGACCCACGTCTCGGTAGTCCTGCGAGCCGCCGGACGGGAACGTGTCCGCGAGTTGATGGCTCGGGGTGCTGCGCGGTTGCTGCTGGGCGAGGCCGCACTGCTGGACAGCAGTCTGATCGAAACCCTGAGCAAGGAGTTCGGTGCTGAGAAGGTGGGGGTATGGGTTCCTGTGCGGCGCCTGGAGGTCAGCTGGGCGCTGGACATCACCTCCAACGCCGACTTCAGATGCGTCACTCCCTCCTGTGCCAAGCCGGCCTGGGAAGTGCTGAAAAGCGACGGCAGCCGCAGCGGCACCGATGCCGGCTGGTGGCTGGGGCAAATGCTGGAGCGCGGCGCTTCGCTGGCGCTGCTCGGGGTGGATATCGCCGACGACACCGGCCTCAATCTTTGCGCCGAACTAATGGAGCAGTTCGGCACCCGGCTGTGGTTGACTCCTCTGACGAATCCTGGGGCGGATTTGCTGCCATGGATACGGTACGGTCAGGCAAGAAATCTGGCCATTCCCGATATCGAACATTACGACGAAGCAGCGATGCTGGCCCTGCGCCAGGCACTGGAACCCGCAGTAGAGGAAGCGGCATGAGAAACCCGGCGAGATATTTGATCGTATTGGCATGGGCCTTGTCTGCGCCGGCATGGGCCGCCGGTACGGCGTTACTGGACGGCGCCCAACTCAGGGAAGTGCTGAAGAAAGACCAGCCCTGCTGCGTGATCGACGCCCGCAGTGAAGGCAGGCGCAAACGGCAGCCCATTCCTTTCGCGGTGACCTACAACGAAGGCGTCAAGCCCAAACCGGGCGGCTATGCAGTGGTGGTGGGCGACAACGACCCTCAGGCCCTTGCGACTGCCCAAAATGTCTCAAAAAACAGCGGGCAGGACGTGTATGCGGTGAAAGGCGGCTACGCTACCTGGAAGCAGGTGCAGGCGGGCGGGAATAAGTCCTCCTCTGGAGCAGAAATTGTCGCTCCGCAACGCTTCACAATTCCCAGCAATACCTGCGAACAGGGGAAGGCTCTCCACGAGTACAAATAACCCATGCTGACCCAGCCCGAATATCGTGCCACCCGCTGCACCCGCTACCGCTACCGTTACAGCGAGTGCAGCCGCTGCGCCGAGGCATGCCCCCACGAGGCGGTGGAACTTTCCGACGAGGGCATCCGGATCAGCGCGTCGGCGTGCCGGAACTGCGCCCTGTGTGCCGCCGCCTGTCCCACGGAAGCCCTGCTGGCAGACAACCTGCCCCGCATCGAGGTGTTGAAACGCACCGCCAAACTACCCGAAGTGACCTTCGCCTGCGCCCCTTCCGAACTCAATGGCGATGAAATCGTGCCTTGCCTGGGTGGGCTGGATGCGGCGATGCTGGCCTACCTGACCAGCCGCGGCGTTGCCGTCACGCTGGCCGGCACCCAGCATTGCGCCGAGTGCTCCCATGGTGTGCGGGGAGAAGCACGGCTGGGACTCCATCTGGAAGCGGTAGAGGCGCTGCGGGGTATTGTCGGCAGCCAAAAGTGGGCCGAAATCAGCGTGCCTGACGAGGGCGAAACGGAACCGGGCAAGGCCGGGCACGATCCCTCCCGCCGCCACCTGTTCCGTCGCTTCGTTGGGCGCGGAGCGGACCAGCTGACGCGTCCGATTTCCGCCACCGAGGTGCAGCCCGTTCCGCTCAAGGCAATCCGCTTCGCCGCGCCGTTTTCCACCGCCGGACGGGAATTGCTGCAAATCCTGTTCGAAGCCGCACCGCAAGATCATGTTCCCTTGCCTGCCTATCCGGCGCTTTACGCCGCCAAGGTCGGCATCCAACCTGGCTGCACCGCCTGCGAGGCCTGCGCCCGCGCTTGTCCCACCGGCGCAATGCAAATCAGGGAGAGCGGCACGGCCTGGGAACTGGGTTTCCAGTTCTCCCGTTGCGTCGGCTGCGGCGTGTGCGTCGAGGTCTGCCAGCCGCATGTGTTGCATTTTCAGGACGAAATGGAAAACCTTGCCAAGGCACCTGAACCGGTGATCCTGCACGCCCTCGGCAAACAACGCTGCACCCGCTGCGACCGCTTCTTCATCTCGCCCGCTCCGGGCGGAAATTTGTCCGATCTGCGAAGGGGACGATGCGGATTTTTCGTCCATTTTTGGCTAAAGGAAAGCCTGATGTTAACCGTGCCTATGAACAATTTCCAGATATGCAGGTTGGTGCCAAGGCCGCAGGCCGAAGCCCAACATCGGTGACCGCCATTATGTTGGGCTTCACTTCGTTCAGCCCAGCCTACATGAGAATTGCATGGAGTCATGATGCTATATGACAGCCACGGACGCCGCATCGAATACCTGCGGCTCTCCGTCACCGACCGCTGCGACCTGCGCTGCACCTACTGCATGCCGGAAGGCTTCAAGGGCTACGAAGAGCCGGCCAACTGGCTGACGTTCGACGAAATCGAGCGGGTGGTGGGGGCTTTCGCCCGTCTTGGCGTGCAGAAGATCCGGCTGACCGGCGGCGAACCGCTGCTGCGGCGGAACCTGGCCGAGCTCGCCGGTCGCCTCTCCTCACTTCCCGGCATCGCCGACCTGTCCCTTTCCAGCAACGGCACCCAACTGGCAAAACACGCGCAGGCCCTGCGCGCCGCCGGCATCACGCGGCTCAACGTCAGCCTGGATACCCTCGACCCGGCCCGCTTCGCCGCGATCACAGGGCGGGATGCGCTCGCTTCCGTGCTGCACGGCCTGATGGCCGCAAAAGAAGAGGGCTTCGGCCCGATCAAGATCAACATGGTGGTGATGGCGGGCATCAATGACCATGAGGTCGACGATATAGTCGCCTTCTGCGGCGAGCGAGGTTTCGTGTTGCGGCTGATCGAGACCATGCCGATCGGGGAAACCGGCAGAAACGCCGGGTTCGTTGCGCTCGGCCCGATCCGGGAGCGCCTGCGGTCGCGCTTTGGCCTGGTGGACGGCGTCGTGCCCGGAGGCGGTCCCGCCAAATATCTGGTATCCCCCGATGGTCGTTTCCAGATCGGTTTCATAACACCCATGTCGCAGCACTTCTGCGAAACCTGCAATCGCGTTCGTTTGAGCGTCGATGGCACGCTCTATCCCTGTCTCGGCCAGAACGACAAGGTGGATGTGCGGGCTTTGCTTCGTTCCGGTTGCAGTGATGAGCAATTGGAACAATTGCTGCTCGAAGGGATTGGGCGCAAGCCGTTCAAACATGAATTCGATGAGGATCCGGCAAAAGTCGTCCGTTTCATGTCTTCAACAGGAGGTTAGCGATTATGGCTGTCAGAGTGCTTTATTTCGCTTCACTGCGCGACGCGCTGGGGCAAACGGAGGAAAAAACCGTGTTGCCGGACTCGGTCGCGACGATTGCCGAACTTCGCGCCTATCTGGCTTCTCGTGGCGGCGAATGGACCCGGCTGGTTGCGTCCAGTAACCTGCGTTGCGCGGTAAACCAGGAAATGGCGTCCCTCGGGATGGCCGTCAAAGATGGTGACGAGGTGGCATTCTTTCCACCGGTCACAGGCGGTTAAGGATCCTTTGAGATCGGCCGGTCTTGACAACACGCTTAGAGGTCATCGAACATGAATCATCTGCTCAGCAAGGCTTATAATGTCAAAATCTGGATTCGGTTGGTCGTCACCATCTGGTTGATGCTGGTGGTCGCCTGGAGCGGAATAGTGTACTGGGCGTCGTGGGAGCAGCGCCGCGCCGCCATCGAACAGGCACGATATTTCGCCGACAGCGTCCATCAGATGACGCTGGCCGGGCTGACCGGCATGATGATGACCGGCACCGTGGCGCAGCGCGCCATCTTTCTCGACCAGATCAAGAACTCCAACGATGTTAACGAATTGCGCGTGCTGCGCGGCGATCCCATCATCAAACAGTTCGGCACGGGCATGGCCGGGGAAAACCAGCGCGACAACGCCGAGCGGGATACGCTGCAAAGCGGCAAACCCTTCTACCAGGTGCAGCAGGAAGGTGCGGGCGAAGTGCTGCGAGTAGTGCTTCCTGCCATTGCCAAGAGCAACTACCTGGGCAAGAACTGCCTGATGTGCCACATCGTGCCGGAAGGAACAGTGCTCGGCGCGGTCAGCATGAAACTGTCGCTCAAACGCGCCAACGACTCGACGCAAAACTTCACGATCAAAATCCTGGCGGTAGCAGTGGGCACCAGTATCCCGCTGCTGTTCGCCATTTACCTGTTCATCACCCACTTCGTCACACGGCCGCTGCGGGAGATGACCCAAAGCATCCACAACATCGCCGAGGGGGAAGGTGATCTGACGCGCCGCCTGCCCGTGCGCGGCCGCGACGAAATCGGACAGGCTTCGGCGATGTTCAATCGCCTGCTGGAAAAGCTGGGCAATTTGATCGGCCAGATCAGCAACTCCGCCGGACAGGTCTCCGAAGCCTCGCACCAGATGTCTGCGAACGCCGCGCAAATTGCCGAAAGCTCGGAGCGACAGAACGAAAAATCCGCCAGCGCAGCCGCCGCGATGGACCAGATGACCTCCGGCATCGCCGCGGTGGCGGGCAGTGCCGAGGAGGTGCAGCATGCTTCCGACGAAAGTCTGCGCCGAACCGAACAAAGCGACGAGAAACTGGCGCAACTCCTGGCACAAATCCAGATGGTGGAAAATGCCTTCCGGAAAATCGCCGGCACGGTCGATGAATTCATCGGCAGCACCCAGTCCATCAGCGCCATGACTGGTCAGGTCAAGGACATCGCCAATCAGACCAACTTGCTGGCCCTGAATGCCGCCATCGAGGCGGCTCGTGCCGGGGAGGCAGGGCGTGGTTTCGCTGTGGTGGCAGACGAAGTGCGCAAACTGGCGGAAAAGTCTGCCCAATCGGCGCAGCAGATCGACGGCATCACCCAGGCCATCGCGCAACAATCCGGCGCCATCGAAACATCCATCCAGGAAGGCATGACGGAACTGCGCACCAGCAACGACTCGATGCGCGAAGTCAGCGCGGTGCTGGCGGAAGCCAGGCAATCGGTCGTCAGGGTGAACGAGGGGATGAATGCCATCCGCGAAGCCACGATCAATCAGCGCTCCGCGAGCCAGTCAGCCACCGGCAATGTGGCGGCCATTGCCGCGATGGCCGAGGAAAACACCCACGCCATCGAGCAGGCCGCCCGGGCTGCGGAGCATCTGGAACAGCTTGCGAATGCCCTGCAAGACGCGGTAAGCCGGTTCAAATATTGATATTGAGGGAGGACGTCATGGAATGGGAATTCACGCCGCAACAGGTGGTAAAGGGTGAAGTGGACTATGGTCTGGAAGCATTCCGGCGTGATCTGATGCAGGAAGTGTCCCTGAATGTGCCAGGTATCGGGGAAGAACAGTTGAACGCAGTTTTCGCGCTCGCCTACGATCTTTGCTACTGGCTTGCCACCGGCAAGGACTACGACGAGTTCGAGGAGCGGTTCGAGGATCTCAATATGCTGATGTTCTTGCGTGCCCTGCGGGAGCATGGCCAGGGCAACGTGGAGATGCTTGGCGCCATCCTGCAGCGCATGATCATGGACGGGGTAGAGGCGGGCATGCCGCTGGACAAGGCAGTTGCTCATGTGGCAACGAAGCATCAGGAGGCCGAGAAAATGGGGATACAAGGTAGCAGCCCTGCCTGAACTTACTGCAACGAAGTAGGAGCGTAATATTCTTCCAACCTGACTCGTCGGTAGGAGCTTGAATCAAATTGAGAACGCCTCCTGGCATATCATCGCCAAGAGGCGTTTTTAAATGAGACAGGGCTTCGGAAGCCGCTGTGCCACCGAGGCTTAAAATTCCGCCTGCAACCGCGTGAACAACGCACTCTTATTGCGGTTAACACCCTCACCCTGGTTGAAGGTGGCGCCGCCGATCACCCCTTTGCTGTAGCCGCTGACCCCGTCTTTCAATTTTGCAACTGCCGCGCCGAAATCAAGGGCGAGGAATTTATTGAAGCGGTAGTTGCCCATGAGCAGATAGTCGGTGCCCACGTCGCTGCTTCGTCCGGTTGGGGTCTTGGTGTTGCCGAACCAGCCTGCCGCCACGTAGCCACTGAGGTCCTGGGTGATGGGGAAGGCGTATTTCGCCTGGACGGTGGAAAGACCGTAGCCATTATTGGAAATATTGACCGAATCCCCGTCAAAGCCTGTGTCAGTGGGTCCCTGGATGGTAAGAATGCCGGTGTACCCCCAGTAACCATTGGTTTTAGCCAATGCCTGGGTGGGCAAAAAGCCTGTCCCATCCGATTTCCCCGAAGCATGGGTCGCCAGCAGACCGAATTTGCCCGGCCCGGCCCCGCCGGCGAGTTCAAGTTTTACCGCCGTACCGCTGCCATTGCCGACACCTGTTGCCAGCAGATCTTTGTCGGTTCTGGAGGCCAAGATAAAGGCATTGACCATCAGACCTCTCCCCACCTCAACCTGCCCGCCCAAGCCAAGGTTGCTGTGGTTGCGCTGGATGGCCGCCGGATCGCCGGCGCGGACGAATGAACCACCGAGGTTTATCTGGTTCTTGCCCGCCAGCGGCAAGACATAGTCCAGCTGGTAGTGCGCCAGGTCGTTGGTGTTGGTGTTGGTTTCGCTCTTCTTCTTGAGGCTGCTGGCAAAAGCACGGAGCTTGCCGACGCCAACCGGCGCAATCGCCGACAGCGCTACCGGATTGTAGTTCCAGTCACTTGAAAACAAGGTGTCGCCAAAATAATCCCCCAAGGGGACGATGCCCGCCTGGAGGTTAATGCCGCTCTTGGTCGTGTAATCCATCACTGCGTGGCGGACGGCGAGGTTGTTTCCGCGTGTGCTGTTGTTGGTGGTGTCGATGTTATCCGTGGTGTGGCCCAGTTCCATTTGCAGGTGGGTCTTGAATTGTTCGTCGAACTTGATATCCACGTTTTGACGAATCCGCGCCCGGCTCGCGTTCTGACTGCCTTCCCCTGAAACGTCATTGTCCACCGAATAACTGTTGATGCGGTATTGGCCGCCAAAGCTTACCTCTGGGCCGCTCCCGGTTTTCTGGGGTGCATTGGCGATGGCAGTGGTGTTGGCGCGGAGTTGCGCTTTCAGCGCGTCCATTTCTTTTTCCAGGGCTTCCAGTTTCTTGAGTACTTGAGCATCCGGAGTGTCGGCCGCCATGGCGGGCTGTGCCGACAAGCCCACCAGCAAGCTGAAGGCTGTGGCGCTGAATGCTTGGGCCACTCTGCTGCCTGAGTACATATTTCGGTCGCCTGCATACGTTAATTGCATCGCTTTCTTCATCTGATATCTCCCCACGGTTGATGAGCCTCTTAAGTGGCCGGATAAAAAGCCGACCAAGCACTCTTTAAGCAAGTCCCGTACCAATACATAACACATTGTTATGTATATACATTTTTCTTGTGAGCAAGGCTTGCAATTACCGTTTGGTTATATTCAACAGAGAAATATATTACCTTACCGTAACACGTCGACCCTCGGCATGATGTATCTGGCCTTTATGGGCGACTCCCTGTAGGAGCATTACTATGATGAACCGCGTGAGCATTATCTTCTGCGCTGTTTCGTTGATTATCACTGCGGTGGTTCTCGGCGCAGGCTGCAACCTCGCCGCCATGCAGCGCATGATCATGGACGGGATGGAGGCGGGCTTACCGCTTGAAGAGGCGGTGGCGCAAGGGGCCGCCCATCACCAGCAGATGGTGCGCCAGGGGAATTTCAACTGCGGCTGACTCCAGGCATCTGTAAGTCTTTCGGCCCCGCCGCCCCCCTTACCGCGGTATCGCCTGATTGTCCGAGATGCTTTTGATGCTGGCGTTCAGCGCCGCTTCCGGCGATGTGTCCGCCGTGGCGTAGATGTTCATGTACTTGAGGCAGATCACCCGCAGGCAGGATGACAGATTCTTGTCGTTGGCCACCAGGCAGTTGTCCAGTACATTTTCCAGCAGGCGCGGCATGGCGAGGTGACATTCACTCGCCATGGCTTCCAGCACATTCCAGAAGGCGCGCTCCAGCGATACCGTGGTGCTGTGGCCGTGGATGCGGAAGCCGCGTTTTTCCGGGATGAACTCGCTGATCTGCGCCGTGGTGCAGGCGTTGAACATGTGATCCATGACATGGTTGATCTCGTTGTAGATAGTCATCGTCGTTCGATTCTCACGGTTGTTTGCAATAAATACTACCACCGCCAAATCCGGCAGGGCTAGAATTCCATCACATACAAGTGTAAACGCCTTCTACCTTACAAGGTTCAATGGGGCTGCACAGAAAAACCAAGGAGACGTTAGTTATGGAATTTTTCCGCAAGACGCTGGACCCTGTGATCGCGATGGCGACCATCGCGGTGCTGGATATTTTCCTGTTTCTGGTTATCGGCGGATGGACCGTGGGCGGCGGCGAAACCATGATGACCGGTCTCATCGCCCAATGGTTCATGGGTGACGACCTGAAGCGCATCCCCTTCTGGGAGCTGGTGTTCCCGCCCCACGCCGACTATTGGAAAATGTACATCAGCCTCGGCATGTTCTTCGGCGCGTTTGTCGGTGCCGTGGCCAGCAAGGAGTTCTACCTGCGTATGCCGCGCCATTTCCAGGAGTGGATGTTGATTACCATAGGCGGCCTGCTGATGGGCATCGGCATCCGCATGGCCTATATCTGCAACGTATCGACCTTTTTCGGCATGATGCCGGAAATGAACATGGGCGGCTACTTGGCCATGTCCGGCATCCTCGCTGGCGCCTGGGTCGGTTCCCTGATCTACAAAAAAGTCCTGGAGGGTTAAATCATGTCACCTATCGCAGAATGTATGCTCGCGTTTTTGTTTGGCTCGGTGGTCGGGTTGCTGATGCAGCGATCCCGTTTCTGCAACACAGCGGCACTGCGTGACGCCATCATGTTCAAGACCTATCGCAACACCAAGGCGCTGCTGGTGGCAATGATGATCCTGAGTATCGGCTTCACGGCTTTCATGACCGTGGGTGCAGGCCATCCCCTGGAATTTGATGTGGGGCTCAATACCTTTGCCGGGTTGTTCCTGTTCGGTATCGGCATGGTACTGGCCGGCGCCTGTACCGTATCCACCTGGGTCAAGACCGGTGAAGGCAATTTTGGCGCCTTGTGGGCGCTGTTGTTCACCTTTGTCGGCATGTTCCTCTTTTCCCTGGTGTGGTCATTGAACTACTGGCCGCCGGCACCGGCGAGCATGACCGGCGACCCTAACCTGCCGGCGCTGCAACTGGGCTTTGCCAATGCCCGCACGCTCCAGGACAAGCTGGGCATTCCCGCCGTGTTCTTCGGGCTGATCCAGGCCGGTGTTTTGTATGCCATCTATCGCGCCATCCTGCGCAAGGAACGCGCCCAGCACACTCAGCACGAGAAACACCAAAAGGAAGTTGCCGTCGAGCACAAAAAGTGATTTTTGGACAACCGAACGACGCCGGTCATGGCCGGCATTCAGAATAAATGAGGAGACTTGAAAATGGGATTGTTTGGATCGAAAAAGGTTAACACCGAGGCTGCCGCAGGCGGTGGCGAGGCAACCCTGAGCAACGGGCACACGGTAAGAATCGCCCGGCGGGTGGATTGCATGGGGGATTCTTGCCCGCGGCCGCAATTGATGACCAAAAAAGCGGTAAACGAGATGGGCTCAGGCGATGTGGTCGAGGTGGTGCTGGACAACCCGTCGTCGGTAGAGGCGCTGCCACCGATGTGCGACGAACTTAACGCCACCCATCTCGAAACCATCAAGGAGCCGAATTGCTGGCGTGTTTACATCCAGAAGGACTGAGCCATGATTGCAAGACTATTGATGCATTTTCTTGTCGCCCTGTCGGCAATGATCGTCGTCGCCGGTTTGGCCTATGTCTATGTCAAGCCGCCGGAGAGCATGCGGGTCGACCGCGACGGTGTGCCGTATTTCACGCCGCCGGTAGTCAACCCCATGACAGGCGAAGCTATTCTGGTCGAACAGTTGGTAAAACATTATAAGGGAGGCCGCTAATGAGTCTGGACTTTGAAACGACTATCCAGATCATCATGTTCTTTGTCGCTGTCGGCATGATGTATCTGGCCTTTCTGGGCGATCCCTTGTAGGAGCTTAACCATGATGAATCGCGTGAGCATTATTTTCTGTATTGTTTCGCTGATTGTCACTGCTGTGGTTCTCGGCGCAGGTTTCAACCTCGCCGCCATGCCGCGCCAGACCGTCGCGGCGGCGAAAAAGCCGGTTCCGCCCGAAAGCCTGCCGGACATCGACATGCCCGGTTTCGGCAAAGTCTCCGTTCTGGATCTGGTGGGCTATTACATCGAGAATCCACCGGCCATTGCAACGGCTGCCGGAGGCGCGGCGACATCCACCAAGCGTTTCGGAGGCTGCTGAACATGAGTCGACGGCTCATCGTGGCGGGGGCATGCCTGGTTCTGTTGGCAGGGACAGCCCGTGCGACCGGTGATTTCGCTTATGTGCGCGATGCTGCGGCACTGCTTCGGGAAGGGAGCGTGGTGGTGGACACGCGACCGGTGGAAGCCTGCAAGCTGCGCAGCCTGGCTGGCGCCACCTGCCTGCCTGCCGCCGACCTTCTCGGGCCGCATCGACGGCTGCCTGGCGAACGCGACCTGCTTTGGCTGTTGGGGACTGCCGGACTGAAGGGTGATGAAATGGTGCTGGTGGTGGGGCAGGATGCAACGGCACGGGATTTTGTTGCCGGATTGCTGTACATATCTGGACAGCGCCGCCTGCGGGTGCTGACGGAACCCATGGGGCGACTGTTGGAGAGCGGCATCGGGACTGGGCCTGGGCGTGAACGGAGCTTTGCGCGCGAGAAGGTATTCGAGGCGACCATGCGGGATGGACTGGTGGTGCTGCGCGACGAATTGCGTACCATGAATCCGCCTATGTTGCTGGATGGCCGGGCGGAAGCGGAATATTGGGGTGAGGTGGCGCGCAGCACACGCAGCGGCCATCTGCCGGGTGCGGTGAGTCTGTCGGGGCTGACGCTACGGGCTGCTTTGGCTACGCCTGCAGCCAGGCCGGTGCTGCCGGAAGGCGAACCGGTTGCCTACGGCCATGATGCCTACGAGGGGCTAGCCTATCTCACCCTGCTTACCGCCGGGTACAGCGTGCCTGCCCGACTTTATCTGGCCGGCTGGGCCGAGTGGGCTGCCGACGGCTCACTGCCCGTGGATGCGGCGGCTTACCCAGAGCAATCTGCCATTCGGCCCGCCGAGGCGCTTCCGGTAGTCAAGCAGGACGGGATGGTGATGGTGGGTATTCTGGTGCTGGCTCTAACTGCCTTTTCGGCTGGCTGGTGGTTAAAACGAAAGAGGGCAATCTGATGGATATTCTGTTTCACGTAAGTACGGCGGAGGGCGGGCGTTTCCTATTGCCTTTGGCCCAGAGCTGCCAACGAGTCGGCTGTACCTTCGGCGCTTTCTTCACCCATGAAGGGGTGCAGGGGCTGAAGGATGCGGCGCTGCAAATGACACTAAGATCCGCCACCCAGGCCGTGGTGTGCGAGGAATCCTGGCACCGGTTCTGCGGCGATCTACCCTGCCCGGTCGAGCAGGGCAGCCAGACGGTCAATAGCGCCATGATGGGCGAAGCCCGGCGCGTGGTTAGTCTATAAAGAGGATGAGCATGGATAATGAAAAGAAAGAGAAAGGACTGCTGGTGCTGGCGCGGCGGCACCACGGCGAGGCCATGCGCGTGGCCGCCGGTCTCACTATCTTCGGCCACCGGGTGGCGCTGGTCTTCATGACCGGCCCGGTGGCCGAGACGGCGGAAAATGCCGCCAACGCCGAGCTGCTGGAGCTGACCGGCATCGAACCGCAAACCACCGTAGCGGAGATGGCCGATCAACTGCCCTTCCTGGACGCAGACGGCCTCGCGCACGCCTTCGGCGCAGCCGATGTCGTCCTGAGCCTTTGAGAAAGCAAGAATGAAAATATTACAACTGAATACCGGTCTGTTTCCTGACGCCCAGACCGTGATCGCCGCCCTGCGGCAGATGGAGGCGGCGCACAGCGTCGTATCCATTGATTTAAGGCGCCAGGACATGGAAAACGAGGCATGGGACAAGGCGGTTGCCGCCATCCTGGCCTCCGATCTGACAATAACTATCTGAGGAGATGAACATGAAAAATCTGCTGACTCGATGGAATGGCCTGCTGGCCGTCGTATTCATTCTGTTTCTGGGAATGATGCAAACAGCGCTGGCTGCCGACCCGCTGGTGGACGCGGCTTGGGTGAAAGCCAATATCGGCAAGCCCGGCGTGGCGTTCGTGGACATTCAGCCGACCGCAGACTACCTGCGTGGTCACATCACCGGTGCGGTGAACACCGATTTCGGCAAGTCCGGCTGGCGTGAGGAACGTGCCGACAAAGTCCCTGAAATGCTGCCGGAAAAGCTCGACAAGCTGACCGCCCATATCGGCAGTCTCGGCATCGACAACAACACTCACGTGGTGCTGATTGCGCCGGGTGGCTCCAACCTGGACATGGGTTGGGCGACGCGCATCTACTGGACATTCAAGGTACTGGGTCACGACAACGTGTCGATTCTGAACGGCGGCATGAATGCCTGGGCAAAGGACAAGACCAACCCTATCCAGACCGGTATGACTAAGGCCGAGCCCAAGGTTTTTACTGTCCACCTGCGCAAGGATCTGATCGCCACGGTTGAAGATGTAAAAGCGGCTAATGCCAAGGGTGTGCTGCTGGTCGATAGTCGTCCCGAAGACCAGTTTGCCGGCATCAACCGCAATCCCAAGGCCACCGAAAGCGGCACCCTGGCGGGCGCGAAGAATCTGCCCAGCGGCTGGACCACGGAAAATGGCGGCGGCATGTTCCGCTCCAAGGCGTTGCTTGAGCAGCTTTACAAGGTCGCCGGCGTGCCTACCAGCGGCGAGCAGATCACCTTCTGCAACACCGGCCACCTGGCTTCTATCGGCTGGTTCGTTTCCAGCGAACTGATGGGCAACAAGAAGGTCAAGCTTTATGACGGTTCCATGGTCGAATGGACCATGACCAAGGCCGGCCCCGTCGAACACAAGGTGAAGCTGCAATAGGTAATCTGAAACATTGCATCCTGGTTTTGGCGGCTGCGGCAACGCTCTCGGGCGGCGCTATGGCTCAGGACGAGCACTCGCGCCAGCTGGCCGCCGGACTGGCGGTCATGGCGGGAGACGTCCGTCAGCTTGCGGCCAGCGCCAAAACGCAGCGGCGGGAGGGCTTGCGCGTGCGTCTGGCGGGCGATCTGTCTTCCCTGCCGCTGCTGCTGCGACGCGTTGGCGGCGATGCCGCTTCGGTGCCGTCCCTGCGGGCCGCACTGGCGAAGGAAGACTGGCGTTCGCTGGAGCGGGGGCTTGCCGCCCTGCGTCAGCATTACCCCCTGGATCTTCGCACCCTGCTGCCCGCCGCGCCCACACCGGAGCGGCTGCGCCTGGGCGAGGCGATTCATCGCCAGACCTGCGCCGGTTGCCATGATGCGTCAACCACCGACACGAACCTGCCGGCGCTCAACCTGTTCGAGCAGAGCAGGCACATGCCCAGGGAGGAGTTTGCCGCGCGCCTCATCATCGGCGTGCGTGGAGACGTAAGCACCGCCTATCGCAACCCCTTCAGCGACCTGGAACTGGGCGCGCTGATTGCGTACTACGGATCGACTAATGGTAAATCGGTTCCGTGGCTTCGTTGATTCCAAACCGGAACAAAAATGGTGGGTAATGGGGGATGAGTGATGGTCGAGTGATTTTCATCACTCATTCCTCATTACCCATTTCTCAGTGTCGTGCTGCCTTGCCGCTGATCCGCACTTCCGGTCGGGTGCCGTATTCTACAGCTCGAAATCCACCCCGCCGCCGCGCATGGTGACGTCCACTACCTCGCGCGTCAGATGCGGCGCGAACAGGTGGATGAACTCGTACACATAGCCGCGCAGGTAGGCGCCGTGCCGCAGGCCGATGCGGGTGGTGCTGGATTCGAACAGGTGGTCCGCGTCCAGCATGCGTAACCCCTTGTCTCGCTGCGGGTCAAACGCCATCCGGGCAACGATGCCGATGCCGAGGCCGAGTTCGACGTAGGTCTTGATCACGTCCGAGTCGATGGCGGTCAGCACCACCTTGGGCGCAAGCGCCTTGCGCTCGAAGGCCCGGTTGATGCGCGAACGGCCGGCGAACGCGGTGTCGTAGGTGACAATCGGATAACGCGCGATGGCTTCCAGCGAGAGCGTTTTCTCCTTCAGCAGCGGGTGCTTCGGTGGGGTAATGACGCCGTGGTGCCACTGGTGGCAGGGCATGCTCACCAGTTCCTTCACTTCGGCGATGGTTTCCGTGGCGATGGCGATGTCCGCCTCGCCCGATATCACCATCTGCGCCACCTGGGTCGGATTTCCCTGGTGCAGGACGAGATTCACCCCGGGATAACGCTGCGCGAAGGCCTTGACCGTCTGGGGCAGCGCATAGCGGGCCTGGGTGTGGGTGGTGGCGATCACCAGGCTGCCGCTGCCTTCATTGCTGAAGTCCTTGCCGGCCAGTTTGAGATTTTCCGCCTCCCGCAGGAGGCGCTCCGCAATGGCGAGTATCGCCTTTCCCGGCTCGGTGATTTCCACCACCCGCTTGCCGTTGCGGACGAAGATGTCGATGCCCAGCTCGTCTTCCAGTAACCGGATCTGCTTCGACACGCCGGGCTGGGAGGTGTGCAGCTTTTCCGCCGCCGCCGAGATATTCAATCCCTGTTTCACCACTTCGCACAGGTAGCGCATCTGTTGCAGCTTCATGATGTTTCCTTCATATAACCATAAGTTATTTAATAATAACTTTATATTCTTTTTATTTCAATTCCAGGATTGATACCATGCCGTTCATAAGGAATTGGGGAGAACGTACATGGACTGGATCTACACATTGGCTGGCTTGGGCGTCGGCTTCACGGTCGGACTCACGGGGGTGGGCGGCGGCGCGCTGATGACGCCGCTGCTGGTGCTGGGCTTTGGCATTTCTCCCGCAGTGGCCGTCGGTACCGACCTGCTCTATGCCGGCCTGACCAAGTCGGGCGGCGTCTGGGTCCACAGCCGGCACGGGACGGTGCAATGGAAGATCGCCGCATGGCTCGCAGCCGGGAGTGTGCCCGCATCGCTGGTGGTGGTTGGCCTGCTGCGCTGGTTCCCGGTCGACAAGAGCGTATTCGAAGCCATCATCACCGGCACGCTCGGTTTTACGCTGATCCTGACCGCGCTGGCTCTGCTCTTCAAAGATCGCCTCAAGGCGTGGTCGCCTTGGTCGCGGCGGCGCGGCGCAGTGTCTGACGAAATCAAGCCGCCCCGGCGGGTTGCCGCGACTATCGCCATCGGCGCGGTACTCGGTGTGCTAGTCACGCTGACCTCGGTCGGCGCCGGCGCTCTGGGAGCCGCCGCACTGTTTTTTCTCTACCCGCGGTTGAGCGCAGTACAGATTGTCGGCACCGACCTCGCCCACGCGGTGCCGCTCACGCTGGTGGCCGGCGTGGGGCACTGGTACCTCCTGGGCACCGTGGATGCCACGCTGTTGGTATCGCTGCTGATGGGGTCGCTTCCGGGTATCTGGCTCGGCAGCCATCTCGGCGTCTCAATCCCGGAAAAGACGCTGCGGACGGCGCTGGCCGGCATGCTGATGCTGATCGGCGGCAGGCTGATTCTTTAATGAAACAAAATTGATTGTTTACCCCAAGCAGGAGAGCGTCATGAGCAAAAACAAATCATTGGTGAACTTCGACGAGATCGAACGCTTCGCTGGCGTGCAGCAAGCCTTCCAGTCCGGTGCCATGGACGCCGAGCGCTACATGGCCACGCGCATGTTGTTCGGGGTGTATACCCAGCGCCAGGAAGGCTACCACATGATTCGCGCCAAGCTGCCCGGCGGACGCGTCAGGCGGGAACACCTGGGTGCCCTGGCCGACATCGCCGAGCGTTATTCAGAGAATCATCCCCTGGTGCATGTGACCACGCGCCAGGATATCCAGCTGCATTTCATCCCCGTGGACAAGGCGGCTGAAGTGCTGCAGGAACTGGGCAAGGCCGGTTTGACCACGCGCGAGGCCTGCGGCAACACCATCCGCAACGTGACCACGTGCTCCCTGGCTGGCGTGTGCCAGAAGGAACATCTGGATGTAACGCCGGTGCTCGACGGACTGGTCGATCACACCCTGCGCCATCCCCTGACCCAAAACCTGCCGCGCAAGTTCAAGATCAGCATTTCCGGTTGCGAATCCGATTGCGCCCAGTCCCTGATGCAGGATCTGGGGTTTGTCGCCGTGCGGCGTGAAGATGGCCGTTTTGGCTGGAAGGTGCTGGCGGGGGGCGGCTTGGGTCACAAGCCACATGAAGCCGTGGTGGTGGAAGAGTTCGTCGGGGACGAAGACCTGCTGGTGGCCGCCGAGGCGGTGATCAGCCTGCACAACCGCTACTCGGACAGGAGCAAGCGCGCCAAATCGCGCATCAAGTTCCTGGTGGATCGTTTTGGCGAAGAAGGCTTCGTGGAGCAATACCGCAAAGAGCGTAAGCGTGTGCAACTGGCCCTGGCCGGAAAAACCCTGGCTCTAGTGGAATGGACGGGCGGCAGGCGAGACGAGGCGCCGGGCGCCGCCACGCCGCGCCGGATTTTCAAGCAAAAGCAGGTTGGCCTCTATACATTCCCGGTGAACCTGCCCTTGGGCGCCATTACTGTCGAGCAATTGCGCGGCCTGAAGGATATTGCAGAAGCCCTGGATGTGACGGAAATCCGCACGACCACGGATCAGAACCTGCTGTTCCTGAACGTGCCCGAAGCCAAGCTGTCGGCACTGAACGAGGGTTTGCAGAAGTTGAACCTGCGCATCGCCCGGGCCGGCGACGACGTAGTGGCTTGCTCCGGCACGACCACCTGCCCCCTGGGTTTGACGGCTTCGCCTCATCTGGCGGAAAAACTCGGCGGCGGATCTTCCGACCTGCGCATCCGCGTATCGGGCTGCGTCAACGGTTGCGCCCAGCCGGAAGTGGGGGACATCGGCCTGTTCGGTGAAGCCAGGCGTGTTTTCGAGCGACTGGTTCCCTATTATCAGATCACCCTGGGTGGCACGGCCTGCCAGAATGCCTACAGCCGGGGTAAAAATCTGGCGATAGCGGGGCCGGCGGTTCCGGCCCGCCGCGCCGCCGAGGCCGTGCAGCGGATCGAGGCCGATTACGAGGCGCACAGGGAAGCAGGGCAAAACTTCATCGACTGGTCCCGTGCCCGGCCAGAAGGTCATTTCTATGCCCTGCTGTCAGATCTCTTGGAGATCAAGGAAGGCGAAGTGGATGCCCTGGCCAGGGATATCGGTAGCGATATTGCCTTTGCCGTGCAGACGGGCGCCAATGAGTGCGCAGGTCCGCGTAAGTTGAATGTGGCACCCGCTTTTACCCAGTCTGCCCATGAGCGCAACTATCGGGATATCTTCATGGCCCAGCGCCGGTATGCCAAAGCCCTGGAAAGCGCCGAGGCCATCCTGCTCCATCTGGGCAAGACCCTGCTGCCGGTATCGTTCGGCGGTGCACCTTTACCCGTGGCCGGTCTGGGTGATCTGGCCTTCCGAGCCAATTCGCCGCGCTCGCCCCAGCCACGACTGGGTGCGCAGCTTGAATACCTGGCGGAAAAACTCGACCGGCTCAAGGTGGAGCCGCCGCCGGATGCGCTGGCTACGTTGTTCGAGGAAGTGGACGCATGGACCCTGAAGGTGGCGGAATACTGGGTCGCCAACGACTGCGGGCTGGACCTGCAACCCTGGCTGCCGGCGGTGCGGCAGGCAGTTCGTACCGAAGATGCACCGCGTGTGGCAGTGATTTGATCATGAACAAGGAGATGAAAATGAGTCTGGAAGTCAGAGTGGAAAGCGCAATCGCGCTGTTGAACAAAATCGCGGACGAATATGAGCCGACGGTCTTTGCCAACAGTTTCGGCGCAGAAGACATGGTGCTGACCGACCTCATCGCCAGGCATGTGTCCCGCATCGGGATCATCAGCCTGGACACGGGACGGCTGCACCAGGAAACCTATGACCTGATGCAGAAAACGGCAGAGCATTATGGCATCTGCATCCAGGTATTCTTCCCGCGCCACGACCTTGTGGAGGGCTACCTTGCCGAACACGGCTCCAATGCGTTCTACGGCAGCGTGGAACTGCGCAAGCAGTGCTGCAACATCCGCAAGGTGGAGCCCTTGAAGCGCGCCCTGGCGGGCAAGAAAGCCTGGATCACGGGCCTGCGCCGCGAACAGGCGCCGACGCGCAGCGACCTGGCGGTGTCGGCGTTTGACGAAGCCAACGGGCTGCAGAAGTTCAATCCGCTGCTGGATTGGTCGCTTGACGAGGTGTGGGGCTACATCCGCGAACATGGCGTGCCCTACAACGCGCTGCACGACCGCAGTTTCCCCAGCATCGGCTGCGCGCCATGCACGCGCGCCGTCGCGATGGTCGAGGATATCCGCGCCGGAAGGTGGTGGTGGGAATCTCCTGCCACCAAGGAATGCGGATTGCATGTTGTGGCGGCAATGAAGAAAGCAGCCTGATCGCCGATGCAGTGCAGGGCTGTGATGGTTCGGCCGCCCAAGGGTGGTGGCCGCTAATGTAAGGCATGATTGAAGGAGATTGGCAAACATGGAAAATGAAACTCTGATCAAACCGAATATCGTTGTGGACATGACGGGGCAGGTTTGCCCCCATCCCCTGCTGGGCGCGAAACGGGTGCTGGATGACATGAAAACCGGCGAAGTCTTGCTGTTGAAATCGGATTGCCCCGGCACGCGGGATGACCTGTTTTCCTGGGCGAAGGCGACGGGAAACGAGGTCATCCACTCCGAGAAGCAGCCCGGCGGCGCGACCGAATATTTCGTGCGTAAGGGAAAAAAGGCGGCGATCGCGCCCAACGTAACCCTGGACGTGACGGGACTGATCTGCCCCGGCCCGGTGATCGAAGCGAGGAAGATTTTCAACACCATGTCCCGGGGGCAGGTCATGAAACTGGTCAGCACCTGCTCGTCCACCCGGGACGAGGTAGGCACCTGGTGCGCAGCGACCGGGAACGTGTTGCTGGAAACCCAGGAAACCGGGCCGGGCGTATGGACCTTTTTCATCCGCAAGGGATGAAGGCGATGAGCGAACAGTTTGTGGCGGACTGCATGGCGAATAATTCGTGCAATGCTGTGCTCATTCTCGGTGTGACACGCTCGGGACGCGCTTTCCGGCCTGGCGATTGGGTTGACAGGCTGGCTGGGCGGTTTTCCACCTTCGGGAAGGACAAGCTGTTGAAGTATTCCCCCTGCGTCAGGCCGATCACCGTCGAGGGGATGCGCGGCTTGCTGGTGGATATCAGGCTGGTGGAAAGCGATCCGGCCGCGTTCCGTTTTGTGATGGATTTCGCTGCCGACAACGATCTGACGATCCAGTGCCTCGGTGGTGCCGCCAGGAATGATTCCGGGTTGGACGAGGTTGCGGCTTTGCGGGATGCCGGTTCGAAAACCAGCTAGAGGACTTTAACGACGTGATGTTCCTTTTCTCAAGGCTGCCGTTCCACGCATCACGGTGTGCATGGCTCATATGATGATTTGTTTCAACACGAAAGTACGTGATTTATGAGCAACCATACCTTTACCCATCTGGACACGCTGGAAAGCGAATCCATCCACATCATGCGCGAGGTCGCGGCGGAGTGTAAGAATCCCGCGCTGCTGTTTTCCGGCGGCAAGGATTCCATCGTGATGCTGCGCCTGGCGGAGAAGGCGTTTCGTCCGTGCCGTTTCCCATTCCCGCTGGTGCATATCGATACCGAGCACAATTTCCCCGAGGTGATCGCCTTCCGCGACAAACTGGCCGCTGGTTTGGGCGAGCGACTGATCGTGCGTTCGCTGGAAGATTCCATCAAGAAGGGTACGGTCGTGCTCAAGAGTGAAATGCAGTGCCGCAATGTGTTTCAGTCGGTGACTCTGCTGGAAACGATCGCCGAATTCGGTTTCGATGCCTGCATGGGCGGCGCGCGTCGCGACGAGGAAAAGGCGCGTGCCAAGGAACGCATCTTTTCGTTCCGCGACGAGTTCGGTCAGTGGGACCCGAAGAACCAGCGTCCGGAGCTGTGGGACATCTACAATACCCGCGTCCATCCGGGCGAAAACATCCGCGTGTTCCCGATCAGCAACTGGACGGAAATGGACATCTGGCAATACATCGAGCGCGAGAAGCTGGAGATTCCAGACATTTATTATGCCCACGAGCGCGAAGTGATCCAGCGTGCCGGCGGCATCATGCCGGTGTCGCATCTGGTACAGCCGCAAGCAGGTGAAGTAGTGGAAAAGAAAATCGTGCGTTTCCGCACCGTGGGCGACATGACTTGCACCTGTCCGGTGGAATCTCGTGCCAGGACCGTGCAGGAGATCATCGAAGAGACCGCCACCACCCGCATCACTGAACGCGGTGCGACGCGCATGGACGATCAAACTTCCGATGCTTCGATGGAGTTGCGCAAGAAAGAAGGATATTTTTAATTATGAGCAACGCTACACAACTACTTCGTTTCATCACCGCCGGCAGCGTGGACGATGGCAAGAGCACGCTGATCGGCCGCCTGCTGCATGATTCAAAATCCATTTTTGAGGATCAGTTTTCGGCGATTTCCAGGACCAGTGAGAAACGCGGCATGGCCGCGGTCGATTTGTCCTTGCTGACCGACGGCTTGCAGGCCGAACGCGAGCAGGGAATCACCATCGACGTGGCGTATCGCTACTTCGCCACGCCCAAGCGCAAATTCATCATCGGCGACACGCCGGGGCATGAGCAGTACACCCGCAACATGGTGACTGCAGCCAGCACCGCCAACCTCGTGGTCATCCTCGTTGATGCGCGCAAGGGCGTGCTGGCCCAGACGCGCCGTCACACCTATCTGGCCAGCCTGGTCGGCATCCCGCACATCGTGCTGGCGGTCAATAAAATGGACATGGTCGATTACTCCGAAGCCAGATATAACGAGATTTGCGTGGAGTATCTGAAATTCGCTGCACAGCTTGGTTTGCACAACGTTACCAGCGTGCCGTTGTCCGCGTTGGTCGGCGATATGCTGGTGGATCGCGGCGACAATCTGAACTGGTACCAAGGTACGACGCTGATGGACTTGCTGGAAAGCATCGAGATCGATCACGACGTGAACACCACTGATTTCCGTTATCCGGTGCAGTGGGTGTGCCGTCCGCAAACCGACGAATATCACGACTTCCGTGGCTTCATGGGACGCATCGAAGCGGGTGAAGTGTCGGTGGGAGATGAGATCACTGTGTTGCCGGGCGGACGCAGCAGTCGTGTCAAAGAGATTGTCACCTACGACGGCAACCTGCAAACTGCTTACGCACCGCAATCCATCACCATCACGCTGACTGACGAGATCGATATTTCGCGTGGCGATATGTTCGTCAAGGCGGATTACCTGCCGACTGTCGCGAAAGAATTCGAAGCGATGCTGTGCTGGTTGTCCGAAACGCCGCTCGACAAGAATCGCAGATACCTCGTCAAGCACACTACGCGCACGGCGAAGTGTTTGTTCTCGCGTCTCGATTACCGCGTGGATGTGAACACGCTGGACCAACACGAAACCACTGCACTCAATATGAACGACATCGCGCGCGTGGCGATGAAGGTTCAACAACCGCTGGTGTTCGACCATTACCAGCGCAATCGCGCCAGTGGTGGCTTCATTGTTATCGATGAAGCGACTAACAACACGGTGGCAGCCGGGATGATTATCTGACGGGCAGTTTGGTCAAATACCCAGATAATGAGCATAGGTCTTACTTTTTTATTTTTATAAGGGGATAGCAATGCACAACGGCACGACCATTACTCAGTTCATCATCGAAGAACAACGTCATATCCAGGGTGCGTCCGGTGATTTCACCTCCCTGCTGAACGATGTTGTCACCGCCTGCAAGGTGATTTCCAACGTCGTCAACAAGGGCGCCCTGATCGGCGTCATGGGCAGCGCGGAATCTGAAAACATCCAGGGCGAAACCCAGAAAAAGCTGGATGTGATCACCAACGAAATCTTCATTCGCTCCAACGAGTGGGCCGGCCACCTTGCCGCCATGGCCTCCGAGGAAATGGAAGAGATCTACCCGATCCCCGCCCGATACCCCCGCGGCAAGTACCTGCTGGTGTTCGATCCCCTGGATGGTTCCAGCAACGTGGACGTGAACATCTCCGTCGGCACCATCTTCTCCATCCTGCGCTGTCCGGGCGAAAGCCCCGAGCCATCCACGCAGGACTTTCTCCAGCCGGGCGTGGAGCAGGTGTGCGCCGGCTATGCCATCTACGGCTCCTCCACCATGCTGGTGCTCACCACCGGCCACGGCGTGAACGGTTTCACCCTGGACCGGGACATCGGCGAGTTCATCCTGACCCACCCCAACATGACCATCCCCGCGGACACCAGGGAATTCGCCATCAACGCCTCCAACCAGCGCTTCTGGGAAGCGCCGGTGCAGCGCTACGTGGAAGAGTGCCTGGCCGGCAAGACCGGCCCGCGCGGCAGGGACTTCAACATGCGCTGGGTTGCCTCCATGGTGGCAGAGGTACACCGCATCCTGACCCGCGGCGGTGTCTTCATGTACCCCAAGGATACCAAGGATCCTGCCAGGGCCGGCAAGTTGCGCCTGTTGTATGAAGCCAATCCGATGTCATTTATCGTGGAGCAGGCGGGCGGCGTCAGTTCCACCGGGCTCGAGCGTATCCTGGATATCCGGCCGGAAGGTCTGCACCAGCGCGTGCCGGTGATACTGGGTTCGAAGAACGAAGTGGAGCGCGTGGTCGCCTACCACAAGGCCTGAGCCTCGCTTCCAGGCTGGGAACAAACGTAGGGCCGAGCCGGAAGGCCCGGTTTTTTACGCCCAGCATGGGCAAGATATTGGACCCTTGCCAAGGAGCCGCAGCATCGTCATGCTTCCAGTTTTGCACCCCAGCAATCAATGGAGGAGACAACATGCTGAAAATCCTGATTCTCGCCCTTGTCATGCTGTTCGGGAGCCATTTTGCCGGCGCCGCTGACGAGATCGAACTCGCGCCCGGCATGGTGAACCCCGGCTACCACGAGGCGCCGGCCTGGTTCAAGGAATCCTTCCTCGACCTGCGCGAAGACGTGAAGGAAGCCACCCGAGCCGGTCGGCGCGTGATGCTCTATTTCTACCAGGACGGCTGCCCCTATTGCGCCAAACTCCTGCAGGACAATTTCGGCCAAAAGGCCATCGCCGACACGACCCGCCAGAATTTCGACGTCATCGCCATCAATATCTGGGGCGATCGCGAGGTGATCGACATGGCGGGCAAGGCGGCGCCGGAGAAAGCCTTCGCCAAGTCCCTGCGGGTGCAGTTCACGCCGACCTTGCTGATGCTGGATGAAAAGGGCGAGGTGGCGCTGCGCCTCAATGGCTACATCCCGCCGCACAAGTTTGCGGCCGCGCTCGACTTCGCCGGTGGGCGCATGGAGAAGAAGCAGAGTTTCACCGACTATCTGGCGGCGAACGTAACAGAGCCCGCCAGCGGCAAGCTGCATTCCGAAGCCTGGCAGTTGAAGCCACCCATGAAGCTCGCTGGGGCCAGGAAAGGCGGCAAGCCGCTTCTGGTGCTGTTCGAGCAAAAGGAATGTGCCGCCTGCGACGAACTTCATGGGGAGGCCTTCCCCCGCTCCGATGTCGCGGCCTTGCTGCGTAAATTCCAGGTGGCACAAATTGATCTGGCCTCGCGCGAGCAGGTGCAGACACCCGGCGGCGAGACCCTGACGGCCCGCGACTGGGCGCGCAGGATCGGCGTCTTCTACACGCCCAGCCTGGTGTTCTTCGATGCCGGCGGCCGCGAGGTATTCCGGGTCGAAGGCTACCTGCGGCCTTTCCATCTCGCATCTTCCCTGGATTACGTGGCCTCCGGCGCCTACCGAAGCCAGCCCGAATTCCAGCGCTTCATCGAGGCGCGGGCAGCGGCGCTGCGGGCAAAGGGGGAGCAGGTCGAGTTGATGAAGTGAGCCACGCTAGGTGATGGGTGAGGGGGATGGGAGATAAGCGATGCGTAAGCGCTTGGCCACTACGTTTCTACACCCCTCACCCCCTTCAGTTCCGGCTCGTCTGGCTTAGGTGTTTGGTTCCGTGTGCCTTTCCCGGCACCGAGATTTCCAGCTTGCGCATCTTTTCCCACAGGTTTTTGCGGGTGATACCGATGGCGGTGGCGGTTTCCTTGATGCGCCACTGGTGAGCGGTCAGCGCCTGTGCGATGTAGTGCCGTTCTGTGGCGCGGAGGTGATTGGTGTGGCTGCCCGTGGCTGCTTCCCCGTTGCCGCTTGGAGCGGTTGCCTGGCCGAAGAGGTTTCTGACCGTGAGAATGGGGTTGGGGGAGAGGATGCAGATGCGTTCGATGCAGTGCCGCAATTCGCGCACGTTTATTATTACACTGCGATTTGCACGGCAGAGGGAACGCTGTTAACCATTCCGGCAAAGGTGTTCCGTACTTTTCTGTAGGGTGGCAGCAGTTTTGCCTTCGCTTGGGCCATGGAACTGCGGGAAATTTGCGCACTCTGCGGAGACATTTTGAGCGGCTTAGCCTGATAAGGCGCTCTCGATCGTGTGCTGTATTATCTTCTGACTGAAAGCGACGAAGGAGCGGGGTGATCCATTTACCCGGGTCGCTCAAAGCGTGGGCGGCAGAAATGAACTTGGCCCACGAAACACTGTACCGAACGCTGAACGAAATGGAAGCGCGCGGGTTGATCGAAAGGCAAGGCCAAATACTGAGGTTGCTGAGAAATGCTTGAACACCACTCTCCCGATTTGCTGAATATGACCAAAGTCATATCCGGTATGCGGGAGCCTGATTTAACATGAGCTTCCCGATCAAAGCGCCGAGGAAGCAAGAAAATGAAAAATTCGTTTAAAATCGTATGCGTGCTGGCGTTGATTGCCGCCATCCCGCCTTCCGCCGGAGCGGCAGAAGATGCCCGCGAGAAGGTCAATTTTCCCGAGATGATGAAGCAGCATCAGCTTTCCAACATGCGTGACCATCTGGCTGCGCTGAATGAAATTCTGTCGCTGCTGGCGAAATCGGAACTGGACAAGGCGGCGGACATCGCCGAACACCGGCTTGGAATGACTTCGATGGTCGCGCACAACGCCTCGCACATGGCGCCGTACATGCCCAAGGGAATGCAGGATATCGGCACGGAGATGCATCATGCCGCAAGCCGTTTCGCCATGGCCGCGCAGGAAGGCGATCTCTCCCGCGCCCTGGATAGCCTGTCGAAGGTGACGCAGCAGTGCGTGGCCTGCCACTCAACTTACCGCGTTCAATAAACATGATGATCCGCCTGACCAGAATCGTTCTGTTCCTCTCCTGCCTGGCGATGGGCGATGCTTTTGCGCTGACCCTCACGCCGGTCAAGGTGGCGCCCGACGTTTACGCCTTCATCGGCGAAACCGGCGGGCGCACCTATGAAAATTACGGTATGAACGCCAACACCGGATTCATCGTCACCACTGGCGGTGTGGTAGTGGTCGACAGCGGAGCCGGATATCTGGCCGCCCAGGCCATGCACCGCGCCATCAAGCGAGTGACCCGGCAGCCGGTGAAATATGTGGTGAATACCGGCGGCCAGGACCACCGCTGGCTCGGTAACGGCTATTTCAGGGAGCAGGGTGCGGAAATCATCGCCGCGCGACCGGCACGTGCCGACATGGAACAGCGGGCCGGGGCGCAGCTCGAGGCACTGCGGGCCGATCTGAAAGAACGGCTGGACGGCACCAGGCTGGTTTATCCGGAGCGGTTGTTCGAGCAGCGCGAAACCCTGCGCCTCGGCGGCACAGAAATCCGGCTGCTGTTTTTCTCCGGCGGCCACACGCCGGGCGACAGCGTGGTGTGGCTGCCAAAACAGAAGGTGCTGTTCGCTGGCGACCTGGTTTACGTCGATCGCCTGCTGGGAGTGCTGCCCTTCAGCAATAGCCGCAACTGGTTGGCCTCCTTCGAGGACATGGAGAAGCTCAGGCCCGGCAAGATCGTGCCCGGCCACGGCAGGGTGTGCGATATCGACCTGGCGCGACGCGATACCCGCGATTACCTGCGCCTGCTACGCGGCCACATGCAGAAGGCGTTCGACGGCGGGGCGGACTTGCAGGCGGCGATCGACAGCCTCGACCAGGAGGGTTTCGCCCGCCTGCAGAATTATGAAACATTGAAAGGCGGCAATGCCAGCCGTGTTTACCTGGAGATCGAGGCGGAATAGGCAAGGCAGTGTAGTATAGATGCTTGCTCAAAGGCTCCGAGAGCGAAACCAAGTAAATGGGAATCCGATGATTCAGAAACCCTCGCTGCTTAACGTTCCTTCATGATGGAGGTGCGCTGAGATGCTGAAGTCTTTGTTCGCTTTGCCTTCCACCGTGTGGTTGCTGGGGCTGGTGAGCTTCTTCAACGATTCGGCCGGTGAACTGGTCTATCCGCTTATGCCCCTGTATCTTGCCTCGGTGCTGATGGCAGGACCCAAGGCGCTGGGCATCATCGAGGGTGTCGCCGAAGCGACGGGCAGCTTGCTCAAGCTGTTTGCCGGCGTGCTGGCGGACAAGACGCGTTCCACCAAATATTGGGTGGTGGGCGGCTATAGCTTGGCCGCGCTGGGCAGGCCGCTACTCGCCCTGGCCGGCTCCTGGCCGGTCGTACTGGCGCTGCGCTTTTCCGACAGAGTGGGCAAGGGGCTGCGTTCCTCCCCGCGCGACGCCATGCTGGCGCTGAGCGTGGCACCGCATCAGCGCGGTCTGGCCTTCGGTTTTCACCGTGCCCTGGACAATGCCGGTGCGGTAGTTGGGCCGTTGCTCGCCGCCTGGCTGCTCTACCGCGGCATGCCGATCCGCGACATCCTGCTGTGGACCCTTGTGCCAGGGGTGATGACGGTCGGCCTGGCGCTGTGCATCCGCGAGCCGCACCGCGAGATGCCACTACACAAGCCGGCTTTCAGTTGGACGATGCAAGGCTTTCCGCCGGTTTTCAAACGCTACCTGCTGGTGCTGGCGCTGTTCACCTTGGGCAATTCCTCCAACATGTTCCTGCTGTTGCGCGCTCGGGAAATGGGGTTGGCCGAATCCCAGGTGCCGCTGCTGTGGGCGCTGGCGTCGGGCATGGCGATGCTGTTTTCCACGCCGCTGTCGGCGCTGTCGGACCGCCTCGGCAGAACCCGATTGATCGTCGGCGGCTGGACGGTTTACGGCCTGTTCTATCTGCTGCTCGGCCTGAACGGACAAAATCTGTGGCTGTTGTGGCCGTTGTTCGCCTTCTATGGGCTGTTCATGGCCGCAACCGAGGGTGCGGAAAAGGCGCTGGTCGCCGATCTCGCGCCCAAGGAACTGCTCGGCACCGCCTACGGCTGGTTCAATCTCACCGCCGGCGTGATGCTGCTTCCTGCCTCTATGCTGTTCGGCTGGCTGTGGCAGACCTTCAGCCCGGAAACGGCGTTCGGATTTTCCGCGGGTTGTGCCATCCTGGCGGCGCTTTTGCTGAAGTTCTGGGTTCCGACACAATCCGGGCGTACGAAGTGAATTCGTTCACGGCGACTTTCTCCGTTTCCGGCGTGACCACCTGGCTGTGGCTGCCGCCGCTGGTGGCGTTCATTATTTCTTTTTTTACTTCCATGGTGGGCATCTCCGGGGCGTTTCTGCTGCTGCCGTTCCAGATGAGCATCCTCAACTATACGGCGCCCTCGGTCAGCGCCACCAATCTGGTCTACAACCTGGTCGCCACGCCCGGCGGTGTTTACCGCTACCTGCGCGAAGGCCGCATGGTGTGGCCGCTGGTTTGGGTGATCGTGACCGGCACCCTGCCGGGCATCGTCATCGGCTATTATCTGCGGGTCATGTATCTGCCTGATCCGCGCGATTTCAAGCTGTTTGCCGGATTGGTGCTGCTGTATATCGGCTATCGGGTGCTGGCTGAATTCCTGCCCCGGCATGAAAAAACTCGGACAGAGGCGATCAGGCCCCAGCCCGTGACGGCGATCCGCATGCTCCAGTTCTCGCTGGCCAGGGCGAGTTTTACCTTCGGCGAACAGGTCTTTTCATTCAGCGTGCCGGCCATGTTCCTGCTGGCGCTGGTTGTCGGCGTGATTGGCGGTACCTATGGCATCGGTGGCGGCGCCATCATCGCGCCGTTCTGCGTGGCCTTGTTCGGCCTGCCGGTGCATGCTATCGCCGGGGCGGCGATAGCCGGCACGCTGTTCACTTCGGTAGCCGGGGTGGCGTTGTACAGCCTGATTCCCGCGCCGGCGGGAATGGTGACCCAGCCTGACTGGGGGTTAGGCCTGCTATTCGGTCTGGGCGGTTTCGCCGGGATGTACTTCGGTGCCCGCTGCCAGAAGCATGTTCCGCAAAGAACGCTCAAGCTGCTGCTGGGCGTACTGCTGATGCTTCTGGCGGGACATTACACGGACGCTTTTTTCCGCTGACTGCGCGTGCTGCCTTGATCTTCATCGTCATGCTGTCGCTGGTAAGGGCCTGGGCAGCGTGAGGATAGCCTCGATGCCGCCGCCGGCCATGTTTCAACACCCGTTCGCCCCAGGCAGCTCTTCAAGGCCGCAGGCTTGCACGGATGGCAATATCCATAATCCGTATGCTGTCACGTGTGGAAACCATGGTTATTCTGCAGTGGGTGCGGTCGGCTCGAATTTGTCTGCTTTTTAAACCTGATACGGCGCTGCGCTATTCATGATTTGGGTGGTGTAGCAGCCATGACCATTAGTCATTCACGTTCAGCAGAATACTCAGTCCGGATCATCAGCGATATAGCGATATCCAGCCATCACTTCTGACCTTCGTTTGATCTAAGATCAATTTACCGAACCGAAGCAAAGCGATAGCTACCCACCATCCGATTTGCACCCGTTTACTGACTTCAATCCGCGAGCACCGGATTCACCGTGCCGGACTTCAAGTTCCATTCTCGCCCCGACAGTGCATATGCTACCGGCGTGAGGACATGGTTACCGCAAGTGGGTTTAAAACAAATAAGTATTTGGATACTTATTTGTGGTGGGTGTATTCGGAAGTAAATATATTCTAATTTAAATATCTTATTGTATGAAATAAACAACGGTAAATGTTGACAAAGTCAATTTGCGGAATTAAGGTAGTAATTGGTTACTTACTTAAATCCAGGCAGAAAGCAAAATTCAGGATGGATCCGATTATGAAACCCTTGTCACGGTTGCTGCTGTTCACCCTTCTTATTTCCGCCGGAAAAGCGGCTTTTTCGGCGGATCCATTGTCCCTGTGGGAGGCGATGGAACGGGCCGCGCAATCCAACCCGGCAATCAAAAGCCAGCAGGTCGAGGTCAGCAGGCAAACGCTGGAGCAGGACATCGCCCGCAGCCAGCATCTGCCCAAGGTCGACCTGAACGCGGCTTACACCCGCTATGCCTACCCCACCTTCGTTACGCCGATCCGCGAGGCGGGCGTCTTCCCGCCGATGGACAGGGATATCGCCAATCTCGGCCTGGCACTGACTATGCCCCTTTACAGCGGCGGCAAGCTGGTGGCCGGGGAGGCGCTGGCCGCGCACAACCGCGAGGTTTCCGTTCAGGCACTGCGCGCCGGCGGGCAGGACTTGCTGTTCAATGTCGCCGCCACCTACACCAAGGCGCTGCATTTCCGCCAACTTGGAAAAGTGCTGGATGCCCGCATCAAGGCACTGCAGCAGGAGGAAAAGGACATCGGATTGCGTATCCGGGAGGGGCGCGCCGCCCGGCTTGAATTGATTCGGCTCCAGACTCAGCTGTCCCAGGCGCGCTACGACAAGGTGTCCGTCACGCAGGGCGAGAAGGATGCTCTCTCGCTGCTGGCCTCTTTGCTGGGTGAGAGCGGTCCGGCACCGATTCTGTCCGAGCTGGGCGCAACCGCCCCGGTTCTGCCGGTTTCGGCCGAAGAGGCGATGGGCCGCGCCTTGCAGCAGCGCCCGGATATTCTAAGGCTCGATGCCATGGGCAAGGCGGCACAGCAAAAAACCGCTATTGCCCGCGGCGACCGGCTGCCGCAAATCAATCTGGTGGCCAAGGCGCAGGAAAGCGCTGGCGGCGACTGGAAAGGCTACGACGACTGGCAGATGGGCGTGCAGCTGTCCCTGCCCGTGTTCGATGGCGACATCCGTAAGCGCCGGGTGGAACAGGCGGGTCTCGAGCAGCGGCAAAACGCCTTGCAGCAGGAAGACGCGCGCAACCGGCTCGCCAGCGAGGTCGAACAGGCTTTTGGCGCTCTGACCGAATCCCGCGCCCGGCTGGAAGCGGCCACCCAGGGCGAAAGCGAAGCCAGCGAAGCGCTGCGCATCGAAACCCTGCGCTACCATAGCGGGGAGAACACCATCACTGACCTGCTCGGCGCCGAATCCGCCCTCTGGGCCGCCACCGCGAGCCGCCTCCAGGCGGGGTACGACATCAGCGTGAGCCAGGCGCGACTGTTGCGCGCCATCGGCGAGCTCGCGCCAGACAGCTTCAGGCCGCCAGCCGCGGGCAAAAAATCGGGCGCGGAGCATTCCTCGTCCGGAATTGACCCGCATACCCTCACCCAATACCTCTCATGGCACCGCTGTGGCATGGATTGCGACGACGAGCCGATCGCCCTGAACGCTTATGTTTCACCCCGTCAAAGGTTCACCGCAACGGGCCTTCCGGGGCACTCTATCCAGCAAGGAGCAAGACTATGAACAAAAAGATCGTAATCGTCGGTATCCTCGCCGCAGGCATCGGCGCCGCCGTGCTGTGGAAATTCGCGCCATGGGCTGCGCGGCCGGACGAAGGCACGGTATTCGCCTCGGGCACGGTGGATGCCACCGAAATCGCAGTCTCCTTCCGCGTGCCGGGCATTCTGATCAAGCGGCCGGTAGATGAAGGCAGCGGCGTCAAGCCGGGTGAACTGCTGGCCGCGCTCGACGAACGCGAGACTGTCGCCCGGTTGCACCAGGCGGAAGCCGCGCAGCAGGCCGCCCAAGCGCGCCTGAAAGATCTGGAACAGGGCTACCGCCCGCAGGAAATCGCTGAAGCGCGCGCCCAGGTCGAACAGGCTCGCGCCAACCTGAGCAATCTGCAAGAAGAAGCCCGGCGTTCCGAGGCGCTCTTCCATGGCGGCGCCACCAGCCAGCAGCGGCGCGACAAGGACCGCACCGCTGCCGACGTGGCCGCCCAGCAACTAAGCGCCACGCAGGAACGGCTCAAGTTGCTGCAAAGCGGTTACCGCCCCGAGACCATCAACGCCGCGCGCGCGCAATTCGAGGAAGCGCAGGCCGCGGTCGCCGCCGCCCATGTTGCCTTGGAGGATTTGCAGGTAACCAGCCCAGTGGATGGCGTGGTCACCCGCAAGCATGCCGAAGTGGGCGAAACCCTCGGTGCCGGGCGCCCGGTGGTGACGGTCACCGATATTTCCAGGCCCTGGGTGCGGGTCTACATCCCGGAAAACCAGATCGGTAAAGTGCGTCTGGGAGCCGTCGCCAAAATCAAGGTTGACACCTTCCCCGAGCGGAAATTTGCGGGCAGGGTGAGCTATGTTTCCTCACAGGCTGAATTCACCCCCAAAAACGTTCAGACCCAGGAAGAACGGGTGAAGCTGGTATTCGCGGTGAACGTGACGCTGGATAACCACGACGGCACGCTCAAGCCCGGTATGCCGGCTGATGTTTATATTGCGGCTGAAGGTGGGGCAACCCGGTGATTCCTGCTGCCAAGCTCTTCGATCATGACAGGCAGATGCTGCAGCGTCTGGAGCGGCGCGACCGCAATATGCTGCTGCTCTACTTGTTTTCTGGCGCAGTGATAGTGGTAGTGGGTGAGGCAGCAGCTTTATATCTGGACATGGTTGATCGTTTCGGATTTATGCCTCTGCTGGTGCGCGGCATCGTCTACCTGCTGCTTACCACAGCCATATGGGCCGCCTTGCTACGAGCAAACCGGCGCACGGCGGTCGGTCTGATGCAGGAGAAACGCCAGGGCTATGAATCTATCCTGCTTGCCTACGATAGCGCTCTCGCGCTCAAGGATGCCTACACCGGCGGCCATGGCCGCAGGGTGGCGCGTTACACCCGTCTGATTGCCGAGGCCATGGGCTTGCCGGAAGCCGAGATGGGCTCGGTCAGCGAGGCGGCGCTGCTGCACGATCTGGGCAAGATTGGGATTCCCGATCGCATCCTGACCAAAGCGGAAGGTCTCACTATCGGGGAATTCGCCTTGGTGCAGAAACATCCTGCCGCCGGCGCCGACATTCTCCACTCGATTCCACCACTGCGCCGCCATGCTATGGCGGTGCGCTATCACCACGAGCGCTTTGACGGCAGCGGCTACCCGGACGGATTGCGCGGCACGGACATCCCCCTTGCGGCACGCATCATCGCGGTGGCCGATGCCTTCGACGCCATGAGCAGCAACCGCAGCTACCGCAGTGGCATCAGCGCGGATCGGGCGCTGGACGAAATTGCCCAGGTCGCGGGCAGTCATTTCGATCCCGAAATCGTCGCCGTGATTACTTGCAAACCCGCTCGCGACGCATTGTTCGCGGCGCACGGAGAGATGTCATGAACGATGTTGCCATTCGGGCCAGTGGACTGGGCCGCTCCTTCGGTGAAATGTGGGCGGTGCGCGGACTCGACCTGGAAGTGAAGCGCGGCGAAATCTTCGGCTTGGTGGGGCCGGATGGTGCCGGCAAGACCACTGCCATGCGTCTTCTGACCGGCATTCTCGCCGCCAGCGAAGGCAGCGCGACAGTGGCGGGCTTTCCCATCCAGGGCGGCGAGGAACAGATCAAATCCCGCATCAGCTACATGTCGCAGCGCTTCGGTTTGTACGGTGACCTCTCGGTGGAGGAGAACCTGCGATTCTATGCCGACCTGTACGAAGTTTCGCGGCGCGAGCGCGAGCCGCTGGAAGAGCGCCTGCTCGGCTTCTCCTACCTGACGCCGTTCAGAAAGCGCCTGGCGCGTGACCTCTCCGGCGGCATGAAGCAGAAGCTGGGACTGGCCTGCGCCCTGATCCACAAGCCGGAAATCCTTTTCCTCGACGAGCCCACCAACGGCGTTGATCCGGTGTCGCGGCGCGATTTCTGGCGCATCCTCTACGCCATGCTCAAGGAAGGGGTGACGATCTTCGTTTCCACCGCCTACCTCGACGAAGCGGAGCGCTGCACCCGCGTCGGCCTGATGCACCGCGGCCGCTTGATCCAGTGCGACACACCGCAGAAACTAAAAGAAGGCATCCCCGGCCTGCTGCTGGAACTGGAAACCGAGCAACCTCGCGTCGCACGGGAGGCGCTTGCCGGACAACTGGGCTGGAACCGCATCAGCCTGTTCGGCGGCAAGCTGCACCTCTATGCCGGCGACGAGGCGGAAGCGGAACAGGCCAAGGCTATCCTGCAACAGGCCGGCATCGCCGTACTGGCGGAAAAGGCGATCACGCCGACGCTGGAGGACGTGTTCATCTATCAGGTGTCCCAGGAACCGGAGGAAGAGGCATGAGCACGGAATACGCCGTGGAAGTGCGCGACCTGAGTCGGGTGTTCGGCGATTTCGTCGCTGTCGACCGCATCTCGCTCACCGTGGAAAAGGGCCAGGTGTTCGGCTTTCTTGGGCCTAACGGCGCAGGCAAATCCACCACCATCCGCATGTTGTGCGGCCTGCTTTTACCCAGTTCAGGCGCGGGCCGGGTAGCTGGCTTCGACGTCATGACCGAGTCCGAGACCATCAAGCGCCACATCGGCTATATGTCGCAGAAATTCTCGCTCTACGACGACCTCAGTGTGGAAGAGAACATCGACTTCTATGCAGGCATTTACAGCGTGCCCAAGGACAAACGCAAGGCGCGCAAGGAATGGGTGCTGGAAATGGCAGGCTTGACCAATAAACGGAAAAGCCTGACCGGCTCGCTGGCCGGCGGCTGGAAACAGCGCCTGGCTTTGGGCTGCGCGGTGCTGCACGAGCCGCCGATCGTATTTCTCGATGAGCCCACTTCGGGGGTGGACCCGTTGTCGCGGCGCCGCTTCTGGGACCTGATCGCGCAGATGTCGCACAGCGGCACTACCGTGTTCGTCACCACCCACTACATGGAGGAGGCCGAATACTGCGACGAGCTAGCGCTGATCTACCGCGGCAAGATGATCGCCCACGGCAAGCCCACCGAGCTCAAGACCCTGATACCCGAGGATATTCTGGAAATCCGCGTCGAACGTCCGTTCGAGGCGCTGGAACGGCTGGAAGCCTCGAAACTGGCACAGGAAGTTGCCCTGTTCGGCGACGCCCTGCATGCAGTGGTCGGCAACGCGGCCTTGGCAACCGCAGCGCTGAGTGATTTCCTCGCACAGCAGGGCTTCGCCGTGCAGTCCATCAAGCAGGTCACCCCCTCGATGGAGGACGTGTTCGTGTCCTTGATCGAACTCGATGACTGCCAGCGCGCGCAAGGAGAGAAAGCATGAAAAAATCCGGGTTTTCCTGGATCCGCCTGTGGGCGCTGGTGAAAAAGGAATTCATTCATATCATCCGCGACCCGCGCTCCCTGGCGATGGCCTTCCTGATGCCGCTGATCTTGCTGATCCTGTTCGGCTACGCCATCACCATGGATATCAAGACGCTCAACCTTGTCGTCTATGACCAGGACAAGAGCGCCGCCAGCCGCAATTACCTGGATGGCTTCCCGGCCTCCAGCTACTTCAGCGTGGTGGCGGCAGTGGAAAACTACACTGGGGCGCGTGCGCTGCTCGACCAGGGCAAGGCGCACCTGGCGCTGGTGATTCCGCCGCACTTCGCGCGCGACCTGGAGCAGGGCCGGACCACGCAGGTGCAGCTGCTCGCCGACGGTTCAGACGCCAATACCGCGACCATTGCCATGGGCTACGCCGAAGCCATCACCAACCGCTACAGCACGACGCACCTGGGAACAAAAATCGAGCTTGCCGTGGATAACCGTCTGCGGGTCTGGTACAACCCCGAGCTGAAAAGCCGCTGGTTCATCATCCCCGGGCTGATCGCGGTAATCATGACGGTCATTACCGCGCTGCTCACCTCGCTCACCGTCTCGCGCGAGTGGGAAAGCGGCACCATGGAGCAGTTGATCGCCACGCCGGTGCAGCCGGTCGAGCTGTTTCTCGGCAAGATGGCACCCTACTTTGTGATCGGCGTACTGGACGTGCTGTTCTCGGTGGCGATGGGGGTATGGGTGTTCGATGTGCCGCTCCGGGGCAGCTTTCTCTTCCTGCTCGGCGTCACCGCGATGTTCCTGGTAGGCGGCCTGAGTCTTGGCATCATGGTTTCCACCATCGCCAAATCGCAACTGGTGGCGAGCCAGTTGGCGATGGTGGTCACCTTCCTGCCGGCTTTCCTGCTCTCCGGCTTTCTTTATACCATCGACAATATGCCGAACTTCCTGCAAGTGGTCACCCACGTGGTGCAGGCGCGCTATTTCGTCGAAGTGCTGAAGAACATTTTTCTCAAGGCCAGCCCGCCTTCTTTCGTGGCGGGCGACCTGATCTTCCTTGGACTGTTCGCAGTGGTGGTGTTTGCCGTCGCTCTGCGCAAGTTCCGTAAAAAACTGGCCTGACGGGGAACATTATGTGGGAAAGAATCTATCGCATGCTGGTGAAGGAATTCATCCAGGTGCTGCGCGACCCGCGCATGAAGGCGCTGATCTTCGTCATGCCGGTGATCCAGCTGATCATGTTCGGTTATGCTGTGACTACCGACGTGGACCACATCAAAACCGCGGTGTGCGACCTCGACAAGAGTCCGCAGAGCCGTGCCCTGATCGAGCGCTTCACGGCCTCCGGCTATTTCACCGTGGTGGATAACACCGACCGGCCAGAAAGGCTGGGCGAACTGCTCGACCGCGGCAAGGCGATCGTGGGCATCCAGATCAACCGCGGCTTCGCCGACGATCTGAAATCCGGCCGCCAGGCAGCGATCCAGACGATAGTCGACGGCACCGATTCGAATACCGGCACGGTGGCGATGGACTATGCCCAGCGCATCACCCAGGAATTTTCCCGGGCGCGATCTGCCCCGATAGAACTCACACAACTGGCGCAGGAGCAGACCAATCCCATCGAACTGCGTTCGCGCGCATGGTTCAACCCCGACCTGAAGAGCCGCTATTACAACGTTCCCGGCGTGATCGCCGTAGTGGTGCTGCTGATCTCGCTGTTGCTCACCGCCATGGCGATCGTGCGCGAGCGCGAGATCGGCACCATGGAACAGTTGATGGTGACGCCGATCCGGCCATTCGAGCTGATTCTCGGCAAGACCCTCCCGTTCGTGCTGATCAGCTTCATCGATGTGCTGGTGGTCACTTTCATCGGGATCAACTGGTTCAACGTGCCGATCCAGGGCAGCCTGGGGCTGCTGCTGTTCGGATCCGGGCTGTATCTGATGTCCACCATCGGCGTCGGCCTGTTCATTTCCACTATTTCCCAGACCCAGCAGCAGGCGCTGATGTCGTCGTTTTTCTTTTACCTCCCTGCGGTGCTGCTGTCCGGCTTCATGTTCCCGATTTCCAACATGCCGGAGCCGGCACAGTGGCTCACCTATCTCAACCCGCTACGCTACTTCCTGGTCATTATCCGGGACATCTTTCTCAAGGGCAGCGGCTGGGAAATCCTGTGGCCCCAGTTCGCCGCCCTGGCGGTGCTGGGCAGCGCGCTTTTGCTCATCAGCTCGCTTCGTTTCAAGAAAAGGATGACCTGACATGCGCTACGCACGATATCAGCTCATGGCCTTCACGATGATATCTATCGTTATTCAACCATCGGTTCTTGCAGCTGAGGAAATGGTGCTTGAGAAGGTGATGAAGGGGCATGAAAAAAATATGCAGCTTATCGCAGGCGGCATCGCGCGCGAAGACTACGAGCAAGTGGTGAAGGCATCTCTAGCCGTGATCGATCCTCCACATCCATCATCGACACTGGGCGAAAAGCTCAAATTGATGGGTTTTCTTGGCAGTAACATTGGCCGCTTCAAGGATCTGGACAGGGATACCAAGGAGCGGGCGGCTGTCTTGGCAAAAACCGCTCGCGGCAAGAACGGCGAGGCGACCATCGCTGCCTTTCAACGCTTGCAAATGAGCTGCCTGGCCTGTCATGCTGAGTTTCGAAAGCCGTTTCAAGATTATTTCAACCACTGAGTAAGGAGACCACGATGCACTACCGCAACCGAACCCTGTTTACCCTCCTGTTTGCTGGCATGTTGTCGCTGACTACGGCGCAGACGTTGGCCGAGCAAGACGCCCATCACCACCACGGCGGAGGAGCCGCAGCCAAATTATCGCTGCACAATGGCGCCAAGTGGAAGACTGATGCAACCCTGCGCCAGGGCATGGAGCATATCCGCAACTTGCTTGAACCGCAGCTGACGGCGATTCATAACGACAAGCTGAAGCCCATGCAGTATGGGGTGCTGACCAAGAAGATCAATGCCGAGCTGTCCGCCATTGTAACGGGCTGTAAATTGGACAAAGAAGCCGACGCCATGCTGCACTTGGTGCTGGCTGACATTATCGAGGGTACCGACGGCCTGGGGGGCAAGAATAAACAGCTTGGACGGCATGGTGGCACGGTAAAGATCTACCAGGCGTTGGAGAATTACAATACATATTTCGATCATCCCGGCTGGCGCCCGATAACACACGTAGAATAAGGCAATGGCGGAAACCCGACGCAGGGTGAGCGCCGAGGAGAGGCAGGAGGAAATCGTACATGCCACGAGCTGGCGGGTGTTCAACGCGTTGGTTCAGGAACTGGTGATGTGGGTGGCGCTGCTGGGCGAAAGGAAATCCATGTCTGACGAGTGATAGGACGTATACTCGATTTTTCTACGTGGGGTGGGTGCAAAAACTGGCCCCTTCAAGGAGAGGAAATTATGAGCACAAAATCTGATGCACACGAAGTATTGGCTGGCCAGCCTGTTTGCAGGACGGAGCGGAAATGTGCCCTGCTGATTGTGGACGACGATGCGGAGTTGCGAGATCTTCTGGTGCGCTATCTGCAGACCAACGGGTTCGATGTGTCCGCGGTCGCCGATGGACTGGCCATGGAAGAGCATCTCAGGCACCAGCCAGCTGATCTGGTTATCTTGGATCTGATGCTGCCCGGCAAAGATGGCCTGACCATTGCTCGGGAGCTGCGACGCAGTAGCGATTTGCCGATCATCATGCTGTCTGCCCGAAGCGACGATGTCGACCGTATCGTCGGGCTGGAAGTCGGCTCCGACGATTACCTCGTCAAGCCTTTCAATGCGCGTGAACTGCTGGCGCGCATTCGTGCATTACTACGCCGCAGTATGGCTGGCAAGACGCACGAAACGTGTGCCGAGGAAGGACAGACGCATCTGTTCGGGCCGTACCGGCTGGATGTGCAAGCATACCGCCTGACCCGAAACGGTCTGGAAATTTCTCTGACCACGGCTGATTTCAAGTTGCTCTGTCTGTTTGCTCGTCACCCCAACCAGATGTTGAGCCGCGATGCTCTGATGGATATGCTGAAAGGCTACGAGCGTGATTCGTTCGATCGTAGCATCGACGTGCGTGTGACAAGGTTAAGGAGAAAGATTGAGGACAATCCTGTCGTACCGGTATTTATCCGTACCGTGAGAGGTGAAGGATATATGTTTACACCCGACAGCGATCCCAGGTAATGCGTATCCCTCTTCCCGCCACTTTGTTCGGCAAGACCGCTCTCACTATTGCTGTGGTATTGGTTCTATTTCAAGTATTTACTACCCTTGTAATTGCCTATTACCTGTTAATACCTGTCGCTCGTAGATCCGCGAATGACCTGGCCGATTTCATGCTGCTTTCCTCTCGAGTATGGGCTACTCTGCCGGTAAGCGATCGCGCCGAGTTCCAAGAGGTCTTGCGGGAGGAGTCGGGCCTGATTCTGTCCCCAGCAAATGACAACTTGCCCAGGTCCACCGTGTACTTGCCGTATGTGTTGTTCTTGGGCAAGGTGCTTGCGGAGCATACGCAGAGACCAATTCAGATGAAGGTGGAACAAAAAGATGGAGTGGATTGGTACTGGGTCGACTTCTATTCCGAGGGCCAACGTCTGCGTGTTGGCTTCTCCGGACAGCGAATCGACATTCATGCCCCTCTGGCTATTTTTCTGATACTCCTGCTGGGCACCACACTTACCCTGGTGACCACGCTCATCATGGTGCGCCGGTTGACGCGGCCTCTTTCCCAGCTATCTGACGCAGCCGAGCGTATCGGCCGAGGAGGTATCCCGGAACCATTGCCGGAAATTGGACCAAGCGAACTCGTTAATCTTGTGCGCACATTCAATAAGATGGCACACCAGGTAAAAGCCTTGCTCGCCAGCCGCACCACCCTGCTGGCCGGTATTGCCCATGATTTGCGCACTCCCATCGCACGAATGAGGCTGGCCTTGGAAGTGCTTCCGCCGTCAGCCGACCCAGAACTATTGGAACGGATGCTGCGCGGACTAGACAACATGACCCGGCTGGTGAATCAGTCGCTTGAGTTCGGCCGTGGCGCAGGGCACGACCTGAGCCAGGAAGTAGATGTGGCCGAACTCATCGAGGAACTGACCGAGGAGGCCAAGCGAGGTGGCGCAGAAATTCACCTGCAGCCAAGCCGCACATGCGTGCGCTTTGTATCACCGATGGCGTTACGCCGCATCCTGACCAATCTGCTCGATAACGCGGTCCGCTATCGCGAAGACAGGCCATCCATATTACCTGTGTATGCGAAGGTGAGAGGCTAAGGATAAGCATTGCAGACCGCGGTCCCGGTATTCCTGTTGGCGAACTAGAAGCGGTGTTCGAGCCATTCTACAGAGTAGATAAGTCACGCAGCAGCGTAACCGGTGGCAGCGGGCTGGGTTTGGCGATCGCCAAGCAGTTGGCGGACAGCAATAACTGGTTGCTGGCGTTAGAGGTGCGTGATGGCGGCGGCATTATAGCGAGTTTGACAATCTAGCAGCCTGTCGGACTTGAAGAATCGAAGCGAAAATTCGGCTGGGCGAGGACAGATTTAGCTGGTTTTGCAGGTCAATAGTCGTTCTATTGACCAAAAAAGCGGCAAAATATGGACCGGCCAGGCGGATTTGCAGCCGATTACCTTTAAGTCCGATAGGCTGCTAGGACTCACTCATATTTCTTTCTGGGGTCGTGTTGAGCCCAAATACCTGCACTACCACGTTGCGCTACTTGCCAATGGCATGGGTCATTGGCTTGTCATATCACATCTTATCATGCGAGCAAATCATCGTAAGCGCAATCCAATACGTAAGTGTGAACAGGCTAGGCATAAAAAAACTGGCAACCAAGGTGGTTGCCAGTAAAAGGTGATGCTGGAGGAGACGCTATTACTGCTACTGCTACTGCTACTGCTACTGCTACTGCTACTGCTACTGCTACTGCTACTGCTTGTTGCTGCATTGCTTGCTGTTGCTGTCGTCCTTGAATCCTAGCTTGCGGAGCGTGAAGCTCAACGGACAAGAACCGGTAAAACCGCTTTGTGCCAGGCTCAGGCCGGCAATTCCAGCCACCCATCCCCAGGCAGGATTGGAAAAATGCATCAGGACTACGCTGGATAACACCACGAGTCCAACGACAATATGCACAATTTGATCGACAGACATGTCAGTATCCTTTTCTGGTCTCAGTGTGAATGGCCTTCCGGCTGGGCGCCGGAGAAGGCCGGGAACTTGTCGGTGGCGTACTGGCTGTGGCAGCTCTGGCAGCTATCTACCAAACGCGAGTAGTAGAAACGTTGCAGTTCATAATCTTTATGCAATGCTGCGTCAGCCAATTTCTTGGCAGTCATGTGGAATTCGCCATCCAGTTTGAGGAACTCTGGTGTTGCTGCCTTCATCAGGTCCTTCTTGTCCTGCTCGGTAAGGCTGCGCTCCAGGATGAAACTATCGTGAATCTGTTGCGCCTGGGTGGCCACCAGAGGGTGATCACCGACGATCAGGCCATCCAGGATCATCTTGACAGCCTGCTTCACCGATAGCATTTCCTCGGTGAGCATCTGCTTCAGGCGTGGTGTCAGTTTCGGTCCGAGTGGTTGGAGGTCTTCCGCGGCTACGGCCTCGAGTGTGATACCCGCCATGATGGTCACGGCAGCAACGTACGCTGCAAGGCGTTTACTGTTCCTGATTTTCATTATTTCCCTTTCTTGGCTAATCCAGCTTGACCTTGATAGACAGTGCACCGCGCAAGTCGCCCACTTTGTAGCCGCGGGCGGTATCGTGCGGATATTGTTCGGACAGTTTCTGCTCTACATTCGGGGGCACCTCACTGCCACCATGGCAGGTTAGGCACATCGCTTCGACTCGAACGGCTTTCATGAAACGTGCATAGCGTATCCCTCCCTCACGTACTACTTCGTAGCGGCTGGCGTCTTCCTTGCCGCTGGCGATTTCCTTCTCGAACCCATTGAGCACTTCCTGCTCATAAGCATCCGGCATGGCCAGGGGATTTCTGGCCTTGGAGGACACCCGCTTTACCGACCAACCTGTTTTGGTCGAAGTTTCAGCGCCCAGCTGAGCTGCTTTTACTGAACAGGCCGCTATGCCGCCTTCGGGGCCGTTCTTACTCATCTGTTCCATCAGACCGGATCTCAACTGCTTGGCATAACCGCCAGCCACAACCTTGATGTTGTCCGGGGATGGGGCTTCAGCACTCCAGGCGGAGGTGTGGAGCATGGCCGCGACAATCGCTGTCAATACAAATCGATTCATGGTGTTACTCCTTAATCTTATGTTTGCAGGCCACCCCGGATGGGGTGGCCCAAACTCCATGTTAGTAATCGGTCTGGTAGCCGCGCGCGATATGCCAATCCATCATGCCATCACTCAGATAGCTGGTCTTGTAACCTGCCCTGGCTAGTGTAGCAGCCGGTGCCAGACCCTGTGAACCGAACATGTCGATGACGATAATTTCCTTATCTTTCGGCAGTGTTTTCATCTTTCCGTCGAATTCCTCTGGCCGGATGTGCTTGGAGTCGGGAATATGACCCATGATGCGGTAGGCGATGTCGCTCTGCAGATCCAGAATTACCACATTGGGGTTCTTGGCTTTCCATATGCCGAGAAGTTCAGGGGTGCTGTAGAATTTCACACCCGCTGCCTTGGTTTCAGCTTCACCGCGACGCACATTCTTCGGATCGGCCCATACCTTTTCCCAAGTGCGCAGATATTTCACAATTGACCAAATCTGGTCTTTGCTGAGCTTATCTTCGAAGGTCGGCATTACGACGGGTGCGCCGGGTTTTTGCGGTGGTCCACCCTTGACGATCTCAAAGTGCTCGTGATCACTGTGCAGTGACAGGTAGGATTTCATTACAATCGGCGGGAAACGCCCTTGGCCGTCCATGCCGTGACAAGCAGAGCAAACACCCTCGAACAGCTTCTTGCCGTCGCCCGGATTCTTGCCGCTGATGCTCTTTACGCTGTCGGCGATGAAGTATGCAGGCTTGTCTTTTGCCGCGATTGTGTTCGGCGGAGCGATCTGCTCATGGTAGTCGTTTACCGCGTACTCAAGCAGGGCAAAGGTGGGCGTCTTTCTCCAATCCACACCAAATAGTGCGCCATGCTTCTCCAGATACTTTTCCATGTCCTTCCATGTAAGATTCATTGCGTCGATGCGCGCAATCAGTTCCGGCTTGAGCGTGTTCTTGATACGATCCATATACACCTTCTCGACATTCGGGTCTTCGCCAGTCCTCACCAAGGCTGGATTGGGGTCATACAGGCGGCGCAGCGGACGTAAGTAGAGCGCCAGACGGAAAACCTGTTGCATTTCGAACGCGTCTCTCTCGTTGGCCAGCAACAGTGCGGTACCCAGGGCCAGATTTTCTACCGGGGTGAGCGATTCTGCGTGAGAACTGGCCGATTTCATGGCCATCACCGCTTTTGATGCTGTCGATGACGGTGCATCTGCTGCCCAGACTGAGGCTGGTAGCATGATTGCGGCAAGGGTAGCTAAAGTATATTTATTCACTTATTTCTCCTTTAATTATCAGATTTCTGAGTCATTTTCTTGCTTGAAGCCGTTGTAGGCCGGCCTCAGATGCACCTTGGTAGTAGACAGTCAGTAAGTTTTCTCGATAGTTTAATCCTCTAAATTATCAATCAATTAAGTGGTTTTGCAGATGGCCTTGGCCAGTGCGATAGCCGGTCACCGATCTGCGAAGCACGCCGATGGCGACAATTCCCCGTTCTTCGGTTGCTATTTATTCAGTGCCTCCACTACCTTGGTGGCGGCGACGTGATCAGGGTTGAGGCTCGCCATGCCACCTTTTGGAATCCTTGTGCCGCTCGACATCATGAATCCCATCAGGTCACCCCGAGTCGGTTGCTCTGCCTTGATCTGGGTGACCAAGCTCTTACCCAAGGCATGCTCCACCTCAAGCCGAGCGCTATTGATATCTGCCGGCGACGCCTTTGCTCCAATCAGGTTGGCAAGCTTCTGCCAATGGCGTGCTATTTCAGCGCGGCTACCAGACGGGACCGCATTGGGGTCATCCTTGAGTGCCTTCATGACACCCAGTGCCAGTTGGGTGTGGGGACTCAAGGCGTCCTCATAGTTGGTATTCCAGTTCGTATCGGGCACAACTGGGCTCATCGTCGGACCTATGCAACCGGCTGTCGCCAGAGCAAGCGCGCCGACCAGTGCCGCGGGGAATAGCTTCTTTTGTAAAAAATAAAATGTGTGATGTTCCATCTTGTTCTTCATCTCCTCTGGTGATAAGTGTGTGAGAACTCTTTGTTTTTAGTGACGGTAGGTAAACTGCATGCTTGCGAGATTGGTCTCGAAGCTCACCTTGGTCGGGGTGCCGACGCTAGCAGTCATTTCATTCTTGAGGCCATGACTGAGCGAAAAGGTGAGAGATGAATTCTTGCTGACCTTGGCTGTTACCCCAGCCGACAGATGATGTTCGACGATGGCGGTGACGCCGGCATTGTTGTTGATATCTTTTTCGTCGATCGGCGATTTGCCGTAGTTATAACCGGCCAGCAGCACGATGCCGTCGGACAAACGGTACTTGGCGCCCAGCGCCAGCACGTTCTGATCGCTCCAGTTGTAGGCCAGGGTCTTGGTTTTCGAAGCCGTCGGGCCATATAGCGTGGCTGTAGTACGCACGTCGCTGTAATTGAGCCACTTCAGGTCGGCTTCCAGAAGCAGCTTCTCGGTCATCTGGTGGGAAATGCCGATCGAGACGGTCTGAGGGTCCTGGAATGAAAGACGCCATTTACCGTCATCCATGTTCCACTCCAGATCCTCTGTGTATGAACGGCTTGTGTAAGCAGCACCAAAGTTAGTGCGGTCGTTGATCTTATAGATCGTCCCAAGGACGAAAGAGCCGCCATAAGCGACATCGTTCGGGAAGTTCATGGATTTAGGTGGTAGGGTGGACATATCGAAGTTCTTGATCGACATCTGATTGACCGCCAGACTCAGATTGGCGCCGACTGACAGCTTGTCGCTGACTTTGTATGCGATGGCAGGGCCGATGCGCAATGACACTCGACTGGCAACAACTGCAGCATTGGAATTGCCCAACTTAAATGCCTCGGCCGGAAAGTCCACGCCGCCGCCGGATATCGGATAGGCACCGACGCTGATGGTAAAGTCCCGGCCAAATAAGTCACTCTGAAAGGCGAAGCCACCGGTTGCCATGATGTATGCGTTACTGTCGCTATCCACTCCGTTCATGCTGCGTTTCGGATTAAGTAACGACAGATTCATGTCAAAGCGGGTTTTGTCGTTCCCCATGTTGAGATAGGACAGTCCAGCCGGGTTGCTGAGAGCGGTGGTGACATCCTGTGGCATGGCCACAACAGCCCCCCCCATGGCATTGGAAATGGCGCTATAACCCACCATCTGGTCGCCGTTGTTGGCGAAAGCCGTGCCCGAGATGAGCACGCTGGCACAGATTGCTGAAGCTTTACGTTTCATTGCTTAACCCTCCTTTTATGGTTGAATAAAGCGACACCTTCAGCCTGCAACCTCGCCGGCTAAATTTTTTTTGAATTTCACGAATATTAACTCGTGGCAATTCCTCCGCTATTTCCCGAACGAAACAGTTTGGTAACAGTTTGTTACGGCGAGCGAAAGGGGTGGTGAGCGCGGAAATTTGACGCGGGCGGTAGCGCTCAGATGGATGACCAGGTCGCCTATGACGGCGCAGTGGGAAGAAGCGATGCCAACTTTGCATGTGGCTTGTTCGGGTAAGCGTCAGCCCATCCCTTCACGGCAGCATTGCATGATCCAAAGGTGAACAGATCGACGTAATTTGTTGCCAGGTGGCAGCCCTTCGCTGTGTCGTTATTACAGTATCTACCGGCATTCTCGAGTATCTGGTAACAATTAGTTACACGTCGTCACGAAAATCTCGTTGCGGGAAATATTGTGGAAACTCATCGGGCGGATAATGGCAAGCATCAGCTTGGGTGGAAAGAAGGCGGGTACGGCTGAGGATACGAGTCCCGCATGAGCAGCGTGCGGGATTAGAGTATGGGGGGTGGACGAAGTATGGATAACCGGATCCATTCTCGGCAACCGGGCAGGCAAGTGCAACGATTAAGAGCACATCTGCGATGCGGCATCGTCCCAAGAATATAGTCATATAGAGATAGCGATTCAGTACTGCCAGATTCAAAGAATCGCAATTGAGGAATAAGAAATGCTTAATAAAATCTCAATTGTGTCAGTAGGGTTGGCCGGCGTATTGGCCATTGGCTCCGTACATGCTGCTCACCCGCTGATCACCGAAGACACCGGAACCCAAGGCGCTGGTGGTTTTCAACTGGAGCTTACTTACGATGATAATCACGACCGCATCGGGGAAATAAAGAGCCGATCCACCGTGGCGGCCTCGGCACTCTCCTACGGTATTGCCGATAATATCGATATCGCTTTGGGGCTTGCCCATATCAGGAATGAGGCCATCGAAAGTAGTGTAACTAACGTCGAAAGCGGCAGAGGCGACAGCCAACTGTTCGTGAAATGGCGTTTCTATGAAAATGAAAATCTGAGTCTTGCGCTCAAGCCCTTGCTCACTTCTCCCAGTGGCAACTCGGCCCGGGGCTTGGGGTCAGGGCGCAGCACCTATGGGCTGAATTTTGTTACAAGCCTGGAACAGGGTTTGTTGACTTATCATTCCCACGCTGGTTACCTCAAAAACATTCAACAATGTGGATGAGCGGAAGGATCTTTTTCACTTGTCCGGAGCCGTGGCGTACCAAGTCAACAATAAGCTGAAGCTCGTCGCCGATGCAGGAGTTGACACCAATACGGACAGATTCTCGCGCACTTGGCCGGCAATGCTTGTAGCCGCTGTGATCTACTCGCCACACAAGAAACTTGATCTCGACGCGGGAATGCACGTGGGCCTGAACCAGGCCGCTACCGACTATGCGTTTCTTTCGGGGGTTACCATTCGTTGGTGACCCCTTTAAGATTATTCCCGGGTTCTTCTAATCAATTATTTTTATGGCTTAACCTTTCTATCGGTACCGTCGCGGCCGCGGTGTTATGGCCAAGGCTGAACCGGACCTCGCGGGTTTGCCTCAAGCAATGGAATTCAATAGCAGCACGTCACGAGCCGAACGTGCTCGAATCTACGGGTGCATGAAACGGCCCGGCATCTTGTCACAATAAGTTACAAAAAATGGCGGTTTTGACATATGTCGTTTACACCACTGCGGTTAAATACGCTTCGCTACAAATCAATTTATTCATTTTTATACGGAGACTCAATCAGGGCATCTCTAAAAATTCACCCCCAATCGCCCCCTGAGGCATCAGTTACAGCCAGAACTTTGAGATAATGCACCTCTTTCTATCCCAATCTATCCCAATGCCCACACCCGGTTGCCCCGGTTCTTTTGATGTTGAGATATGCACCACCAAGCTGACGGCGATGGGTGATGGCCTCATCTTACTGGTGCGCGCAGCGATGGAGCAGGCAGCTTATCTGGGCCAGGTATTGCCGCGGCAGTTGAGCTTGCGCAACTGCTTGACGCCTTTGAAGAGAATTTGCGACATTGTCCGCATGGATGATGCGCTACGGTATACCTTATCTGCTCGCCGGCATGGCGCAACTGAAGCAGCCCAAGCGAACATGACGGGTCGAGCCCCGTACGGTGAAGCGACGACCAAAGCCGCGCCAACTGCTCATGGAACCGCGTCAAATCGCGCGTGCGCCGTTGTTATAAATCAACAAGCGGCTTCTAGCAACAAGCTTACGTTAGTGCCATTGAGAATGGACACCATTGGAGTTACATAATGAATACTGGCGACACGGGTAAGTTTGAGAATGCGCATTTGGAGCAATGGCTAGAAGCCACGCGCCATTATTTGTTTGCCGATCAGGAAAGTCTCGCCGATGCAGCAGAGAAAGCGCTGCTTAAATCGAGGCTGGACAGCCATGGCGCTCAGGACCGCTTCATTTCACGAGCGCGCGGGAGGCTGCTACGCCTCGTGAAACGCACAGCGCAGCACGATCAAAACCCGCTGCAGGAACTGGAGAGCGCCTTCTATTTTCAGGTTTCATTCGTTTTGCGGCACCCCGATGTTCCCAAGCGCCTTCTGGAGTGGTTATCGCAAGGCAGCGACACCCGTATTCGCCGGCGTATCCAGAAGGTCATCGTCCACTACGAATCACGCCTTTGCCGAATGATTGCTCAGGCCAAGCGCCAGGGACGCATCAGGGCCGACATCGACCCGCGGACAGCGGCGGGCATTTTCATCGGCATGATCCAGAGCCTGGCCATCAGATTGAATGCCAACCTGCGTCAGCGAGAACTGTTGTTGCGCGAGGCATTCGAGAATTTTTCCCTGTACCGGGCAGGGATGGCCTCTGCGTCGAAATGACGTCAAGCGAAGAGAATTTTTTCGTCAAAATATCAATGAAAAAGAAAGTTCACTATGACTGCATTCAAACAACAACGCGGGTTCAGTATCTGGGCGATTTCCCTGGTCGCGGTCGGATTCGGCCTGCTGACCATCAAGGAAGGCGGCACGATCCTGTTTGGTGACGAGGCGGTGCGCACCGCAGCCGGCAACTATGTGCCGTTCGTGCTCTGGTTCAATTTCGCGGCGGGCTTCGCTTATGTCGTCGCCGGCGCCGGGCTATGGCTGCGGCAACGCTGGGCGGTGTGGCTGGCCGTTGCCATTGCCGCGGCGACAGCCCTCACGTTCGCGGCTTTCGGCGTGCACGCCTATTCCGGTGGGGCCTACGAGCCGCGCACGGTGATCGCCATGAGCCTGCGAACGTTGGTTTGGGTGACAATCTCGGCCATTGCCTGGCGCCGGCTGGTGCGGCGTCTGGCGTGATGCCATGCAGGCTGCCCCCCACGATGCATCTGCCGGCAAGACATGGGCAGGGGAAGGCCGCGTGGGTGCTCACGCTGTTTTTACACATCGCGCCGGCCATCGCACAAGCCGCCAATGAAAATGCTTACAGCATCAATGATTGCAAGGCGGATGAGGTCGTAAGATTCTCCGGGGGGATCGCAAGACTGGAGAACGACCTTTTTACCGGTACCGACCAGAATTACACGAATGGCGTGGCATTCGCCGCTGTTTCGCACGACATCGCCGGCAAGCTGCGAACCGAGTGCCTGCCCACACCGGTGCGGCTGCATGCGGAACTCATCAAGTTTCTGAACCCGGGTTTTTGGACCGATGCGGAAAACTCAACGCATACGCAAAACGTGGTGGTGAAGTTTGGCCAATCCATGTTCACACCGAAAGATCCTGCCAGGACCGATCTGATTCCGGACGATCGGCCTTATGCGGGCTTGCTGTACGTGGGCATGTCGTGGAACCATCGGAAACATGAACCACAAAGCAACTCGGAAATACTCGATACACGCGAGATCACCCTGGGTGTCATCGGCCCGCTGTCTCTTGCGGAACAGTCACAAAATCGGGTTCACGATGCGATCGGTGCCGACAGATTTCTCGGTTGGCAACACCAGTTGAAGAATGAGCCTGCGCTGCAATTGGCCATGGACCGCAAATTCAGGGACTATCGCGGAACGGGCGCGATCATGCCCGGTTTCTCTGCCGATTCGATACGCTCACTGGGACTGCGACTAGGCAACATCGAAACCTCCGCTTCCCTGGGCATCGAAGGGCGTATCGGCTGGAATCTGCCGAACGACTTCGGCACCTATCCGATCAGACCGGGCGCCGAAAATCGTCCGCCATCCGCTGCCATCATCCCCAGCGGCCCGGGCGATGCCCCTACGGCGGTCGTCAGGCCGCGATCTGGCGTTCACCTCTTCGGGACGATGGAAACAAAGTTCGTCGCGCATGACTTTTCGCTCGACGGCAACCTCTTTCGATCAAGTTACAGCGTCACTCGCCGACCATGGGTTGCCCAGGCTGCTGTCGGGGTCAGCGCTCATGGCCCGGTGGCCGGGCACGGCGTCAGGCTGGCCGTGATGCGTGTTTACCGTTCGCGTGAATTCGAGGAGCAGGGGCCAAACCAGGCTTATGGCTCTATCGCGCTGAGCATTGACTTCTAAAAACGCATGCGCACCTTCATGGCATCCATGCCTGAAAATTTGAAATCACATGAAACACTGACCAGGGAAAGCAAGAGATGAGCGAACATAGGCAACGGCTATCGACGGAAGAACGCCAGGAAGAAATCATCAGGGCTGCCGTGGATCTTGCCGGCGAGCAGGGGGTGGACGGCGTGACGACCCAGGACATGGCGGATGCCGTGGGCATCACCCAAGGCGCGATTTTCCGCCACTTTCCCAACAAGGACATGATTTGGCTGGCGGTCATCCACTGGGTGAGAGGCCGTCTGATGAGCGTGGTGGATATGGCGGCGGAGCAGGGCAGCGACCCGCTCGATTCCCTGGAGAAGATGTTTTTCGCTCACCTGGGCTTCGTCGACAAGGTGCCTGCGATCCCGAAGCTGGTATTTACCGATCAACTGTTGAAGAAAAATCCCAAGATCAAGGAACTGATCCGCAGCATCCTGGCGGATTACGAGGCCAAAGTGACCGGCCTCCTTGCCCAGGCCAGGGCGCAGAATCTGGTTCGCCCGGACTTGGACGAGCACGGCGCCGCTGTCATGTTTACCGGTATCATTCAGGGCTTAGTGATGCGGGTTTCCATTATAGAAGCACGAAAATCACTGATTGCCGAGGGGAAACTGGTGTTCCCCCTTTTTCTCCACGGCATCGGCAGCGTGCGTGCAACCGGCGCAAAACAGGATTTGAACGTCTGACATAGGCGCACCTCACAGGACCACGCCAGGCTTTTTACGGTGGCACCAACAAGTTTTTTCCAAGTAACATGGGAAAAGAATCCCCCAATTCGGAGATAACCATGCAAGACATACATGAAACCTGGATCGCAATAAAACTCGGCGGGATGATCATTCTGCCGTTGTCTATGCTGGCGATCATCGCCTTGGCCATTATGCTTGAGAAGGCATTTATCTATTGGCGTTATGCCCGTCTTCCACTTGACTTGCTCAACCTCGCCGAGACCTATGGCTTCGCCTGGGAAGAGCTGGAGAAAAGGCTTTACGGCTTGAATCACCGTCATTACTTCAGGCGGTTTTTCGAGGTAATAATCGCCAACCGGCTTCGACCCACATGGTGGACTGAATCCCGTGCTGCGGACGAAGCACAACTGATCGAAACATCCCTTGCACGCAGGTTGTGGGTGTTGGAGACCATCGTCACCGCTGCGCCCTTGCTCGGACTCATGGGAACCATTGGCGGAATGATGGATGCCTTCAAGATCATTGGCGGCAGTGGCATTGTGAATCCTACGGGGGTGACGGGAGGCGTGGCACAGGCACTCATTGCAACGGCAATCGGCTTGTTGATCGCGCTGATTGCCTTGTTTGGATTCAATTACTTCTCGCGTGTGCAATCGCAAACGATGGACGAAATGGAACGCCTCGGTACTCGCCTGATTGATCACATCCGTCTGGACCAACAGGGTGACGCCCATGAAGCTGCGTAAATCCAGGACTTATCGCAAGGGGCGCATCGAAATCATCCCGATGATCGACGTGATGTTCTTCTTGCTGGCGACCTTCATGCTGTCTTCATTGTCGATGCAGAACCTCGATTCGCTGCAAGTGAATCTGCCTCAGGGGAAAGCCGAAAAGCTCAACGCCGACAAACCGGTAACCATGACGATGACAGGCGACAGCAAAATCTTTGTCAACCAGACTCCGGTGACCTTGCAAACCCTGGCCGCCACGCTCGGGCCCCTGCTGACCAATTCGCAACAAAGCGTCGTCGTGTCTGCGGATAACGCCGCCCCACAGGGCATCGTGGTACAGGCAATGTTGCAGGCACGGGCTGCCGGCGCCCGGAAATTTTTGATCGCGGTAAAACATGAGTAATGTCGCAAGCGTGCCCGATTCCCATTCACGGGATATTCGGACCGCCATATGCTGGAATTGTGGCAAGGTTGTGCGCATAAGTGTGTCCGATTCCCGATCGAAGGAAATCAGGCTCTGGTGGCCGATACCACTGGCAGCAATCATCTGGCTGGTGATCATTTGGAAATTCGGTAATTTCCTAACTTCTCCCAAGGTCGAAATGGTAGTGTCTGCGCCCATAGAAGCAAGCTTTGTGGAACTGCCTGAAGTGGCGCCAAATAAAAGTCCAGACGCTCAACCCCAATCCCTGCCCAGGCAAACCAGCAAGCCCAAGATAAAACCCCGTACTGACATCGCGGCAACCAAGCCTGTGGCCCCGGCAGATCCCGCACCGGCACCCAATTTAGCGCCCCCGACAGACTTGTTGTCCTACGTTAACGCGGCCAGAGAGCGTCGTCGTGCCGCCGAGACGTCTGCTGAACGCGAAAATTCCGAAGCAAGGGCTAACGAACGCGAGCCCTCTGCCGACGAGATCAGGATGGCGAACATCAAGCGCAATCTCCAACCACAAGGCACGAACGGCGTGTTCCAAATTGTCAGCATGGGTATTCGGACTGGTACATTTTCGTTTCGTGGCTGGACTAAGGACTTTAGCAATGCCCGGCGCGAATTGATCGAAGTCGATGCAGGTCCAAATGGTGATATGGAGCACGCAATGGTGCGCAGCATGATTGAGTTGATTCGTAAATATTACAAAGGTGATTTTAATTGGGAATCGCAACGCCTCAATCGAGTGGTCATCCTATCTGCACGCATAGAGGATAACGTGGGGCTGGAAGATTTTTTGATACGTGAGTTTTTTGGTGCTGGCGCCGGACCTCACGGGGTTGCATTACGAAATGGAATTCAATAGCAGCACGTCACGAGTCGAACATGCTCGAATCTACGGGTGCATGAAACGGCCTCACAATAAGTTATAAAAAAGGGCAGTTTTGACATACGCCATTTTTATTCGCCCTTTTTTATTTATGCAAAATTCAGGCTATAAATAAAGTAGGATGGGTCTTGGTCTTGGAAGTAGATTCCATGAGGAGTTTGTTAGGCAGGTTGTGATGCATTCATTCATCAATGGGCTGGGTTGTTCTGGCGCATTTGTTTTATGTGTGTACTCACAAAATGCTTGACTCGGTTTCACGTGTTTTGCTATAGTCTCACCTCTCGACGCGGGGTGGAGCAGTCTGGCAGCTCGTCGGGCTCATAACCCGAAGGTCGTAGGTTCAAATCCTGCCCCCGCAACCAGTTTTAAGTTTTAAAGAGTTGTTGACGTTTCCTGATAACTCTGTAGAATGCGCACCTCGCTTCAGCAGTACGAAGCACCGCTTCATTAGGATGAAGCACTGTTCTTTAAAAATATACAGCCGATAAGTGTGGGCGCTTG